>Ga0180732_1000304_pt1 | contig 45032 bp, 45 predicted proteins | sample KR11_01MetaG_FD_148674 | JGI IMG/M metagenome (GOLD analysis project Ga0180732, IMG submission 148674) | Groundwater microbial communities from the Olkiluoto Island deep subsurface site, Finland - KR11_0.1 MetaG | ecosystem: Environmental > Aquatic > Deep subsurface > Groundwater | place...
GTAATCATATACCGAAAGCGTATCACACGCTGCCAAGTAGAAATGAAGCCTTTTGTGTCCTTGAATTTGTTAAATTGGCGCATTCCTTAGGTTCTCAAAGAGTGCAATATGTATCTGAACTTAGACAGCTTTTGTCATGGTTCAATAGCTTGGCAACATCTATAATGAAAGAATTTATCTTTTTTATTTTTTACACTTTCTAATTCGCGCGAATTAGAAAGTGTAGCATTGGTATTAACAATAGTATTTGTCCTTTTTACTTCTCTGTTCAATTTTATAATTTATAATACAGAAAATTTCCTAAACTATTTTAACTATTCTATTGAGAGAGCCTGTTTTATGAAAGAATTATTTTTATTAATTAAATAATAATATTGTTCTATATTTACTTGTTCATTTTCTACTAAACTAGCGCCTTTTAATATTTGTAAGTGTTTGGATGTTGAAGCCAGAGAAAGTTTGATTTTTTCAGAAATATCGCTGACAGTTATTTTGTCTTCCTTTGACAAACAATAAATTATCGCCAACCTTCTTCTGTTAGCCAATGCTTTATAAATTTTTTCTGCTTTTTGATAATTCATATTTAATATTCGTCCGAATTTTAACTAAAATTTTTTCTTAATTACTTGATTTTATATTCCGCTTCTTCCACACACTTTCTAATTCGCGCGAATTAGAAAGTGTATGCGTTATTAAATTGATTTTATGACTTTATGACTTTATGACTTTATGACTTTATGACTTTATGACTTTATGACTTTATGACTTTATGACTTTATGACTTTATGACTTTATGACTTTATGACTTTATGACTTTATGACTTTATGACTTTATGACTTTATGACTTTATGACTTTATGACTTTCCCCATTTCCAATTTTCTATTTCTTTCATATCTACTCCGTGTTTTTTTATATATTCTGTGTGTTCCAGCAATTTATTTTCATATTTTTTAATAAGTTCATCTGCTTTATTTTTTTCTATATTTCCATTTTGACTTAATTTTTTAAATGCTTCAATTGCTAAATTGTATCTGTCCGTTTTATTTCTAACATGCATATCAAACGGTGTCGTAGTTGAACCATTTTCTATATAGCCACGAATTGAAAATCTTTCAGAATCAACTCCATAGTCAAATAAAACTTGTTTTATTGATTGCGGGTATCCGTGAAAATTTATTATTACAGGTTTGTCTTTTGTAAAAAATTCATCAAATTCTTCAATTGAAACAACTTTTCCCGCCAGACCCAACCCGGTTGGAGACATTACCATAATATTTACAAACCTGATTTTAATCTGGGGTAATTCTTTTTTAATCAAACCCACCGTTGCAAGGGCCTCAGTTGTTAAATAATCTCCAGCTGAAGTAATAACAATATCTGGATTTTCATCACTCGCGAAATCCCAAATCATTATTCCGTCTTCTAATTCTTTTTTTGCTAATTTTGGCGTTAACCATCTTGGTTCAACTTTTTTGCCAGCAACTAAAATATTTATTTCATTTTTTGAAGATAACATTTTTTCAAGAACTACGAGGGTGCTGTTTCCATCTGGTGGAAAATAAACATTTACAAAATCTCCCTGTCTTTGAAGCATATCATCTATAAATCCGGGATTTTGATGTGAAAAGCCATTGTGTTCCTGTCTCCACCCTGATGAAGTTAAAATATAGTTAAAAGAAGAAATATCTCCGCGCCATTTTGTTTCTCTAGCGATTTTTAAAAACTTCGCATACTGGTCGGCCATACTTGAAATAATCTGTATGAATGCTTCGTATGAGGCAAATACCCCATGTCGCCCAGTTAAAACATATCCTTGCATCATCCCTTGTAAAGAGTGCTCGCTCAACATTTCCATAACTCTTCCGTCTTGTTTTAAGTCCTTATCCCAACTTTTCGTTGGCCAAACAAAAGCTCTTGCTGTCATTTTAAAAACTTCATCAAGTTTGTTTGAATATGTTTCGTCAGGAGAAAACAAACGAAAATTTTTATTTTTCTCGTTTAATTCAAAAACTTCACTAATATAAAGACCAGCTCTTCTCATTGAACTTGAACCAACTGTCCCCGGGATTTCTGCGTCTTCACTAAATTTGTTTGCATCTGGAAGTTTTAGTGGTTTATATTCAGACCTATCTTTCATACAATATTTACTATCCCCCATTCTTAAATCTTTATCAGGAATGATTTCTTTTATTTCTTCACAAAAACCATCTTTTTTATCAAATACCTCGCCAAAATTATATGACTTCAACCATTTTTCAATTGCTTTTAGTGTTTCCGGGTTTTCTTTTGCATCCGGACCAACAACTTGATGAGAAAAATGGTTTCCTTCTATTTTTTGCCCGTCTAATTCTTTTATTCCGGTCCAGCCCTTGAGTGTTTTCAAAATTATCATCGGAAATCTTGGAGAAATAATTTCTTTTCCTCTACGCGCTTCATTTTGAATTTCTTTTATTTTTTTGTAACAATTTTCAAGTGTTTCATACATTTTTTCATAAACATTTTCTCCATCATTCCATCCATCAACAATAAATGGTTCATAGCCATAACCCTTAAAAAGATTAAGAAGATCCTCGTCGGACATTCTTCCAAAAACTGTTGGACCTGAGATTTTATATCCATTTAAATGAAGTATTGGCAAAACAGCTCCGTTCGTCTTTGGAGATATAAATTTATTCAAATGCCAAGCTGTTGCAGTTGAACCGGTTTCTGCTTCCCCGTCGCCTATAAGAGCGCATGTTATTAAATCTGGATTATCTAAAATTGAACCGTAAGCTGTTGAAAGCGCGTAGCCCAATTCTCCTCCTTCTAAAATTACTCCGGGGGTTTCCGGATTACTATGACTTGGGAATCCGTAAGGCCAACTAAAATTTTTTGAAATATAAGCAAGTCCATTTTCGTCTTGAGTTGCCTGCGGATAATATTTTTCAAAAGTTCCTTCAATAAAAAGATTGGATTGAACCGCCGGAAATCCGTGACCAGTCCCTGCTATAAACAAAACATCTGCTGAATGTTTTTTTACTAATGCATTTAAATTTGCATATACGAAATTTATTCCCGGACAAGTCCCCCAATGACCAAGCAAACGAGGTTTGATATCTTCTGGCCTTAATTCTCTTTCTAAAAGAAAATTGTCCTGCAAATAAATTTGCGCGACTGAAAGATAATTCCCCGCTTTTGTGTGTTTTTTTATTGATTCAATCACTTTTTCCATCAATATAATAATAACATTTTTTTACAAATCAAAAAGCCACGATTTTACTCGTGGCTTTTTAAAAATTTATCTTATCACTATTTCAAATGTTTTACCCGTGAAGTCAGACTTCACGGGTAAAAAGTTGACTATTGGGTAAATTAAAACTTTCTAAATGAGAGTTTTAAAAAAATACAAAATATATTATGGATTAAAATCGTCCTTGGGGACGATTTTAATTTATGATTACGCTGAATACTTTCTGGTCTATCGGGGCAACATCAATTTCCCATTCGCGTAAATAGTAAAAATTTATTTTTGTTTCTCCTGTTTTTAGGGTTTTAAATTTAAAAACCTCTTGTCCGGGGGCACCAACAATTTCACTTCCTTCAATTGGGTGTACTAAGGTCGTTTTATTAAGTTTTTCTACAAACGCAACATATTCTTCGTCAAAGTCCGAAACCCATGAATATCCGGTTGAAGGATTGGAATCAAGTTCTATTATAAATTCTTCACCATTTGTTGTCTGAATTATGTTTGTTTGAATATTTTTTTCATTAAGCTGTGTTGAAACATCACTCTTATCTGAAAAAACTATTAAACCCAAAACTACGACTACTGCTATTACAAAAAGTATTATTGTTTTTTTATTCATGAAAAACGCGGACTGGAATACGGACTAAACGTAGACCAAAACGCAGATTAAATAAAATTAATAATATAATAAAGACCAAGAGCGATTAAAATTATACCCTCTATTAAAGATGCCCATTTTGTAAATTTGGACGATGTGAGCCAAATATCCATTTTATAAACTGCTATAACAAAAACAATTATTTCGTCTAACAAATAAAATAAAATAAATATTCCTATATAAATCAAAGACCAAAAACTTGATATCCCCTTTTCTGCCAAGATGCCGGCAAAAGACACGGGGACAACTGCCGAACAGGGAAACTCAATAATAGTAACAAGTCCTGAAAAAATAACGACCCCAAAAAGTGTCATCCAAAAACTGCTATCCTTTTCAAATATATCTTTAACTTTTTGAGAAGCCGAAGAAATAATTTTTGAATTGGACGATCCACAAACTAAACCTTGTTTTCTTATCCTTAAAAATTCTTTTATAAAATACGCTCCGCCGGTTAATCCAATTGCCCCTATTATTAATTCAATGATTTTCAAGTATCCGCCAACAAAAACAAAAAGTTTATTCCATAGAACTATTAATAAACCATAAACGAGAACTGTTATTACCAAATATACTCCACCAAAAAGAAAGATTCTTTTTCTTGAACGAAGCTTTAAAACAAGTCCGAGAATTAAAACAAGTGCCCCTAGAGAACAAACATTTACGCCATCAAGCGCCCCCAAAACTACAGCCAGAGCCGGTAAAGAATAATTCTGTATATCAATTTTGCCTAAAATTGGTAAATTTAATTTTTTTTCTGTTTGTTTCTGTGTTTCAACTTTTTGCAATTGATTTTGAATAGATTTTTCAATTTCTACACCCATTTTATCCTCAGAATCAAAACCGGCAAAAAATTCTTCTCCTACAAATGTTAATGGAACGACACCAAAATATTCCCCCTTTCCGACTTCTTCCAATCTTTTAAACATTGAACTTATATTTCCTTGAATATCAACAGAATATTTATTTATTATAAGCCCTTCATATTTTCCTTCTATTTTGTCTAAAAAGGAATTTTCGGCTATACAGTGTGGACAAGTTTCAGTATAAAAAAAATCCAAATTTAATTCCGGCTTTATTTCTTGTGCACGAACATCCCCAACGGTCAAAAAAAATAACGCGAGTGCGAGACATGTACTAAAAATTATAAATACTGCATCCTTTAATTTCATCCCTACACTAATCTTAATTTTAATAATATTGACCTTATTTATTTCTTTATCTATCTCAAAATCCACCACTTTTACTCTATTTTACAAACTAATCTGTTTTAAACGAAATTAAGATTGGTGTGGGGATGAATCCCCACACTAATCTTAATTTTAATAATATTGACCTTATTTTAACACGAAAATTAAAATATAATATTTTTTATCTTTAACTTTTCTACTATTCTAATTAGAAAAAACTATATATTATTTTCTGTACTTGTAGATGTTTCTGTTTTTTCCGTCTTTTCTATTTTTTCTTTCAAAGTCGTTCCATCTAAAACAAAATATTTTGAAATACCAACAGAAGGTATTTCTATCATCGGTTCCCACTCTTTTCTGTCTGCATAATTAACAAGAATTACTCCATTTTCAATGCTCATGTTTTGTGGAGCAATTCTGTCGCCCAATAAGATAGCATTCGTCCCGATTGTTCTTTTGCTTGTCTTATCATTTATTGCAACAACAACATAATAGAATGTACTGCTTCCGCCAGAATTTTGTGTAAGAATAAATGCCGCATCCACTATTCCATCTCCATTTAAATCTCCACCGACTGGCTCATTCCATTTCATTGTTTTAATTTTATCTGATGAGCCGGGGAAAATTTCTTCATCCGACAAGCCGTCTATTAGAGTAATTGATTGATTTTCTATGATATATGTAGCATTTAGCGGATTAAAATTTTTTCCCACACTAATAACAAAATCTTCTTCTGGAAGTTGTTTGGCGATTATAAAACCTATGCCAACTCCTATAATTAGGATAAAAATCGTAAAAATAACAAAGTTTTTGTAATTCATAAATTTATAATTAATTAGCTATTTGACTTCTAAGTTGTGTTTAATGATATAACAATGCCAAATTTATTCAACCATCAAAAAGTGTCCAGTTAACTGGACACTTTTTGATAATCTAATTATTTTTTATTCTTTGAAGAAATATTGTGAATCAAAAAACTCATTTAGAGAAAAAACATTGTGGATTCAAAAGCTCATTCAGAGCTTTTGAATTAAGAGCTTTTGAATTAAGAGCTTTTTGATTTTAATACTTTTCTTGCTGGTTTTTTGGCCTTAGCGGTTTCTGTTTTTTTAGTTGTTTTTTTTATATCAACAACTTTCTTTGAAACTTCTGGTGATAAGCTTTTTAAAATTTCATCTAATTTAACATTGAGTATTTCAAATTGCTTTTGAAATTGTTCTGTGTTTTTGTTTCCTGTACTATCGTTTTTTTCAAAACAATTACTACAATAAACCGGCTTACTATTCATTGGCTGAAACGGAACCTCACATTTATTTCCACACCCAGAACAAATTGCGGAGTACATTCTTTTTTCTCCAAATTTAGATCTACCTGAATCTCTCCCACTAAATCTATTTTGATTTGAATTTTCACCTTTATTTCTAAAACAACTACTACAAAAAACGGGCTTATCACCGGTTGGTTTAAAAGGAACCTCACAGGCATTACCACATTCAGAACATGTTGCCTTAGTCATTGAAGATCTGCCAGATTTTTTATTATCAAAACCCCTGTTTCCCCCGCTTCTTTCACTTCTTCCACTAAATTTTCTATTACTACCTCCACCAGATCTACCACCTCTGTTAAATTTTTCCATGATTATTTTTATTTATTTTATAAAATTCTAAAATCAACCCACTTTATTTTTCATGATGTGAGGCAAGCCAATCCATCAGTTTTTTACGATGTTTATCAATCGTCCATTCACTTTTATCTTTGAAAAGTGATGGGTATGTTTCCTTAAACTTCTGTAATATCCTAAGGGAGGCCTGAGGAAATGAGTCCGGAATGTTTTTATTATATTCTTGAACAAATGTTGAAGGCGGTACTTCAATAAAATTTATATTTGTAGAATTATCCTTCTTAGTCTTCATTTATGAATATTACCATGAATTTGTTGAATTATCAAGAATTAATTTTCTATCCTCAATTAAATATTTTTTAAGTTTTTCATAACTTTAATTTAGTGAAAATATTGAAATGCCGAGCCAATCATTCTAAAACTGCGACAGGGACAAAACCATATATATTTTAAATCCAAAGCGATATCGTTAACATCTAAATACTTATCCCCGTTTTCTTCTCTGCTATTTTCCACTTTTAAATTATTTTTCAAAAGATGAAAAGTAATTCCTAAATCTTCAAAAAAAGAACCTTTATCCGTCCATACAATTTCTGCCAAACCAAAGTATCTGTCAATGGGAAATAAAATATACGCATCAAAAGCCTTACTCAATCTGTAAAAAACCTCGACTGCCTTTTTAAATTGAGGGTCTTTTTTCATCTTTTCTGCTTTCAATTTAATATCAGCCACCTCTTCAAAAGAAGGTAAATTTTTATTGCTTTCTCTCAAAACATTCCATAAAGCAAATATAATTCCATCCATAGATAAATAATTATCCTCTCCATATGACTGCTGTTTAAAATAATAAATCAGGCAATTATAAAATTTCTTTGCCACATTATTAAATTCACCTTTATCAAATTTAATCCCGCAATTCAAAACCACCTGCGAAGCCCCCATCTCTAAAAACAAATTCCAATACTTAGCAAAATCATTTTCAAAATCTGTTTTTTTCCTCGTGCCATTTTTAGATTTTTCCACTTTTTTTAACAAATATACAAATGTCTTAAACCCTATATCAAGTTGCGGTTCAACCAAACTGCTATTTTTGGATTTCGCTAAATTTTTTAGGCCATATCTGAAAACACCTCCCTCCTTTTTCAAGAATTCGCTTGAAAAATAATGGGGAATAACTTTCCATTCCTCTCTCACCTTTTCTAAATTAACAGAAAAATATTCTTTGCCTTCGTTTAAACCAGGCCTTATTCTTGCTAATTCTTGGCGCGGCGTTTCACCGCCAAAATGCTTTGACAAGCCCTCATATCCAAAGGTGGTCTGGGACCATCTCCTAAAAATTCTGTTTAAAATTCCATTCTTATTTAAAAAAGCAATATCTTTATTGGATAGCCTATGCTCGCCACTTTCCTCTTCTAATTCAGGGGAAAAATCCTTTACTCTCAAAAACAATAAATCTTCAAACAAGCTACAAAGCTCCTCTTCGTTTCTCGGTCTATATTCATCGTATATGCTTTTCATAATTTATTTTTCAATGAAATGTTATTTTACTTTTTTCTTTTTAAATTCAATCTTTTAAATCTTTATTTTTATCCGAAAAAATTTTTTCTAACATTTTATTTTATTAAATCATCAACGCCAACCCCGAGAGTTTTGGCAACCCCAGTAGTACAGCAAAGCTGACTACGGAGTAGGTTTTTTTGGACGGTATCAATAGTTGGGCTATGTATTCCGCCCAATCCAATTTTAATAATGGTGTTGTAGGAAGTATCGGCATTTTTGAAAGTTTATTCTGATTATTTATATTATTATGATACTGAATTTTAGTGATTTAAGCGAGGAGGGGTCTCAAAAAAACGAGACAAACCCCGCCCCGAGCGAGACAGCAACTCTTTTTGTCCTAATTGGCTGCGGGACTAGGACTCGAACCTAGATTCCATGCTCCAGAGGCATGTTGCCTACCAATTAGCAGATCCCGCAATTAAAAAACATAATAACAAAAACATATTACATCTATATAGATATTTTTTCAATAAAAATAGACGCGGTTGAGAATTTCCGCGTCTATGGAGGAGGTACATGGTACATTAATAAGGAGCAAAATTCATTACAATTATAATAAATTTGAAATAAAAAAGCAATTTGCAACTATTTATTTATTTGTTCATTTAGACATCCGGTGTAAATGTAAAAAGTAGCGCAGGGGAAAACCCTACGCTACCAAAGGAGAGTATATGAATAAAAAATGAACTAATGTGAATTTACCTCTAAATTCACATATGCATTATAACATAATCAAATATTTCTTGTCAACAACAACTGGGGTACATTCAACTCTAAAGTGCAACACCTTGCGCATTAATATACATATATGGCATATACAACAAACTCTGATCTTTCAAAGGTTGAAAGAGATGCAGTTAAAATTTTGGGAGCTTAGCTCCTTATCAACCCCACATCAATTTTGAACAATATCTTATGGCAACGCACTCGCTTCGCTCGGCCTATTCCGGCTCTGCGTTGCGAGAGAAAACAAAACTTTATATTTATACAGAATTAAATAATAAACCGAAATAAAATTGATGAAGGGGTAAACATAAAATCCCGCGAAGCGGGATTTTATGCAGAACTTTTGTTTTAAAGCACGCGTATTTACGCACTCACATTACAATACAGTATATCATAATGAAACTCAAAGTCAACAAAAAAGTGGATTCAAATTCTGAAAAACAAGGGAATTGAAACTCTCAGAACAGGATCGGAACTGGCACAATTCTTTAAAATCTCATTTAGAGATTTTAAAGTTAGAGAGTTTCAATTCCTTAATATAATACTCTATCGCCCTTCTTAAACCTTCATCAAAATTAATTTCAACATTATAATTCAACATTTTCTGGGCTTTATTAATTATATAAACCACTCTCTATTTCTTTAATTATTTGCTCACCCTGTTTTTCAAACGAAGGGATTGCCTTAATTGCCTCTTTAACTTCTTTTATTGCCTCCGTTTTTCTCCCCTGTTTTAAATATGACGAAATTAAATACAATCTACCCTGAATATTTGTCGGATCTTTTTTAAGACCTTCTTTTTCTATTTGAATTACTTTGTCAAACTGATTTGTATCAAAATATGCTTTAATAATAAAATCGTCTGGAACGAGTATTGTGCCAAATTCTGGAATTAGTAAATCTTCAACTAATTTATCTTTTCTATTATAAATAGCCCCGACCGCGTATATTTTTCTGGCGTCTAAATAACTTTCATCCGACTCAAAAGCTTTTTTAAACAAATCTAGCGCTTTTTCTTTTTCACCTTTATTCAAATAACTCGCGCCCAACTCAAACATTGTTGATTGTTTGTTCGGAGAAAGTTCAAGGGCTCTTTCAAAATGAATCGTCGCATTATCATATAATCTATATCTGTTAAAAAATGTCCCCAAGAAAACCTCATATCTTGCATTCTCGGGGTCTTCTTGAATTTGTTTTGTCATTTCACTACTGGCCAAATCAAAAAATTTTTGTTTCATATCCAAATCCATATTCACATCTGCAAGAGATGAGGAAATTTGAACAATTTGTTCGCGGGCTTCACTTTTCCCAAGATAACCATAAGAAAAAGCCTTGTTGAAATTTTCCAAACTTAATTCAAGATTGCCTCTGTTTTTAAGAGCGTTTATTAAAGATTTACCGGTCAGAATTCCGTTCACATTAAAAAAATAAATTGAACCTATCGTTAAAATGACTACAAGAACAACTGCCGTGTTTTTAAGCCAGTCGTTGTGAATATTTATTGGTTTATCTTGTTTTTTTCTTCCGCTTGAGCTAAACACATATATAAAAGAAAGGATTGAGAAAAATAAAATATAACTGACAATATTGTCAAAAACAAAAAGATTACTGAAAAAGTATCCTACAAACAACCCTGTCAAAATTGCTTTATCTGGCAGAGAAAAATTATTTTTTGAGATTTCATTGCTGTTTTTGTTTTCTTTTTTTCTCCATAAATAAAATATCCCCAAAAAGAAAAGAGACAGGTAGGATAAAAGGCCAAGAATTCCACCTGCAACAAGCCAGTCCATTACAATATTATGCGCTCTATCAAACCACTGTTCTTGATTATACATTTTCGGTTCATAATTTTTATTGAAGACATAGTTGAAATTTTCCTGTCCCCATCCTAATATCGGTCTTTCTTCAAATCCTTTCAGCGCCATATTCCAAACGGGGAATCTCGCAGTAGTGGCCTCTTCGTAGGTTATTGAAGAAAATCTTGATAGAACCATGCTCTTTTTTACAAACGACGCATCCTTCATTAAAAAGAAACCAATAATTAAAATCGCTATCCCAGTTAGTTTCCACAGGGATATTTTTCTAAAAATCCCCTCCTTTTTGTCAAATAGAACAAAGAGCAAAAGCGCAATAATCCAGCCGAAAATTAATCCGAGAATTGCTCCTCTCGTAGCGGTATGATAAAGAATAAAAAGTTGAACTAATATTGAAAAACAATAAAAAACATCAAGCCATTTAAATGAAAAAATCTTTCCGCCTTTTTCGTACCTTTCATTGAATCTCCTCAAAGCAAGCATTGAGGTAAGAAAAATATGGAAGAGCATATATACGGCAAGATATGTGGCGTTCCCAAATGTTGCATCAAGACGAACCCCACCTTGATTTATAGCAACTTTTCCTAAAAGTTGTAGGACTCCATAAGAACCTATCAACACGCTCACAAAGATTGAGGTGTTAAAAAATCTATTCCATAACTTTTGGGTGTTAAATACTGCACTGATAACCAAAAAGTATGCGAGCAAGTGAATTAAAGTAACCCATCCCTCCATTCTTTCAAAATTACTCCACAAGCTTTTCATTGGGTTGACCCCAAATAGATTCGCAACGCCAATTATTCCGACGAACGCAATTACCCCCCAAAGAATCCAAGAGGATTTTGGTCTATACTCCTTATTTTTTATAGCGAGAATCGCCCATGCGCCAAAAATTATTTCTACAATAATTCTAAACAAAAAATTTTTTCCCGATATAAATGGGAAAAACAATGAACTGGTCACGACAAGCGGAATAAATGGTACTAAAAATATTCCCGTGTTTACAATATATTTTAATATTTTATTTAAGCTCATAGTGTTATTCCACGATTATAACACTATTTTTATTATTTAGGATAGGTTAATAAATCGGTTGACACCTTTTGACACTTTTGTTAATATCTTAATTGATGATTACAAAAGAAATAAAATCTAATGCCGTATACACAACTGCCGAGACCCAAAAACTCCTAAAAATAAGCAACAGTACTATTAAGCGTATGCTAAAAAAAGAACTCATCATGGCTAACAAAGTGGGTGGACAATATCGTATTCTTGGAAAAGAAATTTTGCGTCTTGTTTCTCCTACAACAGAGAAGCGGGTTGAAAAATCATATTTAAAATTAAAAGAAAGAGTTGTTAATAAAATAAACAAATGGTAAACAAGGTAGTCGAAAGTTTGTAAAGTCAAAAGTCCATAAAGTCGAAAGTCTATAAAGTCTGCAAAGTCAAAAGTCCTTAAAGTTTATAAAGTCCTTAAAGTTTGTAAAGTCAAAAGTTTATAAAGTTAAAAGTTATTAAAACTATATGAGGAAAAATTCAAAAATTTTTGTGGCCGGGCATCGCGGACTTGTCGGTTCTGCAATAAAGAGAAAATTGGAAAAACTTGGTTACACCAATATAGTAATAAGGACACGGAAACAGTTAGATCTTTTTGATAAAAATAAGACGCTCAAATTTTTTGAAAAAGAAAAACCAGAGTATGTATTTTTGGCGGCAGCAAAGGTTGGCGGTATTATGGCGAACAAAAATTATCCCGCTCAATTTATTTATGAAAATTTAGTTGTTGAAACTAATGTTATTGACAGCGCTTATCTTACTAAAGTAAAAAAACTTCTTTTTCTTGGGAGTTCTTGCATTTATCCCAAACTCGCGCCACAACCAATAAAGGAAAAATATCTAATGACAGGATTTCTTGAATCAACAAATTGTAATTACGCATTAGCTAAAATCGCCGGTATTTTTATGTGTCAGGCATACAATAAACAATATGGGACTAATTTCATTTCTGTTATGCCTACAAATTTATATGGTCCGAATGATAATTTCGATTTAAATAATTCTCATGTATTACCTGCGTTGATTAGAAAATTTTACGAAGCAAAAGTGAACGACACCAAAGAAGTTGTAATTTGGGGTTCCGGAAAAGCCAAAAGAGAGTTTCTTCATGTTGATGATCTCGCAGACGCTTGTATTTTTCTTATGCAAAAATATAATGACTCGGAAATTATAAATATTGGAACAGGTAGAGACCTTTCTATTAAAGAATTGGCAGAAAAAATAAAAAAAGTTGTTGGTTATAGCGGAAAAATAGTTTGGGATAAAACTAAACCTGACGGTACGCCGCGAAAATTACTTAATGTAAATAAACTTCACAAATTAGGATGGAAACATTCAATTCCTTTGGACAAAGGTATTGCATTAACATATGAGTGGTATAAAACAAAATGCTAATATACAAATGCATGCGAATTATACGAATATATACTAATAATTATTTGTATCCATTAGTATCATTAGTATAATTCGTATATTCGTATATTTATTTTATGAAAACTATTATAAAACCTAAAAATAAAAAAGCTTTTATTACCGGGATTACAGGACAGGATGGTTCCTATCTTGCAGAACTTTTACTTGAAAAAGGATATGAGGTACATGGTTTAATCAGGCGTTCAAGTACTTTCAATACTTCAAGAATTGACCACCTTTATCAAGACCCACATATTCATGGAACAAAATTATTTCTACATTTTGGCGACCTTGCTGATTCAAGTAATCTCAATCGTTTGTTAAGCGACATAAAACCAGACGAAATATACCATCTTGGGGCACAAAGCCATGTTCGCGTCAGTTTTGATATACCAGAATATACAGCAGATGTAACAGGACTTGGAACAATTCGTATTCTTGATGCAATGAGAGAAGTCGGGTTAAATAAAACAAAATTTTATCAGGCATGTTATAGCGAAGACACTTTGGTTTTAACCGCGGAAGGATTAAAAAAATATACAGATATCAAAAACGGCGATTTGGTTTACTCGCTTAATCCCCAAAATAGAGAAATTGAATTAAAACCAGTACTAAAAGTTTTAAAGTATGACTACTCAGGAGATATGATTCATTTTAAAAGCAGAAGGATGGATATTTTAGTCACGCCGAATCATAAAATGTTAATAGAGGATGATGAACAATTGATTAATTTTATTGAAGCCGAAAAAATTCCATCTTTATTAAGATATGACAGAACAAGCAATTTATCGCTACCAACTGTTACTTGGAAGGGCGACCGTGTCGCCGAAATAGATTTTTCTAAATACATTGATTTAAAAAATAAATCAGATAATACATATAAAAATCTTTTAACTTCGATGAAAAGCGAGGATTTTTGTTACTTGTTGGGATTATATATTGGAGACGGTTACACTAAAGGCGATAAAAAAGCAAAAGTTAAATGTTCCAGAAAAGAATTTAGGAAATATCGCAACAAGGAGGGTAAATTCATATCCCCCGAAATATGCGAATTAAAAGAAGTAAAATATAAAAGCAATTTTATTCAATTTGCTCTACCAGCTGCGGATAAATCTAGAAATAAACTGATATTAATCTTAAAAAAATATAACATTGAATACATTGTTAATGATGACACTATAAATTTTTCCAGTTATCCCCTGTCTATGATGTTTAAATTATCGGGAGAAAATGTTTACGAAAAACAAATTCCGAAATGGATTTTAGAATTGTCCCCGGATTTATTATATAGAGTATTCGAAGGATTAATTGACTCCGATGGTCATGTTAGAAAGATTAAAAATGAATGTTATGTTTATACCACCGTTTCTCCAATGTTAGCCAAAGATTTTATTGAATTGACATACAAAATTAATAAAATTCCAACATTAAAAATAGAGCAGCCGATAATTACTTATTTTAAAAAAGATAATAGAATGTGTGGATATAATAGTAAACCAATATATCGCATTTCAGTTGCTCATAAAAATAAAAATAAAATTTACAAATACAATATTAAAAAAGAAAAATATATCGGCAAGGTTTGGTGTTTAAAAATTAAAGATAATCACAACTTCCTTGTTTATAGAAATAATAGATTTGCATTTAGCGGAAATAGTTCAAGTGAAATGTTTGGAAAAGCGCTAGAAATCCCGCTTAAAGAAACGACACCTTTTCACCCCCGTTCCCCTTATGGTTGCGCCAAGGTATATTCGTATTGGATAACAAAAAATTATAGAGAGTCCTATGGTATGTTTGCCTCGAACGGGATTCTTTTTAATCATGAATCTCCCCGTCGTGGAGAAACATTTGTAACAAAAAAAATCACACACGGACTCGCGCGGATTAAACTTGGCAAAGAAGAAAAACTCTACCTTGGTAATTTAGACGCTAAACGCGACTGGGGTTATGCAAAAGATTTTGTTTATGGAATGTGGCTGATACTCCAACATAAAAAACCTGATGACTTTATTCTTGCCACAAATGAATCACATAGTGTGAGAGAATTCGTTGAAGAAGTGGGAAAAGTGCTCGGTATTAATATAATTTGGAAAGGAAAAGGATTGAAAGAAAAAGGAATTGATAAAAAAACAGGAAAAATAATTATTGAGATTGATGAAAAATATTTTCGTCCAGCAGAGGTAGATATACTTCAAGGAGATTATTCTAAAGCAAAAAAAGAACTTGGCTGGAAACCTACTACAAAATTTAAAGAACTTGTAAAATTGATGACGGAAGCAGATTTAGAAAAAGAATGCCATCAAGAGTCAAAAGTCTATAAAGTCCATAAAGTCAAAAGTCTATAAAGTCCATAAAGTCAAAAGTTTATAAAGTCTATAAAGTCAAAAGTCTATAAAGTCGAAAGTTTATAAAGTCTATAAAGTCAAAAGTCCATAAAGTCAAAAGTTTATAAAGTCTATAAAGTTAAAAGTCCATAAAGTAAAAAGTCAATAAAGTCACATGAGCAAAATCACCTTAATAAAACCCAAAAAAACATTCAGTTTTGAAGATATTAAGGAACTCTGGAAATACAGAGAACTCGCATACTTTTTTGTATGGAGAGATATAAAAGTTAAATACAAGCAAACTTTTGTTGGTATATCTTGGGCAATTTTTCAACCATTCGTGGCAATGGTAGTATTTAGTGTTTTTTTTGGAACATTGGCAAAAATGCCTTCTGATGGTATCCCCTATCCGATCTTTGTATATTCTGGATTATTGTTCTGGCAATTTTTTTCCTCCGCGCTTAGTGAAACAAGTAATTCGCTGGTTGGAAATGCTGGAATAATAACGAAAGTATATTTCCCTAGATTAATCTTACCGATTTCCGGCGTTGTAACTAAGTTTGTTGATTTTGGGATTGCCTCGCTAATCCTCGTGGGGCTAATGTTTTATTACAATATTACTCCGAGTCCAATAATACTATTAATATTGCCCCTATTACTTTTAATCACATTTATTGCCGCTATGGGGGGAGGACTATTTCTTGCATCAATAAATGTAAAATATAGAGATGTAAGATATGTACTTCCTTACTTTATACAAATGTTGCTTTTTGTCACGCCTGTAATATATCCCGCAAGTATTGCGGGAAAATGGTCATTTCTTTTAGCGCTCAACCCAATGACTGGAGTTATAAAAGCATCACGCGCTGCTCTTTTTGGCACTGAACCAATAAATTGGGAACTTTTGGGAATTTCTCTTATCGCTGTTCTAATATTATTAGCAATAGGTATTATATTTTTCAAGAAAACAGAAAGGTATTTTGCAGACATAGTTTAGTCAAAAGTCTATAAAGTCTATAAAGCTAAAAGATATGAAAATAGATAAATTTGAAGATATAATCTCGTGGCAAAAAGCCCAGAGTCTAACTGTGGATATTTACAAAGACTTTGAAAAATGTAGAGATTTTGGTTTTAGAGACCAGATTCAAAGAGCTTCTGTATCAATAATGAATAATATTGCTGAAGGATTTGAAAGAAGAGGTGATAAAGAATTTAGACAATTTTTATTTATTGCCAAAGGTTCGTGTGGAGAAGTAAGGTCTATGTTATATCTGGCATTAAAACTTGGATATTTAAAACAAGAACAATACAAAAAATATTATAATTCATCTGTTGAGATTTCGAAATTACTTTCAGGATTTATCAAAACACTTTAGACTTTCAACTTTATAAACTTTATGACTAATTCTATTGAAATAAAAAACATCGGGAAAAAATATAACATAACCCACCAACGCGGGAGCTATGTTTCGTTGAGAGATGTTATAACAAATATATTAAAAAACCCATTCAAACATGCAAAACATAAAGCTAAACAGATACTAGGAAAAATAGAAAACGAAGAGTTCTGGGCACTTAAGGATATTAATTTAACAATCAAAAAAGGTGAAATCATTGGAATTATAGGGGCTAATGGGGCTGGTAAATCTACATTGTTAAAACTTTTATCAAGAATTACTCCACCAACCACGGGTGAAATAAAACTTTCAGGAAGAGTTGCTTCTCTGTTAGAAGTAGGGACAGGTTTTCATCCAGAGCTTACGGGTCGTGAAAATATATTCTTAAATGGCGCAATCCTAGGTATGACAAAAAAAGAAATTGTTGAACGCTTTGATGACATTGTTGAATTTTCTGGGGTAAAACAATTCTTGGACACGCCAGTAAAAAGATACTCGTCTGGAATGTATGTCCGACTTGCGTTTGCAGTAGCAGCCCATATGGAGCCAGATATATTGATCGTAGATGAGGTTTTGGCCGTTGGAGATGCTGAATTCCAAAAAAAATCTCTTGGAAAATTAGACGAAGTCTCAAAATCGGAGGGGCGTACTATTTTATTTGTGAGTCATAACATGGCAGCAATTCAGAAACTCTGCAAGAAAACCATCTTGCTTGAGAAAGGAAGAATAGAGATGTTCGGGGACACAGAGAAAGTTGTTGATCATTATGTCACCAAAATTGGTTCTAGAGGAACGGAAATGAGATGGGAGAAAAATGAAACTCCTGGAGATGATGTTGCTATACTTCATTCTGCAAGAATTATAAATGAAAATAGAGATAAAATTCCCTTTGCAACAGCAAATCAAAAAATAGGCGTGGAATTTGTATATGAAGTCCTTAAAGATGGTTATATACCAATACCTAACATTCATATTTTTACACCAACTGGAGAGCGCGCATTCATGAGCCACGAAGAATATGATAAAAAACTAGGTGCAGTAGGAAAACACCGCACCACTATGTGGATACCAGAAAACTTATTAAATGACGGAACTTATGTAGCTCAAATTGTTGTGTCTACGATGAAACCTCTCAGAATTCACCTTTCTCAACAGGAGGCACTTGTGTTTAGTGTGGTTGAAGATATTATGAATTCTCAAAAAAATGATTTCAATCAAAAAGTCCCGGGAGTTGTACGACCACGGTTGAAATGGGAAACTGTTCAATTCTAAAAACATAAACAAATTATGACAAATAAAGTATTTATCGGAATGCCTGCATATAATGGTGAACGATTTATTAAAGAAGCAATTGATTCTTTGATAAATCAATCATATACAAACTGGGAATTATTTATTTCTGATGATGCTTCAACTGATAATACTGAAAAAATTTGCAAGGAATACGCTGAAAAAGATTTGCGCATCACATATTATAGACAAGAAAAAAATCTAGGTATATTTTCTAATTTCAAATTTTTACTTGACCGCGCTGAAGGTGACTACTTTATGTGGGCTGGGCGTGATGATCTGTGGGATAAAGAATTTATAAAAATATGTGTAAAAAATCTTGATAATAATAAAAATATAGATATTTCCTCAACCGGAATCGCGGATGTCGATTCATTCGGACGAACCTTGAGAGAATTGAGCGAGTTCCCCTCTCTTTCAGGAAAACCGGGAATCATCTCAATAATTCGCTACATACTTCAGCCTGAAATACTTGGTAAGTGCAATATAATGTGTAGTCTTTTCCGCTTTCCTGCCATTAAAAAAATATGGGAAATATACCCACAAAGACAAGAGTGGGGTTCTGACTATCATTTTAGTCTGGCTGCAATCAGCCATTTTGGAATATTCATAGAACCAAGAATACTTTTCAAAAAAAGACACGGCGGTTTTTCCAATCCTCTCTCAACCATAAATGACAAAGAGAATATTATACGAAAAATAGAAATTAAAAATCCCAAAAATCACATGTTCCCGTTCGGCAGATTCAACAGATATTTTAACGGACATATGGAAGCTTTAGACGGCACCCCCTACAAAGCCCTTGCTGCAATACTTTTATATTCAAGGATCCCCCGTTCTTTTATAATTCATGTCAAAGAAAAAATTAACAATAAATTTAAAAAATATGCTTAAAATAACCGACCCGCGACATCTCAAAATACCGCTCACTATATTTTCAAAAATAAAAGCGTATTTCGGGTTGAAAAAATCTTTCAGGAGATTCAAAGAATTATCTAAAAAAACCAGAGAGCGGTTCCCTGTATCGTGGGATGATATATTCTTTATCGCAAACGAAAACACAAGCAACACGGTTTTTGATGTTCATTATGTCTATCATCCGGCATGGGCGGCACGAGTACTTGTAGATATCAAACCTAAAAAACATATTGATATATCCTCGACTCTCCATTTCTGTTCTATTATTTCCGCCTTCATACCAGTAGATTTTTATGATTACAGACCGGCATTTCTTAATCTATCCAATCTTACTTCAAAGCGGGGGGATTTAACGGCTCTGCCATTTGAAGACGGTAGCGTTGAATCAATCTCTTGTATGCATGTAATTGAACATATAGGACTCGGTAGGTATGGCGACCCACTGGACCCGGATGGCGACCTAAAAGCCATAAAAGAATTAAAGCGCGTAACCGCAAAAGGCAGTAATCTTCTGTTCGTTGTGCCAATGGGGCAACCTAAGATTATGTTTAATGCGCATCGAATTTATTCTTATGACCAAATAGTAAGTTATTTTGATGACTTTGAACTAAAACAGTTTGCTCTTATACCAAACAATGCAGCAACCAGCGGAATAATCCTAGAAGCAACAAAAGCCCAAGCCGATAAACAAAGTTATGGTTGTGGTTGCTTTTGGTTTGTAAAAAAATAATTAAAATGATAATCGTAAAACTTAATGGGGGTTTATGCAATCAGCTTTTCCAATACGCTTTTGCGCGATCTCTATCCATGCAATTAAAAAAAGAATTCAGGCTGGATATAACACCTTTTTCAACCTACTACAAAGCAGACCCGTATGGATTATCAAAGTTTAATATACAGGAAAATATCGCAAAAGATTCTGATATGTGTGGCTTCATCTGGATACGCAAGCACAACACATTCTTTAGCTTCATTTACCATCGCTTGAGGTTTAATAAACTCCTCTCTCCGTGGTACTATCTTGAAAAAACATTTATGTATGATCCTGATGTATTCTCGTCTAAGGCCTTATATTTTGAAGGATTTTGGCAATGCGAAAAATATTTCAAAAACATAAAAAATGAGTTACGAAAAGAAATAACATTAAAAAATCCTCTTTCGGCACACAGCCAAGACATATTAAAAAAAATCCGAGAAACCAACGCCATATCACTTCATGTGCGAAGATACGCATCGGAACACATAATACCGTGGCATGGATTCTGTTCAATAGAATATTACATTGAGGCTATCAATCAAATCGTAAAGTGTTTTCCCTCTCCTCATTTTTTTATTTTTTCTGATAATTATCCATGGGTCGCGGAAAATTTCCTACCGGTACTCAAGTCATTGAAATATTCATTCACCTTAGTAGAAAATAATAACGATAAAAATGGCGAGGATTTAATATTGATGTCTAATTGCAAACACCACATCATCGCCAATAGTAGCTTCGGTTGGTGGGGTGCATGGCTTAACCCCAAAAAAGACAAAATGGTCATTGCGCCTAAAAAATGGTTTGCTCATGCGCCAAAAAACAATACTAAGGATCTTATTCCTGAGGAATGGATAACCTTATAGACTTTTGACTTTCGACTTTATGGACTTTATATTTTAACTTTATATACTCAAATATATGTGCGGAATAATTGCAATACTGGGAAATACTGAGCAAATAAAAGATTCGCAAATAGATAATATGCTTTCTGTATTATCAAAACGCGGTCCGGATGAAAAAAATTTTGTTCGTGTTAAAAACTCCATACTTGGACAAACCCGTCTTTCAATTGTTGATATTGAAGGAGGACACCATGCCATTTATTGTAGAAGAATTTAATAAACTACCAAATCTAAATCTAAAATTATCAAAATACATGAATATAAAAAAATACTTTTTAAAAAACATATTCTCAATAAAAATATTATCTAAAAAAATCAAATTTAAATTAAAATTTTGGATCAAGAAAACTTTCTTTTTCAATATGCTAAAAAAGCTTCTATTTTTTTTCAAAAATAAAAAAAATATATTACAACAACACTTCACTCACAAAAGAAAAGAGAGAACAATTCTTTTTTATAAAAAGAAATATAACATTCACACATTGTTAGAAACTGGAACATACCAAGGAGAGATGATTATGGCAATGTTAAATCATTTTAATAAACTTTATTCAATAGAATTAAGTATTTCATTATTTGAAAAAGCAAAAGAAAAATTCAAAAATAATAAAAAAGTACAACTTTTCCAAGGAGATAGCGGGGACATACTTCAACAAATACTTGTTAAAATAGATACCCCTTGCTTATTTTGGTTAGATGCACATTATTCGAAAGGAATAACTGCACGAGGATTACTTGAAACACCAATTATAAAAGAATTAGAAAATATTTTCCAAAGAAAAAATATAAACGATGTCATTCTTGTTGATGATGCTAGGTGTTTTAACGGGACTAAAGATTATCCAACCATTGAAAATCTTAGAAAATATGTGCTGAGTAAAAACAATAACTTAGAATTTAAAATTTCTGGTGATATTATAAGAATCTGTCATAAAATATGATAATAATCAAATTAATGGGTGGAATAGGTAATCAAATGTTCCAATATGCAACTGGGCGTAGAGTCGCCGAGATAAATGGAACTAAATTAAAGTTGGATATAACACATTTTGATAAAAACTATCCAAATACAACATCAAGAAGTTTTCTATTAAAAAATTTCAATATTGATGCTGACATCGCCTCCAAAAAAGAAATTCAATACTTTAGAAAATATAAAAAAATCCATATTAGAATCTTAGGACATATTTATAATCCACTTTTTGCAAATGATTCAATATATATCACAGAAAAAAGTTATGGTTTTAATCCAGAAATTCTCGATTTAAAAGATAATATATATTTAGATGGCTATTGGCAAAGCGAAAAGTATTTTAAAGATATTCGAAACATACTTTTACAAGAATTTACTATTAAAAACAAGAATGAAAAATATTTAAAAAAACTAAAAGAAATAGAAACAACTAATGCTGTGTCATTGCATGTAAGAAGAGGTGATTATATTTCGAACAAGAAACTCGTAGAAAATTATGGTGTATGTAATTTAGATTATTACAATAAAGCAATTGCCCTTATCACAGAAAAAATAGAAAATCCTTATTTTTTTATTTTTTCAGATGATATTAATTGGGCTAAAAACAATCTAAAAATTAAACATGAACATGTGTTTGTGTCAGATATAAATTTAGAAAGTCATGAAGAAGTGATTTTAATGTCAAAATGTAAACATAATATAATAGTAAACAGTTCTTTTGGGTGGTGGGGTGCGTGGTTAAATGAAAACCAAGGTAAAATTGTAATTGCACCAAAAAAATGGTTCAAAAATGAATCTTGGGCACCTAAAGATATAATCCCAGAAACATGGGTTAAAATGTAAATATTTTTAATAAATAAATTTCATACTTTTGACTTTATAAACTTTTAACTTTATAGACTTATATGTGCGGTATTGCCGGAATAATAAAAAATAATAAACGAACAATTGCAGATAATGTTAATTCTGTTAATAACATGCTTTCTGTGTTAAATAAACGGGGACCAGATGATTCGGGGGTTTTTTCAGATAATGTTTGTGTTCTTGGTCAAACAAGACTTTCTATTATAGATCTAGATACAGGGCATCAACCAATGAAAGACAATACGCATAATATTACAATAACTTTTAATGGTGAAATTTATAACTACCAGGAACTTCGTAAAGATCTTGAAAAGAAAGGATATGTTTTTTCTACAAAATCGGACACCGAGGTAATACTCAAAACATATATAGAATATGGGGCTAATTGTCCAAAATATTTGGATGGAATGTTTGCTTTTGTTATTTGGAATAGTGATACAAAAAAACTTTTTGCTGCACGAGATAGATTTGGTAAAAAACCACTCTATTATACCTTGCATGAAGGTCAGTTCATTTTTGCCTCAGAGATAAAGGCACTCTTTAAAATTGGTATAAGAGGTACTATTGATTATGGTGCTATAGATAATTACCTATCTCTAATGTATATACCCCCGTGGAAAAGCGTGTATTCTAATATACATGTTCTGCCACCTGCCCATATTCTTTTGTATATTAATGGAGATGTAAAAATAAAAAAATATTGGTCTCTACAGAACAAACTAATTAATATCCAATATCAAAACGCAAAGAAAAAAATTAATGAACTTATAAATAAAGCTGTAAGAAAGAGACTTATCGCAGATGTAGAAATTGGCGCTCTTCTTTCCGGAGGTGTTGATTCAACCCTAGTAACAGAACGAGCACAACAACATGTTACAAAACCTATTAAAACTTTTTCTGTGTCATACACAGGACACTCATCGGATGAATCAAAATATGCCCAACGGGCATCAGAAACAATCGGCACCGACCACCACACATTAGAAACTCCTTGTGTTTCAATAGAAGAACTCACAAAAGTTATAGAATATATGGACGAGCCACATGCAGATTCGTCCAACTTTCCACAACATCTCGTGTCCTTACTCGCTTCCTCTAAAGTAAAAGTGGCATTGTCCGGCGACGGAGCAGACGAATTGTTTATGGGCTATGGGTGGTATTGGAAATATTGGAACACCCGCAAAATTGTCCAATTAAAAAACTTCTTTTTTTCAACCCCCTTTAAAGAATATATAAAAAATATTTCTGTATTCACAAAAGATGAAAGAAAAAAAATATGGAAAAATCCTGATGTAGTGAATGAAAATTTTATACCAAAAGAAATAGAACAAGAAAAAAATCTACTAAAAAAAATAAATTTATTTGATATTTTAGTATATCTTCCTGGTCAACTTCTGTCAAAAATAGATAGAACTAGCATGATGCACTCACTAGAAATCCGTTCCCCTTTTTTAGATACAGAGCTAGCCGAGTTTGTGTATAATATCCCAACTGAATATAAAATGAATAAACATAAGGGAAAAATAATACTAAAAGATATATTATCCGACAGTATGTCTAAAGAATTTGTTTACCGTCGTAAACAGGGCTTTGGCGCACCTGTTCAAGAGTGGATAAAAGAAAAAGACATAGCTCAATACATATTAGATTTGTTTAATAAAGACACTGAAATATATAAATTTTTAAAAAAAGATGAGGTTATTAATATAATTGAGCGATTTTATAAGGGACAAAAAGAACTATATTACAAAGTATGGTCATTGGTTTGTTTAGAAATTTGGATGAAAGCTAATAGTAAATATCATGAATAAATTTTTTGACACACTGTGGGCATATAGAAACAAAGTCACCAACAAACTATTCGGAGTTGTTAAAGTACGCCATAAAGGAAACAAAGTTGGTAATATACTTCTGTCTTATATAACAGAACCGTTTACTATTGCTCTCCACGAACAAAGATCCCTCCTACATAGTAACTATCAAGAGTGTTGGGTTATCGCAGATATTTTTAGTAAAAAAGGTTACGATGTTGACGTAATAAATGCAACCAATACAATATTTATCCCCAAAAAACATTATGCTTTTTTAATAGATATCAAAAGTAATATAGAAAGACTTAGAAAAATGCTACCAAACACGACTATGATTATGCATATAGTGGAATCACACCATTCATTTCATAACAAAGCCGAGCAAAATCGTTTGGAACAACTACATAAAAGAAGGGGTGTAAATCTTAAAAGGAGACGAGTTACAGAACCACATCAAAATGCAGAAAAAGCTGATCATCTAGAAGGACTGGGGAATGAACATACACACTCTACTTATTCCCACATACATAAAGATATTTATTCTATACCTATTAGTACAACAGTACATTTTAAATCTCCTACACACAAAAATTTTGATGCAATAAGAAAAAATTTTCTATGGATTGGTGGTGGTGGTGCAGTTCATAAGGGGTTAGATATTCTACTTGAACTTTTCAATAAAATGCCAGATTATACATTACACATATGTGGCCCAGTTCATTCTGAAAAAGATTTCGCTAATTTATACAAAAAAGAATTGTTTAAAACAAAAAATATACATTTTCATGGAAGAATAAGTCCTGGAAGCAAAGAGTTTAAAGAAATAACAAACAACACCCTGGCTGTTGTATATCCATCTTCGTCTGAAGGTCAGGCAGGATCTGTAATAACAGCAATGCACGCAGGAATAATACCGATTATTAGTAAAGAATCTGGAATTAATTCTAACAACTTTGGTATTACGCTAGAAAATTGTACAGAAGAAGAAATAAGAAAAGAAATTGAGTTTATTTCTACACTACCAACACAAACACTGAAACAAATGTCTCTTAATACATGGGAATATGCAAATACACATCACACTATAGAGACTTTTAAAAAACACTATGAAGATTTTGTGACAAACATATTACACATATGAACAAACCTCTTATTTCAGTAATAATACCAACACATAACAACTCCTCCACTATAGAAGAAGCTATTAATTCAATACTTAACCAAACATATCAAAACTTAGAGATAATTATTGTAGACGATAACAGCACAGACAACACATATAAAATAGTAGAAGAAATAAAAAACGAAAGAATTAAGTTAATAAAATCTCCTGTTGACTTATGTCGTTTTGATAAAAAACTTAATAGAAATATAAATGCTGGATATTTGGCAAGAAATACTGGATTTAAATATGTAAAAGGAGAATATATAACATTCCAAGATGCTGACGATGCTTCCCTTCTTAACCGGATAGAAGTTCAATACGAATTATTAAAAAAATATAATGCTTCACATGTTTGTCTCGATTGGCAAAAGTTTGATGAGAAATACATTAACAAAAAACTAGATATTTCATCTTACACAGAAATGTTAAAATCAAAAGAATTATACAAGATGTCCCAAAGATCAAAAGGTTTAATACCAAAAATATCAAAGGCACTCAATAAATTAATTCCGTTTCATTTAAAAAGAAAAAGAATTATAAACAAATTATTTTTTGGCTCCCTTGAAACATATCCTGGAACAGGCAACTCTCCCCTATTCAAAAGAGAGGTTATAAAAAAGGTACAATTTAGAAAATTAAAGGATAGAATATGGCCATCTTTTATGGGACGTGGTGCTGATAGAGATTTTAATTTTCAAGTAGCAGAAACATTTAAAAATAGTTATACATTTTTTATCCCTCTATATTTATGGAGAGTAGAAAATCAAAATGAAAGATATAAAAATATATGAAAAATAAACCTTACATATCTTTTGTAGTAACTGCCAGAAATGATAACTATGGTGAAAATCTAATAAATAGAATTAACACATTTATAAAAGTTCTCTCTTTTCTTGTAGAAAAACATAAACTTCCGAGTGAACTTGTTATTGTAGAATATAATCCTCCGCTAAATAAGCCCCGTCTTTCTGATGAACTTAATATAAATAAATCTAATAAATTTCTTTCATACCGTTTCATTGAAGTACCCGAAACATTTCATAAAAATTTGGAAGGGTCCAATAAAATGCCCATATTTGAATTTGTAGCAAAAAATATTGGCATCCACAGAGCAAGTGGAGAATTTATTCTATCAATGAATCCCGATATAATACTAAGTAAAGATTTAATAAAATGGATTGCAAAAATGAAACTACAAAAAAACACTTTCTACAGAACAAACCGTCACGATATCACTGATAATTGGTTTGACCAAAAAAACTCTGCTCAAAAAATTCTGGCACATGCGTCATCTAATGTTTTTATGGTTTTTTTAAATAACAAAACCCAATACCGTTCTTGGCTTGCTTGGATAAAGCGAGTTTTAACTTCTAGAAACAAAAAAAGTATTCTTATGTGTCCGATACTAAACAAAAAAACTGACGGGACTGATGAGACAGTACTACATGAGCGTGCTGCAGGAGATTTCCTACTTATGCATAGAGACCTTTGGGAAAAAGCTGGTGGGTATGATACTGCTCCAGTACATGGTTTTGTTGACGGATACATTCTCTATTTTTTATACTGTCTAAATGTAGAACAAAAAATTCTTTCATACCCTATTTATCATATAAGTCATAAAGTAAGACAAACAAATAGACCAAAGATAGAAATGAGTATATACAGAAAAACAATAAATAAAATGCTGTCTCAAAAAATACCTTACAAAGAAAAAAACGAAAATTGGGGAGTCCCTAATATGAAATTTAAGGAAGACATTATTTAATTGATTTTTTTAAAGTGGTCTTATTTCTCTGGTTACTATATTCTTTAATAAGTTTAGATAATCCACTCTTAAGCTTTATTCTTGGCTTCCACCCAGGGACCCTTCTGTAAGATGAAAATATCTTTCTATGATCTACTGATTTATTCTTTCCACGTTTAACCTTCGCGCCAGTTACTTCGGCTATCATGTTAGCGAGATCAATAATCTTTGTCCATTCTCCAGAATTTATATTATAAACATCTCCTCTAATACCTTCTGATAAAACTTTGTGGTATGCTCGAAAAGAGTCCTCTAGATGTGTAAATTGCCTATATTCCTCTCCTGTTGAAAGCATTTTAATCTCTCCTGTCGTTATGGCCTGATGTATAAAATCACAAATAACATGGCTTTTTATATTTTCTGATTCAATAGTACCATATGCATTCCATTGTCTCGCATAATAACCATTTGGTAAAATCTTTGTCCAGATCTCTCCAAGTCTTTTTAAAGCACCGTATGGAGTCCCATACTCTTCTGCGTATTGACTTGAAAGAAAAAGAAATGGGACACCAGATTTCTTAAGCTGTGGCATTGTGTTTTGAAGGAGCTTCATGTTCCAGTCAAGTTGCCCCAATAAAGTATCTTCTTTGAAAAGATATTTAGCTCCACCGACATCCCACGCAAAAAAATAAATTCTGTCAATACCCTTAAATGGTATCTTAACATTTCGTATGTCTTCATGTTCACCGTTTTTTATATCAAAACGAACTACTTTCTCCCCAAGTTCTTCTAAAAAAAGACAAAAAGGTTTACCAATAAACCCCTCTGATCCAAGCACTAAATTTGTAATTTGTCTCTTCATAATCAAATAAAATACAGAGCTATTTAGTTATTATAGCACTTTATTGCCTGTCATCAAAATGTTATACTCCTTAATAAATGAAAGAAAAATTAAAAAAAATAAATGCTTTAAAAATATTAGTGATGTCTGGCAGATCTCTTTTAAATAAACCCTGTCTGATAAAAAGATTCTATCTCTTGATAGATTTTTTTAGTGACTATAAAAAATTTAAAAAAAATAATAAAAATAAAAACTTTAAACTAAATCCCAAAGATCTCTACCCAAGAATATACGACAAAACTAAATCTACCCCTATTGACTCTGTTTATTTTTATCAAAATTCATGGTGTGCTAGAAAAATTTTTGAAAACAAACCAAAAGAACATTTTGATGTAGGTTCTGATTTAAAAATGTTAGGAATAATCTCTCAATTTATTCCTACTACTATGATAGATATAAGACCCCCAGAAGTTGTCTTGCCAGAATTAAATTTTAAGAAAGGCAGTATTTTAAATCTTCCCTTCCCTGATAATTCAATAAACTCACTGAGTTCAATTTGTGTTATTGAACATATTGGGCTTGGTAGATACGGAGACCAGCTAGACCAATTTGGAACAGAGAAAGCTGTAAAAGAATTAGTTAGAGTGTTAGCAAAAAGCGGTGATTTATATATAAGTGTTCCTGTGGATGAAGAAAATAAAGTTTACTTTAACGCTCATAGAGCTTTTACAAGAGATTATATTTTAGAACTTTTTTCATCATTAAAACTTGTAGAAGAGAGGTATGTTTACGGCAATGAAATGTTTAATGAATATGATGAGAAAAAAGGGTTTGGAACTGGTCTTTATTATTTTAAGAAAATATGAAAAAGATAATCATACTAAAACATGGAGGTGGAGAACTCACAAACCAATTGTGGAACTATATTAGTATTTATGCCTATGCCAAAGAAATAAATGCCCAAATAATAAATCCCTCCTTTTTTGAATATGGATGTAATTTTAATATTAAATGTTCGCCAATTTTAAATCTGTTGCTTTATAAACCGTTCGCCAACTATACAAAAAGAAGGAGTGGTCTCAAAAGACAAATATGGAGAAATATGTATAAGTTATATGTTTTTTTAATGCGCATTTTTCAAAAAGGAAGTATTGTATCATCTATAAACTCAAATAATACAGTTTATTATCTTCCCCCTTCTATAAAAGACCATTTAGATACTACAAAAAACACACTTTATTTTGAAGGTTGGCTTTTTAGAAATCCTGAAGGAATAAAAAAATACAGAAAAGAAATTTTAGAATATTTCAAACCAATACCAAAGATAGAAAAAAACGTAGAACATTTTCTAGGTAAAAATATAAACAAACATTTAGTTGGAGTTCATATACGACAAGGAGATTACAAAATATTCAAAGATGGCCGTTTTTATATAGAACAAAAAAGAGTTAGAGAGATTATGGATGAATATCTTAATTTTATTAAAAAAAGTCATAGTGAAGTTGTGTTTATTATTACATCCGATGGACAAATAGACGAGAAACAATTTATGGGACTACAATATAAGATATCACACATGGGCCCGGTTGAAGATTTGTTTCTGTTGTCAAAAACGAAAACAATCTTGGGGTCGGATAGTTCGTTTGGAAATTTAGCGTCATATTTTGGAGATATCCCCCATATAGTATTCAATAAAGAAAAAATGGACTGGAATTACTATTCAGACAAAAATAAATACTTTAAAAATAAATACTGCACAATGGTGCATTATTAAAATTGAAAATCTATTCGCCTATTCCCTCCAAAGACCTGCCTGCGCAGGTAGGGGCGGGTAGGCGCACAAATTAGAGAGAAGAAAGAATAAAAAATAAGAAGTGGTAAAAAAAAATTAAAAAGTGGAAATAGTTTTTTTAATTATGGGATCAATGTTACCTTTTAAGAAATAAAATTGTTCTAGACCCACTTGTTCGTTATCAACAATATTAGCGTTTTTTAAAATCAACATATGTTTTGAGGTTGCCTTGAATGATAATCTTATTTTTTCTGAAATGTCACCCACACTCATATTTCCATTTTTTGACAACAAATGAATTATCATTAATCTCCTTTGATTTGCTAATGCTTTATGTATTTTTTCCGCCTCTTTATAGTTCATATATAAATATTATACATCAACATCATCTATTCGCCTATTCGCGCGAATTAGAGAAAAGAGGTATATCATGTTAGAGATTGTTGATAAATTCTGTTATTGTTTTTGCCCTTTTGTCCCAAGTTTGGTTTATAACATGATTATATGCATAAAGAGGTATATCATGTTAGAGATTGTTGATAAATTCTGTTATTGTTTTTGCCCTTTTGTCCCAAGTTTGATTTACAATCTTATTATATGCGTTTTTAGATAATTTGTTTTGTAAATCAATATTACCTACTAATGCCTTTATTGACTCCGATAATTTTAAAGGATTGTCTGGCTCAACAAAATAAACCATATCATCATTCACTAATTCTCTAATAGAGGGAATGTCGCTTGCAATAATGGCTCTTTTTGAAGCCATATATTCAAACAATTTCATCGGCGAAGTATAATACTTTGATATTTTTTCTTTAGTAGTGTTTGGTAAAACTAAAATATCTGCGGACTTTTGCCATATCGGAATTTCTTTATGTTCTTTGTGTCCTGTGAACAAAATATTTTTGTTTTCAATATATTTCTTTTTAAAATCTTTAACATCATCAGGGGTGCCTCCAACAAAAACAACAAGAAAATTATCGTTTAAATATTTAGATGAGTCAGCCAATACACCAGCTCCCTTCCAGCCATACAAATGTCCTGTATATACAATAATTTTTTTATCTTTAGGCAAATTAAGTTTTTCTCTGGCTTCTTTTTTTGAAATGTCTATATCAAACATTTTCATATTTACTACATTTGGTTGATATAAAATTTTATCTTTTGAGACCTCCAGTTTTTCTATTGCCTCACCAACTTTCCATTTATTATGAATTAATACCCATTTAACTCTTTTCATTAAAAGTTTGTGGAACCAAAAATTAGATTCTGGAAAATCGTGCATCTCATAAAATGTATTTTCAAGCACAGAAGATGATAGGAGTAGTGGTAATGTTTCATTCGAATAAATTATGTCCCCTTTTTTTGTATTCTTTAATAAAAAGAAGAAAGTGCTAACAGAGAATGTTATAAAACTAATAACAAAAGCAATTCCTTTTGAGAAACTAAATAAATCAATAACGGGAAGATATTTAATAGAAAAATTATTTGGTACGGAGTAGTATAAGAAAGGATCTCTTTTAAGACGCCCCGTTCTCCGAGGAACGAGCAGAATTACCTTCCATCCTAAATTAGCGAAAGCCGAGCAATTCTCTGCCGTAAATATAGAGGCGGCCTTCTCGCTTGGAAATCTACCATGAAATATTAGAAACATTTTTTTCTGATTTTTCATGCTTTAGTGCTTTTTTGTATACAAAAAGGTAATATATTATTAACACGATTTATTAGTGTCATTATATGTAACTTTAGAAAATGAAGCAATTTATCAAAAAAATTACACCACCTATCATATATATGCTTTTGAGAAAGTTTTTGGTAAAACCAAAAACTTTTTCTCCTATATGGAATACTCTCACATATAATCCTCTCAATGGTATACAAATATTTTTTGACCCATCAGGATTATGGCAAAAAAAGATTATGAATAATACTTATGATAAATTTCTTTTTGATCGTTTGAGTAAAACAAATTTAGAGGGAAAAATTGTTTTTGATATTGGCGCACATATAGGATTCCACTCTATTTATTTTGCCCGACTTGTTGGCCCTAATGGTAAAATTTATTCTTTTGAACCAAACCCAAAAAACATAGAACGTTTTAAAATCATTTTAGAAAAAAATGAGGACATAAGAAAAATCATTTCAGTATTTGATATCGCGGTCTCAGATAATTTTGGTTTTGAAAAATTTAATATGAGTGAAGATATAGAAAGTGGGCGAAGTTCCGGTGGTTTTATTGATACTGCTGATCCTATATGGGACAAAGAAGCATTTAAACAAAGAGGTTTTACAGAAACAAATGTAAAAACTATACCGACGGATCTCTTTAAAGAAAAACTAGAAATTCAGGACGCTCCTGATATTATCAAAATAGATGTGGAAGGGGCAGAGTTTCTTGTTCTGTTGGGTGCTAAAAATATACTCCTGAACAAAAAACCAATTATTTTCTTGGAAATCCACTCAATGAAAAATATGTTTAATGTGGTATATTTTCTTTCTTCACTCTCTTATAAATTAGAAATATTAGAAGAAGAAAAAGATGGAAGAATTTTTATTGAAGCAAAACCTAAAAAATAAGATGAGATTTTATTATATAAGCGTGAACAATTCATACCCGCAGAATAGACATCTCATAGACGGCCTTAGAGAAAACGGCCACAAGGTTTTTGAATATGAGGAAAGAGCTCTGGGTATTGATAAATATATAAAAATTGTAAAAAATTTCTGGCCACAAAAACATCTATATGATGTTGTGATAGTAGGATTTACATCTCCACATTTTGTCCCAATTATGAGATTGATGACCTCAAAAAAGATTATATATAACGGCGGATTTTCACAATATGAAGCAAATGTAATATCAAAATATACAAATAAAAAAATATCTATTAGAGCTTTTATTTGGTGGTTTAAAGATTTTGTTTCATTTCTATTATCATCAAAAATACTTTTAGAAAGCAATTCTCAGATTAATTATATTCATAAACTTTTTTTTGTCCCAAGAAAAAAACTCATCAGAGCATGGGCTGGAGTAGATGAGAAGGAATTTTTTATTGATAAAAGTATAGAAAAAAATAAAAAATTTACTGTTCTTTTTAGAGGAAGATTCTTACCAGAATCTGGAATATTAACTGTTGTAAAAACAGCAAAATTATTAGAGAACGAAGATATAGATTTTTTACTCATTGGCCATGGGTTCTTACATAGAGAATATAGAGAACTAATAGATAAATTGAAACCTAAAAATTTCCGATTGATTTCAAAAAAAATTTCATATAAGGAACTGCAAGAAAAAATGCTTGGGTGTCATATCAGCTTAGGGCAACTAGCAAATCATCCAAGGTTATATAGAACTCTCCCATGTAAATTATTTGAAAGTTTAGCGCTTGGACTTCCTTATCTCACCGGAAGAAATGCCAGCGTTCTTGAACTTTTAAAAGAAAATGAAACTTGTATCGCGGTTGAACCTGCAAATCCAAATGAACTGGCAGAAAAAATTCTTTACTTAAAAAACAATCCTAAAATACTTGAGAAAATAGCCGAACAGGGTTATAAACTTTATAAAGAAAAACTTACTTCTAAGAAATTGGCTGAGGATTTTATTAAAAAATGCCTATGAAAATATTCGTATTAGGAACAATAGATAATAAAGGTGGAGCGGCTCTCGTGTCGTGGGAGCTCAGAAAAAGACTCAAGGCTGACGGACACACCGTTAACACATTTGTACGATATAAGTATTCAAATGAACTAGATGTCTTTAAAATCCCCAGAAAGCGTTACCAAGACTGGCTTGTTAAGCTTTTTGCAAATGACCTTAAATTTGCTTGGACTAACTATTTGCTAAAAACAAAGGAATTCAAAGAGGCCGATATTGTCCATTGTCATAATCTTCACAGTAACTTTTTTGACTTAAGAATGTTAAAAAAAATGTCTAAACTAAAGCCTGTTGTGTGGACAATGCACGACATCTGGGCAATCACTGGTTTTGCAAGCGATAATGCTACACTAAGAAATCCTAACAAAAAGAAATTCTTACTTTTTCTTTGGGATAATACTCCGAATCTATTAAAGGCAAAAAAAAGATTTATGATAAATCAAAATTATATGTTGTAGCTGTATCAGACTGGGTAAAAAAAGAACTACAAAAAAGTATCCTTGGGGATCAAAAAATAATACGTATTTATAATGGTGTTGATATAGAAAATTTTAGATTTATTGATGCAAGAAAAGAGCTTGGAATACCTATAGATAAAAAAGTTGTAATGTTCGGGATAAAAGGACTATCAGATTCAAATAAAATAGTTAATCATTATATTGATAATAATGATGTCTTTTTTGTAGAAATTGGAGATCCTCACATAAAAACAGAAAATAAAAACTATGTGTGTCTTCCGCTGACACAGAACAGAAATTTATTTGCAAAATATCTTTCCTCTGCTGATATTTTTCTCAACCCAACTCAAGCAGATTCCTTCAGTCTTTTGTGTGCGGAAGCAATGTCTTGTAGTACACCGGTGGTTACATACAATGTAGATGCTATTCCTGAAATTGTGATGCACAAAAAAACAGGATATGTAGCTGAACACAATAATATAAATGATTTAAAAAGAGGAGTTGAGTATATTCTTAACTTATCAAAAGACTCACATAATAATATGAGTCAAAATGCTAGAAAAAGAATCGTAAATAATTTCTCTAACGAAAAAATGTATAAGAAATACTTAGAGTTATACAATACTCTTCTCCATTCTAAGAATGAAGGATAGAGCAAAAAGTGACGGAAATATTCTAGTGAGAAAATTCAAACCCCAAAACGAATTCATTTTTATATCAACTATTTTTAAATCATTATTTTTTAACATTTCCTCTAAAATTTTTAAATTAAACCAGTACACATGTCCTTTTTTCGGTCTATTATTTTCGGGAACCCCGCCAAAAAGCGTTTGAACTCTGGCAGGTAAAGAACTAAAATTAGGAACACTGATGATGACGTATTTTTTTGAAACACGGATCGCTTCTTTCAATAACTCTTCGGGGACATAAAGATGTTCGAGGACATCAAGCATAACAACATAATCAAATTCATTATCAGAAAACGGTAATCTATCTTTAGAAAAATCACACAAAAAAACATTTAAACCTTTTTCAATACACTTTTTAATTCCCTCTTCAGATATATCAACACCCTCAGAAGTGACATTCTTTAACATTTCTAAAAACAATCCGTCACCACAGCCAATATCCAACACTCTCCCTGAACCTATCATTTTCAAAGCCATTTTGTGTCTAAAAACAATCTGCTGGTCTTTTCCTTTCCACTTTTCATTTTCAAATTTTTCTACACTCATATATCTATTTCTTCTTTTAGCTTAATAACTAATGCTTCCAAACTATGATTTTTTATACAACTTGCGAGTGTTTCCATAAATTGGGCCCGTTCCTGAAAAGAAACGGTTAAAAATCTTTTGAGCTTCTCAGCAAGAGCTTTGGAATCATTATCAGCAAAAATAAATTCATCGCCTACTAAATCTCCGAAGTCACGACTAGTTGCTATCGTTAAACAACCACAAGCCACAGATTTAAAAATCGTTTTATCAAACATCCCGCTTTTACTACAATTAACAAACACATCGTGAGAACGGTAATAACGGAATGTTTCAGTATTGGGAACGGCTCCAACAAACTTTACCTTGTCTCTGATTCCCAATTCCTCAACCTGTTTTTCTAATCTAATTGGATACCCTGAATCCGTCTTAGAAGGACCCCCGACAAATGTTGCATTAAATTTAATCCCCTGCTTTGCAATAATCCCGAAGGCCTCAATAAGAAGATGCGGCCGTTTTGATTCATCAAGGCGTCCTAAAAATAATACCGACCGGGGAATGCGATCAATTGATACATCCATTTTACAGGAATCAACATCAACGCCTACGGGCATTAAAACTGTTTTTTTATATTTAGCGGTATACGAAAATTTAGAGGTACAAAATACCTTATTACAAAAAGCGGCGGCAATATCTGTCAAAAAACTTCCACCATAGTGATTTCTCCACATAAAAACCTTTTTTCCCAATATGGTCCAAATAAGACCCCCTAACAGAATGTATTCTTGATTCATATGTATAAACACACCGTCATATTTCCTCTTCAAATTCCATATTAAACGATAGAAACGCAATATGTATTGAATTCTACTTCTATTACCAAGTTCCTTCCCCAAAGAAGATACTGACACATTTGGTGGAAAATTATATTCCCCCTTTTTAAGACATATAACCTCTACATGCTCAAATTGTGTGGAAAGAGATAAAACCCACTTATGAAAAAAACCGAGTGCCGAATCTTTTTTATCTATTGTTTGTGTAATTATTAATAGTTTCATATCTCTCCATAAACACCTGCTAATAAATCTAAATCTTTATTGCTTTCTTTCAATAATTCTTTGTTTTTTTCCTCCATCGCCTTTAAAAGATCCGAACCTCTTTTATTATCAACAACATCCTTATACATTTTAGAAAACAAAGCAAAATCTTTTATAAAACAATGCCCCCCGCACCGCGACCGCTAAAATGTATGGGTTCCATATGAGAACTGCCTATTCTTGGATCGGCCGTTACTGCCTCTTTCACAACTTTCCAATCCATACCACTTTCTTTGACTAAGTCATACAAAATATTTGCAAATACAACTTTAAAATAAAGGAATGAATTATTTGCATATTTTATTATTTCGGCTTCTTTGGAATTACAAATTAATTCATATGGCGCTTTTGGTAATATAGATAATATGTCTTTTGCTATTCCTCTATATTCTTTATTGTCTACCGGTATACCTATTATATTTCTAACTGGATGTGCCGCATCGTCCGCCGCGCTTGCTTCTCTAAGAAACTCCGGTGAATGCATTACAAAAATGTCGGGATTTTCTTTTTGTAGTTTTTCTGTGGTTCCTGGGATTATTGTAGATTTTATTATTGCTATTTTTCCTTTACCTACTAATTCAACCACCTGTTCTACAAAACTAACATCAAATCCTTCTGGCGTTGTTGGTGTTGGGACTGCTATAAAAACAAAATCACATTCTTTTATTTTTTCTTTATTCCCCACATATTCATCTTCAAGAGAATATCTGACAACTTCGAACCCTCTGTTTTCAAAATCATCCGCGCAATTTTTACCAACCCATCCTTGTCCTATAAAACCTATTTTTAGCCCTTTTTTATTTATTTTTATTTTATTCATCCTGTTAGAGATAGGAAACCTTTAGGTTTCCGTAGTTTAGTTTGTAATTTGTAATGTATACCCTAATTTCATATATAAATTTTTACATAAATGTTCAATAAAACATAATATAGTATCTCTAACGGGATTCATATTGTTTTTTATACTTTTTCAAATATTTTTTCTTATCTAAAATAATATTTTCTTCGTTCAGAATTTTTTTGGCATTTTCTGTAATTCTTAATTTCAAATTTGTATCAGTAATTAATTTTGTCATCGCCATTAAAAAACATTTTTCATCTGTAGCATCACATATTAAAGCATTTTCCCCGTCTTTAAATTCTTCTTTTATAATCCCAACATTTGAAGAAATTATCGGACAGCCGCACAAAACGGCCTCAATAAATATCATTCCATAACCTTCATAAAATGAAGCTGAGACAAGCGCATCGGCTGTTTTTAGATAGGAATTAGCATCGTTCTTCCATCCTTCAAAAATAACATTTACCCCTAATTTATGACTTCTAACAAGTTTCTCTAAAATATTTCTCCAATTTCCATCTCCGAGAATAATCAGACCTGCTCTGGGATTATTTTTAACTACATTAGCAAAAGATTTTATTATTGTCAGGATATTTTTCTCCTTTTCAAGACGAGAAATTAATAAAAATATAAAATCAAATTGTGGATATTTTTTGCGCAAATCTTCAACAATTTCAGAATTTATAATTTTTTCCTTATTTACAATGATTGGAAGTATTGTGATTTTGTTTTTATCTACATTAAATTTATTTATAACAGAATCTTTTATACTTCTTGAAACAACTCTAATAGAATCAGCTTTTGGTATTATAAAATTGGAAATCGAAATTCTTAATAAATTTAAAATGTGTCCTTTTTTAAAATATGGACTAAAAATATCTGTGTGTATCTGAACATTGAGTTTTATTTTTGATTTTAAAGACAAAAACCATCCAGTTAAACCGGTCTCAAATGGATCTTGTGTTGTTATATATGAGTTATCTTTGTTTAGTTTTTTCCCTTTTATTATTTCTTGTCCTGTTTTTATAGCATCAAAAATATAAAACCATCTATTTATAGAATTTGTGGGGTAAACAAATAATTTTTCTCCGTATTGATTTTTCTCTGTATCAATTTTTAAATTCTTCTTTGTATTAAAAACAATTATATGTAATTCATCAAAAAGTTCACTATAAGAAAAAGCGCGTGAGTGTACTTCGCTTTCTCTATCAAATATTCGCCTTTCTGTACTTATGCTAAGTATTTTCACTAAATGAAAGGATAGCATATTTACATAAAAAATGTTAAATTCTTCATCATGAAAATAGTAATAGCCACCCCAGTTTATCCACCAGAAATAGGAGGACCTGCTACATATACAGTGGAATTAGTCAACAGAATAAAAAACAAGCACAATATAATAATCGTCACATTTGCCGACAATCCTATTATTTTGGATAGAATAAAATTTTTATATACAAGCAAAAAAAGACCTTTACCTATTCGTTTGTTGTTGTTTTTCTTAAAATTATTGTTTGCCTCAAGAAGTGCCGATGTAATATATGTTCAAAATGCTATGGCAGCTGGCCTACCAGCAATGCTTGTCAGTAAATTGCTAAGAAAACCATTAGTATTAAAATTTGTCGGGGATGAAGCTTGGGAAAGAGCCACTCAACAAAAAATTACAACGAAAGAACTGGGTGAATTTTTACAAAATCCTGACAAAAATCTAAAAATAAAAATTATGATGATAATTCAAGGTATTGTGTTGAGAAATTCCGATATAATCACAACACCCTCTTTATATCTTGGGGAAGAATTAAAAAGAGCCTACAAAATAAAAAACAATTCTTTTAAAGTAAACTACAACGCAATGGATGATGACGAAAACAATGAAGTGTATGATGCATCTGTTAAAATAAAAAAAATAAAGAACCAGATAATGACAACGGCCAGACTTGTTGTTTGGAAAGGAATTGATGGCGTAATAAAAGCTGTGAGCATATTAAAAAACAAGATTCCCAATATAAAATTGGTTGTAGCCGGAGACGGTCCAGAAATGGATAATCTCAAAAAATTAGTAAATGATTTAAATGTCTCTGAAAATGTAAAACTGCTTGGAAGAGTAACAAGAATTGAAACCTTTAAACTAAGAAAAGAGTCAGAAATATATGTGCTAAATTCAACCTACGAAGGATTGCCTCATACTGTATTAACAAGCTTCTCTTCTAAAATACCAGTGATAGCTACAGATATACCCGGAACTAATGAGGTTGTCTACCACAAAAAAACAGGGCTACTGGTACCGCCGAGAAATGCAGAAAAACTTGCTGAAGAAATAGAACTCCTGTTGAAAGATAAAGACCTACAAAAAATATTGACACAAAACGCTGAAAAATTATTAAAGGAGAAATTTTCTTGGGAAAAACATATAGAAACATTAATGGGATTTTTCACTTCTGTTGTTTCTAATCCAAACAACTAGTTTGTTAATGCCGTCTTTTAGTTCTGTTTCAGGTTTCCATTTTAAGATTTTTCTTGCCTTGCTTATGTCGGCGCAAGTCATCTCAACGCTTGATTTATTACTTGGTCTGTTTCTAATTTTTGCCTTTATCCCGATTTCTTTTTCTACAATATTTAAAAGTTTTTGTAATGAGATTGGTTTTGAATTACCTAAATTTATAATATCATATTTAATATTAGATTTTAGAGATAACAAAATTCCCCTAACTATATCGCCAACATAGGTAAAATCCCTTATTTTTTCCCCCCTCCCTGACATTTCTATTGATTTTCTTTGTAAAATATTCTTTGTCCATTTGTATAAAACCAAATCCGGTCTATTTCTTTCGCCATATGCGTTAAAAATTCTCAGACAAACAACATTTAAACCGAAATTGTAATAATAATTATAAGCTAACATTTCGCCCATTTTTTTTGTTGCCCCATAAGGAGAAAGCGGATAACTTATGTTATTTTCTTCTGAAAAAGGCGCTTTATTTTTATTTCCATAAACAGAAGATGAAGAGGCAAAAATAAATTTTTTGATTTTAAAATCTTTTGCTAAATCCAGTAAATTCAGCGTGCCAACAACATTTGTAGAAACATAATCGTACGGGGCATCAATGGCCTTCCTCGTATCTGTCTTAGCGGCGAGATGAATTATATAATCAGGTTTTTCCTTTTTAAAAATTTTCAGGAGATTATCTCTTTTTGATATATCGCTCCTATACAAAATAAAGCTTTTATTTTTCAAAAACAAAGAAATGTTGTCTTTTTTAAATGAAGGGTCATAGTTATTGTCGAAGTTATCCACACAAACAACTCTATATTTATTATCAGACAAAATCTTTTCTATTAAATTTGATCCTATAAAACCAGCCCCTCCTGTTATCAATATGGTATTCATATATTTGATGTGTTAAATTAATGTTATATCTAAAGTTTATGAAATATTGGGATAAAATCAAGGGCATCAAAAAATTACCCAAAACTATAGTAAAGGAGGAGCTAAAATCTTTATCTAAGATATTGCTGGATTTGGGGTATAAATTAGAAGAAAATCAGCCACATATAAGTGGAGAAAGAGTGATAATGAGCATAAATAAATTAGTATTAGTTGGTAGAAATAAGGAAAACAAGAGAGTGGTGGTCAAGTGTGGAAAAGATAGAAATAAAAAAAATGAAATTCTAACCGAAAAAAAAATACGAGATTACATATCAAATCTCGACTATACCCGTGGCAATATATTAATTCCGAAAGAAATCTCTGTTGAAAAAAGAGATGGCTATTTATTTTTTATAACTGAATATGTTGAACAAGAAAAAATATTTGTGAATCACAGCCCTGAAGAGCAATTTCATATGATTTTGAGAGTGCTTGATGGACAAGAAATCTTTCATTTAACGACATACAAACACATAAAAGAGGCGCAGAAAATATTTAACATATGGGATAGTAAAAAATATATTAAAAATTTGAAACTAATGATAGAAAATATCAATAAAAAAACAAACAACTTTACAGAGATAAAAAATATATTGAGAGACGCGCAAGATACTGTGTCTAAAAATAAAACGACAATAGACACATATTGTTGTTTGTTAATACATAACGATTTAGTCCCCCACAATTTTAGAATAAACGACGGGCAAATATATATATTGGATTATTCATCAATACATTTTGGTAATAAATATGAAACTTTGGCTAGATTTATAAATTATATGCTAATACACAACTATAGATTAAGCCAAAGATTAATTAAATTTGTAAAAAACAAGGGGCAAAAGGAATATGAATGCCTAAAAATCATGAGAATATACAAAATAGTGTTTTTGTTGAACTACTATCTAAATTTGTTGGGGGAAACTTCTGGAAACTTATCAGAATTAACAAGAGTTAGAATTAAATTCTGGAGTTTGGTATTAGATTCTTTAATGAAAGATGTGGAAATTTCTGAAAAAGATCATTCTGAATATATAAAAAAAAGGGATTCCCTAAGAAGTGAGGAAGAAAAAGAGCGACAACGAGAATTTGCTGTCGCTTAGATAATAAAATTTGTTTCTTTATTGATTTCATCAAACAATTCCTTGTTTGAAACTCCTATTATTTTTTGTGGTTCTGAACTTATAGAAACGGGTTTACCTAAAATATCATAAACTTCGCCACCGGCTTCTCTTACAATAGCAACAGCCATAGCGATATCTCTCGTTGTTAATGTCCCATAAATGACGACATCAACACGCCCCGCCGCAAGAAAACATAAATCAAGAGCCGATGAACTAAGGTTTATGGTTTTTTTTGCTTTACCAAGAAGAATCTTCTGGAGTTTTATTCCCCATTCGCGGACACTGTCTAAACGACCAATATGCAAAAGCGTGTAAGATTCTTTCAGCGTAGAAACACTACTGACAGAAATTTTTTCTCCATTAAGGTATGCCCCTTTTCCTTTTTCAAAACTAAATAATTCGCGAGTAATTGGGTTATACACAGCACCAACAGCTGGCCTATTGTTTTCTATGTATGTTATTACTATGGCAAAATGAGGGATGTGTCTTGAGAAGTTTGATGTCCCGTCTATTGGATCAATTGACCAAAATGTCGTCTTTGTAGTAGCAACATCTCTTGTTTCTTCAGAAAAAATAATATCCTCAGGATATGTAGAGTAAATTGCCTTTTCTAAAAAATCATTTACTTCTATATCAACAGAAGTGACAATGTTGCGAGAATCACCTCCTTTTGACAAAACTTCAAAATGTTTCTTGCGAGAATCAAGAAGAATATCTCCGGCTTGTTTAATAATTAAAATAATAAAATTGTATCTACTTTTGTTCATCCCTACACTAATCTTAATTTTAATAATATTGACCTTATTTATTTCTTTATCTATCTCAAAACTCACCACTTTTACTCTATTTTACAAACTAATCTGTTTTAAACGAAATTAAGATTAGTGTGGGGACTCAATAATTTCTATTTCATTAGCAATTTTTTCTGTTTCGTCTTTTTGTTTATCTTCCATATCTTCAGTGTTTGGGTCTTTCCTGACAAAAATATATCCTATTATGGATAATAATATCACGGAGGAGAGACCGATAATCCATTTCAAAATACCCTTATTTTGAGCTGTATTTTCAATAATATCCGAATTTATAACAGACGCAGAGAGTTTATCTTCGTTTGAGTTTTCCTGTTCTATATCAAGGTTTTTAATAATAGGAATCTGTGATTTTATATTAGAATTAGATTTTTGGGTGGGATTTTCAATGACATTGTTTTTAGATACTACACCATATAAAGCAGTTGAGGAATTTTCATTAAAAACCGTAGCGACACTCCCATTTGGATAAAGTAAATTAATTCCTGATTGATTAGTTATATTCAAATTCGTAACATTTTTGGAAAAAATAACTTTTTCATTGGAGAGTATCACGGTATTTTTTTGAAGCGTAAAAAAATTATTATCAACCTGTAATCTCCACCACGACAAGTTCAGTTCTCTGTTTGTTTTATTATGTAGTTCTATAAAATTTTTGTCTGCATCTCTACCAACACTTGAAATTACAATATCTGCCGGAAGCGCTATTACATTTATTCTATCTGTTACGGAATATTCGCCAGAAGAAGCTTCTAAAAATACAACATAATTACCGGGATAATTATAAGAATGCATTATTTTTTTACCTTTTTTAAAAGAACCATCGCCAAAATTCCATGTAAATAATGCATTTCCGATTGGTTCATCGTTGAGACCTACAGCTTTTGCCTCAAAAATTGTGTCAGCGCCAACTATAACAGCCCTATCTTCCCCCGCATAAGCAAAAATCTGTGGTTTAAAACCGGGGAGTGTAAGGTTTTGTTGTTGTGTTGTTTGAGAAGTGGTTGTAGCCACCGCGATTGTTGTAATAGGTGTCGTCTGAAAAACAAAATCTGAAGTTCCTAATGTTGGGCTACCAGCTTTCCACCCAGAATTTATCTTTTGCAATGTGTTTCCGTCACCCGATGCTCCCATTTCCTTATTATATAAAACTCTGTCTATTTGATTGTTTTCTTTGTCAAAAAGCGCAATTTCTCCAGATGTATTTTTCAAACTCATAACAGTATCTATAACCGTCCCCTTATAACTTGAATTCTCTGAAATAAATAAATCGGCATTACCAGAAAGAACCGCATATTCGCTTGGTTTTAAAATTAAAGATCCTCTCCCGCCATTTTTAGGAGGTTCATTTAAAATATGATTAGACCCATCAAAAAATTTCCAACCGGTTAAATCTATCTGCTCTCCTGAATTAAAAATCTCTACCCATTCTCTCCCCGTGTCAGATCCTTCAGCTAAGTCATACATTATTTCTGTAATAATAATTTGCCCATTAACAAAAATGGGTAGAAAAATAACCATAATTAAAGCCGTTTTTAGAAGATTGCGACAAATTTTCATTATTTAAATTGTAGCACTAAAAATAAATAATTTAAAACCTTTTGTGACAAATTTTGTGAAATTTTGAATTTGATGATATTTGGACTAACATCGGAATACTACAAAATTTTAATACTTATATCTGTCCAGTTAACTAAACAAATTATAAATAATTATAAATAATCATTTATTATCAAAATTAAAAGTTCAAAGTTCAAGATTTAAGATTCACTGTCTGTCCAGTTAACTGGACAGATTGGCTTCTTTAATTAAAAAGTAGGTGTTTTCTGAATTCATTTTGTATTTGTGGCGTCATAAAAACCTTTCCATCTTCCTCTCCCAACCTTGGGGGGCATTCTCATTTCTAACAAAACTTTTATATATTCCCATAGAGGACTTTCTTTTTTCTTTTTGGCCAAGAATAAATCACCGGGAATTTGATTCAAAATGAAATTATATTTTCCATCTGTCGCATTATGAAAAATTTTATACACTGTAGTCCCACTAATCTTTAATGTCTTTTTTATAAAAGATGAATCGTAACCATATTTCATCATGACAATCACCGCAAATCTTTTGGCAATCATTATTTTTTCTGATTCTGTAAATAACTGATCTACAAATATTTTTGTTTTTTCTTTTGTGTTTAATTTAAAAATATATTGTGTCAATTGTTCTCCAATTGCTATAAAAACTTTGTTTTTGAGTTTTTTTCTAGAAATGTTTGTCATGTTTTTATAATTTATTATTTAACTATAATAAAATAAAAATAAAATTGGATCCAGATATTCGCCTGTCCAGTTAACTGGACACTTTGAACTTCACAT
>Ga0180732_1000305_pt1 | contig 45002 bp, 36 predicted proteins | sample KR11_01MetaG_FD_148674 | JGI IMG/M metagenome (GOLD analysis project Ga0180732, IMG submission 148674) | Groundwater microbial communities from the Olkiluoto Island deep subsurface site, Finland - KR11_0.1 MetaG | ecosystem: Environmental > Aquatic > Deep subsurface > Groundwater | place...
TCGACCCGCCTCAGATATAAAACCCTATGAACCGTTCGCCTACGACAACGCGATATCCCTGCCGGACCCATTCAAGCCGCGGAAGACGAAAACAGGCGGGTCAGGGCGAGGCGGTCTCAACCAGCCGGATTTCGATCGTCCTAAGGAAGAATTGGAAGATTACCCACTGGAGAGCTTGAAGATGGTCGGATTCCTGTCCCAAAAAGGGGTTGGACATGCGGTACTGCGCTCGTCGGAAGGGAAGATCCACCAGGTTAAGGTTGGGAATTACATAGGTCTGAATTTCGGTCAGATCACGTCGATTTCGGAGACCGAACTCCAGGTCAAAGAAATGGTTCAGGATAGTGCTGGCGACTGGACGGAGCGAGAAAGTAGCTTGCAATTGATTGAATGATTAGGAGTGAAAAATGAAACTGCTTGATATGTCGGCAAACAAAATATCCCGAGTGATTGCGATGGTAGTTGCTCTGTGCTCCTTCAGCGCTCTGGCTCTGGATAGCTCCGATTCAACAAATAGCATAGAGTCGATCAGCGCTAGCAGTGAGACTGGAAAACTTGTTGTGAAGGTGGCATTGAAGTCACCTCCGAAAGGACAGCCCGCAGCCTTTACGATCAATACGCCGCCGCGCATCGCCTTCGATTTCCCCAATACTGAAAATGGTTTGGGAACTTCCATGCAGACTTTCAGTGAAGGGGATTTGCGTAGCGCGAACATCGTTCAAGCAGGAAACCGAACACGGTTAGTGATCAATCTTGCGCAAATGGTCGGCTACGATACCAGAGTAGAGGGCAACAACATCTTGATCACGCTGCAACCGAAGGGAGTCGGAGGTGGTGCTGAGCCGGTTCCCGCAGCCCATTTTGCGGATGCATCATCCAGCGCGCAGCTGCATAGCTTGCGTGATATCGACTTCCGCAGGGGAAAGAACGGCGAAAGTAGAATTCAGATCGACCTGTCTGATGCGGATATCGGCATTGATATCAAGCAGCAGGGGCGCGCATTGATAGTGGACTTCCAGCGCGCTGTACTGCCACGAAATCTGCAGCGAAAGCTGGACGTATCGGACTTCGCGACCCCGGTGCAAATGATCGATGCCTTTGTTCAGGGCGGCAATGCGCGTCTGTCAATCGAACCGAAAGGTCTTTGGGAATATTCCGCATATCAAACAGACAACAAATTCATCGTGGAAGTGAAGGCGGTAGCCGAGGACCCGAACAAACTGGTAAAGGGCAATGCACCAGGCTATTCAGGCGAGAAGCTTACGCTGAACTTCCAGAATATTTCGACCCGCGAGGCGCTAAGTGTAATTGCCGACTTTACGGGTCTGAATATGGTGATCAGTGACACGGTCTCGGGCAGCCTGACGCTGCGCTTGAAAGACGTGCCATGGGATCAGGCCTTTGAGATCATCCTGCAAAGTCGCGGTTTGGATATGCGCAAGAATGGCAATGTGATCCAGGTTGCGCCGCGTGAGGAGATCGCAGCCAAAGAGAAGATCGAATTCTCATCACGTCAGGAAATCACTGAGCTTGAGCCGCTGCGCACAGAAAACTTTGAACTTGCTTATGCAAAAGCGGCTGACGTAGTTCAACTGATTTCAAATGACAAGCAAAAGATCCTGTCGAGTCGTGGCAGCGCGAACTTTGATTTGCGCACGAACCTGCTGTTCGTCAAGGATGTCCCTTCCAGTCTGGAAGAAGTCCGCAAGTTGATCAAGTTGGTTGACGTGCCTGTACGCCAAGTGTTGATCGAGGCACGCTTTGTTGAAGCGGGTGAATCCTTCAACCATACGCTGGGCGGTCGTTTGGGTTACACCGGTCCAACGCAGGCGCAAGGAGGGGGCTTTGCAGTAGGCAATGCGAGCAGGGGTAGCATTGCCGGGGGTAGTTTGAATCTGCCCGGTGCAGCCTCGGGGCTGGGTGGATTGACCATGACACTGTTCAATGCAGCCGCGACAAAGACGCTTACACTGGAATTGAACGCGTCCGCCATTGACGGCACGACCAAAAACATCGCCAGCCCACGTGTGGTTACAGGAGACAAGACTGCCGCAACGATCGAATCTGGCGTCGAAGTCCCCTACCTGCAGGCAAGTAGCAGTGGCGCAACAAATGTGGCATTTAAAAAGGCGGTGTTGGGTTTGACTGTAACACCCCAAATCACACCGGACGATAGTGTGACCATGAAGATCAGCGTAAGCCAGGATTCCGTGGGTAACATCTACTCTGGCGTGCCAAGTATCAATACAAAGAAAGTCGATACGCAAGTGCTGGTTGACAATGGCGGCACGGTGGTAATCGGCGGGGTGTACACCCAAGACGATTCGGATTCCACCTCTGCAGTGCCCGGATTGGCGGATATTCCGGTGCTTGGCTGGCTGTTCAAAACCAATACTGTCGTGAAGAGCAAGAAAGAACTTCTGGTATTCATCACACCGAAAATCCTTAAAGATACGCTTGGGACGAATTAACAAGGCAACTTCCTTTTAAAACAAAAGCCCGGCAATGCCGGGCTTTTGTTTTAAAAGGATATGAACATGAATTCCGCTACAATTCAGAACATGGAAACGAACGAAGCCCACAAGCTGAGCACCGGCAATATCATCTTGATTGGCCTGATGGGCTCAGGCAAGACGACAGTAGGGAAGCTGCTGGCCAAGCAGCTACATAAGACATTTATTGATTGCGACGAAGAAATTCAACGGCGCACCGGGGTCACCATTCCCCACATCTTTGATGTGGAGGGAGAAGAAGGCTTCAGGCAGCGAGAAACTGCAGCCTTGGAGGAGCTCGTTCAAAGAAGCGACATCGTACTTGCAACAGGAGGCGGAGCTCCCTTAAGTCAGTTAAACCGGGACATGCTGAGCCGAAGCGGGATCGTCGTGTATTTGAAGAGTAGTGTGCACGATTTGTGGCATCGCACACGGCATGACCATAATCGGCCCTTACTGCAGACCGCCGATCCGCGGGCGACGCTGCAGGATCTATTTGAAAAACGCGATCCGCTGTACAACAGCATAGCTGACATCGTAATTCACACTGGCAAACAGAACGTGCAGATCCTCTTGCTCAAGTTGCAGGAGAAGATCGCCGAGTATCGCGCCACAGATAAACCAGCACCAGAGAGTATCCAGTAATGCAAACCCTGAACGTAGGCCTTGCCGAGCGAAGCTACCCGATATTTATTGGCAGCGGATTGCTGTCAGACAGCGAATTGCTGTTGCCACATCTGACCGCCAAGCGGGCGATGATCGTCAGTAACACAACGGTTGCGCCATTGTATCTGGAGCAGTTACGCACAAGCCTTGAGAACTGCGGCGTGCGCTACGACAGCGTCATTCTGCCGGACGGGGAAAAATTCAAAAATACTGCCTCTATGGATACCATCTATGATGCATTGCTAAGGTCGCACTGCGAGCGGACCACAACACTCATTGCATTGGGTGGAGGAGTGATCGGTGACATGGTTGGCTTCGCGGCAGCGACTTTTTTACGAGGCGTTCCATTTGTTCAGATCCCCACTACGCTACTCGCGCAGGTGGATTCTTCTGTAGGCGGAAAGACAGGGATCAATCACCCCTTGGGCAAAAACATGATCGGGGCCTTCTATCAACCGCAAATGGTGCTGGCGGATATCAGAACGCTGGATACGCTGCCGGACCGCGAATTAAGTGCGGGCATATCGGAAGTAATCAAGTACGGATTGATACGCGATCTGCCATTTCTGGAATGGCTCGAACAGAACATGGAAAGATTGCTGGCCAGGGATGTCGAAGCACTGCAATACGCAATAGCCCGCAGCTGCCAGAACAAGGCGGAAGTGGTAGGAAACGATGAGCGCGAAAGTGGTGAGCGAGCGCTTCTGAATCTGGGGCATACGTTCGGGCATGCGATTGAGAACGGCATGGGATACGGTGTCTGGCTGCACGGCGAAGCTGTCGCCGCAGGCACCATGATGGCGGCTGACCTTTCCCGCCGATTGGGGTGGTTGTCAGAGGCTGAAGTTGAGCGAATCAGAGGCTTGTTCCTGCGGGCGAAGCTGCCAGTGAGCGGGCCACGAATGGCTGCTGAAAAATACCATGAGCTCATGGGGCTGGATAAGAAGGTTGCAGCAGGGAAGATCAGATTCGTACTGCTAAAGACATTGGGCGAGGCAGTTATGACTGGGGATGTTCCTGAGGCGATCTTGAAGGAAACGTTAGAGGCGTGTTGTGACTGAACAGCAGTTGGCCCCCTATGCGGTGATCGAGAGTCTGGGTGGCCGTCGAATCCCTGAGTCGAGCCCGCCAGGAAGAAGCGAGTTCCAGCGCGATCGAGATCGCATCATCCACTCGAGTGCGTTCCGAAGACTGGAATACAAGACGCAGGTTTTCGTCAATCACGAGGGCGATCTGTTCAGAACGCGCCTGACGCACAGCATCGAAGTGGCACAGATAGGCAGATCGATAGCGCGCCGATTGGGTTTGAACGAAGACCTGGTTGAGGCAATCTCTCTTGCCCATGATCTGGGGCACACACCATTCGGACATGCCGGGCAGGACGAACTCAATGAATGCATGGCCAAATACGGCGGATTTGAGCACAACCTGCAATCACTCCGCGTTGTGGATGTATTGGAAGAGCGATATGCGGCATTTGACGGACTGAACCTTTGCTTTGAAACGCGCGAGGGGATACTTAAACACTGTTCCCGCGAGAATGCAGAGCGAATGGGGGATGTGGGGCAACGATTCCTGACCGGTCGCCGCCCCAGCCTCGAAGCGCAGGTGGCCAATCTGGCGGACGAGATCGCCTACAACAATCACGATGTCGATGATGGCTTGAGATCCGGGCTGCTGTCATTGGAACAGCTGGCGGAAGTGAGGCTATTTGCAGGCCACCTTGAGGAGGTGCGGCAAACATGGCCGCAATTGGCGGAGCGCCGCGTCGTACACGAAACAGTGCGTCGAATGATCAATACACTGGTCACCGATATGATCTCCCAGACGCTCGCCAATATCGAAAGAAGTGCACCGCAATCGCTCGAGGAGGTGCGCTGCGCCCCTGCGCTGGCAGCATTCAGTCCGCGGATACGCGAACTGAATAATGAACTCAAGTCTTTCCTGCGTACCGAGCTATATCGCCATTATCGTGTCATGCGCATGAGCGCAAAGGCGCGTCGTGTGATTCGCGAACTGTTCCATGCGTTCATGGGCGACCCGCGCTTACTTCCGCCACAATCAGGAAGCCAGGAAGCAGAGGATCTGCCGCGTACCGTGGCAGACTACATCGCAGGCATGACCGACCGATATGCTATCCGCGAACACAGGCGAATTTTCGCTATAGAAGAGATTTAACCGGTTCTCGGTTGCCCACAGCATACGGTTTAAGGTAGCATTCCCGCCCTTTTGGATAAATATCCCGAAAAAGCGGCGCTAGCCGCCCTGTTGTCGGATGATTGAGGTGAGGAACAAGGTGAATAATTCTTCGTTGCCCGCGCGGCAAGGTCTGTATGACCCGCGCAATGAACATGATGCATGTGGTGTCGGTTTTGTCGCACATATCAAAGGCTTGGCCAGTCATGACCGAGTAAGTGAAGGCCTGAACATCCTGAAGAATCTGACGCACCGCGGTGCTGTCGGGGCGGATCCGCTGGCTGGCGACGGTGCAGGCATCATGATTCAGATTCCGCACGCTTTTCTGAGCAAGGCTATTTCCAAGAACAATATCCAACTGCCGGTTGCGGGTGAGTACGGTGTTGGCATGCTGTTTTTGCCGCGCAACAAGGCCGCTCGCGCGGCTTGCGAACAAGTCATCGAAGCCAGGGTCAAGGCCGAAGGCCAAGTCTTGCTGGGTTGGCGTGATGTGCCGGTTGATAGTTCCGGCTTGGGCGAAAGCGTGAAGGCGGTCGAGCCCTTGGTTCGTCAGGTATTCATCGGCCGCGGCAAAAAGACGGCTGATCAGGATGCGTTCGAACGCAAACTGTTCGTCATCCGCAAGACGGTCGAGCACGCCGTGCGCAAACTGCCCAAGGGCCAAGGCGCGGGCTTCTATATCCCGTCCATGTCGTCGCGCACCATCGTCTACAAGGGCATGTTGCTGGCGACACAGGTAGGCGAGTACTTCCTCGACCTGCAGGATGAAAGCTGCGTGAGCGCATTCGCGCTGGTGCACCAGCGCTTTTCCACCAATACTTTCCCTACTTGGGATCTGGCCCACCCGTTCCGTATGATCGCCCACAACGGCGAGATCAACACCATGCGCGGCAACGTAAACTGGATGGCTGCGCGCCATGCAGCGATGTCGTCCAGTTTCCTCGGCAGCGATCTGGAGAAATTGTGGCCGCTGATCGTTGAAGGGCAATCTGACTCCGCTTGTTTCGACAATGCGCTGGAACTGCTGGTGGCGGGTGGCTATTCCCTGCCGCATGCGATGATGCTGCTGATCCCCGAGGCATGGGCAGGCAATCCTTTGATGGACGAAGAGCGCCGCGCGTTCTACGAATATCACGCCGCCTTGATGGAGCCGTGGGACGGCCCCGCAGCGGTTGCCTTCACCGACGGACGTATGATCGGCGCCACGCTGGATCGTAACGGCCTGCGCCCGGCCCGTTATCTGATCACCGAAGACGACGTCGTATTGATGGCATCCGAGATGGGTGTTCTGCCGATCTCCGAGAAGAAGGTCGTCAAGAAATGGCGTCTGCAGCCCGGCAAGATGTTCCTCATCGACATGGAAGCAGGCCGCATCGTTGATGACAGCGAGTTGAAGAAGCAGATCGCTACCGCCAAGCCTTATCGCAAGTGGATCGAGCAGTCGCGCTACTTCCTCGATGATCTGCCTGCGGTAGCAAGCAAACAAACGAGCAGCGTCAGCCTGCTGGATGCGCAACAGGCATTCGGTTATACGCAGGAAGACCTGAAGTTCATCATGCAGCCGATGTCGACTGCCGGCGAAGAGCCCACCGGTTCCATGGGCAGCGATGCCGCATTGCCGGTGCTGTCTTCCCGCAGCAAGGTGTTGTACAACTACTTCCAGCAGCTGTTCGCGCAAGTGACCAATCCGCCGATCGATCCGATCCGCGAAGAGATCGTAATGTCGCTCACTTCGTTCATCGGTTCCAAGCCGAACCTGTTGGGTGTGGACGAGACCAAACCCGCAACGCGACTGGAAGTTCATCAACCGGTGCTGTCAAATGAGGATGCAGCGAAGCTGCACAACATCGACAAGCTCACCAAGGGTAAATACAAGTCGAAGACGCTGGACATCACCTATCCGGTGAAGAACGGTGCAGCTGGTTGCGAAGCAGCTATCAAGGCACTGTACAAGGAAACCGACAAAGCAGTGGCTGCAGGTTACAACGTGCTGATCCTGTCGGATCGCGCCATGTCCGACAAGCGTGTGGCGATCCCCGCTTTGCTGGCAACAGCAGCGGTACACCATCATCTCGTGCATGAAGGTTTGCGCACCAGCACCGGTCTGGTCGTCGAGACAGGTTCGGCGCGCGAAGTACATCACTTTGCGTTGCTGGCGGGTTACGGTGCCGAGGCGGTCTATCCGTGGCTGGCATTCGACTCCATCTCCTCGTTCGATCTGCCCGCGGGCCTGACAGCCAAGGACGGGCACAAGCGCTTCATCAAGGCGATTAACAAAGGTCTGCTCAAAGTGATGTCCAAGATGGGCATCTCGACCTATCAGTCCTATTGCGGTTCGCAGATCTTCGAAGCCATCGGCCTCAACAGCGACTTCATCGAAAACTACTTCCCCGGTACGGCGACCCAGATCGAAGGTATCGGCCTCAAGGAAGTGGCGGAAGAAGCGGTGCGTACGCACGGTGCGGCGTTCGGCAACGACCCTGTTCTGGCAAACATGCTGGATGCGGGCGGCGAATATGCCTACCGCGCACGCGGCGAAGAGCACACCTGGACGCCGGATTCCATCGCCAAGTTGCAGCACTCGACACGCTCCAACAATTACGCGACCTACAAGGAATACGCCAAGCTGATCAATGACCAGACCCAGCGCCAGATGACGTTGCGCGGTCTGTTCGAGATCAAGCCCGTGGGCAAACCGGTCGCGCTGGATGAAGTCGAGTCTGCCAAAGAGATCGTCAAACGTTTCGCTACCGGCGCGATGTCGCTCGGTTCCATCTCGACCGAGGCGCACACCACACTGGCTATCGCGATGAACCGCATCGGCGGCAAGTCCAATACCGGTGAAGGCGGCGAAGATGCCAACCGTTTCAAGACATTGCACGGCGGCGAGAAACTGTCCGAGATTATCGGCAAGGGGCGCATCGAAGCCGATCAGACCATGAAAGCGGGTGACTCCCTGCGTTCGCGCATCAAGCAGGTCGCTTCCGGACGTTTTGGCGTGACAGCGGAATATCTGTCCAGCGCCGACCAGATCCAGATCAAGATGGCGCAGGGCGCGAAGCCCGGCGAAGGAGGCCAGTTGCCCGGCGGCAAGGTTTCCGAATACATCGGCAAACTGCGTCACTCGGTGCCCGGTGTCGGCCTGATCTCGCCACCGCCGCACCACGATATCTATTCCATCGAAGACCTCGCGCAGCTCATCCATGACCTGAAGAACTCGAACCCGAGCGCTTCAGTCTCCGTGAAGCTTGTGTCCGAAGTCGGCGTGGGTACCGTGGCTGCGGGTGTCTCCAAGGCCAAAGCCGACCACATCGTGATCTCCGGCTTCGACGGCGGCACCGGCGCATCGCCGCTGTCTTCCGTGAAACACGCGGGCACACCTTGGGAACTGGGCCTGGCTGAAGCACAACAGACACTGGTGCTGAACAAGCTGCGCGGCCGTATCGGTCTGCAAGTCGACGGGCAGATCAAGACCGGCCGCGACGTGCTGATCGGTGCCTTACTTGGCGCCGATGAATTCGGTTTCGCTACCGCACCGCTGGTGGTCGAGGGCTGCATCATGATGCGCAAGTGTCACCTCAACACCTGCCCGGTCGGCGTCGCCACACAGGATCCCGAGTTGCGCAAGAAATTCACCGGTCAGCCGGAACACGTGGTGAACTACTTCTTCTTCGTCGCCGAAGAAGTACGCGAATTGATGGCGCAGATGGGCGTGCGCAAGTTCGAAGATCTGATCGGCCGCAGCGACCTGCTCGACATGCGCAAAGGCATCAAGCACTGGAAAGCCAAGGGCCTGGATTTCAGTAAGGTGTTCCACCAACCCAAGATCGGTGCAGAAGTGGCGCGCCGTCATGCCGAAGTGCAGGACCACGAACTGGGGAAGGCGCTCGACAACGAACTCATCGCCCAAGCCAAAGAAGCCTTGGACGCAAAGCGCGTGGTCACCATCGAAACGAAGATCTGCAACGTCAATCGCAGCGTAGGCACCATGCTTTCGCATGAAGTGGCCAAGCGCCATGGTAATGTCGGCCTGCCGGATGACACCATTCGCGTGAAGCTGCTGGGCACGGCAGGACAAAGCTTCGGCGCATTCCTCGCACACGGTGTGACTTTGCAGCTGGAAGGTGAGGGTAACGACTACGTTGGCAAGGGCTTATGCGGCGGGCGCATCATCGTCAAACCGTCCGATGACAGCAAGCTCGTCGCGGAAGACAACATCATCGTCGGCAACACCGTGCTGTACGGCGCGACAGCGGGCGAAGTGTTCTTCCGTGGCGTGGCCGGCGAGCGTTTCGCGGTGCGTAACTCGGGCGCGGTCGCCGTGGTCGAGGGCGTGGGTGACCACTGCTGCGAATACATGACCGGCGGTATGGTCGTCGTGCTGGGCAGCACAGGGCGAAACTTTGCGGCCGGTATGTCCGGCGGTGTGGCTTACGTGCTGGACGAGGATGGCAACTTCCCGCAGCGTTGCAACATGTCCATGGTGCAACTCGAAGCAGTGCCGGAAGAAGCGGCACTGAGCGAGACCGGCGAAGTGGAAGCGCACGGTCGCGTGCACTTCAACCATCTGAACAAGGCTGATGCAGCAGCACTGCGCGGCAAGATCGAGAAGCATCTGCGCTACACCGGCAGTGCACGCGCCAAGTTGATTTTGGATAACTGGGTGCAGTATCTGCCCAAGTTCGTGAAGGTCATGCCGACCGAATATCGTCGCGCTTTGCTAGAGATCGCGGCGCAGCAGCAGAAGGAGGCCGCATAATGGGCAAGCCAACCGGATTCAAGGAATTCGAGCGCGTCAGCGAAGGTTACGCGCCGGTAGCGCAGCGCCTGAAACACTATCAGGAGTTCGTTGCGCATCTGTCCGACGCGGAAGCGACGCAGCAAGGGGCACGTTGCATGGACTGCGGCATCCCTTTCTGCAACAACGGCTGCCCGGTCAACAACATCATTCCGGACTGGAACGATCTGGTGTATCGCGGCAACTGGAAGCAGGCCATCGAGGTATTGCATTCCACCAACAACTTCCCTGAAGTGACCGGACGTATCTGTCCCGCCCCGTGCGAAGCGGCGTGCACGCTGAACATCAACAACGACGCGGTCGGCATCAAATCCATCGAGCACGCCATCATCGACAAGGCGGGCGAGAACGGCTGGGTCGTGCCGCAGAAGGCAGCGAAAAAGACCGGCAAGAAGATCGCCGTGGTCGGTTCCGGCCCGGCAGGACTGGCTGCCGCGCAGCAACTGGCGCGCGCCGGCCATGCCGTGACCGTGTTCGAAAAGAACAGCCGCATCGGCGGTCTGATGCGTTACGGCATCCCCGACTTCAAGCTGGACAAGCGACTGATCGACTGGCGCATGGCGCAACTCGCCGCCGAAGGCGTGAAGTTCCAGACCAGTACCTTCATTGGTAAGGAACTGCCGGGCAATGGTATCGTGAATGATGCGAAGAAAGTCATCAGCCCGGCTGCGCTGAAGAAGGATTTCGATGCCGTGATCCTGGCGGGCGGTGCCGAGCAGCCGCGCGATCTGCCGGTACCTGGACGCGAACTGGCCGGTGTGCACTATGCGCTGGAATTCCTCATTCCGCAGAACAAGGAAGTGGCGGGTGATGCGAAGAACCCGATCAATGTCGCAGGCAAGCATGTCGTCGTCATCGGCGGCGGCGATACCGGCTCCGACTGCGTGGGAACATCCAACCGTCACGGTGCCGCATCGATCACCCAGATCGAAGTGATGCCGCGCGCGCCGGAGCAGGAGAACAAGTCGCTGACCTGGCCGTATTGGCCGCTCAAGTTGCGCACCTCCAGCTCGCACGAGGAAGGTTGTGAGCGTGACTGGGCCATCGCCACCAAAGAGTTCGTCGGAGAGAATGGCGTGCTCAAAGCACTCAAGTGCGTGCGCGTCGAGTTCAAGGACGGCAAGATGGTCGAAGTGGCCGGCAGCGAATTCGAGCTGAAGGCCGACTACGTGTTCCTCGCCATGGGCTTCACCAATCCGCTGGCGCAGGTGCTGGACGCGTTCGGCGTGCAGAAGGATGCACGCGGCAATGTGTTGGCGGCCACCGAAGGCGACAAGTGCTATCAGACCAGCGTGAAGAAAGTGTTCGCTGCGGGCGATATGCGACGCGGTCAATCGCTGGTGGTATGGGCGATTCGCGAAGGCCGGCAGGCTGCACGTGCGGTCGATGAGTTCCTGATGGGCAGCAGTCTGCTGCCACGATAAGAAAAGAGCAAAATGAACTTCAAAGTAAAGAACGACACATTCCTGCGCGCGCTGTTGCGCCAGCCTACCGAATACACACCGCTGTGGATGATGCGCCAGGCCGGTCGTTACCTGCCCGAATATCGCGCCACTCGCCGTACGGCCGGCAGCTTCATGGGCCTGTGCAAGAGTCCGGACTTTGCGACCGAAGTGACTTTGCAGCCGTTGGACCGCTTCCCGCTGGATGCCGCCATTTTGTTCTCCGACATCCTGACCGTGCCTGACGCGATGGGCCTGGGACTGTACTTCTCGGAAGGCGAGGGCCCGAAGTTCGAGCGTCCGCTGGAAACCGAGGCAGACATCATGGCGCTGCAAGTGCCGGATATCGGCAAGGATCTGAAGTACGTAACCGATGCCGTGTCGCAGATCCGAAAATCGCTGGACGGCCGCGTGCCGCTGATCGGTTTCTCCGGTAGCCCGTGGACACTCGGTTGCTACATGGTGGAAGGCGGCAGCAGCAGCGATTACGCCAAGGTGAAGACCTTGATGTACAAAGAACCCAAGCTGATGCATCACATCCTCAATGTGACCGCGCAGGCAGTGACCGCTTACCTCAATGCGCAGATCGAAGCGGGCGCGCAAGCCGTGATGATCTTCGATTCCTGGGGCGGCGCGTTGTCACACTCGGCTTTCCACGAATTCTCGCTGGCCTATACCCAGCGCATCGTGGATGGCTTGATCAAGGAAAAAGACGGCGTACGCATCCCGTCCATCGTCTTCACCAAGGGCGGCGGCCTGTGGATTGAGAGCATCGCCGACATCGGATGCGACGCGGTCGGTCTGGACTGGACCATGGATATCGGCGTGGCGCGCCAGAAGGTCGGCCACAAGGTCGCACTGCAAGGCAACCTCGACCCGACCGTGCTGTTCGCCACGCCGGAAGTGATCCGCAACGAGGTGGAGAAGGTCTTGTCCAGTTTCGGATTCGGCAGCGGCCATGTGTTCAATCTGGGCCATGGTATCTCGCAACATACCGACCCAGAGAACGCCGCTGCACTGGTACAGGCCGTGCACGAACTCAGCAAGAAATATCACTAGAAAACGCTTGACAGACGCTGTTTTATGAACAGGCGTCCAATATAGAAAAGGCCATGGGCGCAGCTTCCATGGCCTTTTGCATTGATAAGATAAGTCTTTGAAAGTTAATGCAGTAATAAACTGCATGGAAAATGTGCTACAGAAAAAAACTGTATACACTGTTTACAGTTAGCGCACTTCAAGGGTGGTTGTCCACATTGTTATCCACAGGAAATGTGGACAATAAAAAAATCCTATATCGCTCAATAGGATTCGCTAAACTTCAAACAAAATACCGGAAAGAATCTGCACAAAATGCCCATCATCCGCGTCGCGCTCGACGTGCCCTTGTCAACACTTTTCGACTACACCGTCAGTGCCGAAATGCAGATCGAGATCGGTCAGCGCGTACTCGTACCTTTTGGCCGCAAGCAGGTGTTGGGCATCGCGATGGAATGGGTAGAAACCTCGGGTCTTGATGCCGGACGCATCAAACCTGTGACGCAGGTGCTGGATGACGTGCCTCCCCTGCCGCAGGACTTGTTGACCCTGTTGCGCTTCTGCAGCGACTACTACCACTTCCCCTTGGGAATGACCGTGCTGTCTGCCCTGCCCACACGGTTGCGCGCTCTGGAGCCGATCAAGCTGAAGCAGGCTTTGGACTACACGTTGAGCGCGGCAGGCAGAGCGCTCGATGCAACAACCCTGCCCAAGCGACGCGTGGTACAGCAACGCATCCTGCAGGCCTTGCGTGCAGCACCGCTTAGCGGTGCGCAACTGCGCAACCTGTCGGCCAGCGCACCAGCCGCTGTGAAGGTGTTGCTGGAAGCGGGCTGGGTGGAGGTATGTGCGCCCGTGCCGCGCAGCACGCACACCTTCAACGACGCGCATGCGCTCACCAACGAGCAGCAACAGGCTGTCGATGCCGTCACGCAACAACAAGCTTTTGGCTGCTTCCTGTTGCACGGCATCACCGGCAGCGGCAAGACCGAGGTCTATGTGCATCTGATGCACCAGATGTTGCAGCGTCAGGGACAGGTGTTATTGCTGGTGCCCGAGATCAACCTCACCCCGCAACTGGAGAACTATTTCCGCAGCCGCTTCCCGGATGTCGATCTGGTCAGCCTGCATAGCGGTCTGGCCGACGGCGAACGTGCGCAAAACTGGCTCAAGGCACAATCCGGCGAAGCGCGCATCGTGCTGGGCACTCGCTTGGCGGTGTTCACGCCGCTGCCAAAGTTAAGCCTGATCCTGGTGGACGAAGAGCACGATCCATCATTCAAGCAGCAAGACGGTTTGCGCTACTCGGCGCGCGACGTCGCCATCTTCCGTGCCAGCCAGCGCGGCGTGCCTATCGTGCTGGGTTCCGCCACGCCGTCACTGGAAAGCTGGCACAACGCGCAAAGCGGACGTTACCGTTTGCTCAAACTCACCCAGCGCGCGGTTCAGCCCGCCACGCTTCCCGTTGTGCGTTGCATGGATGTCACCAAGCTGCCGTTGCATGAAGGTTTGAGCGAACCTTTGCTGACAGCGATTGAAACAAGGCTGCAGCGCAAGGAGCAAAGCCTGATCTTCATCAATCGACGCGGCTATTCGCCGGTGCTGATGTGCAGCGCCTGCGGCTGGTTATCCGAGTGCAAGAAATGCGTGGGCAAACTGGTGCTGCACATGAAAGACCGCAGCCTGCGCTGCCATCACTGCGGCTTTCAGCAGCGTGTGCCGCATGCCTGTCCCACCTGCGGAGATGTCGATCTCAAGCCGGTCGGGATCGGAACACAACGTCTGGAAGAGACCTTGCAAAGTCGTTTCCCGCAGGCGCGCATCCTGCGCGTGGACAGGGACAGCACGCGCAACAAAGGCACGTGGGCAGCCATGCGCCAGCAGATACACGACGGCGAGGCTGACATCCTGATCGGCACCCAGATGCTGGCGAAGGGCCATGACTTCCCCAACCTCACGCTGGTCGGCGTGATCAGTCCGGATGGCGCGTTGTACAGCTCGGATTTTCGCGCTTCGGAAAAACTGTTCGCTCAGCTGACACAGGTCGGTGGACGCGCCGGGCGCGCGGATAAAACAGGTGAAGTCATCGTGCAATCTGCATTTCCAAACCATCCGCTGTTCCAAGCACTGCGCGCCCATGACTACGAAAGCTGGGCAAAGACACTACTGGCGGAGCGCAGCCTGGCGGGTCTGCCGCCCTTTGCATTTCAGGCCTTGCTGAGTGCGGAAAGCCTGCAAGAACAGTTGGTCATGCAGTTCCTGCATCAGACGCGTGAACTGGCCGAACAGATCAATTCGGAAGTTGAGATATACGGCGTGGTACCGGCAGCCATGCCTAAACGCGCCAACCATTACCGCGCACAGTTGCTAGTACAAAGCGATGCGCGTAAAACACTGCAATCGTTCTTGAGAATATGGAAACCCGAGTTGGATACTCTGTCATCGCAGAAGATCCGCTGGTCTTTGGACATCGATCCGATCGAATATTGAAAATGACCCGTCAGGGCTATATAAGACCCTACTAATATCGGCGTTATAATGCGCAAGATCAATTGATATGGAGCAGAAAATGGAAATCCAGCGCTTTACCCTCTCCAACGCAGCACTTCCTCTCAAAACTCTGTTCAGCGGCTACCTGTTGGTGGTCGGTCTAGGCCTGCTGTTCGCCGGCGGGCAGATCATGCTGACCCACGGCATGGCAGACGGCAAGGTCGGCCTGTCGGTCGATGACATCGTCTACAGTTATTACGGCAATCGCGAGGAAGGGTCCAAGCTGGTTTCCAAGTTGAACGGCTCCATGAAGGACAACGCGCCGCCCGAGGTGCGCCTAGCGATGATCAAGTGGGCCGAGACCGGTGCTTCACCCGAAGTGTGGGATAACCGCATCTCCATGGACGTCGACCAGTATTGCCAGCCTTGCCATGCCAACATCTCCGGCCTGCCCGACCTCAGCAACAAGGATGCGATGAAGAAGCTGCTGGCCGTTGACGAAGGCCAGCCGATGGCCACGCTGACACGCGTGTCGCACATCCACCTGTTCGGTATCTCGTTCATCTTCTTCTTCGTGGGCTGGATATTCACATACTCCACCGGCATCGCACCGATGCACAAGGCTATCCTGATCTCGGTGCCGTTCGGCTTCCTGATCGTGGACGTGCTGGCCTGGTGGCTGACCAAGCTGCACCCCGGCTTCGCCTGGTTCGTCATCATCGGCGGCTTCGGCTACAGCATGGCGGCGGCCATCATGATCTTCACCTCGCTGTACCAGATGTGGATCCTTCCGCTGCGCAAGAATCACCCGGTATACCCGCCCGCTGACGCCACGTGAGTGCTGAACAAACACTGCTTGAACGCATCGCTGCCGTCCTAGGCGGCGATGCCGTTTTAACGGGCGAAGCAGCTGCTGAGCATTGCCAAGACTGGCGAGGCCGCTATCGAGGCGAAGCCATTGCAGTCGTCTTCCCCGCCGATACGCAACAAGTATCCGAGGTCGTGAAACTGTGCGCGGCGCAGCGTATCGCCATCGTGCCGCAGGGCGGCAACACCAGCCTGTGCGGCGCATCGGTGCCGCTGGCGGACGGCACACCGCAGATCATCATCAACCTGTCGCGCATGCACCGCATCCGCGATGTGGATGCCACCAATTACACCATGACGGTAGAGGCAGGCTGCAAACTGGCCTCGCTATACGAAACGGCGGATCAGGTGGAGCGATTGTTTCCGCTCGGCCTCACCGCCATCGCGCCGCACTGCGAGATCGGCGGCAATCTCTCCACCAACGCGGGCGGCATCGGTGTATTGCGCTACGGCACTGCGCGTGATCTGGTGTTGGGGCTGGAAGTGGTATTGCCGGATGGCAATATCTGGCACGGCTTGCGTCGCCTGCGCAAAGACAACACCGGCTATGACCTCAAGCATCTGTTCATCGGTGCGGAAGGCACACTGGGCATCATCACCGCCGCCGTGCTCAAGCTCTATCCTCGCTCCCGTTCCACCGCCACCGCCTGCATCGCCGTGCGCGATCCGGCTGCCGCGGTCGCCTTGCTGGCACATCTGCGCGCCACCTGCGGCGACACCATCAGCGGCTTCGAACTCATCTCGCGTTCCTGCCTCGATCTGGTGTTCAAGCACATCGACGACACGCACGAACCCTTTGCGACCAAACATGAATGGCTGGTCATCACGCAATTGAGCAACGTGTTGCCGGTCGCGCTGGATGAAGCACTGCGCAGTGCACTACAGGCATTCGACGGCGTGATCGCTTTCGACATCACCAACGACAAGGAACATGCCGAGCGCTGGTGGAAGCTGCGCAAGAATATCGCCGAAGCACAAAAGGCCGAAGGCATCAGCATCAAGCACGACGTGTCGGTGCCGGTCAGCCGCGTGGCGGACTTCATCGCCGACGCCAGCGCCGCCCTGTGTGCCGCGCATGACGGCATCCGCATCGTCGCCTTCGGTCACATGGGTGACGGCAACATCCACTACAACATCTCCATGCTCGATGTCGCGCAGAACGATGCCTTCATCAAGCAGCACGAACACGAGGTCAATCGCATCGTGTATCAGGTCGTCGCCGCACTGGATGGCAGCATCAGCGCGGAACATGGCCTGGGCCAACTCAAACGCGAAGAAGTCACCCACTACAAGAGTGCGCTGGAGCTGGAACTGATGCGCCAGATCAAGCACGCGCTAGACCCGCACGGTCTGATGAATCCCGGCAAGGTGGTGTAAGCTTTCGCCATCGAACCGCTCAAGGAGGTAGTGATGGCAAACCAACCCGAGATCACCAACATGGCCCTGTTCTGCGATTTCGAGAACGTAGCGCTGGGCGTGCGTGATGCCAAATACGCGCAGTTCGATATCAAGAAAGTGCTGGAACGTCTGCTGCTCAAAGGCAGCATCGTGGTCAAGAAAGCCTATTGTGACTGGGAGCGCTACAAGGAATTCAAAGCGCCCATGCATGAAGCCTCCTTCGAACTGATCGAGATCCCGCATGTGCGGCAAAGCGGCAAGAATTCCGCCGACATCCGCCTGGTCGTCGACGCGCTGGACCTCTGCTACACCAAATCCCACGTCGACACTTTCGTCATCATCAGCGGCGACTCGGACTTCTCACCGTTGGTGTCCAAGCTGCGCGAGAACAACAAATACGTCATCGGTATCGGCGTGAAAGATTCGACCTCCGATCTGCTCAGCGCTAACTGCGACGAATTCATCTTCTACGACGACCTCGTGCGCGTGCAGGAAGCCAAGAAGAAACAAGCCGCCAAGAAAGCGCCCGCCAAAGCGAAAGTTGAAGTCACCAAACCCGCTGCTGCAAAGAGCGACGATGACAAAAAGCAAGAGGCCATGGACTTCCTGGTCGAGACCGTAGAAGGCCTCATCTCTGAACGAGGCTCCGATGAGAAGATATGGGGTTCCATGGTCAAACCCACCATGCAGCGCCGCAGGCCCGGCTTCACGGAATCCTATTACGGCTACCGCTCGTTCAAGGAGCTGATTGAAGACGCGCAACGCAACAAGCTTGTGGTACTGGCTAAAGACGAGAAATCCGGCCAATACATGATCAAGCTGCCTGTATGAGCGAACGTTCCCGAATCACTTCTCCGTCCTTCCGCATGAAGGAAATGCCCGAAAGATAGGCGTACAATTCTGCGCATAGCGCTCCGCAACCTCGGTTTGCACACCCGAAACGACAGGGGCGCAATTGTCGGAGGATGGTATGGCGTTGCAACCTTGTTTCTCTTTCAGGGCGGAGAAGGCGCCGTCGGGCGAGCCTGTTCGCCCCGTGACTTCTCAGACCTGCACCGCAGGCGCGACCAGCGCGCGCCGAACATCATGACGTCTCCTTTGCATGCCAAGCGTATCGGCTGGGTGGTTCTGCTGCTGACGCTGGTGGCAACTGGTTTGTACTGGTGGCAGCTGACCAGAGCCGCCGGTCAGTTGCGTGCAGAAACGATCGCACAGGCCGAGTTGCGTGCAAAACAATTGAATGGTGCAGTCGCGGAACAGGTTTCCATCCTGGTGCGTTCCGCCGACCGCGCGGCCCAAGAGCTAGCCGAGGCCTATGGATCTGGCCGGAAGCGAGATTACGACACCATGGTGGCCAGGGTGGAGCAGCGATTTCCTTTGGGCTCCCTGCTGCAAATAGCGACTATCGATGCAGAGGGATACCTGGCCTCATCCAATTTGGGGATGAAAAGTCGCGTGTATCTGGCCGATCGCGAACATTTCAAGGCGCATCTGAACTCACCAGAGCCCAAGTTGTTCGTCAGTGCGCCTGTATTTGGCAGGGTCTCCAAACAATGGTCCATCCAGTTCACGCGCCCCATCCTGCGCAATGGACGTTTCAATGGCGTGATGGTTGTCTCGCTATCACCGGAATATCTGCATCGCTCTCTGGCGGCCACGACACTGGCCTCCGATGACGTGATAGCGATCTTCCGGCAGAGCGGGGAATACCTGGCGCGCAGTGTCGATAATGACAAGGCGATGGGCAAGCATGTCGGGGCGAACCGCGGCTTTGTCGGGCCGGATGCCGTGCCCAGCGGCTCATTCAAAACGCCGGCCAATTTCGACAAGGTCGTGCGACTGTTCCAGTGGCATCGAATCGATGAGGCGCCACTCGTGGTGGTGACCGGCCTGAGTGAAACCACCCTGCTTGGACCGGTCGAGGCGCTCCTCGCAAAGGATCGTAACCAAGCCATCGTTGCCACCACGATCATTTGGCTGATGGCATTGGCCGCCGCCGCGTTGCTGCGCAGACTGAGTGCGCAACAGAAAGAAACTTACGAGCGTGCCGAGCAGTTGGAAGCGGCTGGCAAGAAGCTGACGGCCAGTGAAAAGCGTTTGCGCAGTATCTTTGAGACAGACCCGCAGTGCATCAAGGTCGTGGATGCCACTGGACGGTTGCTGGAAATGAACAGCGCCGGTCTGGGGATGCTGGAGGCAGGCGGTCTAGAGGAAGCGCAGCAGAAGAATCTGATCGACTATGTCTGTCCGGAATACCGCGAGGCTTTTGCAGCCCTGCACCGGCGAGTCATGCAGGGTGAAAGCGGCAAGCTGGTATTCAAGGTCACCGGCCTGAAGGGCACAACCCGCTATCTGGAAACGCATGCCTCGCCCATGCTGGGTGTCAGCGGTGAGGTGACCTCGTTGCTGGGCATCACCCGCGATATCAGCGACACCTTGCTGGCAGAGCAGCAATTGCGCATCGCCGCGACCGCATTTGAATCGCAAGCAGGGATCATCGTCACGGATGTCGCCGGTAATATCCTGCGAGTAAACCAGGCCTTTACCAGTATCACCGGATACAGCGCAGACGACGCTGTCGGCAAGAACCCCAGCTTGCTGCAGTCTGGCAGGCACGACCGGAAATTCTACGAGGACATGTGGGTGAGCATAGAGCGTGAAGGGGGCTGGGAAGGCGAGATATGGAACCGACGCAAGAATGGTGAGGCGTATCCGGAGCATCTCTCCATCACATCGGTGAAAGACGCGAAAGGGCACACCGTGAACTTTGTCGCCACGCTCATGGATATCACCGCAAGCAAATCGGCCGAGGAAGAGATAAAAAGTCTGGCCTTCTTCGACCCGCTCACCCAGCTCCCCAACCGGCGCTTGTTGCAAGATCGCCTGCAGCGGGCATTGACTGCCAGCGGGCGGAGCGGGCGCGGCGGTGCGGTGCTGTTCATTGATTTGGATAACTTCAAGACCCTCAACGACACGTTGGGACACGACATCGGCGACTTGCTGCTGGTGCAAGTCGCCGGACGGTTGAGCACATGCGTGCGCGAGGGTGACACAGTGGCCCGTCTGGGCGGCGACGAATTCGTGGTCATGCTGGAAGACTTGAGCGAGAACCTGCTGGAGGCCGCAGAGCAAGCCAGGAATGTCGGCGCCAAGATACTTGGCGCACTCAACATGCAATATATGCTGGGCGAATATGCGTATATCAGCACGCCCAGTATCGGCGCAACGCTGTTCGACCGGAACCTCTCGATCGATGACCTGCTGAAGCAGGCCGATATCGCCATGTATCAAGCCAAAAAGGCGGGCCGCAATACTTTGCGCTTTTTCGATCCGCAGATGCAGGAGTCGATCAACGCACATGCGGCGCTTGACGCGGAATTGCGTAACGCGATCGAGAACGAGGAATTCCAATTGCATTTCCAGGTGCAGGTGGACGATAAGGGGCGCCCCTTCGGAGCGGAAGCCCTGATTCGCTGGGATAGCCCGGGCCGCGGCTTGACGATGCCGGGTACCTTTATCCCGCATGCCGAAGAAACAGGGCTGATCCTGCCGATCGGACAATGGGTGCTGGAAACCGCGTGCAGACAACTCAAGGCATGGGCGCAGGATGAGATAACGTGCCGACTTGTGCTTGCGGTGAACGTAAGCGCCAAGCAATTCCACCAGAAGGGCTTCGTCGCGCAGGTCCGTTCCGCCGTCGAAGGCAACGGTATCGCACCCGGGCTGTTGAAGCTTGAGCTAACGGAAAGCATGTTGCTGGTGGACATCGAGGACACCATCGCCACCATGAATGCATTGAACGAGATCGGCGTCAGACTCTCACTGGATGATTTCGGCACCGGCTACTCCTCTCTGCAATATCTCAAGCGGCTGCCCCTCGATCAGCTCAAGATCGACCAGTCTTTTGTGCGGGACATCACCAGCGACAACAACGACAGGACGATCATCAGTACCATAATCGTCATGGCACAAAGCTTGAATCTGGATGTGATCGCCGAAGGCGTGGAAACAGAAGCGCAGCGATTGTTGCTTGAGCGCGCCGGCTGCAAGCATTTTCAGGGCTACCTGTTCGGCCGCCCGGTGCCGGTCGGCGAGTTTCAGTCTATGTTGCTGCAAGCCTGAACAGCCATAGGAACAGGGGCGAAAGTTCAAAATAATATCGCCGACCCCGAATGCTATAATCCGCGCCTCTTTTGAAGGCGTCCCGCAATGTCCGTAGTCCTGAATTTCAGATCCCATCTTTCCGAATTGTTCGCGCAGGCTTTGCGCGAGGTGTCGCCGGAGTCGGCAGACATGTCTATTCTCATCGAGCGTCCCAAGCAGTCGGCGCATGGCGATTACGCCTGCAATCTGGCGATGCAACTGGCCAAGCCTTTGCGCAAGTCGCCGCGCGACATCGCCAATGCGCTGATCGCGGCATTGCCGAAGACCGACTTCATCGACAAGGTGGAGATCGCCGGTGCGGGTTTCATCAATGTGTTCCTGACCACGGCTGCGAAACAGGCGGTGGTGAACAGCGTGCTGACGGCGGGTGCGGGCTACGGTCATGTGCATGTCGGTCAAGGTCGCAAGGTGGGCGTGGAGTTCGTGTCGGCCAATCCGACCGGGCCGCTGCACGTGGGTCATGGCCGCGGTGCGGCGGTGGGCGATTGCCTGTGCAATGTGCTGCACGCGGCGGGCTGGGATGTGACGCGCGAGTTCTACTACAACGATGCGGGTGTGCAGATCGACAATCTGAAGTTGTCGGTGCAACTGCGTTGCAAGGGCATCACGCCGGAAGATCCGTCATGGCCGGAGTCGGGCTATCGCGGTGACTACATCCAGGATGTGGCAAACGCCTACATGGCGAAAGAGACAGTCGAGGCGGACGATCAGCACATCACCGGCAAGGGTGATGCGGACGATGCCGAGGCGATCCGTCACTTCGCAGTGGCTTATCTGCGTCGCGAACAGGATTTGGACTTGCGTGCCTTCCAAGTGGAGTTCGACGTGTTCTCGCTGGAGTCCGCGCTGTATACCGAGGGCAAGGTGGAGGCTGCGGTGCAGAAGCTGATCGCCAGCGGTCACACTTACGAACAGGACGATGCGCTGTGGTTGCGCACCACTGATTTTGGTGACGACAAAGACCGCGTGATGCGCAAGAGCGACGGCGGCTATACCTATTTCGTGCCGGACGTGGCCTACCATCTGGAAAAATGGAAGCGCGGTTTCGTGCGCGTGATCAACGAGCAGGGTTCTGACCACCATTCCACCATTACCCGCGTGCGTGCCGGTTTGCAGGCGTTGGATGCAGGCATTCCGCAGGGCTGGCCAGACTATGTGCTGCACCAGATGGTGACGGTGTTGAAGAACGGCGAAGAGGTGAAGATCTCCAAGCGCGCGGGCAGCTATGTGACCTTGCGTGACCTGATCGATGAAGTGGGTTGCGATGCAACGCGCTACTTCCTTGCCGCGCGTTCTGCCGATTCGCAACTGGTGTTCGATATCGATCTGGCGAAATCACAGAGTAACGACAATCCGGTGTATTACATCCAGTACGCCCATGCCCGCATCAGTACGGTATTGGCGCAGTGGGGTGGCGACAAGCAATCTCTGCACACGGTCGACCTGACCGTGCTGGAAAGCGACTATGAGCAGGTGCTGTTGCAGAAGATGATCGATTTCCCCACAGTGATCGAGACGGCAGCCAACGATCTTGCACCGCACCAGATCGCGGTCTATCTGAAGGACTTTGCCGCTGATTTTCACAGCTATTACAATGCGTCCCGCTTCCTGGTTGATGACGAGCAGGTCAAGCTGGCAAGGCTGGCACTGATCGCAGCGATCGCTCAGGTGATACGGAACGGTTTGTCTTTACTCGGTGTCACAGCGCCCGAGCAAATGTAATCTCACAAAAGGAACAACATGGCTTCTGCAGGCGGACCACAAAAATCCAAGGCGCTCGCGTCGCTGATCATCGGCATGGTGATCGGTGTCTCCATCGCGGGTATCGTCGCCTGGTACATGGTCAAGAAGAATCCGACCACTTTCAACCAGCCTTCGGTGGCGAGAGAGATGCCGAAGCCGGTGCCGCAGATAGAGGTGCCACAGCCTAAATCGAACGGGCAGGCAGAAACCACACAGCCGCAGTTCGAGTTCTACAAGGTGTTGCCGGACAAGTCCGAGGGGGCGACGGCCTCCAAACCGGCAGCGGTCGCCAAGCCACAACCCAAGGCGCCGGTGGATAGCACGCCTTATCTGGTGCAGGCTGGCTCATTCCAGAACGCGGATGATGCGGAGAAATTCAAGGCGCGTCTGGCGCTGGGAGGATTCGAGGCGAGCATCGTTAGTGTCAACCTCCCGGAAAAGGGATTGTGGCATCGCGTCCGCCTCGGGCCGTTCGCCGGTTTGGCTGCGGCGAACGCCACCATCGCCAGTCTGAAAACGAACGGCATCGCCGCGACCGCGGTGCGCGCCCAATAACCACAGGAGAAGAAGATGACTCTCATGCGTAAACTGATCGTGGTCTTGCTGATGATGTGTGCTGTGCAAGTCCAGGCCGAAGTGATGGCCGGCCGCGACTACAAGGTGCTGAAGCCGGCTCAACCGACCAGCAGCGGCAGCAAGGTCGAGGTGCTGGAATTCTTCTTCTACGGCTGTTCGCATTGTTTCCATCTGCATGGCCCGCTCAGCAGCTGGGAGAAGACCATGCCCAAGGATGTCGACCTGCAATACGTACCGGTCATCTTCCGCGATTCATGGGAGCCGATGGCGCGCACCTACTATGCGCTGGAAGCGCTGGGCGAGCTCGGCCCCTTGCACAACGATCTGTTCGAGGCATGGAACGTGTTCGGTACCGATCTGAGCGATCAGGAAAAGATCGCGGCTTTCGTCGGCAAGCGCGGTGTGGATCGTGCCAAGTTCGATGCGGCCTATAACTCGTTCACGCTGGCCGGCAAGGTCGCACGCAGCAATCAGCTGGTGCGCAGCTATGGCGTGCGTGGCACGCCCACCATCGCCGTGGATGGCAAATACATCATCTCCGGACTTGAGCCGGCAGACACCATCCGCGTATTGAACGAAGTCATCAAGATCGCCCGCAAGGAACGCAGCAAGCAATAATGAAGGTCGTCATCTCCGGCGCGTCGAGCGGCATCGGTCTTGCCCTCGCGCGTCATTTTCTTGAGCGCGGTGCCACCGTCGCCGCCTTCGCCCGTCGCGGCGAACTGTTGCAGCAACTCTCCACGCAATTCCCAGGCAAAGTCTTCCCCTACGCGCTGGATGTGCGCGATGCCACTGCCATCGTCGCGGCAGCGCACGATTTCATGACGCGCGTCGGCACGCCGGATATCGTCATCGCCAACGCCGGGGTGAGCATCGGCACGCTGACCCGCCATGCTGAGGACAACGATGTGTTCCGCCATGTGATGGACATCAACGTGCTCGGTGCGGTGCAGACCTTCCAGCCCTTCATCGACAAGATGCGCGCAGCCGGCAGCGGCAGGCTGGTCGGTATCGCCAGCGTGGCAGGTTTTCGCGGCCTTCCCGGTGCGGGGGCCTATTCCGCATCCAAAGCCGCATTGATCTCTTACATGGAAAGCCTGCGTCTGGAGATGCACGGCAGCGGTGTGAAGGTGGTGACCATCTGCCCCGGCTACATCCGCACGCCGATGACCGACATCAACACTTATCCCATGCCGTTCATGCTGGAAGTGGACGATGCTGCACACCGCTTCGCGCGTGTGATCGAACGTGGTAGCTCCTTCACGGTGGAGCCCTGGCAGATGGGCTTGGTCGGGCGGGTGATGAAGCTGATGCCGAACTGGTTGTACGACCGGCTGTTCGCCAAAGCGCCGCACAAATCGCGCGCGCAACACTGATGGCGATCTACAAACGGTTCATCAAGGGCGGCGTGCCGGAGTATCTGGCCCATCATTACTGGTGGGCCTATCTGTGGGACAAGAGCATCTGGTTCTTCGACCATCAACCTGTCGTCAACGCCATCCTGTTTGGCCAATACGACGAGCTGCTACGCAAGACGCTGCGCCATGTCGATGCGCGATCGGGTGCGCGTCTGCTGCAACTGACCTGTGTGTACGGCAAGCTCACGCCGTCCTTGTTTCGCAACGCTGACAACGAAGTGCACCTGTGCGACGTGGCGACCGGTCAGCTGCAACTGGCGCGCGGCAAGACGCAGGACATCGCGCGGCTCATCCATCTGTCGCGCATGAACGCAGAGACGCTGGCCTATGCCAACGATGCGTTCGACCAGTTGATCCTGTTCTTCCTGTTCCATGAGTTGCCACCCGAGGCGCGGCAGAACGTGTACGACGAGATGGCACGCGTGCTGAAGCCGGGCGGATCGGTGCTGGTCACGGAATATGCGGCGACGCCGCATCATCACCCGCTGTATCGTTTTCCGCTGACGCGCTGGATATTGGGAACGTTGGAGCCGTTCCTGCCAGGCTTCTGGCAGGAAGACGTGACGGCAAAATTGGATGAGGCCTTGCGCAAGCAGGGCAAATCACTGGCCGGCGAGCCGCACGTCGAGTATTGCTTTGGCGGCTTCTACCGAGTGATGCGTTACGATCTTGCTTAGCCCGCCAGCTTCGCTTTCAGTATCTCGTTGAGTTGCGCCGGGTTGGCTTGGCCCTTGCTGGCCTTCATCGCCTGACCGACGAAAAAGCCGAACAGTTTGTCCTTGCCGCCGCGGTATTCGGTGACCTTGTCGGTGTTCGCCGACATGATTTCGTCCACGATCTTCTCGATCGCGCCCGCATCTGATACCTGCTTCAGGCCCTTGGCTTCGATGATGGCATCCACTTCGCCGCCTTCTGCCCACATGGTGCGGAACACTTCCTTGGCGCCAGCGTTGGAAATGGTGCCGTCCACGATGCGCGCCAGCATGCTGCCCAGTTGCTGTGCGCTGATCGGGCATTGCGTCATGTCGAGGCCATCGCGGTTCAACTGTGCATTCAATTCGCCCATGATCCAGTTGGCGCAGATCTTGGCATCGTTCGGCACAGCGGCCAGTACGGTCTCGAAGAAGTCGGCCATCTCGCGCGAGGCGGTGAGGAGGCTGGCGTCGTAGGCGGACAGGCCAAGCTCGTTCACATAGCGAGCTTGTTTGGTTTGCGGCAATTCCGGCAACGTGGCGCGCATCTGCTCGATCCACTCGGGCGAGATCTCCAGCGGCAGCAGATCGGGGTCGGGGAAGTAGCGATAGTCGTGCGCGTCTTCCTTGCTGCGCATGGCGCGCGTCTCGCCGGTATCGGGATTGAACAGGATGGTGGCCTGTTGCACCGTGCCGCCGTTCTCGATGGTGTCTACCTGCCACTGCACTTCGTAGTCGATGGCCTGCTGCATGAACTTGAACGAGTTGAGGTTCTTGATTTCGCGGCGCGTACCCAGCGGTTCGCCGGGTTTGCGCACCGACACGTTCACGTCGCAGCGGAAGGAACCTTCCTGCATGTTGCCGTCGCAGATGCCGATCCAGCGCACCAGCGTGTGCAATGCCTTGGCGTAGGCCACGGCTTCGGCGGCGGAACACATGTCTGGCTCCGACACGATCTCCAGCAGCGGCGTGCCGGCGCGGTTCAGGTCGATGCCGGTCATGCCGTGGAAGTCGCCGTGCAGCGACTTGCCCGCGTCTTCTTCCAAGTGGGCGCGCGTGATGCGCACGGTCTTCTCGTAAGGCTTGGCGTTGCCGGACAGTGGGGCGACCTGTATGGTCAGCGCGCCTTGTCCGACCACCGGCAACTCGAACTGGCTGATCTGGTAGCCCTTGGGCAGGTCTGGATAGAAGTAGTTCTTGCGCGCGAACACCGAGCGCGGGGCGATGTGCGAACCGGTAGCAAGGCCGAACTTGATAGCGCGTTCCACGGCACCTTTGTTCAACACCGGCAGCACGCCCGGCAGAGCCAGACTCACCGCATCGGCTTGCGTGTTCGGCTCGGCGCCGAACTCGGTCGAAGCGCCGCAGAATATCTTAGAGTGGGTCGAAAGCTGCGCATGCACTTCCAGTCCGATGACGATTTCCCAAGTCATGATGTTTCCTTACAGCCCGTGTGGCGCGCGGCTGTGCCAGTCGGTCGCCAGTTGATATTGGTGCGCCACATTCAGCATGCGCGCTTCGTCGAAATAGTTGCCGATGATCTGCAGGCCGACCGGCATGGCGTTGTCGCCGAAGCCGCAGGGGATGGACATGCCCGGCAGGCCAGCGAGGTTGACGGCAATGGTGTAGATGTCGGATAGGTACATCTGCACCGGGTCGTCGCCTTTCTCGCCCAGCTTGAAAGCAGTCGATGGCGAGGTCGGTCCCATGATCACGTCACAGTGTTTATAGGCTTCCACGAAGTCCTGCGCGATCAGGCGGCGGATGCGCTGTGCCTTGATGTAGTAGGCGTCGTAATAGCCGTGGCTGAGCACGTAGGTGCCGATCATGATGCGGCGCTGTACTTCCGCACCGAAGCCCTGCGCGCGGCTCTTCTCGTACATGTCGGCCAAGTCGCCATATTCGGGTGCGCGATAACCGTAGCGCACACCGTCGAAGCGCGACAGATTGCTGGATGCTTCCGCAGGAGCCAGCACGTAATACACCGGCACGGACAGTTTGGAGTTCGGCAGCGAGATATCGACGATGGTCGCGCCCAGTTTCTTGTATTCAGCGATGGCGGCTTCGATGGCTTTTGCCACGTCGCTACCCATGCCTTCCGCGAAGAACTCTTTGGGCAGGCCGATCCGCAGGCCGGTCAGCGGCTTGTTCAAGTCGCGCGTGTAGTCTTCCTTGTTGCGTTGCAGCGAAGTGGAATCACGCTCGTCGAAGCCGGCCATCACGTTCATCATCAGCGCCAGATCCTCCGCGCTGCGGCCCATCGGGCCGGCCTGATCGAGACTGGACGCGAAGGCGATCATGCCGTAGCGCGACACCACGCCGTAAGTGGGCTTCAAGCCGGAGATGCCGCACAGTGCGGCCGGCTGGCGGATGGAGCCGCCGGTGTCGGTGCCGGTGGCAGCCGCGCATAAGCGCGCTGCCACGGCAGCTGCGGTGCCACCGGATGAGCCGCCGGGCACGCGCTCAGTGTCCCAAGGGTTCTTCACCGGACCGTAGTAGGAGGTCTCGTTGGAAGAACCCATGGCGAATTCGTCCATGTTGGTCTTGCCGAGGTTGATCGCACCCGCATTGTTGAATTGGCTGATGACATGTGCGTCATAGGGCGACACGAAATTGTGCAGCATCTTGGAGCCGCAGGTAGTAAGCCAGTTCTTGGCACAGAAGATGTCTTTCTGCGCGATGGGGATGCCGGTCAATGCATCGGCGTTGCCTGCGGCCAGACGCGCATCTGCCGCTTTGGCTTGCGCCAGCGACATCTCCGGGTTGATGGTGATGAAGGCATTGAGCTGCGGATTGAGCTGCGCCATGCGATCCAGATAGCTTTGCGTCAGTTCGACGCTGGAGATCTTTTTGGCGCGCAAAGCGGCGCCCATTTGTTTGAGGCTGGATTCGAACATGCTGGATTACTCGATGACTTTGGGAACGAGGAACAGGCCCTGTTCCACCTGCGGGGCGATGGCCTGGAAGGCTTCGCGCTGGTTGCTTTCGGTGACTTTGTCCTCGCGCAGGCGCTGGGCCAGATCCTGACTGTGGGACATCGGCTCCACACCGTCGGTATCCACGGCCTGCATCTCGGCGATCAGGCCGAAGATGCCGTTGAGCTGCTTGCGTGCGGTTTCGATCTCGGACGGGGTCATCGCGAGGCGCGCCAGACGGGCGACTTTTTCTACATCCTGGGTAGTTAAAGACATGGCAAAGACTATATTCAAACAGGGCTGATAGGGTATCATACGCCGCCCTTTGCGACACCCCTTTGACTACAGGACTCAACATGTTCGGACTGTTCAACAACTACTTCTCCAACGACCTCGCCATTGACCTTGGTACGGCTAACACACTGATCTGGCTGCGCGGACACGGCATCGTGCTCGACGAGCCGTCCGTGGTGGCGATCCGGCAGGAGGGCGGGCCGAACGGCAAGAAGGTGATCCAGCAGGTCGGTCTGGCTGCCAAGCAGATGCTGGGCCGTACACCGGGCAACATCACTGCCATCCGCCCGATGAAGGACGGCGTGATCGCCGACTTCACCGTGACCGAGCAGATGCTCAAGCAGTTCATCCGCCGTGTGCACAAATCCAGCATCTTCACGCCCAGCCCGCGCATCGTGATCTGCGTACCCTGCGGTTCGACCCAGGTCGAGCGCCGCGCTATCCGTGAATCGGCCTACGGCGCCGGTGCGCGTCGCGTGGAACTGATCGAAGAGCCGATGGCGGCCGCGATCGGTGCCGATCTCCCTGTCGAAGATGCCACCGGTTCCATGGTGGTCGACATCGGCGGCGGCACCACCGAAGTGGGCGTGATCTCGCTGGGCGGAGCGGTGTATTCCGGTTCCGTGCGCGTCGGCGGCGACAAGTTCGACGATGCCATCATCAACTACATCCGCCGCAACTACGGCATGCTGATCGGCGAGACCACCGCCGAGCAGATCAAGAAGCAGATCGGTTCCGCATTCCCAGGAAGCGAAGTGCGCGAGATGGAAGTGAACGGCCGTAATCTGGCCGAAGGCGTGCCGCGCAGTTTCACCATCTCCAGTAACGAGATCCTCGAAGCGTTGACCGATCCGCTGAACAGTATCGTCAGCGCCGTGAAGACCGCGCTGGAACAGACACCGCCGGAACTGGGTGCGGACATCGCCAGCAAAGGCATGGTGCTCACCGGCGGCGGCGCGTTGTTGCGCGACCTCGACCGCCTGCTGATGGAAGAGACAGGTCTGCCGGTGGTGATCGCCGACGACCCGCTGACCTGTGTGGTGCGCGGTTCCGGCAAGGCGCTGGACTGCATGGACAAATACACCAACATCTTCACCTCCGATTGATCTAAGTGGCGCTGGAAGACACCCGCACCCTGCGCTTCTTCAATCGCGGCCCGAGTGCGGTCGCGCGGCTGGTGTTCTTCTCGGTGCTGTCGTTGCTGCTGCTGTTCGTGGATGCACGCTACCAGTATCTGGAATCCACGCGCCAGGTCATCTCCATCATCATCTATCCCTTCCAGCGCCTGACCGCCTTGCCCGGCGAGATGTGGGACGGTGCCAATGCTTTCATCTCTCTGCAGAGTCATCTGGTTGCGGACAACGAGCAACTGCATCTGCGGCATGATGCGGATTCGGCGCAACTCAAGCAGATGGAGACGGTGCTAAGTGAGAACGCGCAGCTGCGCGCCTTGCTTGAGATCAAACAGCGCGCCGAATACAGCGTGCAGGCTGCGCAGATCGTTTACTTGGAGCGCGACATCTTCAAACGCAAACTGTTTGTCGATGCGGGCGAACAGAACGGCGTGCAGGCGGGGCGCGCGGTGGTAGACAATAGCGGTGTGGTCGGCCAAGTCACGCGTACCTATCCCTACTTGTCCGAGGTCACGCTGGTGACCGACAAGGACAACGTGGTGCCGGTGCAGGTGGTGCGCACCGGTTTGCGCGCCGCCGTGTTCGGTTCGGGCAACATCAGCGAACTGGAACTGCGCTATCAGCCGGTGGATGTGGACATCCAGGCTGGCGACGAGCTGGTGACCTCGGGTATGGATGGCACCTACCCTCCGGCACTGCCGATCGCCAAAGTGATCCGCGTCGAGCGCGATCCGGCCTATCCGTTCGCGCGTATCGCCTGTGTGCCGCTGGCCGGTGTCGATCGCCATCGCACATTGTTGATCGTTTCCGGCGTCCCGACCCTGCCGCCGCGCCCCGCTGCGGATGATGCACACGGCACCGCCGTTCCGGGCAAAAAAGCTCCCCGTCGAGGTACGCCATGAGACACCAGATGACCATGGACCGCGAATTCCTGTTGCCAGCCAGCCGGCGTTTCATCCTGGCCAGCTTCATCGCAGCCGTGTTGCTGGAGTGGCTGCCTTGGCACGGCATGGCGCTGGTGTTGCGTCCCGACTTCGTCGGTCTGCTGCTGCTCTACTGGTGCACGCACAAACCCCACCGTGTGGGCATCGGTATCGGCTGGATGCTGGGCATCTTTGTCGATGTGGCGGATGCCAGCCTGTTCGGCCAGCATGCGCTGGCCTATTCGGTGCTGGCGTTCGGCGGTCTGGCGCTGAACCGCCGTGTGCAGATGTTCAGCCTGAAGGAACAGTCCGTGCATGTGTTCGTGCTGCTGCTCGCCAGTTACGGAGTGTATGCCTTGGTGCACTGGCAGGTGCGGGGCTACGTCGAGTGGAGCTACTTTCTCGGCAGTCTGACCTCCGCACTGCTGTGGGCGCCGCTGACCCTGCTCATCCAGACCTTGCGCCGTCCGCGCCGCAATCCGAACGAACTATGACGCCACATGTCGAGCTGAAGAACCATCAGCGCGAGCGGTACCTGTTCAGCCTGCGCCTGATCTTCTGTCTCGGCTTCGTTGCTGTGCTGTTGGCGATTCTGGTGGCGCGCACTTTCTATCTGCAGGTGTGGAAGCACGAATATTTCGACACCATGGCGGAGAGCAACCGCATCTTCGTGGTGCCCATCGTGCCCAATCGCGGTGTGATCACCGACCGCCACGGCGAGGTGTTGGCGCGCAACTATGCCGGCTACACGCTGGAGCTGACGCCTGAGAAGATTCCCGATCTGAATGCCACCATCGAAGAGATCGGCAAGCTGGTGGAGATCAAACCCAAGGATCTGCGCCGTTTCAGGAAACTGATGTCGGAGCGCCGTTCTCTGCAGACACTGCCGGTGAAGACGCGACTGACCGACGAGGAGCTGGCGCGTTTCGCCGCGCAGCGTTATCGCTTCCCCGGCGTAGAGATCAAGGCGCGCCTGTTCCGCGAATACCCGCTGTCGGACACGACCTCCCATCTGCTCGGTTACATCGGCCGCATCAACCAGCTGGAGCTGGACGATCTGGAAAAGAAGAATCTCGCGGGCAACTACATGGGTTCCGACTACATCGGCAAGACCGGCATCGAGGAGCGCTACGAGAAAGAGATGCACGGCGTGACCGGTTTCGAACAGATCGAGGTGGATGCGGGCGGACGCGCCGTGCGTATGCTGTCGCGCACGCCGCCGCAATCGGGCAAGGATCTGCAGCTGACACTGGATGCGGGCCTGCAGAAGGTGGCGGAGGAGGCCTTCGGTGATTATCGCGGCGCGCTGGTGGCGATCGATCCGGCTAACGGCGAGATACTTTCTTTCGTCAGCAAACCCGGTTACGACCCCAACCTGTTCATCGATGGTATCGATACGGAAAGCTGGGACGCACTGAACAATTCCCCCGATGTGCCGCTGAACAACCGCGCTCTGCGCGGCCAGTACCCGCCCGGCTCCACCATCAAACCGTTCATGGCGCTGACCGGATTGCATTTCGACGCGCGTTCGCCCGCTTTCAGTATCAGCGACCCCGGTTACTACATGCTGCCGGGCAGTTCGCACCAGTACCGCGACTGGAAGACCGGCGGGCATGGCAAGGTCGATCTGTTCAAGTCCATCGTTGTTTCGTGCGATACCTATTACTACGGCCTGGCGACCGAGCTGGGCATCGACCGCATGCACGAGTATCTGGAGCAGTTCGGTTTCGGCAAGCAGACCGGCATCGACCTGAAAGGCGAGACATCAGGGCTGCTACCTTCTACGGAATGGAAGAGGAAGCGATATGAGCAGATATGGTATCCGGGCGACACCGTATCGGCCGGTATCGGGCAGGGCTATAACCTCGTCACCCCGCTGCAACTGGCTTTCGCCACCGCCATATTGGCGAACGATGGCGTGGCCTATAAGCCGCATCTGGTGAAGGAGATACAGCATGCGCCCGATGAAAAGCAGGCGCAGCCGGAGCCGTTGTACGACCTCCACATTCCTGCCGAGCATCTGGCGCTGGTGAAGGGCGCCATGGCCGCCGTGGTCAAGCCGGGCGGTACGGCGGTCGGCGCATTCTGGGGCGTGCAGTACCCGGTGGCCGGCAAGACAGGCACCGCGCAGGTCATCGGCATGAAGCAGGGTGAGAAGTACGACGAGGGGAAAGTCTCCGAATACAATCGCGACCATGCATGGTTCATCGCCTTCGCGCCGGCGGACAAACCGCGTATCGCGCTGGCCGTGCTGGCCGAGAACGGCGGCCACGGCGGCTCCACCGCCGCGCCCATCGCGCGCAAGGTGCTGGACTACTACCTGCTTGGCAAGAAGCCCAAGCCGCTGCAGAAGGTGATCGAACAAGCGGGGGCGGAGGACGATTGATGAATCTGCGACTGATCAAACAACGTTTCATGCTACATCTGGATCCCATACTCCTGTCGGGTCTGGGAGCGCTGCTACTGGTCAGCCTGCTGACACTGTACAGCGCCAGCGGCGGCAACGAGATGCGCGTGTTCGGCCAGCTGGGCAATATCGCCATCGGCTTCGTCGCGCTGTGGATCGTCGCCAACATGCCTTTGCACTGGCTGATGCGCATCGCGGTGCCGATCTATGTGCTGGGCATGCTCATGCTGATCGGCGTCGCCCTGTTCGGTGAGATCAGTCACGGCGCGCGGCGCTGGCTCAACCTCGGTTTCATGAACTTCCAGCCATCCGAGCTGATGAAGATCGCCGTGCCGCTGATGATGGCCTGGTACTTTGAGAAACACGAAGCCACGCTCACCATGAAAAACTATGTGATCGCCACCCTGCTGCTGTTGATGCCGGTCGCCCTCATCCTGCGCCAGCCCGATCTGGGCACCTCTATCCTGATCGCCGCCAGCGGTTTCTATGTGCTGTTCCTTGCCGGCCTGTCGTGGCGCATCATCGGCGGACTGCTGGTGGGGGCCGCCGCCAGCGCACCCTTCCTGTGGAACATGCTGCATGATTACCAGCGCCACCGTATCCTGATGCTATTTGATCCCTCACAGGATGCGCTGGGCAAGGGATACCACACTATACAGGGCATGATCGCGGTCGGCTCGGGCGGCTTGCTGGGCAAAGGCTATATGCAGGGTACGCAGACCCATCTGGAATTCCTGCCCGAGCGCACCACCGACTTCATCTTCGCCGTCTGGTCGGAAGAGTTCGGCTTCGTCGGCAATCTGTTCCTGCTGGGATTGTTCGCCTTCGTCATCGGCCGCGGCTTCATGATTACGGCCGCCGCTTCCACCTATTTCACTCGTCTGATGGCGGGCAGCATCACGCTCACCTTCTTCACCTATGCTTTCGTCAACATGGGCATGGTCAGTGGCATCCTGCCTGTGGTCGGCGTGCCGCTGCCGCTGGTAAGCTACGGCGGCACCTCCATGCTTACGCTGTTGCTCGGCTTCGGTGTACTGATGAGCATCCACACCCACCAACGTCTGGTCAAAACCTGAGGGAGTCACCATGAACAGAAACCTGATCATCATCCTGGCCGGCATCGCACTGCTGAGTGCCTGCTCCAACATCCCGCGTCGCACCACCGGCGAAACGGCCGCGAGCAAGCCCGCCGCCGCGCCCGCTACGACAGACGGCAAGTATCTGGCAGGCGACGGCCCCGGGGCGGATGTGCCGGACAATCTGGACAGCATCCCGGATGCCATACCCAAAGCGGAGCCGCTGCATCGCTACGCCAATCGTCCGTATTCCGCACTGGGCAAAACCTACACGCCGCTGCAGACCGTCGGGAGTTATAAAGAACGTGGCACTGCCTCTTGGTACGGCAAGAAATTCCACGGCCAGCGTACTTCCATCGGCGACACTTACGACATGTACGGCATGACCGCCGCCCATCCCACCCTGCCGGTGCCCAGCTACGCGCGCGTGACCAATCTGGCCAACGGCAAGACCGTCGTCGTGCGCGTCAACGACCGCGGCCCCTTCCTGCATGACCGCATCATCGACCTGTCCTATGCCGCCGCCTACAAACTGGGCTACGTCAACAACGGCAGCGCCGAAGTGGAAGTGGAAAGCATCGCCGTCAACGGCAACGCGCCGGTCGCTGCTGCCGTGACTGCACCCGTGGTGAAGGCAGAGTCGGTAGCGGCGGAGACCGTCATGCCGGTGATGCCGCCGGATGTAGCCGGCAAGGTCTATCTGCAACTGGGCGCATTCAAAGAGAAGCAGGGGGCCGAGAGTTTCCTGTCCAAGATGCGCGCCGAACTGGGCGACACCGGCAAGGACATCATCCTGCTGCGCCAGAGCGGACTTAACCGCATCCAGCTCGGGCCCTATGCCAATTCCGAAGAAGCGCGCCGCGCTGCCAACACCTTGGCCGGCCGACTAGGCTTCAAACCTTTCGTGAGCCAACACTGATGCACGAGGCCGCCAACATCGTTGTCGGCCTCGTAGCATTCATCCACCTCTACATCCTCGTGCTGGAAAAGTTCCTGTGGACAAAACCCACAGGACTCAAGGTATTTGGGCTGAGCAAAGAGTTCTCCGCAAAGACCCGCACACTTGCCGCGAATCAGGGGTTGTATAACGGGTTCCTTGCGGCGGGACTGATCTGGGGATTGCTGTCTGACCAAGTCGATGTGCAGGTGTTCTTTCTGGGCTGCGTGCTGGTGGCGGGTATCTATGGCACGCTGACGGCTAATGAGAAGATAATTTGGGTGCAGGCGGTGCCGGCGGTTATTGGGTTGGTATTGGTGGGCTTGGCGTAGCGCACACTGATGCGTTCCACCGACCGTTCCCTATCCCTCCGGGGGAGGGATAGGGTGTAGGAGCACTATTGTTATTTGCGCTCATCTTAAAACCAAACCCAGCACCGTCGGGCAACCCCCGGCGGTGTTGGTTCTGAATTTGAAGCCATTTATGCTTCGACAAGCTCAGCACGAACGGCCTGAGCAATCCCAAAACCCCACTCCCAGTAACGTTGCCTTAATATTAGAGCATGCTAATATGCGAACCTTGCTGAATTAAGGAGGCATCAACATGTTTGGTATGAACGTTAAAGAGATCGACGCGCAGCAGTTCGCGCAATGGGTGGAAGAAGACGGCCACAAGATGCGTGTGATCGATGTACGCCAGATGGAAGAGATCGCTCAGGGCACGGTGCCCAAGGCCGAGGCGCTGCCCTTGCATACGCTGCCGGTGAAGGTGGGCGAATTGGACAAGTCCGAGAAGCTGATCATGGTCTGCCGCAGTGGCGCGCGTTCGGCGCAGGCTTGCATGTTCCTGCAACAGCAGGGTTTTTCCAATGTCTTCAACCTGCGTGGCGGGATGATGGCTTGGGTGCAGAGCGGCTTCCCTGCCCATCGTTTGAGCTGAGGCGAGCATGAAGAACAAGATACTTTGGGTTATCACCGCAGTGTTGGGCTTGATGGTGGCGATGCAGCAATTGCAGGCCAGTCAGGGTGTGGATGTGAAGACCGCGCAAAGCATGGTCAGCCAGGGCGCATTGCTGCTGGACGTGCGCGAGCCCAGCGAATATGCGGCAGTGCATGCCGTGAACGCGAAGCTGTTGCCGTTGGGGCAAGTGGAGAGTCGCCTGCAGGAGCTGGCAGCATTCAAGGACCAACCGGTTGCGGTGATCTGTCGTTCCGGGCGACGTTCCGCACAAGCAGTGGCGATGCTGCAGGAAGCGGGTTTCACCCAAGTGGTCAACGTGCAGGGCGGAACCAGTGCCTGGGTCGAGGCCGGTCTGGACGTCGTCGCACAGCGTTGATGTTTCGGGTGGGCTCTCTGCCCGCCTCTCTCAGCCTTTCTTCTTGGCGCGCGGATGCGCGCTGTCGTAGATCTTGGCCAGGTATTGAAAATCGAGGTGGGTGTAGACCTGCGTGGTGGAGATGCTGGCGTGGCCCAGCATCTCCTGCACCGCGCGCAGGTCGCCAGACGATTGCAGCACATGCGTCGCAAAAGAATGGCGCAGCATGTGCGGATACACCTTGCGGTTGAGCCCCTGCTTGACCGCCCATTTCTGCAGTTGCATCTCGACACTGCGCGGCGAGATGCGCGCGCCGCGCGTGCCGACAAACAATGCGACCTCATCTTGCTTGGCGACTTGCTCGCGCACTTGCATCCATGCCTTGAGCGCTGCGATAGCCGCTTGCCCAACGGGCACCACGCGGGTCTTGCTGCCTTTGCCGGTGACGCGTACTTCGTTCGAGTGCAGGGTATCCTGCATGGTGGATAGATCGAGACTGATCAGCTCGGCCAGACGCAAGCCGGAAGAGTAGAGCAGCTCGAACATCGCTTTGTCGCGCGTATCCAGCGCTGTCTCCACCTTCATCTCGACCAGCTGTACCGCTTCATCCGGTGACAGTGCATGCGGCAATGTCTTGGGCGACTTGGGCGCACGCAGTCCGACGCAGGGATTTCCGGGGCAGCCGTGGTCGCGCATCAGGTAGTTGTAGAAACCGCGCCAGGATGACAGCAAGCGTGCCAGCGAGCGTCCGGACAGACCGCTACCGTGCAGTTGCGCGATATAGCGGCGGATGTGGTGGCTCTTCAGTTCGCCCAGCGCTGTACTGCCGGCCAGTTCGAACAGGCGCCGGATGTCACGCGCATAGTTTTCCGAGGTGTGGGGTGAATAGTTGCGTTCGTGCTGCAGGTAGGCCAGATAGCCTGTCAGCGTGAGCGGCTGATCAGACATGCAATCTGAACGCGCTGCCCAGTGTCTCGGCGATGCGCTGCAGGAACACGGTACCCATCTCGGGATAGAAGCGTTCCTTGTCTTCGCTGCCGAGCACCAGCAAGCCGATGGTCTGACCGTTGGCGCGCAGCGGCAGATAGGCGAAGGAGCGCAGGTGATTGCCCGACTCGCCGAACCAGCTTTGCGTGTCGGCGACCGCGTGATGCGTGCAGACCGGGAGCGCATGCTCGTCGGCGAAGGCCAGCACTTCGGCGCTGGGAGGCTCGTCTTTCCACAGATGCAATGCGACGTGCGGCACGGCGAAGATCTCGTTCAGATTGTGCGCCACCAGACTCTGCAGGGTATCGCGGTCGTGCGGGCCGAACAGCGCGCAATTGAACTGGTGTACCTTGAGTTGCAGTGCATCGTTTTCCTTGGCGTATTCGATCAGTTCACGAAGTTTCTTCTCCAATGATTTGACCTTGTCGCGCAGCGTGAGCATCTGCCGCTCCGAGAGTGAGATGGTGCGGCCGCCGTGCGGATGCGGCAGATTGATCTCGGCCAGCATCTCGGCGTTCTGTTCGAAGAACTCGGGGTGGTCTTGCAGAAAGCGTACGACATCATCGGATTTCATGTGATTCCTTTACAAGTTGATCTCGCCCTCGAACACCGTGATGGCCGGGCCGGTCATCAGGACGGGGTTCGTGCCGCCATTCCAGGTGATGGTCAATGCACCGCCGCGTGTGGCGACGTGCACGGTGTCGTCCAGCAGGCCGCGCCGGATGCCCGCAACGACTGCCGCACAAGCGCCCGTGCCGCAGGATAGCGTCTCGCCCGCGCCGCGTTCATAGACGCGCAGTTTAATGTGCGCGCGATCGAGCACCTGCATGAATCCGGCATTCACACGCTTGGGGAAGCGCGTGTGGTTCTCGATCAGCGGCCCCTGCTGCAACACCGGGGCGGCGTCCACGTCTGTCACGACCTGTACCGCGTGCGGGTTGCCCATGGAAACGGCAGATATCAGCACCGCCAGTCCATCGACATCCAGTGTCTGTGTGATCTCGTCGCTGTCGCTGACGAAAGGGATGCGCGCCGCCTCGAACACCGGCGCCCCCATGTTCACCGTGACGCGACCGTCATCCTCCAGTTTGGGGGAGATCAGACCGCTCTTGGTCTCGACCACGATCTCTTTCTTGCCGGTGAGCTTCTTATCGTGCACGAAACGCACGAAGCATCTTGCACCGTTGCCACACTGTTCCACCTCGCCGCCGTCGGCGTTGAAGATGCGATAGCGGAAATCGGCATCATGCCGCTGTGATTTTTCCACCACCAATATCTGGTCGCAGCCGATGCCGAAATGGCGGTCGGCGATAAGGCGCAGCTTCTCGGGTGTCAGCGAGAGCGACTGACGGATGCCGTCGATGACCACGAAATCGTTGCCCGCGCCGTGCATCTTGGTGAATTTGAGTGTCATAATCGACTGCCTGAAAACAATGCGCGGATTATACGTCGGCACACAACTGGGTGTGGTCGCGGAACATGCATCGATCCATTACCACCGTGATGCCGGCCGCTTGCGCCCGCAGCGCAGCTTCTTCGTTTACCACGCCATCCTGCAGCCACAGCCGCTTGATGCCAAGCTTGATGCAACTGTCCACGATAGCCGGCACATGCTCGGGTGCACGGAACACATCCACGATGTCGACCGGAAAAGGGATGCTCTCCAGGTCGGCATAAGCTTGTTCGCCAAGCACTTCATCGACAAGTGGCCGCACCGGCACGATGCGGTGGCCGAAACCCTGCAAGGCGCGGGCGACGTTGAAGCTGGGGCGGGCTGCGTTGGGCGACAGACCGACCACGGCGACCGTGTGCGATTCGCGCAGCAGGCGGCAGATGTCAGCAGGACTTGGGTTGCTAAAAGCCATGTCAGTTTCCAGAAAGAAGCTGTGGCTATAATAAACCATCGGTCCATCCACGACGGGAGCCAAGTTTTGAGCGCCATCCATGCATCGCAATTGACCTTCTTCGCCGCCCACGCCCCGTTCGACCGTTTCGAAGGTGCGCATCAGGTCTGGCTGCTGGAACGCCTGAAGCTCGCTTACTACGCCAAGGGCGAAGTGATCGCCTCGCCAGCGCAGGGCAAATCGCAACGTTTCTTCATCATCAAACAGGGGCTGGTACGCGGCGCGCGCCAAGGCGAGGACAGCAGCGATGCGGTGATCGAGTTGCACGAGGGTGAGAGCTTCCCGGTGGGGGCGCTGCTGGCTGGGCGTGCAGTGACTTCCACCTATCGCGCGGCCGAGGATGTGTTCTGCTTCGAACTGGATGCGGTCGATTTCCACGCGCTGCTCGAACTTTCGCCGGTGTTCAAGGATTTCTGCACGCGCCGTATCACCGCCCTGTTCGAGCAATCGCATCAAGCAATGCGCGCACAGTTCGCGCAGGCGGCGACCGAACAACAGTCGCTGTCCAGCCCGTTGTCCGAGATCCTGCGTCGCGAACCGGTGACCTGTGCGCCCGATACCGCGCTGCTGGAAGTGTTGCGCACCATGCGCGAGTTGCGCGTCGGTTCCATGGTGGTTGTGGATGCGCAGCGCAAGCCGCTGGGTATCTTCACGCTGAACGATCTGCTCGGGCGCGTGGTGCTGCCCGGTCTGTCGACGGACGTGCCCATCTCGCAGGTGATGAGCCCGGAACCGATGGCCTTGTCGCCGACTGCACCGGCGTACGAGGCGGCCATGGCGATGGCACGTGCCGGCTTCCGTCATGTGCTGGTGACCGATGCGGACGGCATCTTGCGCGGCATCCTTTCCGAGCGTGATCTGTTCTCGCTACAGCGCGTGGGGCTGCGCCAGATCAGCGGTGCACTGCGCCAGGCGGCAGATGTGGAGACGCTGGTCGCGCTCAGTCGGGACATCCGTGCGCTGGCGCGCAACATGATGGCGCAGGGGGTGGCCGCCGAGCAGCTGACCTTGTTCATCTCCACGCTGAACGACCTGCTGGCGGCGCGCCTGATCGAACTGGAGTGTGACGCCTCGGCGCTGACGGGAACGCCGCTGTACGAGAACCTGTGCTGGCTGGTGATGGGTTCCGGCGGGCGCTATGAGCAGACGCTGAACACCGATCAGGACAATGCGCTGATCTTCACGCCGCCGCCGGGCATGACGGCGGACGAGGCGCGCGCGATCCTGTTGCCGGTGGCGTTGCGCATCAATCAGGCGATGGCGCGTTGCGGCTTCCCGCTGTGCAAGGGCAACATCATGGCCTCCAATCCGAAGTGGTGCCTGTCGCTGGAAGAGTGGCAGGAGGTGTTCACCAAGTGGGTGGACAGAGGTTCGCCGGAAGCGTTGTTGCATGCCTCCATCTTCTTCGATTTCCGTGCGCTCGCGGGGCAGCGCAAACTGGCGGAGACGCTGCGCAACTGGCTGGCAAAACTGGCGCGCGGCAACAGCCGTTTCCTGCACCAGATGGCGGCCAACGCGATGCGCAACCGTCCGCCGCTGGGCGTGGTGCGCGATTTCGTGCTGAACGACACCAAGCGCATCGACTTGAAATTGAATGGTCTGGCTCCGTTCGTCGATGCGGCACGCATCTTCAGTCTGGCGGCGGGTGCCACACAGACCAGCACCATCCAGCGCTTGCGCCAGAGCGCTGCCGCACTGCATGTGCCGGAAGCCGAGGTGGAGGCGTGGATCGATGCCTTCCTGTTCATCCAGATGCTGCGCCTGCGCCATCACTATGAAGCCAGCGCGACATTGAGCGAGGCCGAGATCGCGCAACTGGACAATCTGATCGACCCTGCCGCGCTGAACGAACTGGACCGGCGCATCCTGAAAGAATCGTTCCGCCAGGCACGCAAGGTGCAGGCCAAACTGGCGCTGGATTACCAGCTGTGAAGAAGCTGTTGCAACGCTGGTTCGCGCCACGCGCCAAGCTGGACGCGGAACAAGCGGCGCGACTGGCGGCGTGGCAGAAGTTGCCATCACCAGATACGAAGTTGCCATTCGAGCAGGCGCGTTATGTGGTGGTCGATGTGGAGACCACCGGTCTGAACCTGATGACGGACACGCTGATCTCCATCGGCGCGGTCGCGGTGGTGGGTGGGCGCGTGGTGATGGCCGACAGTTTCTCCGTGGTGTTGCAGCAGCAGCAGAGTAGCCGCAAGGAGAACATCCTGATCCACGGCATCTCCGGTTCGGTGCAACGCGAGGGCGTGCCGCCCGCCGATGCCTTGCTGGACTTTCTGCAGTTCCTTGGCGACTCGCCGCTGGTCGCCTTCCACGTCGCCTTCGACGAGACCATGATACGGCGTGCCATACGCCAGTATCTGAACTACAACTTCAAGCACCCCTGGCTGGATCTGGCCTATGTGATGCCCGCCCTCAATCGCGACCTGATGCGCAGCCATCGTGTGCTGGACGACTGGATAGGGCGTTTCGGCATACACATCGCGGCGCGGCACAACGCGCTGGCCGATGCGCTGGCGACCGCGCAATTGCTGCAGATCGCCCAGTCGCAGGCGCGGCGCAAGGACGTCACCGACTACTCTGGATTGCGCGATCAGGAGCGTGCGCAACGCTGGGCCAGCAACGTAAGATGATTGTAAGGTTGCTCCCGTAACCTGCCGCGAGCAGTGTCGGGCAGGCTAGCTTCATGTCAGGCGCGGCGCTTCGAAAATTCTATTAAGGGAGACAAGCATGGATAAGCAAGGCGAAGCCTACTGGAAGGCGACGTTGGGCCTGCTGACCAAGATTCTGGCAGTGTGGTTCATCGTCTCGTTTGGCGCGGGCATCCTGTTCGCGGATATGCTGAACGGCATACATCTTGGAGGGTATCCACTGGGCTTCTGGTTCGCCCAACAGGGATCCATGTACATCTTTGTGGCACTGATTTTCTACTATGCCAAGAAGATGGATCAAATCGATCGCAAGTTCGACGTACACGAAGAATAAGGGGCTGACATGGATCTGCAAACAACGATTTATCTGGTGGTGGGGCTGAGCTTCGCCCTGTACATCGGCATCGCCATCTGGGCGCGCGCCGGTTCGACTTCCGAGTTCTACGTCGCCGGTGGCGGCGTCGGTCCGCGCATCAACGGTATGGCGACAGCGGCCGACTGGATGTCGGCCGCGTCATTCATCTCCATGGCCGGCCTGATCTCCAACATGGGCTACGGCGGCGGTCTGTTCCTGATGGGCTGGACCGGCGGTTATGTGCTGCTGGCCTTGCTGCTGGCACCCTACCTGCGCAAGTTCGGCAAGTTCACCGTGCCGCAGTTCATCGGTGACCGCTACTACTCGCAGACGGCTTCCACCGTTGCAGTGCTGTGCCTGCTGGTGGCCTCGCTGACCTACATCATCGGTCAGATGACCGGTGTAGGCGTGGCGTTCTCGCGCTTCCTGGGCGTGAGCAACGAGACCGGCATCTACGTCGGTATGGGCATCGTGTTCACCTATGCGGTGTTCGGCGGCATGAAGGGCATCACCTACACTCAGGTGGCACAGTATGTGGTGCTGATCTTCGCCTATACCATCCCGGCGATCTTCATCTCCATGCAGCTGACCGGTAACCCGATCCCGCAACTGGGTCTGGGATCCAGTCTGACCGGTCAGGATATTTCGCTGCTGCAGAAACTGGATCAGGTCGTGGTCGATCTGGGCTTCGGGCAATACACCACCACCACGGCAGGCAGCACGCTGAACATGTTCGTGTACACCCTGTCGCTGATGATCGGTACGGCCGGTCTGCCGCACGTGATCATGCGCTTCTTCACCGTGCCCAGCGTGCATGCCGCACGTCTGTCGGCCGGTTGGGCGCTGGTGTTCATCGCCATCCTGTATACGACCGCCCCGGCAGTCGCCGCAATGGCCAAGACCAACCTGATCCGTACGCTAACACCAGGTGTGGTCATGCAGAACGCCGATCCTTATGCTGCAGAATCGCAGATCAAGTATGACGAGCGTCCGGACTGGATGAAGCGCTGGGAAGTGACTGGCCTGTTGAAGTTCGAGGACAAGAACGCCGATGGTCGCATCCAGTACTACAACGACAAGTCCAAGAGCGAGGAATTCAAGGCCAAGGCGGAAGCGGCCGGCTGGAAGGGCAACGAGCTGTCGGTCAACGCCGACATCATCGTGCTAGCCAACCCGGAGATCGCATTGCTGCCGAACTGGGTGATCGCACTGGTGGCTGCCGGTGGTCTGGCTGCTGCGCTGTCCACAGCTGCCGGTCTGCTGCTGGCGATCTCCTCCGCTATCTCGCATGACCTGGTGAAGGGTGTGTTCAAGCCGAACATCAGCGAGAAGGGCGAGTTGATGGCGGGCAAGATCGCCATGGCCTGCTCCATCGTGGTGGCCGGTTACCTCGGCCTGAATCCGCCGGGCTTTGCGGCCGGTACCGTGGCGCTGGCCTTCGGTATTGCGGCGTCATCGCTGTTCCCGGCGATCATGATGGGTATCTTCTCCAAGAAGATGAACAAGGAAGGTGCCATCGCCGGTATGTTGGCGGGCCTCACCATCACCCTATTCTATGTGTTCGCGCACAAGGGCTTGTTCTTCATCAAGGGTACCGACTACCTGCCGCTGATCGGCGGCCCGAACAGCTTCTTTGGCATCACGCCTGAGGCGTTCGGTGCAGTCGGTGCAATGGTCAACTTCATCGTGGCGTTCGTGGTGGACAAGTTCACCAAGGAGCCGCCGGAGCATATCCAGCATCTGGTGGAGAGCGTGCGAACACCGCGCGGCGCGAAAGCTGTCGACGGTCGTCACGCCTAAGCCAGCGGGCTGCGTGTAACATGGGCCCCGCCGAGTTTCGGCGGGGTTTTTTATTTGGAGAGAATATGGTTTTCGATGTGAATGTAGCCATGACTTGGGTGCTGTTCCTGGCCCTGTTCCCGATCGCGTTCTTCTGGCTGCGCCGTGCCTGGCGCATCGCCATCCGGCGCGATTTCTCGGAAGTCGGCCTGAAGAAGGGCGTGCCGCCCGACAGGCCGGAACGCTTCGCACCCTATGCGGCGGCGATCAATCTGCTGGGGGGGGTGATCGTGCTGTGGGTCATCGTCGGTGTGCTGACGGCGCAGCTTGACTACACATCCTG
>Ga0180732_1000306_pt1 | contig 44962 bp, 75 predicted proteins | sample KR11_01MetaG_FD_148674 | JGI IMG/M metagenome (GOLD analysis project Ga0180732, IMG submission 148674) | Groundwater microbial communities from the Olkiluoto Island deep subsurface site, Finland - KR11_0.1 MetaG | ecosystem: Environmental > Aquatic > Deep subsurface > Groundwater | place...
GTGAAGTCTATTACTGATATTATTATTAATTTTTTTCTTTTAGAAAAGAGTTGGGCAAAATTATTTTATATCATTAGTCCAAAAGATGAGAAAGTGATAAGAAAGTTAGCCTCAAAAATTGCTGGAAGTCCAGAAGTAAGACAATCTTTTCTTAATGAATGGAAAAAGGAGGGAATGTGATGGTAAATTCAAAAAATTATAAACAGTTTAAATACATTTCTGATTATCGTTACGGGGCTTTAGAGGAATTAACTGATGATGAATTAGAAGCCCAAAAATATCATGTGAAAGAAATATATGGGCAATCAAAATTACCTTGTTTTAGAACTCTTATTCGAATATCTGTATCAACTATTCAATTTGAGCAATGCCGAAGAAAAATTATTATTATGAATAAGAAAAAAAAGGGGAAATGCAAATACTCTAAAAGGAATATTTGTGATTTTACAGAAGAATGTTGCGTAGGTGATGAATCAATGGCTACGGTTTGCGAAGATTACGAAGAAGAGGAAGAACTTGCCAACCTTTTTGAACAGGAGGGGGTCACAATGGTAAAGGGTAGGAGGAAAAGTTTGGTGGGATGGGCGATGTTTTATTTTAATTACTCTACTAAAGAATGGGACTTGGTTAGGATGTTAAATCCTGAAGGTGGTTTAGCGTTATTCCACAATGAAGAATCTGCTAACAAGTGCGAATATATCAGCCAAGCACTTACGGGTGGGGTAGTAAAAGTTAAAATCACTAAAGTTCTTATCACCATAGAAGAACTCGGAGGCGGAAAATGAATGAGAGTTTGGTTGTCCTCGGAATAGGATTATTGATGTTTGGTCTTACATTAGTAGCGGTTGGAATATTTTGGAAATATTTATTTTAAGGAGGCGGAAAATGAGTGAACCTGTTTGTGAATGGTGTGGGGAATGGAAAAGAGATTGTAAGTGTGGCTAACTCTGAGGCGGAAAATGAATGAACAAGAAATAAGAGAGGCGGTTGTTAAAATAAAGGAAATATATAAAGATTTGGATGATGAACAAGAATTAGCTAAACGACTATGTTCTGATGGAAGATACTTAAATTCTTTAAATTGGTTACTCTCTCTCGCCCAGCAATACCTCGACATAAAAGGGATGCCAGAAGACTTTGAATATTTTTTAACAGAGAAACACGCAGAACAATATATCGGCACTAAAGATTGTATGGTTGACGATTTTGAGAAATGGATACAAGAATTAGAAATTGATGATTTTATTAAATATGGCAATAAAGCTTTACACCTCTGCAAATTGGCGAGGATGAAGCAATCCCAACAAGGTTTAATGGGGGTGGAAGAACTTGAGGCAACTGTCCAAAACGCTCTTGAAAAAATCGGTTACCGAAGATAAGAGGATGAAAATTAATTAAATGGATATTGAAAATAAAATCCTAACTATTATCCGTACCGAATTCAACCGCCCTGAATCTATATTAGAAAGTCGATTATACTCCGACCTGCATTTTAGCGAATTAGATATGATGATGTTGATGTTTGCGTTAGAGGAAGATTTTGATATTGAGATACTTGATGAGGATATGGTAATATGGGTAATGGTGAAGGATGTGATTGAGTATGTAAAGACAAAAAAGGAGGAGAAATGAAATTTTTAAGATTCTTAATATTTATAATCTTGGTAATTATCTTAATATGGTGGTTTATGTTTTTCTTTACTCATTTTAACGAGGCGATTAGGTTAGATGCTTTAGATTATATATCAAATAACACAAGTTCAATTATCCAAGATAAACGAGTATATCGATAAAATCAGAAAAGGAGAAACATGTTACAAGCAGTCGGCCAGTCATATATCATCAAGCCGGTATGGGAGAAGGAGACTGGAAGATATATCAGATTCTGGGTTCCCAAACGAGGAGAATGGTCGCAATATGATGGATTTGTCTATGGTTTGATTTTATCTACTGGCCCTAAATGTGTATTTACATATCAAGGTAAACTTTTGCAGCCAGGATATAAAATAATATTTCAGCGCCACGAAGGGAAGATGATAAAGTTTGAAGGCGAAATTTACTATAAGATGCGTGAACGTTGGGTTCAGGCGGTAATTGAGGAGGCGTAAATATTGAAGGAGGCAATATGAAAAACCCATTAATTTATGAAATCAGCTTACCTGTATGGCAATTGTTTTTATGTTTTTTCATTGGTAATATTATGATTGGTAGTTTTATTATAGTGAACCTTATGCTTATTGAAATGATAAAAACTATTTTTCATAAATAATAAGGAGGCAATATGAAACTCATACCATTAGCGGACCGAGTAGTAATCAGACCAATGAATCCTGAATCAATGTCAAGGGGCGGCATAGTCATTCCTGATGTAGCCAAAGATAAGCCGCAGGAAGGTGAAGTCATCGCCGTAGGTAATGGCAGGATACTTAACGATGGCACAGTTATAACTTTGACCGTCAAAGAAGGCGATAAGGTTTTATACGGTAAATGGACAGGCAATGAAATTACTACCAAAGAAGGTGATAAGATTTTGATTATGCGAGAAGACGACATTTTAGCAGTAGTAGTGAATGACAAAACTTAAGAATAAATATTAATCCACAATTAAAATTTTCTTGACATTTCATTTATTCGTGATATATCTGTATTAGAAAAGCAAGGGCGAACAAAATTTAGACTTTCACCTGAGTAATCAGGATTTTCGGCGCCCTTATGAAAATAATATAAATTAGAATAGATAACGATAATTAAACGAAATTATGCCCAAAAAATTATTTACTTCTGAATACCAACCTAAGAAGAACGGACGCCATAAGGGTTCTACTGCTACCGATTGGCTCCGCACATTATCCCATACTAAAATTCATTTCCATAATCCCATTACCAACAAGAAAGATTTTGCAGAAGTCAATCTTGTTGTTGCTATACAATTGATTTTAAAAGCTACACAGGATAGCGATTTGCCTTCAATCAAGGAATATTTTGATAGACTTGACGGCAAAGTGCCGCAAGAAATCAAAAGTGATAACCTCGGTGGGTTACGCATAATCATAGTTAAAGATGGCGATAAACGAGTGGACAATAAAACCGAAGAAGTTTCAGGACAGCTTCCTATTCAGCGAAAAAAGATTTCCTTGTCTTAAAGCTGGTATTGGTACGGGCAAGACAATGATGATGTTGTTGAAGATATGGAAGTTTTGTGAGGATTATCCTGATACTCTTGCATTGATAGTGAGAAAAGAGTTCACTGATTTAAGAGATAGTACCATCAAAGACTTTGAAAGATATTTTCAAGTTTCTATTGACGCCAATAAAGAACATAAATTCAAAAATGGTTCAACGATAATGTTCAGGCATGGTGCCGAATTAAATGTGCTTCGCAATATCAATTTATCTATCATCGGAGTAGAACAAGCCGAAGAATTTGATACTGACGAAACATTCCAATTCTTAAGGGACCGGTTGCGCCGAGACAATGCACCATTAAGGCAACTGTGTTTAATCTGTAATGCCAAAGGTCATAACTGGATATGGAAGAACTGGATGAATAATCCCCCCTCCAAAGATTACGATTTATCCATCGCTACCACATTTGAAAATGCCGATAACCTACCAAAAGATTTCATTGAAGATTTAAAGACAATGGAAATTGAAGCCCCTAATCATTACAAACAATATGTCCTTAATTCCGATGAAGAAGTCGAGGCTGATGATTATTTACTTACTTGGTCAATTCTTGATTCTGCGACTAAATTAGCATTAAGCGATAAGACTGGCACAAGGATTTTGGCATTAGACCCTGCACGGTTCGGCCAGGATAAGACTGCCTTCACTATCATTGAGAAAAAAGGAGTTAATACTTGGGAACAAATATTCAAAGAATCGCATATCGGCAAAGATCTGATGTGGACAGTAGGAAGGTTCATAGATTTGCGTAGAGAGTTCAATGCGCATATAGGCGTGGTTGATAGTGATGGATTAGGAGGTGGAGCTGTAGATAGGTTAAGAGAATTGAGCATTGAGATTATTGAATTTCAAGGTGGTCAAAAATCAAAGCAGGAAGAATATTATGCTAACCGCCGGACTGAAGGATATTTTAAACTTAAAGAGATGATTGATAATGGATACTTAAAAATCCTTACTGACCATTTGCAGATTGATGAATTGCTGACTATCCGGTATAAATATACTTCCAAAGGTCAGAAGTTAATCGTAAGCAAAGATGAGATGAGAAAAGAAGGGATTAAATCACCGGATGAAGCTGATGCTCTGATGATGGCGATAAGTGCGACGATGCGAACACCAATGAGGCAAGAATTTGTCAAACAATCTCCAGGAAGGATATACTAAATGAGCGATAATGGTAACGGAAAAAAAGATTTAGAAATGGATAAGTTAGCAGCAGGAGTATTAAAAAATGGATTTGATACTACGAATAAATCACCTGAGAAAACTCCTGAACAATTTAAACAAGAACGATTGGAACGATATCAGAAGAATCCTGAAACTTTCCTTGAGTTTCAAGATATTATATTTGCTACAATCCGTAATCCTAAATCGGCATTAGGCGTGAGTGTTCTGATATGTAATTGTAAACGTACCGAGATGGACATTGCTCAAGTCGAGATTAATCATAGATTAAATATGCTCAGGTCAAGAATGGATATTGAAGCCGAGATGAAAAAACAGGCGGTGGAAGGGTTGATTGTGACACAGCCACATAAGATAATAGATTTTTTAAGAAGGAAAAGATAGACAATGAAATTGTTACAAGAATTGTTCACTGAACTTAAACATCTTATAAATGCTTGGAGAAAATGGTTGGGATTATGATGTATTTGGGAACAATCGCAATAATAGTGATAATTGTCTTAACGATATGGAATGAGGTTCATTGTGGATAATCTTACAGAATATGCCTGGTCATTGCAGAATAATTTATTGCCGATAGATTATTATATAATGTTTGGGTTAGGTTTTATATTGCTGTGGATGTCCTGGTTTAACCGTAAATACAAGGTTTATTGATGAGCATACTATTTTTAATCTTGCGATTATTTGCTTCATTATCAAGTCAGTATGACTGGATTATATTTATGTTTATGATACAGTTGGATTATATTGCGATGATGGAAACATTGAGGTGGAGGCGGTTAAACAATAAATGACCTGGAAAGACAGATTGATTGACGAAGCTGAAAAAATAGTTACACACGGAGAAGGCAAGATAAATTTTATGGCTGGTGAACGTAGTGGTTCAAAAACATCGATTGTGATAGAAGCGACCAAGATACATAGATACACAACAGAGAAAATCGAGGACGATTAAGTAAACTAAAAATCAGGTTGTAGTATCGCTTAAGATTAACTAATAGGCGACTTGGTGAGAAATCATCGGGTCGCCGTTTTTGTTTGAGGAGATATGCCGGAAAATAAATTTGAGAAATACATTATGGGGGTAATTGAAAAATATATACCCATTCTATTATTGCAAAGGCATACATTTGAAGTGGAGAAAGGAACAGAAGACCAAAAATCTTTTATGGAGTGTGTGCCTAATTATCCCTATCTTAATGCAACATTAAAATATTCAAATGAGTGCGTTAAGGACTGGAAAAAAGGAAAAGATATTGTGCCTTACATTCTTCACGAAATGTGTCATCTTATTACAGAATCTTTATATGTAAAAGCTATACGTCGTTATAGCGGTAAAGATGAAATATTAGACGAACGAGAAAACTTGACTGATTTGATATGTAACATTGTTGTGAAAAATAAATTGTGAGGAGGATTAAATGCCTTGTGGAAAACATAAACGAAAAAGAAAAAAGAAAAGATAATGTTGAAAAAAAGAAAACTTAGTTTCAAACAATCAATGAAAGCATTGAAGAAAGCCGAAGAAGAATCATCTGGTGTTGTATTAAATAAGAACCCCCAGATTGCAAAATTAGAACTTGAGATGTTGACTATAGCGGAACGTGCTAAAACCGAGGGTATTCAATGATTAAAGATGAAGTAAAAGAGAAGCCAGAGAAACCTGAATCCACAGAAACCAAACAGGTTGCAGAGATAAAGTTTCAACCCGAATCAGATAAACTCAGTTCAGAAGAAAAAAAAGAAATCCTGAAGATTGTCAAGGCAGATGTTGAGTATGGTGAAGAAATCCAACTTGATTATGTCAAACAAAAAGAACTTGACCTCAAACATTACCATTGTGAGAAACCATCTGTCTTGGAAGATTTGCAGAAGAAACCCTGGCACTCTGACCGTAATTTAGGATTATCCCGCGCAATCGCTGATTCATACCAGGCCACATTATTAGCCACTTGCTGGAATCCTGACTCAATTCATTATATAGCCACAAACACAATCGAAATAGATAACCGTGTCAATCAGGAGAAATTTACCAAGTGGGGTATGGGTAAACACGAAGCAAATGTCAAACCTGATATTGATGGGTTCATTCATAACCGTATCGTTGTAGGGGCTTCATTCTGTAAGATATACCGCAAGACCTGGGAAGAATGGGCTGATAAACGAATCCCCAAGAAGAACAAGAAAGGCGACACTACAGGTTTTGATATCAAGACCGATAAAGTTAAATTTACTAAAGGCATAATTGAGAACATCCCTGATATTGATGATATCCTTATTCCCGCATACGGCAAAAATGTCCAGGAACTTCCGTTTTTTATCCAGATACTCCATTTAGACGGTGAGACAGTATTAGATTATATTGAACGAAAAGTATTTAAACCTGCCAATAAAGAAGAATACAAGAAAAAACTTTATAACCACGCATTTGAGGATAAGAAACGCACTCTTGGCGAGGAAAAACTAAAAGCGCAAGGGATAACCGAATCAATGATTAATGATGCCGATGTGCGCAGAATCCCGATAGATTTATATGAATGGTACGGTTTTTATACCAAGAATAATAAGCGCGAACGGTATCGGTTTATCGTAGATTTAGTCAATGAAGAAGTGTTATCAGGTAAACCTGTACGCAAGATTAATAGGTCAGGTAAGATACCATTTGCCGGTGGCGCATTATGCAAAGAACCCGGACAGATTAGAGGCACATCATTAATGCAGTTGATAGCGCCGATAGTCAATGCATTTAATAATGTATTCAACCAGAAGTCAGATTTTCAATATGTTACCAACTGCCCGTTTGGATTCCATAACCCAGAGGAAGGATACCAGAAACAGACTTATGAACTTGAACCCGGGGTATCATATCCTGTTGGCGGTGAACCTTCACGAAGCGTATATTTCCCGAACTTGCAACGGTCAATGGCTTGGGCTGAATCAGATATCCGGATATTGCTTGAAGTATTAGAACGGTTAACCGGCGCGGCATCATATTTTGCAATAAGCCAGCAACGGAATAAAACATTAGGCCAGGATTTATTGGTGGATAAAGCTTCTGAAACCAGGTTTAGTTTATGGGTATCGCGGATACAAGAAGATATAACTGAGGCAATAGGGATGTGGTATGAATTATATCAAGACTTCCCGCCAAAAGGGTTAGCGGAACGAGTGGTAGGCGAAAACGGACAAAAACTATTCCCGAACTTATCGGTGAACACATTACGAGGTGATCCCAATGTTCAGATGACACCGGATACAGTCGCAGGGTCAAAGGCATACAGGAAACAGTTACAGTTATGGGCATTAGAATCTTCTCAAAATTGTATATGGCTCAACCCGCAATTAAACCCTCAAGGCAACTGGAATATGTGGTCTGATGGGTATAAGGAAATATTGGACTTGTCCGATAACGAAGTTGAACGATATATCGGTAAACAACCTAAATCGCAGTTTGATGAGAATGAATTAAATAATGAATGGTATAGATTCTTAAACGGCGAAGAATTTGACCCACCTGAAGGTGAGACTGCATTAGCATTACAGCATTTACAGGGGCATATGAAACAGAAGGAAGAAAAATATCATCTACTTGATGAGGAATACAAGCCGAACTTTGATAGTCATTTATTCAAGACTACTATAAATTATATGAAATTTATGAAGAATATGCAGAATGAACAGATTGCGGAACGAGTAGCCGCGAATATGATAATGAACCAGGGAGGTCAACCGCCAATGGGGGCAGGGAATATGCCTGTTCAATCGATGAACGCACAACCTGGCGCACCTGTGGCGCAACCAGGGGCAGTAAAACCGCCTATGCTGGGTGTGAATCCAGGAGGTCAAGTTGCATAAAGATAATGTAAGCGATATTGGTGAATTAACTGCAATCAAATCTTCCTCTGCATTTGCCAGATTGCTTGAAGAAAGAAAAATATATTTACAAAGTCAAATCAATAGGTTTGTAAGAGAACAGAATTTAATCCAATCTTATGGTGAACTTTGTAAACTTGAGGATATAGATAAACTTATGGAAATGGTTAATAAAACAATCGAAGAACTTAAAAAAGGAGGAAGTTGAAATGGCTAAAGAAATATCGGGACAAAGAGGAATCACATCACGGGATAAGGGTGTTTTTATACCTTTGTCAGAACGAGTCCCTACACAACCGCAATATCTTCATATGAGTAAATCTCAGGTTGTTGAAGCGGAACGCAAACGTAAAGAAAAGAATCTTAGGTTAGCGCAAATAAGTATTGATATGGATAAAGAAATAGAAAACCAGGGTGAACCTGCAAAGACTGAAGTTAAAAAAGCGGGGAGACCTAAAAAAACAGAATAGATTTTAATACGTTTCCTGTGCTTACGATTAAAGCACTGGTAAAGAGGTTTCTTAATTTATCCTTAAAAATTATGGTTTTAACCAGGGAGGATTTATGGAATTAAAAGTGGAAGATGCAAAAAAAGAACTTCAGGGTATGGTTGATGATACGAAATCTCAGGTTCAGAAAGAGAAGGATAAGGTGTTGCCTGCTGAAGAATTAAAAATTCTTGAGGAGAAACGCCAGAAAGATAAGGAAGCCACAGAGAATGCAAGGGTAGAAGCCGAGACGAAAGCCAAAGCCGATGCCTTAATCCTTACCAAAAAATCCGAAGAACTTTCTGAGGATGAGAAAAAACGTAAGGCGGAACTTGAGGAATCAAAACGTAAAGAGGAAGAATCTAAATTATCCGTAGAAGAAAAGTTAAAACGGGTAAAAGATGAATCCCAAAAACGGATTGATGAAGTCCTTAATGAAATGAAACAGATTAAGGATAAAAGTTCAAAGGAATTTGAAGGGTTGCAGAAAGAATTGCAAATACTTAAATCCCAGAACGAAGAACTCTCGAAACGCCTTTCCCAATCTCCTGCGGCAAAAGATGAAACTGCCACAGAATTAAAGAAACTTGAATGGGAACGTATCACTAAATACCTTGAAGAAGATAAATCGTTGCCTCGTGAACAGCGCAAGGAAATGTCTGATGAAGAACTTGAGGAATGGATACTTGAGGATTTAACCCATGCGACAGTATGGATTAATCGCAGGGAAATCCGCAGGGTGCAGGAAACATATCAAGACCGCCAAGAGTTATCGACAAAGACCCGCGCTGGTGAAGTGATTAAAAAGCAACAGGAGTCTTTAACCAGAGTCCTTGATAAACACAAGGAACTCAATGATGTCAATAGTGAAAAGGCAAAGATTTTTAATCAGATAATCAACGAGGATAAACAAAAGTTTTTGATGGCTGAAAACGGCCCGGAACTTGTGGTCGAAGAAATGGAGAAACGGTTAGCAATCAGTTCTCAACCTTCACAAACTGAAGAACAGAAACAGATTGAAGCACTTCAAAAGACGGTTGAAGAACTTACTAATACCATTCAAGCCATACAAAATCCTGACGACGAAGGCATCAATTCCACTATCCTAAGAAAAAAGTCGACCAGTAATGAACTCACTGAAGCCGAGCAAATTCTTATGGATACCATGAAAGACCTTCCTGAAATCAATAAACAGGCAGCTCTCAAAAGTTATAGGGAGCGTATAGGGAAGAAGTGATATGCCCGATTTACGAAGTGATGACCAATGTGGGTATTATACCTGTGGGAAATGTAAAGGCAGAATCCGGTATTTGATGACTGACGGTATGCTTGACCATTGTCCTCAGTGTGGTTATGGTCATGGTATACGGGATGTTCACGATATTCCTTCCGAAATAAAATTAAACTTAAACGACCTATAAGGAGGATATTAATATGAGGTATCAAACACATGGGTTTATACCCATTTCGGCTCCACCGGCACGGCATACAAAACCTGCTGCTATAGTAAATATTGTCAAAGGAGATTATCTAATTGACGATACTACGGGATATGCGACTCAGACAGCAACGGCGTTTGCTGTAGCTGGACTTGGTATTGCCGCTGCAGATTGCGACAATTCCGCCGGTGCTTCTAAAGGCGCCAAAAATGTCGAGATTTATCCGATTGACCCACTTACAAGATACATCGTTCCAGTTGCTGCCAATGCATTAATCACACAGACTGCAATAGGGTTATTGGTTGATTTAGAGAATAATGATGACATTGATATATCTGATACTACGATAGTGGCAGGATCATATGGGTTCTTCATCGATGATATTGATGTAAGTGCTGAGGCAATTGTGGCAAACGCTTATGGTTATGCAATCGGTCATTTCCAAATGGCTCATGCATAATTATTACTAAAAATTAAGGAGGGAAACAAAATATGACACGCGCAGAATTACTCGATTTGTTTACGCCAATCTATGACCAGTTTGTCCAGATTGCGGCAGGAGGCGTTGATGTCAAGCATCCACAGTTATTCGATGAGGTGATTGACCCGACTAAGGATTACAAATATAACGCTATATCTGGATTAGGAGCATGGGAAGAAGTAACTGAAGATAGCGAAGATGGGTTAGACCATTTCGTTATCGGATACGAAGGCACAATTACACCTGTTTATCTCCGCAAATACTTCTATGTATCATTTGAAGTAAACGAACAGATGGAATATGCTGCCTTGAAATCAAAGATAGGAAGAGCTGAAGCATTAGGACGTGGCGGACAGATAAAACTCGAATTAAAAACCGCAGCAATAATGATTGCCGGATTTACGACTGCTTGTGCGGATGGCCAGATTCTTTACAGCAATTCGCATCCCAAGAATCCTGAGGAAACAGCAACGACTTACGACAACTTGTTAGATAGTGCATTTTCTCATGACGCTCTTGAAACGGCAGAGAATCAAATATCAGAGAATTTCTTTGATATGGATGGTTCACCGATGGCTACTTTTGCAGGCAAACCAAAATTAGTGTTTCCACCTGCATTACGAGGACCGGTTAAAAGAGTTTTAAGTGAACGCGCAGTTGACCAACCAGGTACTACATTACGCAATATCAATGTTTATTCTGGTGAGTATGATCCTGTGGAATGGGCATATTTGGGTGCAAAATTAGGCGGCACAAATACCCAATGGCACATTATCTATCCAGGATTAAAGAATCTAAAACTTATCAAGAATAGTGCTGCTCCCCAATACGCATCTTGGATTGAGAATCTTAAACACAGGTATTACTTTGATGGGTGGCAATATGCAGAAGCAGGTGTAGTGGATTGGAGAGGTTTATTTGCCAGCACTGGAGTTTGATAAAAATGAATAGAGTTTGTCCATATTGTCATAAGGTTTATACGACTTGGCCCTGTAAATTAAAAAAGGGTTGGATGTTGTATTGTTCAAAACTATGTTCTTCACTTGCTCGCGGGAAAAGAAAAAAGAATAATTGTGAAATTTGCGGAAAAGAATTTATTTATTACGTGAGTTCACGCAATTCTTCTCGATTTTGTTCTCCAATATGTGCTAATAAGAATGCAAGAGGCAAAGAGAAACCATCTATTCAAAAAGAAAATTCTCCGAATTGGAAAGGTGGTCATACTTTGATACAAAAAATCTGTTTAGATTGCGGTAAAAAGATTTATTATCGGTCTATCAGATGTCATTCTTGTAGTAAAAAGAGTGAATTGCATCCTCATTGGTTAGGAGGAATCGGTAAATTCCCGTATCCTTTTGAGTTTAATGATGAATTAAAAGATATGATAAGAGCAAGAGATAATTATAATTGTCAACTCTGTGGAATATCAGAAGAAGAGCATATTTTGATTAAAGGTATGCAACTCCATATTCATCACATTGATTACAATAAAGATAATTGTTTTGAGAATAATCTTATTTCTTTATGCCATCAGTGTCATGCACGCACTAATTACAATCGTGAACATTGGTCGTATAAACTAAATGATATTATTAGACAAACTAATTTAACCTATAAGGAGATGTAATATGAAATACTTAAAGTATTTCCTTATGGCTCTATTCATTTTAATCACAACAGTGAATGGAGCCATAGCAGCAACCGATAGATATAATGATGGAGCTTGGAAAATTGATGCTACTGGAAATTTAGTTACTGTGGCTACTTCTAATTCTATCACTATCGGTGATTCAACACATTATCCCGCCTCGATATATTTAGGCGGGACAGGTAAATCATCCTGGGGTTCTATTGTTTCGCCCTGGGAAGATTCAGGCACGACAACCTTATTGACCTCAGCACCGACATACTTTATCCTGACGCATTCAAGTGGTAATTTATTTGCTTCAGGTGTTACAACAGGGTATGCTGGTGAAACATTTGTTAATGGGTTGACGATAACGGAGAATACTGATAATGCGTTAGTATTTACCGAGAACAGCGATACTTTGTCAATGAAATTTGATGGTTCAAGTATTGAGTTAGAAATACCGACAGGAACTGGACCATTATTGATTGACAACAATCACGCAACGGCTTCAGAGGCATCAGTCAACTTCGCATTAGGTGCGGATGATGATGATTACCTGCGTATCTCAACAATATCGAATGTTCCTAAAATTGATACTGTAGGCGGATGTAATCTTGATATTGTTCCTGCAGGTGGGACATTGGCGTTGACAGGGACATTGACAGCAAGTGTAGCGGTAAGTGCTGCGACTGTTCAGTCTAATGGTGATATCACCTTGCAGAACGGCGAATTGATAGGTAATAGCGGAACTGATATTGTTACCGTTACATCAAATGGCACGGATGCGACATTGAAAGTTATTAGCGCAGGTGATGAGTCAGATACTTATTTGTATTTGACTTGCGACAAGGACGATGATGCTGCTGATGACTGGATATTCAAATCCGTTGCATCAACCAACGCCTTGCAAATCACTAATGGCGCGACAATGGTAGCTTCTATGGCAACAACTGGTGCGTTTACTTCCGCTGATATGACAATCATCGGCACAACTCCGTTATTGACTATTGGTGATGCAGGAACCGAAGATAACGCAATCGTGTTTGATAATGTTTCGATGCCAGATTTTTATATCGGCTCGGATTATGATAACACAGTATTGGCTATCGGGACAGGTTCTACAATAGGCACGAACCAGATACTTGCAGTTACCGGCCCATCAGTAGTTATCATCGGAGATGGCGATACACAGGATAATGTTCTTAGGTTTGACCAGACTTCCGGTCCTGACTTGTATATTGCGGGTGATTACTCAACAGGTGCATTATCAATAGGTACAGGTGCGACAGTAGGGACAAACCAAATCTTGTCAGTATCTGGTCCATCTATTGTTACAATTGGTGACGGAGACACGCAAGATAATGTTCTCGTTTGGGATGGTTCAAATGATTATTACATCGCAAACGATAATAGTCAGGCGATGCTACAAATTGGTACTGGTTCAACGGTCAATTCCAATGTATGTCTTACGGTATCCGGTCCGACAATCATCATTGGTGATGCAGACACGCAAGACAATACGATATTGTTTGATGGCAATGACCACGATTTTTACATTGCCAACGATGTAAGTGCAAACTCACTTATTATCGGGTCAGGGGCAACCGTTGCGACAACTCCGATATTGACTCTTGACAATGCGATGAATGCGACGTTCTCCAATAGTTTGACTGTTAATGGTATATTAACCGCGACAAAAGTTTCGGTTATGCCATTACCAATTTACAGTATGCTTTCGACTGCTGCGACTGTATTCACATCATCAACAACTCCGATATTGACGGCAACGAATAATTCGGTAGCATTATACTGGATGGATAACAACACATCTGCTGCAACCATAACGTTCAGAGTGCCTGACGACTTTTATTCAGGCGGGGCGTTTAGGGCTGTAGTTGATTGTATCTCAGCATCTTCAGTGCAACCAGCGATTGACTATTCGGTATATGTCAACGGTGATGGTGGAACATATGATAGTGCTGTTACAGATCAGACACCCGCGATATTAACAAGCGGACATTCAGGAACTCCTGAAACAGTTACATTATCAGTAACGACTGATTTCGCAACTATTCAGGCCGCAAGTTATGTTACGGTTAATGTTTGGAGAGATAACGTAAGGGCAAGTCCAGCGTATCTCACATTGTATTATCTTGAGTTCTACTATACATCGAGGAGTTAAGTAAGAGATATAGATAAGGGGTGGGGGTAATTCCTCACTCCTTATCTAAATTTATTTTAAGTATGAAAGAAATTAAATTAAAATTAGTAACATTTATTGTGTTGTTAATAGGTGCATTAGGTTTTACACCTGGTCTTCTTCCTTTTCGTTTAGGCGAAGAACTGATGTCGCAGTTGGCGATAGTCCTATTTATCGCCATATTTTATATCAAGAACAGATGGATTGGAGTATTCTTGTTATGGAATATCGTAAGGTTTTATCTCGGCATAAACAATATGTCGATTTGGACGATACATACAACCATATTTTATGTGGTATTATATCAAATGTTGTTTGACAAATTTAACAAAAATAATATAGACATAATCCTCGACGGTATATGCCTTGTGGCGATATACCAAGTCTGTTCAATGACCTTGCAATTTATGGGAATATGGGTGCATATAATCCCATTGACGTTAAAAGACGGCGGAACGTTTATTACATTTTTTAGCAGGACAAAATTCTCGATGACACTTGTAGATAATATCCCATATTACTGGTCAACATTAACAGGGTTTACAAGTAATGTGACTATGGCATCTGGATTATTAGCGATGTGCTTGCCTGCGTTTTTCAGGAAGAAATGGTATCCGGGAATAATCCTTGTGGTAATAGGGTTATTAATGGCAAAAGCGATGTCGGGGATAGTTGCGGCGATAATCATAAGCACTATATACATTTGGGTATCTCATTCTAAAATACGGTGGCAAACAATATCTGTATTATTGGCAATGTTTATCACATATATTTTGATAAGCGAGAACCACGAACAACTGTTAAACGGAAGTGGCAGATGGGAAACTTGGAGATTTATAATAACTAAACTCATTCCAAAACGGTGGATTATCGGATGGGGCGTAGGTCAAGCACCGGCATTATGGCCGATAATCTCTAAAGAAACGTCGTTTAAAGGAATCGCCTGGATACACGCGCATAATGAGTATATAAACCTATGGCTTGAGTATGGGGTCATCGGGTTTGTTATTGGTATGGGGTATGTATTCACTCTGGTTAAAAACGGCTTTATAAATATTACAAAAGATAAAACTAAACTACTTATATTTCTTGGTGCGGTATCGGGATTACTTAACTGTATGGTGAGTTTCCCTCTGCACGTTACGATAGGATTTATGTTAGTAGTATATTTAGCGATATTAGATAAATTAAATAAGGAGGAACAATGCGTAAATTAATTTTAGGGTTAATGATTTTAGGATTATTCGTATCAAATGCGTTTGCGTATATGGGAACTACAACAGTGGTTGCCAGCGATACTTCGACTGATATTCTCGTGACTACCGCAGCGACGGTTTATACCCATTCGTTTATAATGAGATCTAAAGACCCGACGATGATGACTTATTCTTATCTTATCACATCGGAAGGTGGCACACCCAATGTTAATATACAATTCCAACAATCGGTTAAAGAACCGACCACAGAAGGTGCAAGTGATACATATTGGTCGGAACCTATTGGAGTAAAAGCTATTGTTACAGGTGAAACTTCCGAATCTTTGCAACAAGCTACTTTTGACACAGTAACATTACCTTATGGTAGATTTATAATTAACGAAACCGGATCGTCCACAGAAACCACGGTAAATCTCTGGGTAACAAGTATGGAATAAAATAAGGGGTGAATATGGGCAAATCAAAATTCTTAAAACCCGATATAACCACATCGCAGAATTTACTCAATGGGGCATTGTCCTATACTACGACACTCACACAGGCGTTTCAGTTAGAGGAAATACATTTTCATTTTTCGGAGAATGTAACCGAAACAATCACAATAATATTAGATTCAATACACGGTGATAATTATGATACGGTATTAAGAACAATCAATCTTAATGCCGAAGATGATGCGGTATATCGTCCGCCGGTAAAAGTAAATTATGCCGTAGGCGACCAGATAAAAATACAATGCACACAAGCAAATCTTGCAGGTATTGTTTATGCAACTATTAAAATTTCAGAACCGTCGTAACCAGGAGGAAATATGGAATTGAAAGACATTGCAAAATTGGAAGAAGAAGTAAAAATAAAACAGGCAAGATTCGTCGAGTTGAATAAAGAATATGACGGGTTGTTCAACAAGAAACTGGATTTATTAAAAGAGATTATCAGTATTGATAATAAACGCAAAAGCGGGGCGGATAAACTAAAAGAAGTTAATGATACCATTTCTAAGTTAAATGAGGAAGTAAGGAAAAAGAAAACTGAATTGACTGCCGTAACCAAAGATTCCGACAATAAGATTGCGGAAGTTCAGGATAAGATAGACGAATTGAATAAGGTATCAATCGAGATTGCCGATAAACAACAGGCATTAGACAGGGATACCGCAACCCAAAAAGAACAGAAGATAGAATTGAGTAGGGGTTCAGGTGCAATAGAACGAGCGAGATTTGAACTTGACAAGCAAAATGTGGTATTAAAAGAAAAAGAGAAAATGTTTGACTTTAAAAATAAATCATTGAATTCGGAACGCGAGGATATCGCAAAGAAACAATCCGAACATGAAAATACCACAGTCAGACTTGTTGCGTTATCAGACCAGTTGGAAACGAAGAAAAAAGAGTTAGATGAGAAACAGTCCGAACTAAATGTGCTTAATCTTAATATAACGAATAAACAAAAAGAGATTGAAGCACTAATAGAAGAATTAAAGAAAAAGATTAGTGAAGCCGTATTAGCCAAGAAGTCAGCGGACTCATTAGCCGAAACACTTGAACGATCCATCGGTAATTTGCAGAACAGGGAAGATTTATTAAAAGTCAGGGAATTAAGGTTTACAAAATTACTTAATGAGAAACTAACCAAAGAAGAAATTGAAAGATTAGAAAAATCGTTAGCTAAATGAAAAAACTTCTTTTACTCTTAATTCTTCTTGCCTGGCAGATACCTTGTTATTCCCAAGATTATGTCGGTGGTTACGAACAAACAAATGCCGAGATATTTGATTTTACCGCAATAGCCACTCCCGCCACATCTACCACCAATACTGCAAGGATATATTATAATCCCAATGAAGATAAACTCAAGTTATCGGTTAATAATGGAAATTTCTCGAATATATTTACTATAGCAGATGATCACGATGCAATAACGGTAAGTAATACCACTGATATTGATTTATTCCTAAGCACCCAAGCACTTAACGCCACACTTAATACTACCCTTAAATCAAACTACGAAACCGCCTATACCCATTCCCAGAATACCACTTCAGCGCACAATTTAACTATTGCGAATGTCCCAAATCTCAATGCCGCCAACACCTTCGGCGCATACAACCAGACATTTGATACGAATACATTTTTTATAGATTCGGTGAATAATAGAGTTGCTATCGGGACGACGACTCCTCTAAGTTTGTTACATATGAGTGGGGATTCTCCTGGATTGCGTATTACGAATACCGATACTACTGGTATTGGTCAGGTTACTTTTTTTGAAAATGCCGGCATCAAGGGCGCCGTTAATATGGTTGGGTCTGCTTATACAACAACAAGTCGTCGAAATGTTTTAGAACTTTATTCTGGAAACGATTTGTCTTTGTGGTCGGGAGGAACGGAATCGGTAAGAATAAAATCTGGCAGCGTCGGCATCGGCACAACTTTACCCGCCACCACTCTCGATGTCAATGGCACTATTAACGCCACCACTTACACAGGTGGGAATATTACGAATTACGATACCGCCTATACTCACAGTCAAGCCACCACAGGCACGGTTCACGGATTGAATTTGACCGCAGTAAACGCTACGGAATTCAGTTATCTCGATGGGGTAACATCTGCGATACAAACACAGTTAGATAGTAAAGGAACATCTAACCTCACCGCCAACGATACCGTTTATGGTGCAGGGTGGAATGGGACAACTACTGAAGTGCCATCTCAAAATGTTTTATGGGATAAGATAGAAACCATCTCGGCTGGAGCACAAACTCCCTGGGCTCAGAATATAGACGGTGGAGGGTATAATCTTACAAATGCGACAAATATTACTGCAGTTAATTTTATAGGAACTGGAGTATGCGATTTTGGCGGGGCGACTTCATTTGAAATTCCTAATGCCGCAAATCCGACTTTAGGGACTACTGGTATGATAGCGATAAATACTGCCGATAAAACTCTTGAATTAAATAATGGTGCTAATCAAATTTCATTCCCGACAATTCATATTTTACAGGGGCCTCTCGGCACGGGTGATTATGACACCGACCCTGATGTTTGGCTGATAGACTCACACGCCGATACTTTCCCACACGGAATTTATATTACTAAAGTATATGTGGATTGCAATGAGGCAGACCCTACGACTGAATTGAATGCTGACTTAAAATATTGCGATGCGGTAGCAGATGGTGCTTTCCCAGGAGCTAATGTAACAGTTATTCAAGCATTGGATACTACCACAGGCAATATGGCTAATGCTACCGTTAATACCGCAGTTGCTACTGGCAAGAGTTTATACATAACAATAGACATAGACCCGACATCAGATACTACTATTTTTCACGTAAGAATTCACTATTATATACCCACTTCCTAAAGGAGAATATATGCGATTTCTAATTATTTTCTTTTTATTAACTTCAGTATGTTTTGCAGGCGAAGTCTTATATCCTATCCCAGAAAATCCCAAAGGTATGAAGATAACTTATGATGACAAATATTCTCTTAAAGATTTTACAGGAAAGAATTTGTTAGACGCTACTGATTTAGAAGGAACTATTATTTATGCTTCTTGTTTCTCACAGGAATTACCTCCTGATGTTGATAAAGGAAAAGTAAAGGTATTTCCTGATAGCATTAAGAAAATAACTTTTATCAACTGCAACCTTGATAATGTCAAAATCAATAAACCTGGATGGGTAGTTACTGGTGGAAGTGAAAGAAATTTTAAGGCACAGAAAAAAGCAGATGGTTCTGATGATGGCGACTGGTTAATAGATAGTGAAGGCAATAAAAGCAAAAGGGTAAACGAAGAATGAAAAAGTTATTATTTTTAATCCTATTTTTACTATTACCAAAATTATGTTTTGGGGCTATCGGTGCAACTTGTGTCTGGGAATTTCGTTCTACTGCTACTGCAAATATGGTTAATGGTGGCGGATATACTTCTGGTGGAACAGATTACTCCCAACAAGATGCCGCACAATTCGTGCCTACTGACTTGGCTTGCTTAGATACTTCTACAACCTTAACTTCTGCCACAGGCGGATTTACTGCAGCAATGGTGGGAAACATTATCCATATTACTGCAGGGACTAACTTTGTTGTTGGCTGGTATGAAATTACCGTTTATACCGATACGAACACTGTAACTATTGACCGAACTGCTGCAAGTGTAGGGTTAAATGCTACTGCGGGAACTGGCTATGTCGGTGGTGCATTATCTCTTAATTCAACTCTTGATGATGAATTCTTTGACCAATTAGTAGCGGGAAATATAGTTTATATTAAAGCAGGAACATACACATTTGTAGAAAATGTAAATCAGCAAGGTTTAAACGGAACAAGTAGTAATCCCTTTATTGTTGAAGGATACAATTCTACAAGAGGAGATAATCCTACTACGATAAATAGACCTACTATTGCTGCTGGAGCTTATGAATTTACGCACGGTCAGATGTGGCAATTTTATAATTTGATTATTACAATTACTGGAACTTATGGGTTATATAGTACTAACAATTCATCCGCTATAAATTGTAAGTCGACTAATAGTAGTGTAAGTGCAAATAGAGCTGCGTTTACTTTTACTAACCAGTCAATAATTGCCAGATGTGAAGGAATAAGCACAAATGGTTATGGATTTTATATTATAAATAGCGGTGTGGCTCTTAGTTGTTATGCTCACGATAGCAGTAAAGGTTATCGTTTAGGCACTAGTGGAGTGTACGTTATCAATTCTATAGCTGATACTTGCACTGTAGGAATTGATTTTAATGCTGACTATTCATCAAGTATAGATAATACAATTTATAATTGCACCACAGGAATATTGGAAACTCCAAGTGGATATTTTGAAGCAGTGGTAAACAATATTATTACTAATTGTGCTACAGGAATGTCTTGGGGTACTACACAAAAAAGAGGATATATAGATTATAACTGCTGGAACAATACAACCGATACCGTAAATGTAACCAAGGGTGACCATGATATAACTGCGAACCCCCTGTTAACTGACCCAGCAAATGGAGATTTTACTCTTCAATCAGGAAGCCCCTGTTTAGACGCAGGTATGCAAGTGGGAGTTAATCAGGGGGCAGTAGGGGATTACAAAGTAAATATCGGCGTTGACCAAGATGATGTTACTGTTGCAGGTGCAGGCGGTGGCAGAGGAGCAAGATTTATAAATAATTAAACAGAGAATAACTGATGAAACCTACTTGGCTAAACTTAATAATGATTATCGTTCTTACAATCTTGCTCACTTACGGCACACTCCATTTACTCGATGGAGTTTCGATAAGTTTTATCAAGAAAGCACAATATACGGAATTGCTGACAATGGCTCAACAATCACGGGAGAGGATAGCAGGACTGGAATTGCAGTTAGGGGAGTTTGCGAGGGTCTATGGGAACTTAAATAGAATCCTCACAGAAAAACAGGTGATACCGTGATAGGCAAGAATTATTGTTACTATTTAGAAAAGAATTGTAGATTAAAAAGTGAGTGCTTATTTATAGATTATTGTCCGCATAAGAAGGCAAGAGAGAATTACGAGGAGAGTCATAAAATAATACCGTAGGAGGGGTGATGGGAATTGTAAAATTAGAGGATGGAAATATAATTATTGACAAAAGGATATAATATGCCTTCAGGTATTTATCCACATAAATCAAGAACAGAGGAGACAAAGAGAAAAATTAGTAAAGCTATTATGGGACATCCACTATATAACACTGGCAGAACGCATTTTAAGAAAGGCCTTATCCCTTGGAATAAAGATAAAAAATACCCTCAATTTTCTAAAGAAAATCATCCTAATTGGGGTAAAAAAGCTTCAGAAGAAACAAGACAAAAATCATCAATTTCTCATAAAGGACAAAAATCTTATATGGAAGGCAAACATCATACAGAAGAAACAAAGAAAAGATTAAGTGAATACTGGAAGGGGAAGCGAATAGGAACACAACATCCTAATTGGCAAAATGGGAAATCCTTTGAACCATATTCTTTAGATTTCAATGACGAGTTAAAAGCAGAAATTAGAAAAAGAGATAATTATATTTGCCAGAATTGTAATATGACTGAGGAAGAACATCTAATTGTTTATGGAGATGTTCTTTATATTCATCATATTAATTACAATAAAAAAGATTCTGATGAAGACAATTTGATAACTTTATGTAATTCTTGCAATGCAAGAGCAAATTTTAATAGGGATTATTGGAAAAATTATTATTCATCAAAGAGAGTTTGTAATGGGGTCAATCAAAATAAATAATGAGATAATTCCAGATAGAAGAAGTGGGTCTGGAAAATTGCGTCTTGACATTATGGATTGGATTAAACTTTCTATTACTATCTTCACTACCTTTGCGATAATTACTTTTGGGGCGGGGAAACTCCTCTCCATTGTCAATAACCATACCGAAGTGTTAGCTGGACAAGAAAAGGAGATAAAAGGACATTCTCAAGATATTGCTCAGACCAAAAACGATATAGTGAATATAAAAGAAAACCTCCTATACATTAGGGGTAAAATTGACGCACTAGTATTGGGTATAAAGAGATGATAAATAAATTTCTACATTTATATTTTTCTTCCATCAAAAACTATTTCCTCTGGTTTAATAATGCCATTTTTTTCAAAACGAAGATGAGCAGAATGATTGATAAAAGCCATAAGCATATGAGGACGATTATCATTTTTTTTACCAAGATGATGACCAACCTCTGTCGGTTTAAGATAACGACCAATTTGTTTTTCAATTACAAGATGATGTTCAAAAACATAATGACGATTATGAGCAAAAGGATGTTTAGGTTTATAAATAAGAACATAACCATTACTATCAATTTTTTTTCCACCTTTCCAACCAGAACTATTTTCCCCCGACCATTGAGGAAGCTTTTTATCTTTATTCCAAGGAATAAATCTTTTATGATTTTTACTCATTTTTTTCTTGGCTTTTTTAGTATGGTGTTTTCCTTTCATCCACGGAATATGTCCCTTTTTAAATTCAGTTTTAGGATGATGTCCTTTTTGAAATCCTTGTTTTTTCAGTTGTTCCAAATGTTCTTTTGTTTTTTCAAAAACTCCCCTTGGCATTTTTGCCTCCAAATAAAAGGGCTTTTTTCAGCGTGCTTATTAAGAACGGTTAAGTCCTTACGCTTACTCAAAGCCCAAGTTTTAGACATAGAAAAACCGTTCTCAATAAGTAATTTTAGTATAACAGAATTTCAGGAATTGTCAATATAAAAATAGGGCAAGATTGATACGCTTGTGTTAAGATTAAAATGATAGACAAATATATCCGAGAGAAAGTGGAAAAAAGAGCCTATGAGATTTACGAATGGCGTAAGGAAAATAATATTGTAGGGAACCATCTCGATGATTGGTTTCAAGCTGAAGCAGAAATTATCATTGATAGACGCGCAAACAATGTCTGCCCTAAATGTGGATTCGGATTATTAGCCCGCAATAACAATGAAATCGTATGTTTAAATTCTAAATGCGATTATAAGATAGAAGCGAAAAGAAAACTTGATGAGACTATTCCTGACATTAGTGAAATAAAGAAAATTTGGGAATAGAACTATAGGAAATTTGTCAATATAAAAAGGGGGATTAAAAAATGACACGGTCGGAAATAATTTCGGCATTTAGAGTAGATAATTCAGAGTTGACCTCCAATGTTATTACAGATGCACAATTACATAATTATTTATTATTTGGCGATAAAGAAGTATGTGCTATTACCCGGTGTATTGTATCCGATAAAGTATTCCATTCCGTTGCCTCAACGTCGGTATATGACACCAGATATGATTTGACTAATGAGATTGATAATTTTTTTGATATCGATGATTTCCCTGGCGGAGGGGTATCTTTTGATGATGACCCATTAGATAAAACTACCGTAGCACAACTTGACCAGGAATCATCTACTTGGCGCACAAGAACCGCAGGGGTTCCAAAGAAATATTATCGCAGAAGTAAATATCTTTATTTTGACCGACCTGTAAAGACTGCCGCATTAGATATTCGTGTATATTGCGTCTTAATATCCGATGATTTTAATAATGATGATATTCTACCGTTTAACCAATTGACATATTTAGAACCATTCCATTCTGTATTAGTAATGTATCTTAAATGGAAAGCAAAAGCTAAAGTAGGCAAACCACAGGACGCAGCGACAGCGAAACAGGAATTTTACGATTATTGCCAATTTATGAAAAAGACTATTCAGGGTGGGACTGCGGGGCCTATACAATATAAACCTTCAATATATCCAAGAAGATGAAAAGACTACTCATATTTTTATTATTCCTATCAAGCAATTGTTTTGCTCAAGAAGCAGTAAAAAACCAGATTTATGTCTTCGACGAATTTTCTGGTGGATTGGTCTCAAAAATATCCGAATTCGGACTTCCCAAAAATTACGGTACAGTTGTAGAGAACGCAAGACCTGGCGCGGAATTAAAAACACTTACCAAACGAGATGAGATATTATCTTATGGTTCGGCAGATTCAACTGAAGCCATACTTGGTATGCACCGACTATATTTGAAAGATGGAACAAAAGTTTTAATCGTCAATCACGGGAACGAGATAGAAACAGGTACAGACAGTTCAGGTGCGTTTTCTACAATCCTTAATGTTAATACAGAGGGTTACCGTTGGCAATGGGTAACTTGGCAGAATGAGGCCATAGGTACAGACGGGTATAATTATCTCGTAAAATATGATGGTTCATCGGCAACAGGTACTTATGTCGGTTCATTACTTCCTCTTGCACTTACTACTGGAGGGGGCCCCAGCGATACTTATACTTATAAAGTAACCGCTTATACCACGCCAAGCACGATTGAGGTAACCTTTGGTTCGACATCGGCTTCTGTAACAGTAGCCAATAAAGATGTGCAGTTGTCAATGATACCCATTGGCCCAGACTCTTTCGGTGGTGAATCTATATTAGGCCGCAAGATTTACCGTACTGCAACAGACGATACTACATATTATCTTTTAACCACTATTGCGGATAATTCCACAACCACTTATACCGATTCATACGCAAACGGGGAATTAAGTTCGGCTTATGGTACGCCTACTGCTACATATATCCCGCCAAAAGGTAAGTATATTTTAGTACATAAAAATAGGTTATTTATTGCAGGCGACCCAAGTTATCCTTCACGGATATATTATTCAGAAGATGGACTTCCTGATTATTTCCCGGCAACAAATTATTTTAATATCCGGTTAGATGACGGTGATTCAATCACATTTATTAAGAATCTATTGGGTATTTTAACCATCGGCAAGAATAACACTATCCAAAAACTTTATACTGATGGTTCAGACCCTTCCGCTGATTGGGCGATTTCTGACCCATTCTCATTTAAAGGTTGTGCCGCACCGTATAGCGCAATCAACTCTCCATTAGGTATAATCTATTTAGGTAGTGATGGGATATATAAATTCAATGGTCAATATTCCACATTGATTTCTGACCAAGTTACTCCTGAGATTAAAGATATATCCCCATCAAATTTCGTAAACTGTTGGGGTATATTCCACAACAATATGTATTACCTTGCATATACTTCCCACGAATCAGGAGGGACATATAATAACAGGATATTAATATACGATACACTTAATAGTTCATACACTAAAGATTTATGTAATATCAATACCTTTTGCACATTTGGTTCGGGTACAGATTGGGATACATTATATGCCGGTTCAAGTGTGGGAGGCACGGTTTATTCATATGGGGGTACTGCACGAGAAATATTGCACAAGAAACATTCGGATTTTAGCGGAACATTTACTAATGCGAGATATATCCCTACAACCGCAGGTGGAGATGCTGACAGTGCGATATTAGAATTATCAAGAACAGAAACAATAAACTCGATGTCCGGTACGATAAATGCGCAGGTAGGGGATATTGATAGGGCTATCGCAACAGGAACGTATGTGTCTCCGATATTAAATATCAATTCTGTAACACTTGATAAACTGTATTGGAACGAAAATTTAAGTGCTGTTGGTGATATTACATTTAATATCCGCGCCTCAGATTCTTCGGTGCATTGTGAAGCTGAAACTTGGGGGACTACCGACCATACCAACTCATTGGGTTCAGATTTATCCTCAGATTCCGCCGGCGATTATCTGCAATATAAAATAAACCTTGAAACTTCTGATTTAGATTATACGCCTACTTTATACGAGAATAATAATTACGTTATCAGGCTTACTTATTTAATGGAAGGTACGACCAATGAATCCACCGTACCGTTTAAATGGGAATCCGGCTGGCTTGATTTCGGGTATCCAGGGTATAAGAAAACATTGCGTAAAATATATTGTCTATACGAATCCGAAAGTTCAGGAACACTTAACATCACATTCGAGAATTTAGAGGGAGAAACGAGTTTATTCACAATACCTCTTATTACTTATCCTTCAAGTTATACCGAATATTTTTCAGGTGGGGCATTTACCGGAGAATGGTTAAAACTTGAAATTAATGAATCGAGTTTGAATAGTTTAAAAATTAAGAAGATAATTTGTATATACGATGTCGAACCTTTAATATGAGAATACTTATATTTTTATTAACCTTATTTTTTGCTATATCTTGTTACGCGCAAGAAGTCATTGTTGATTTTGCTTCAGATTCCACAGTAATTCTTAATGATGAACTGAGAAAAAAAATAACAAAGGAATATGTGGACAGCACATGGGAGGATTACTCGGCAACTTCTACAATTACAGGATGGTCAAGTTTTACAATTAAACAAATCTATGTCAAAAAAATAGGTAAGACAGTGTTTGTAAGTTATACATTCGAAGGCACGAGTAATTCAACAAAGGTATATTTTACGCTTCCATACGACATGAGCAATACTTCTTATGCATTAGGTTCCGGAAACGATAACTCAACTGGGGCTGTGGTTAATTTAGTTGTTATACGGTATACGGCTTCAACGATAAATATTTATGCAACCCTTGTAAGCAATACTTGGACTAACAGTGGGATTAAATCCTGTTTTGGACAATTCTGGTATGTAACAAATTAAGGAGGGAATATGAAAAAGTTATTATTAACAATTACAATTTTATTGTTTTCAATCTCGCGGGCATATGCGGTTGGTTGGGATGTGGACGCACCTGCTGGTACAGATTCAGCAAGTGATATTGATTCACTCATAGGTGTAAATAATTCTGCTCTTGATTTATTATTAGCAGGATATCGCCAAAATGCGCAGATGGTATATTTATCTTCATCAACTTTGACGGTAAATGCGGGTGAAGTAGTAGTAACTAATTCTGGCGGGACGGTTCGGTTAATGTTAAGGAACACATCAACCACGACAGTTTCCTGGGCGAATGCGGATTGTGGTGAAGTACCCAGTGCAACTTTTTATATATACGCTTATTGCACGGCAACAACCGATACCACATTCTCAATAAAGCTTTCTAACTCATCTACCACACCGTTGGGGGTAATTTATTATAAACGGCTCGGTTCATTTTATAATGATTCAGCGGGGAATATCACACTTATAAACAACGATGACGATTTAGGGGAATTTGGGGATTGGACTGCTAAATCAACCAATACATCATATCAGGCGTTCACTGATGGGTTCTTCATTGTTTACGGTTCCCTCTCAGGTTCCGGATATATATATTCTGATGCAGTTTCAAATCCGGCTACAAAAAGAGGGGCGATTGATGCTGTTGCTGCGATTAGTTCAGCGATGGTGCCAGTTAAAAAAGGAGATTATTATAAATTCACACTTTTAGATGGCTCGGCAACTGTATGGTGGGTGCCGTTACAATAGGAGGATTAAATGAAGTTTATTATTATCGGTATACTTTTATTATTTGTTACACCGTGTTTTGCAGAAACATACATTATTTTTAATTCCGATACCCAAGAGGTTTTATCCGTTTCGCCACAAGATGACGCAGTAATGCCACAAACAGGATACACGAAAATTATCATAAAAGATAACTTTTGGGACTTGGATTTACAATATCCTCACCAATGGTATAAGTGGTCGGGGTCAAGACTAATTCCAAATACAAAGAAATTAGATGAGGAAGCGATAAAAGAGGAAAAGGTTAGAGAGAAAGTTGAACAGGAAAAACTTATAAATGATGAATTGCGTTCTGTTGCGATAGAACGATTAAAGGCAAAAGGAATTAATATCAAAGAGGAATAGTGGCAGAAATTTCAGAATTAATAAATTTAACTAATATTCCAAAAGAAGAAGCGAGAAAACAGTTTAATTCTATTACTAAAAAATTGGACTTAAAACATACTTTTTCCTTTGATGAAGTATATGATATTTGTATGGAGAAACGATTAACAAAAAATAAAGAAGGATTTAGGGAAATGATTACTGCTTTTGAAGAACATTTAAATAATTTACCAGAACATTTAGAAGAAGACCCTTTTCCATTGGTTCACAAATTTGCTGATGGTATGTATATCCGGCAGTTGACTGTTCCACCTCAAACATTAACCGTTACAAAAATTCATAAACAGACACACCCATTTTTTCTTTTAAAGGGAACAATTTCGATATTGACAGAAGAAGGGGTGAAAAAATTTACAGCTCCTTATTCTGGAATAACTAAAGCAGGAACTAAACGTATTATTTGGCATCACGATGAAGTAGTTTTTATTACGGTTCATTCAACCCAAGAAATTGATTTAGATAAAATAGAAGATGAAATTATAGCCAAAGATTTTGATGAAATAGATGAATTAGAAAAATCTAAATTATACCAATTTATTGATATAGTAGCTAAAGTGGAGGATTAATATGTCTTGGATAGCGGTAGCAATCGTTGGGAGTGCAGCAATTGGAGCAGGTGCTTCAATGTATTCAGCAAATAAACAAGCTAAAGCGGCAGAAAGTGCAGGTCAACCTCAACAATTACAAGATTATCCTGAGGCAAAAGCAGCAAGAGGACTCTGGTGGGATAAATTACAGGAATGGGGTAATATGCCTGGCTATGGTGGAATTTCTCCTGACTGGAATAATATTTGGATTAAGGCGCAGAATAGAGTCAGGCAATATTATTGGGGAGGCGCAACTGACCCGGGTTTAATCTCAAAAGTTAGAAGTTCTGCTGCAAACCGTAATGTATCGGACAGTCCGGCATTACAGGATATGATTATGCGTATGGGTATGCAAGAAAAAGGTGATATTCAAAATCTGGCAACCGAACAGGCGACACAACAGGCACAGTTCGGTGAAACCGCAAGAACGAATTGGATGAACCAACTGGCTTCATTATCAGGCAGGCAACCTGCATATACGACAACCCCGAATACTTATACCCCAGGAATAGGTGAGGGTATAAGTAGTTTCGCGGGAAGTATTGGCGATTATTATATGCAGAAAGAGCAACAGGATTGGTATACTAATTTAATAAGGCAACAACAATTAAATCAGAGTCAACAATATGCCAATGTAGGAGGAATGGGCAATGTTCCTGTTGCCCCAGCGAATTATTATTCACAACCGTCGGGGATGATTGACCCATCTAAAGTTAACTTTAAGTATAGTCCAAGTCAGTAGGAGGTGAATTATGGGAAACAATGCCGGTGTAGGCGCTGCATTTGCAGATATAGGTAAATCAATAAAGAAGTATGGCGACATAATGGCTGAGAGACAGAAAATTATGGCGATGATACTTTCTAATCAATTGACAGCGCAGAATAACTGGTTTTATAAACAAAGGGAGATGGAACAGGAATCTCAAAATAGACTTATTGAGAGAACTACTTTGAATCCAGCAGAACAATTCCAATTAGAGGAACAAAAAAGACGTAAGGCAAGTTATGAACAAACACAACCTGGGATGGTAATGCCACAAACAAATGGTGCTATTCCTCCTCAATCTGAAGGCGATATTTTTAGTCAATCAATGGGAGAAGTTACAACTTTGGGTGATAAAGGATATGAAGTTGAACGCGACCCCAAAAAAGCGGGATTAATACTTCTTCAAAGAAAAATGGCGGCAGGAAAAAAGTTAAGTGAAAGAGAACAAAGGTTTTTTGATAAAGAGATGGGGATTAGTAGTATGGAAAAAGAGCAATTAACAATGGCTTCACAATTACGTCAAGAATTTATTAATCGTCCAGAAATAAAAGAATTTGTAACCATTAATACTCAAGTAAAAGCGATGGATTCTCTTTTAAATAATGCAATAGGGGGTGATATAAAAAATAAAGTAGCATTAGATCAAGCATTAATCACCATGTATAATAAATTGACTGATCCACAATCAGTTGTTCGAGAATCTGAATATGCAAGAACTCCAGAAAACTTACCTTTTTATAACAGATTTTTCGGTGCATTTAATAAATTAGAAAAAGGTGGAGCTGGCATGACTGATGATGATAGAAAAGCTCTTGTTTGGGGAGCTAAACTTATAGCTAATGAAAGAGGACAAATATTCAATGAACGTAGTCAATATTATGGTAATTTAGCTCAAAAAGCGAATATTGACCCAGAATTAGTTATTGGTGGAATAACCGAATATAAACCTTATGAAGAAATGAATCAAAATCAAAATGCAAATAAAGATTTACAATTAAAAATTCAAAAAGCTAAAGAATATGGATATACTGATGAAGAAATACAAGCATTTTTAAATGGGAGTAAATAATGCCTAAACCAAATTTAGAAGAAATTTTTTCGTCTTCTCCTATTTCAGATATTAATACAAAACCTCCTTTGAATGAAATTTTTGGAAATACTATTTTTAAACCAATTCCCGAAATAATGACTTCTCAAACTTTTACCAAAGAAACTTCTAAGGGCGAATTAATGACTTTAAGAACATTTAAAAAAGAAGAAAAAAATAAATATATTCGCAGTGGCAGAATGGCAAAAGATATAGGTCAATTTTTAGGTGGAATTATAGGATTTGGTGTTGGTGCAACAATAGGACATCCTTATGTTGGAGGTGCATTTGGTGGGACTATTGGCAGAACCATAGCTAATCTTAGTGTTGAACAAGCAAAACAATTTGAAATAATTGCTAAAAAACGTATTGCAAAACAACCATTATCATTAAAAGAAAGTGCAATATTATATTTAGCACCTCCGTTTTCATATCCTTTTGTAATTGAACAAATGACACCCCAAAAACATTTGAATCTTGGTAGAGAAATATTAACCACCGCGGTCGCCGAAACTATTTCTGCACCAATGGGGATAGTTTTAACTTATGCCGGTAGAGGGATATTAAAAGGATTATTGACTGCTCGAGTTGCCGAACGAGGATTTGAACGAGGATTTAAAAAAATATTAGATCCTGAATTCTATAAGAATAGAGTCCCTAAAATGATTGCCGAAAAAACAAGTAGATTTTTTAATAGATTATCGAATGTAACCGGTAAAGAAGTAGATATAGTTGTTAATAGTCCAGTATATAAAAAGATGACAGTTAGAGTTGACAATTTAAAAAGTGAAATAAAGAATATTTTACCGAAAGGATTAATCATAGAAGATTTAGAGGCGAGTGTGGGACAGAAAAAATTATTACAACGAGCAACTAAATTGATAACCAGCTTGGGTGAAATACCAGAAGGCAAAAAAATTACTGAAAAAGTTATGGTAAAAACAATGACTGAAGAAATAGAAATATCTGTATCTAATTTATGGAAAAAAAGAAAATTATTGGATAAAATAATGAATACTTATAATTGGAGTGAAGATAGTATAGATTATCTTAATAAATTACGTAGTATTTTGAATAAACCTATAAGAGAGGCCGGAGTGGATATAGCATCAGCTTTCAATAAATATGCTTTTGTAAAACAAGGTGAATATGATTTAGGTAAAAATTTTATGGTGGCTAAAGGTATAGGGGGAGAGATATATGCTTCCCCAGCAGAAAAATTCGCCGCTGAATTGATGTCTACTAAAAAAGACGATTTAATACGGCGACTTAAAGATTTGGATAGATTAACCAATGCTGATGATAAAATAATTGATGAATTTCTTGATTATGCGGCATCTGAAGCATTAGATAAAAAGATTGGATTCGGTGTATTTCAAGAAATGTTAGTTGGCATGTTGGGTGGAAGAAAAACGATAGCACAAATGGGGGCATTTGGACAGAAACCAATAATTAAAGCCGGAGAGAAAATTCTTGGCAGAACAGTTCCGATAGGCTTAACCAATATATTGACTCCAGAAAAAGAATAATGAATTTTAAAAATGAAATAAAAGAATTGGGAGAAGGACTACTTGCTTGGTTTAGAATTTTATCCGGTTTATTTTTAATGTTTACCATAATTTATGGTATTGTAATATTTTTTAGAGGGGGGTGCTAAATGAAAGAACTTATCAAGCAATTCATTGAGGCAATTATTAAAGAGTGGGTTAAAGCCAGGACAGTATTTACCCTTTTATTTTATATAACTTTTCTATACTTGATATTGAAAAAAATAGAAGTTCCACCAGAATTGAATACGATTATATCCACACTATTCGGTTTCTGGTTTGGTCAACGGCAATCTAACAAAAAGGAGGAAGTAAAATGAAAAGGATAATGTCAGTTTTAGCATTGATTTTGGCAATGGCAATCCCAGCTATGGCGATGGCTCAGGAAAGTTTATCTATAACCGATATGGTTAAACGGATTCCGAATCTCAAACAGGGATTTGGTTATTCTTTTATTGACCACGATTTCGGGTATCTTGCCACGGTTGAATTGGCGAAATGGAAAGATATATCGTTTGAAGCCGGATACAACTGGAAAAATAAGGCAATCGGGGTTATTAGTTATGATTTTTTTAAGTTAAAGGATTTTGGGGTTACATTACCTATCTTAAATTTGGTGGGATGTAAATTAGGAGTTTATGCCGGCTATGGCAGGATTGATTTATTACAAGGTGGCGGGAATCAAGAATTTGACTATGGTGCCAGTGCGACTATTTTAGAGATAAAATTTTGAGGTGAAAGATGGTTACTAATATTGTCCAACCGGTTAAACACGCAATATTTCGTGCCTTCTCAGTATTTTGTGTTTTCTTGGTAATTGGTTTGCTTGGTTTGGGAGTTAAACGACTATTGTATCCACCCAAAACCGAAAGTTATGCTCAGACTATTCAAGCGGGCGGGGTGAATTACAATATTGAAATTTATAATCCCCAAGATACATTTTTTCTCGGTCTGCATATTTTCGGGTTTAAGTTAGGCATTACTAAACCGACAGTCAAGAAGATAAACGATATTACTGCGGAATTAAAACCTATTCAACCGGTGAAGAAATGATTAAGCATACACTTTTGTTAATTATCTTGGCTTGTATAAATATATAAAATAACTTGATATTCATATCCACCAATGCTATACTTATTATAGTAAAGGAGGATATGATGAAAAAGAAATGTTTATGGTGTGGAAAAGAAATACAAACTTGCAGATGTTTAAAGGATAGAAAAAAATTTTGTTCTAAAGAATGTTTATATAATTTTAAAAAAGGAAAGCATTATTCTCTCAAAACAGAATTTAAAAGAGGCGAACATCCTTCTCCGAAAACTGAATTTAAAAAAGGCGATAATCTTGGTAAAAATCATCCTCGCTGGAAAGGTGGTCGCCATAAATTAAAAACAGGATATATTCAAATATATGCCCTTGGACATCCAAGAGCTTATAAGAATTTTGTATATGAACATATACTTATTGCCGAAAAAAAATTAGGCAGATATTTATTAACTAATGAAGTCGTTCACCATCTTAATGGCATTAAAGATGACAACAGGGAAGAAAATATAGTGGTTTGTCAAAGCGATAAAGAACATTTTAAAAATCATAGATTAAAAACTTGGTCAAGAAAATATGATAGATGTAGAAAGTGTGGAACAACAAAAATAAAACATGAGGCAAGAGGACTTTGCCAAAATTGTTATAAATATTACCAAAATCATAAAAAATTATGCGAATATTGATTTTTATATTTTTAACAATATTGAGTTCAATTTTTTACAGACTCGGCGGAATAGGAAAACCTTATCCTGTTAAAATAAGGGATGGCGGTTGTCCTTTAGTTGCCCTTACCTTGCTATGGTTATTAGGTAGTTCGGGGCTACAAGGGGTATTTCTGCTTAAAATAGGGCTATTCTTGGTTACTTATGGGCTAATGTTTGCCAGTTTGACTACCTATTGGAAAAAGGGTGTAGACGCTAAAGCGATTAACTGGTTTTTCCACGGTTTTGGCGTAGGGATATCTTGCTTACCTTTAACTTGGTTAGGGATCGACTGGTGGTTAATTCTTGCCCGGGCCGTTATACTCGGTATAACAATGATGTGGTGGTCAGAAAACAATGATGATGTCCTTTGGGAAGAAGGCGGCCGTGGCGCCTTAATAATCCTCACTTTGCCTGTTTTGCTAACCTAAAATGAGATTCAAACCTTATTGGCAGGATAAGATAAAAAAGATGAGAAGAAATAACGAAGAACAACGATTGCAAGAATGGTTTGCCTTGTGGCTTAATAGTAAGAATATATTATTTAACGCCTCAATGGCTGGGGTTAATCTTGGGATAGCAACAGCAAAAGCCCGCAAACAAATGGGTGCAAAGGCAGGATTCCCTGATATATTTATTTATGAACCAAGGGGTGGTTTCAATGGTATGGCGATTGAATTAAAAGCGAAAGGTGGCACAATGACCAATGAACAAACGGATTGGTCAAATCGCCTTACTGATAAAAAATATTATTCTTTGATTATGTCTGGCAAACTTAAATTCTACGAAGCGCAGAAATACTTAGAAAAAGTTACTACGGAATATCTTTCCTTGAAATAAGTCCTTGACAAATTCGATTTTATAGATTATACTTTTATTGTAATTAGATAGAAAGGAAAAAGTGAATATCCAGATAGGCGGTGATAATAGATTTAAAGGCGAAGTTAAGGCGAAAGCCTTAGACCGATTCACCGTCGGCCTGGAGCTTCGCCTTTTTTATTTTTAGCATCCATACAAAGATAAACACCCTTAACTGGTAATACTAACCTGGGCAGTCTTAGGATGCAAAGTCTAACAGAAAACCTTAAAACCGAGAACTCATTCGACGAGGGCTTAATGTTCTCAAAATTCAGCGTTCATCCAGAAATCCTCAATGCAGGGACACTGTGTAGTGGCGTAAGCCAGGGGTAGCTGTTAGTAAGGCAATGTTTATCGTCAAAATAAAAATACCCTAAAGGGGCTTCCTTTACCTTAAATCTATTCTCTGAGGGCTTATGAATAAACAAAACTTAATAATTAAAATCGCCTCAATTCTTTTAAAACAAGAAGTGCCACATTGGCGTTGGGAAGTAGCAAATTCTGCTCTAAAAGCAAGGTATTTGGAACAGGCGGAAGATTTATATGAGATTTTTGTTAATGAAGAAGTTTTAATTAACCAAAAGGAGTAACCAATGGATATTAAAAAAGAGTTTGATGTAGTCGCTAAAGCATTACGAGAAGATGAATCTTTTTATTATGGTTGGCAATCAAATATAGCAATGGCGTTTGTTGATGTATTAACAAATGCGGGATACGATTTTCCTGATAGAAACATATTAGCAAATAGGGCGGCAAAAAACTTTCTGGATTTATTGATAAAAGAGAAAAAAATATCTTAATTCTTTTCCAGGGGCAAAGTATTTTTAAATCCTCGTCGCTGTGGAGGTCTTAAAATAGTTATTGACAAATGGTATATTATAGTATAAACTTATACCAAGATGAAAAAAGAGAAGATTTATAAAGCCAAACTACATATTGAAATCCCCGAAAGATACCACGATTTATTAGTAGAAATAAAAGACGATACAGGTATTTCATTTAATAAATTGGTATCAAGGGCAATAAGAAACTTTCTAAAGGCAAAATTATATATAGTGGATTAACTATGCCTAAATTCCTGCGCATCAAACATAAAAATAACCCCCGCTGTTCAAAACTCAGATTATTTTGGATGAGAGTCCTTTTAAGTCTGGGTTTTTTTCTTTGCGCGCAGGCAGAGGCAGCGGGGCCTAAATCAACTAATCCCTTACCTGCGGATAATTCTGACCCAAGTGTCCAATCAAATCCTCGCACCTTGCGGGGCCCATTAGACACCTCCTTTTTACAGGCGAAAAAAAAGATGCCTGGCTATTCGCGGGTAGGGGTTATTGATTTAGACATAATCGCCACCATCGAATCATCAAACAATCCTATGGCGTATAATCCCAAAAGTGGGGCAAGAGGATTGTATCAGATTACCCCGATTTGTCTAAAAGATTACAATAGCCAAAATACCCCCCAAATCGCCCCTACACGCCTTTTTGACCCCTTTATCAATAAACAGGTGGCTAAATGGTATTTAACGCAACGTATACCCCTATTCTTGCGAAATAAAGGCATTCCTATAACGGTTGCCAACATTCTTTGGTGCTATAACGCAGGGATAGGTAATCTATTAAAAAGAAAAATACCAAAAGAAACCAGGGATTATATTGCTAAATACAGGAGATTACAATGACCGCCCATACTGAACTTGAAAAGATTTGCAAAAATATTGACCGCAAGGCGCGCAGACTCAGGCGACTTCGCAAAGTTAGAGGCGAACCATTATCGCTGGGGATGACCGAGAGGATAATGGAGGGATATAAATCAGGAAAGAATATGGGGGATTGAGGATGACTATATATAAAATTTCTTTATTGATATTAGTTGACCGTGAATGGAAATGGGTTAAAGACGCTTATGATTATCTTGATAGAATTTTTCATTATTTCAAACAATCAAAAGCGATAGAGGATTATAGATTATTAAAAGTTTATAAATTTAAAAGAAAAAGGAAATTAGCAAATGTCTAACCTCATCCCCGTAACTTATCTCGGCAAGCAGTCAGGGTTTAATATCGTAACTGATTTTTATTTAGTCAATATGCAGGATGGGCGGACGGTCAAATATCATCCTGAATTGCATAATATTGTGGGGATGGATAAACGGTGCAAAGAGAAAGAAATACCAAATCTAAAAAGAAAGTGAGGTGAAATTTGGCAAGATATTGTTGCCGCAAGAATAAAAAGGTAAGTATCAAAAAAGCTAATGAATATTGCATTTTACATCGTTGCCCTGAGTTAATGGTTAATAGGCCGGTAATTGAACGAGGGAGATTAAAACATATCCAAGTGCCGGTAGTATTAGAAACTTTGATTGATAATAATTTCAGTTGCTAAAAAGGAGATGATTAAAATGAAGAATAAGGCGGTAGTTATTAAAAATAGAGAACCGAGAGAAGTAATTGTTGTGGATAATTCTCCTGCAGGAATGATACGAACGGCGGTTGCGGGTGGTGCTGATTTGGATAAATTGGAGAAATTGCTTACCTTGCAAGAAAGGTTTGAGGCGAACGAGGCTAAAAAGGCATATACACAAGCATTATCCGCCTTTAAGTGTGAGGTACCGGATGTTAAACGTGATAAAAAGAATAAACAATACGATAGCACCTATGTATCAAAAGGCAACCTCATCAAAACCATAACCCCGATTTTAAGCAAATTTGGGTTATCTGCTAATTTCTCTTATAAGAATTTGCCTGAAAACTTTGTAGAGGTAGCTTGTCGTTTAACTCATCAGCGGGGGCATAGTGAAGAAACATCTTTTTCTGCTCCGGCGGATATTTCTGGCTCAAAAAATCCTATACAGCAATTAAAATCTACAATAACTTATTTGGAAAAAATTACCTTTGCTGGGATTTTAGGGATAGAATCCACTGAAGAAGTTGATGATGATGGGCGAGGTTCGGCGCCGGCTGAGTTGATAGACAAAAAACAGTTAAGTCAGTTGCTTGATATATTAAGCGAAATCAAAGGTGATCCTCTTGAAAATCTACAAAAATTCCGGGTATACCTAAAACTTGAAAAACTGGAAGATATGCTTAAAACCGATTTTCAGAAAGCTGTTAATGCGTTGGAAGCCAAAAGAAAAGCACAGGGGAAAGTATGAGAATAATTGAGTGCGTCCAAAACTCTCCTGAATGGTTTGCGGCGCGTTGTGGGATTCCGACATCCTCTAATTTTGATAAGATAATTACTGCGGATGGTAAACCTTCAAAACAAAGACAAAAATATCTTTACCAACTGGCAGGGGAAAGAAGCGCAGGAAAAGCCGAGGAAACTTATCAAAATGCTGCTATGCTCCGGGGAATAGAAATGGAAGATGAGGCGCGAAAACTCTATGAGGTAATAACCGGAGGAACGGTTATCCAAGTAGGATTATGTATTACCGAGGGAAAAACAATCTATGCCGCCAGCCCGGATGGGTTATTCAAAGATGACGGGTTGGTTGAGATTAAATGCCCTTTGATTTATACGCACGTTTCCTATCTGTTGAATGGGGGATTAGTGGAAGATTATTTCCAGCAGTTGCAGGGGCAGTTATTGGTTACGGGTAGAAAATGGGTGGAGATAATGTCCTATTATCCTGGATTGAAACCTTTACTTGTGCCGGTTAACCGAGACGAAAAGTTTTTAAAAGCACTTAAAATAGAACTGGAAATTTTCTGCGGGGAACTTGAGGAAGTAACCGCTAAAATAAAATAAAGGGGGTTATTAAAATGGAAAATCAATTACAGATTATCATCAAAGAGAGTGGACTCGAACCTACTAAGGCAAAGTATATTCTGGAGCAATTTGTAGACTATTTTAACTTAGCTGATGAATGGACAATCAAGGCAAGGGCAATCGTAGTTACAAACGAAAACCAAAAAGCCGAAATGGAGATGGCGCGCACCGGCCGTTTATTCTTGCGTGAAAAAAGGATTGCCATAGAAACGTCGCGAAAGGAATTAAAAGAACAGTCGTTACGAGAAGGTAAAGCGATTGACGGTATCGCTAATATTCTGAAAGCCTTAATCGTGCCTATTGAAGAATATTTGGAGAACCAGGAGAAATTTGTCGAGATACAGGAAGAAAAAAAACTCGAAACCAAACGTCAAGAGATTGAAAGGCGAATGGCAGAAGAAGAACGGATTGCTCAAGAGAAAGCCGCAGTAGAACAGGAAAGGCTTAGGATTGAGAATATAAAACTAAAGAAGGAAGCCGAAGCAAGGGAGTGGAAAATTAAGAAAGAACGTGAGGAGCAAGAGAAAATCTTGGCTGTTGAACGCGCTAAGGCTGACTCTTTAGCAGAAAGAGTAGCAATAGAAGCCAAACAAGAACGGGATAAGCAAGCTAAAAAGTTATCTATGGAACGCATTAAGGCTGAAGCAGACCGCAAAATAGCCGAAGAAAAAGCGTTTAAAGAACGTGCAAAGTTGGAAGCCGAACGGAAAGAGAAAGAACGGTTGGAGGCAATCTTAAAAGCACAAATAACCTGCCCTTATTGCGGCAAAAAGTGGACTCCGAAAAAATGATATGCTATTTATGCGGAGAAGAAACCAATATAAAAGAAACCGATTATGAAGATCGTAATTATCTAAAAATATGTTGATAAATCCAAATAACTATGATACAATTTTAGGCAGTGAGAGGGAAGTGGATTTTTTATTGCCTAAAACACGGACGCAAAGTAGGCTTGAAAAGTTTAACCACTTTTCTCTCACGGCTGAAATGCGTCCTTTTTATTTGGCGAAAGAAATGAAGCTTTGTTTAGATTGTGGCAAAAAACTTAAAGATTATAGGTCAATTAGATGTAGGTCTTGTTCTAAAAAAAAGTTATTTCAAAATCGAGAAAAAACTCCTAATTGGAAAGGTGGAAAACCTAAATGCATAGTTTGTAAAAAAATATTAAAATCATATACATCTAGTAAATGTTCAAAATGTGCAAAATTGGGAATTACTTTTAGTGATGAACGTAGGAATAAAATTAAGCAATCCTTACAAAGAACTATCAAGGAAAGAGGAAGTTGGGGTTTTCAAAATGGACATTTGCCTTGGAATACTGGTAAAAAAAGACCAAAGATGAGTGGGGATAAACATCCTAATTGGAAAGGTGGAGATTTAGAAAAAAATTGTAAAGAATGCGGGAAAGTATTTTATAGCAAACATTCTTATATTAACAGAGGTTACTTTTGCACAAGAAAATGTTTTATTAAATGGAAAATTAAGAACTCACCTAAAAAAGAAAAACATTATAATTGGAAAGGAGGAATAACACCTGAAATAAACAAAAGAACAAGTTCTCTTAAATGGAAAACAATTAGAAATATGGTTTATGAAAGAGATGTTTGGAAATGTCAAATATGCAACAAACATTGTGATAAAGATATTCAATGCCATCATATTATCCCTTATAGAATTTCTTATAATGATGATTTTAAAAATCTAGTAACTCTTTGTAAAGCTTGTCATATAAAAGAAGAAAGAAATTACCCTAATGGCAAATTCACACAAGATCATTTGTTGGTATTGCAAAAAAGAATTTGAATACCAGGGAGATAAATATCAAGATGTTTTTTGTTTTTTCTGCGATATTATGATTTCCGTATATGACCCAGCGGATTACATTCCAATTCCGCCGGAACAAGAGGAAGAATGGATATTATCTTCGTCGCTAAAGTAGACAAAGGAAACCTCGTTTTAAATGATGCCTCAAGGTTTAAGGAATATCTGCGGAGCCTGGACGGGCAGGTGGTAGATGTTATTGTGCGCAAACCGAAGAAACCACGAAGTAATAACCAGAACGCTTATATGTGGGGAATAGTTTATCAGTTAATCAGCGAAACTACTGGTTATACGCCTAATGAAGTCCACGACGCAATGCGTATGTTATTTTTATTGGACCGGTCAAGGAAGATACCTACTTTGCGTTCTACAACTGAATTATCTACGGTTGAGATGGAAGATTATCTAAGTAAAATTAGAGAATTTGCTTCTATGGAACTTAACTGTTATGTGCCAGAACCCAATGAAGTTAATTTATAAGGAGGGCCTTATGCCTAACGATACCGAGCAAGAAGAAATGGTAAGGGAACACAATTTGCACCAAGAAGAGATTATCAACAAAAAGTATAGCCAGGAAACACTAATACTCAATTATCTGCGTGCTGGTAATTCGTTGACACCCTTAGAGGCGCTGAGACTCTGGGGTTGTTTTAGATTAGGCGCAAGGATATATGACCTTAAGCGACAGGGATACGATATTAAAATGAAATTGGTTGCAGGCGATAACAGAAAACATTTCGCCAAATATTATCTATGAAAAAATTTAAAGGGTTAATGACTTCCTGGCGATCTGATTGGCGAACTCCTAAAATATTATTTGATGAACTTAATAAGGAATTTCACTTTAATTTTGATCCTTGCCCCAATAATCCGACTTTTGATGGGTTATCTATTGAATGGGGGGGGGCAACCTTTTGCAATCCTCCTTATGGCCGGACAATAGGATTATGGCTTAAAAAAGGATATGACGAATGGCAAAAAGGGAAGTTAATTGTTTTTTTAATTCCATCAAGAACAGACACTATTTGGTGGCATAGTTTTGTTATGAAAGCGACGGAGATTAGGTTTATAGAAGGTAGATTAAAGTTTAGTGAATATCACAACTCAGCACCGTTTCCAAGTGCGGTTGCAATTTTTAAATAAGGTTTCCACAAACATTCGCGGGGGTATGAAGATGAAATCATCAGAAATGAAGCCTAATCTAAAAATTGTCTCTCCAGAAAATAAAATTTGGATAGTTATAAAAAAATATGCGCCAGGTTTATGGATGATAAAAAGAGGAACAAAAAAAGGAAAGCTTTGTTTTCTCGCTCAAGGGCAACTAAGAATGTTTCGTCCAGTATAATTATAAATAGGGAATACAACAAAACTGAGGCGAGAAAATTATCCCGCAGACATTGGCAGGAAAACCATAAAGAACATTATAATGCTTACCAAAAAGAATATCACCGAACCCATAAGATTGAACAAAAAATTTCTAATAAACATTGGCGAGAGAAAAATAGATATTCTATTAGGTTGCGGGAAAGAAGTAGATGGCATATCAGAGCTGGAAAAATTTTAAAAGAACCCTGCGCAATATGTAAATCTATGGAAAATTTAATTGCAATACCTCAAGACCCCAACCAACCAAGAACTATTTTATTTTTATGTAGAAAACATTGGTTAGAACATAGAAAAACGATAAAAGAAACCAGAGACCTATTTTAACTATGGAAAAGAGTAGAGGGAATACTGACGCAGAGTATTATTTTATTCAATTCTTATTTTGCACAAACCGTGATTTACTTTGCAAGGATTATAGGGATATTTACGATGTTATGTTTATCCGATATGAAAAAATTTATAATGAGGGTATAGAAGCGAGGTTAGATTTAGCAGATATTAACAAAAAGTTTGTAAATAAAATGCTCCAGAGGAACAGAAAAAATGCTCATAGACACCCATAAATTTATCTTGACAGGGAATTTTAATAATGGTATATTGAGTATAACTTAGGGTGAGGTAAAATATGAGGGGTAAAATGTTAAACAGAAAAACAAAAGGCTCGACGGAAAACCGATTGAGTCTTTTTTATTGCCTGCCCCTATCGAAGCAACCAGCCCTAAGCTGGTCTCTCATCTTTGGCTTTGGTGGGGGCAGTGCCTTTTTAAGGGGCAATAATGGCAAATTATTCAAATAAACTAAGGAATGATTTATTAAAAGAAACTAATTATAAATGTTCCTATTGTGGTAATGACTTAAATAATATTTATGAAATTGAACACTTTATCCCTAAATCGCAGGGGGGAACAGGGAAAAGAAAAAACCTTACTGTTAGTTGCAGAAAATGTAATATTGCCAAACTCGATTATTCTTTAGAAAAATTTAAGCAACGAATAAAGGTTAAAACATTTTACTATGAAAAAATTGGATTATCGAAAGGGGAAATCTATGGCAAACCGTTTTACAGATAGCCGCAAATGGGATGATCCTTGGTTTAGAAAATTACCTTGTAAATATAAAGCATTTTTTATATTTTTACTTGATAAATGCGACCATGCTGGGATATGGAAAATAGATTTTGAAAGCGCGGAGTTTCATATAGGTGAAAAACTTGATAAAAATGAAATTTTAGGCATAATGAACAGCCGGATTATAGAACTAAAAGAAAAGTGGTTTATACCAAAGTTTATAAACTTCCAATATCAAGTTTCTTCAATCACAGAATTAAATCCTGAAAATAGAGTTCATAAGTCAGTTATTGAATTATTAAAGAAAGAAGGGGCTTTAAAGGGGCTTAAATTACCCTTACAAGGGTGTAAGGACAAGGATATGGATATGGTTAAAGATAAGGATAAGGATAAGGATGATAAAGGGGTTGTTAAGGGGGGATATTTAGAAAACAAGGAGTTTGAGATTGCTTTCAATAATTTCCTTATTATGCGCCAAGAAAAAAAGAAACCGGCTACAAAACGCGCTCGAGAGATTATTCTAACCAAACTCCATAAATTTGATATTGAAATAGCAATTAAGATGTTAGAGCAATCAACAGTTAACTCCTGGACAGATGTTTATGAATTAAAAAATAAAATTGAAAGTAACCTAACTAAACAACAAAGAAGCAATTTACAAGGATTAAATAAGACAATAGAAAGGATTAAGAATGATAAGCGAGGCGTTTCAGAAAGGGTATCTGGCTTTAGCGGCCGCCTTCCCGGGACTACAATTTAATAGTGATTTGTTTTGGGCAGCATTAAACGATTTAGATGGGCAGTTTTTTTTAATGGCGGTTATGGATATTATTAAGACAACAAAAGAACTTTATCCGGGTTCAAATATAATCGCTATCTTACGCAGTCGCGCAGAAGAATTAAGAATAGAAGTATTAAAAAATAGCACTTTAAAATTGGAAGCCGAAACTGAAAGAGAACGTATAGAGCGATGGCGCAAAGAATCGGCGCCTATGCCAGAAGATTGCCGGATCGCTTTAGAAAAATTAGGGATAAATATTAAATAACCCTCTGGGCTGGTGTGGTTATTGCCGTGAATAATCCTTAATGACGATTAGGGGGATGTGTAGGCAAGGCAATATGAGAAATCCATCCTGCCATCAGCCCAGGGGTAAAAAAGGAGGAGAGAAGATGAGAGCAATAATAAAAGACTGTAGCACTGATATTTTATTAACCAGTGAGGAAGTAAAGCAATTTTGTAAACCAGAAAGTGTTGATACCTGTATTTGGTTGCTTGGTAGTTCTATTGGTTTTGAATGTTGCTATTATAATAAACCCTGGTCTTTAGTGGAAAGATTTGATAAAGGAGAAACTAATGCTAAAAGAGATGGGTGCGACAGGGTTAAAAATTTTAAACCTGGAGAACAAGATAAAAATGAAGTGGAGTTTTAACCTATCGGCACAGAAAGGATAAAGCGGAGATGAGAGAAATTAAGTTTAGAGCGTGGCATATTGGAGCAAAGTTAATGACAGAAGTTGAAGATATTAACTTCAAGACTAAAAGGATTTGGGTAAATAGATTAGATAAGAAAGGATTTTATTCTTTAGAGAAAGCAGAATATGAATTATTGCAATTCACAGGTCTTAAAGACAAGAATGGTAAGGAGATTTATGAAGCAGTTCTTCTTGTTCAATGAATAGCAACATTATAACAGAATACTTCTATAAACCAAGCTCTTAATATGTCTGGGAAGAAGGGGAGGAAAAAAATTATAAGAGGTTTGGTTTGGAGTGGTTTTATAGGAGAATATAAAAAACCACCAATTTATATAATTCCCAAACCTGGCGACGATGGAATATTTATAGATGATGTTCTAAGGAAGTTTGTTACTAAGAAAGTCCGTATCACCATTGAGGAGATATAATCAAAAAGAATATGCTGAACATATAAGGAGGCAAAATGCAATCTAAGAATGAGAAAACGATAAGGGAAGAAGATTATTTAGACAGATTTGCTGAAGTTGTAAAAGGACTTGAAATTGAGAAAACCATAGCAAATAAGTTAGCCAACTTTATTTATGTTGAGATAGAAATAGCTAAGAAGAAAGCCATTCACTTCCTCTACGAGAAGATTGAACAGAGGATACTTAATGATATAAATGTTTATGGAGATGATTATGTAGAAAGGGTAGAAGTTCTCGCCCTACTTGCCAACCTTTTTGAACAGGAGGAGAGATGAATGAAATAGTGAAGTCTATTACTGATATTATTATTAATTTTTTTCTTTTAGAAAAGAGTTGGGCAAAATTATTTTATATCATTAGTCCAAAAGATGAGAAAGTGATAAGAAAGTTAGCCT
>Ga0180732_1000307_pt1 | contig 44927 bp, 44 predicted proteins | sample KR11_01MetaG_FD_148674 | JGI IMG/M metagenome (GOLD analysis project Ga0180732, IMG submission 148674) | Groundwater microbial communities from the Olkiluoto Island deep subsurface site, Finland - KR11_0.1 MetaG | ecosystem: Environmental > Aquatic > Deep subsurface > Groundwater | place...
GGTGTATCTGGCTCCAGAAAATTTACTTTATTAATTATTAAATAGGAGTAAAATTTTCTTCCAACCCAAATTTTTGATATAATTATTAATGATAATAATGAATATCAAAAACTTCAGATACACCGATACGTTGTGCGAAATAATGAAAAGTTTTATAATTTCTTACAGAAATTAATTTGGGGCTATATTTTTAAATTTTTAATATTAACTAAAAACTATGAAAAAAATCACAAAAACATTCTGGTACATTTTTGGTTCATTTATAGCGTTTGCCTTCAATCAGACTGGGGTATCTGCACAAATGCAAACAGAATATGGAATTGAACCAATGCCATTGTATGGTGTTGATTTTATATCTGAGCCAACCTTATGGGAAAGAATACTTTCTGTAATTCTTTCACCAATTGTTATGGTCATAATAATTGTTTTGGCTATAGTTATCGGAACAGTTATTTTTATCAAACGAAGTAGAAAAAATGCTAAAAAAAATTCTTAAATTAGGGAGACAAAAGATCTGGCAAGCACATCGTGATTACCTTCGAGAAAATCATGAACTCAAATATCTTTTTTGGGAGTGTACTTTGAATTGTAATTTTAAATGTAAACACTGCGGAAGTCGTGCTGGTGAAAATATTTTTACTGAAGTTATTAGCACCGAAGAAATTAAAAAAGCATTATTAGATATTGCTCAACATTTTGATGCCAAAAAAATTACCATAGCAATAACAGGAGGCGAGCCTCTTTTGCGAAAAGATCTTTTTGAAGTTATGAAATATGCCAATTCTCTTGGTTTTCAATGGGGAATGGTTTCTAACGGCTCACTTGTTACTCAAGAAATTGTTGAAAAAGCCAAAGATGCTGGCATGGTAACGATTGATATAAGTATTGATGGAATCAGAGATGTTCATGATGAATTTCGCAACACAAAAGGTGCTTATGAAAAAGCAATAAACGCTGTTGGGCTTTTTGCAAAAGCTGATTTTTTAAACCCGCTCCGAATTACAACAACGATACATAATAAAAACATTGATACCCTTGATGAAATGTACGAATCTTTTTCTGCCTTAGGAATTAGTGATTGGCGTATTTTGAATGTAGATCCGATTGGAAGAGCTATTTGCAATAACGACATTCTTCTCAATAAAAAACAATTTACTAGACTTTTGCAATTTATGAAAAACAAGAGAGCAAAAAAGCCGAAAGTAAAAATCACCTTTGGATGTGCTCATTTTTTGGGCGATGATTTTGAAGACGAAGTAAGAAATAATTTTTTCTACTGCGGAACAGGAATTAACATTGGAAGCATCCTCCATAATGGCGATATTTTTGTTTGTCCAAATGTTCCAAGACAAAGTAATCTTATACAAGGTAACATTAAAAAAGACTCTTTTTCAGATATTTGGAATAATAAATTTGAATTTTTTAGAGATGAAAATCGCACTGCTTGTGAAAAATGCCAAAAATGCGATTATTGGAATGAATGTTTAGGTGGCTCTTTTCATTCATGGGATTTTGAAAAAAAACAACCAAAAGTTTGTTTTTTAGACAAAGATTTATATTTATAAAAATTGGAAAAAATTTAATAATATAGCCCCAAATATTTTGCTACCGCAAAATTAAAAACTTTTCATTACATCGCACAACACGGCATATCTGGTTACGGCTTTTTACAAAAGCCTCCACCCAAATTGCTATGCAACTTCAGATATGCCGAAACGTTAGCTGAAATATTCCTTTTCTTTTCTGGCTATCGCCCAATTGTTTTAAAAAATTTTAAAATTTCTTTTTCATTAATTATAGAGGGGTATAAGGTGTTTTCTCCGCTTTGCTACGAAAACGATTTTATTAGAAAAAAGTAAGATGTCTATTGACTTTTATGTCAGTTGTGATAATCTTTAATGTTCTTTGAAAAGTGAATATAAGTTCAAAAAGATGCCTTTTAAATAAACTGAAATGATACAAATAGGAGGATGCGAAAATGAGCCAAAACGAAATTATATGCGTAACGACCTTTCGACAAGGCAATCTAGAAAACATAGTTGAAAGAACTAGAAGCGAAGTTTTTTTTTGATACAGTTTACAGAATATTGGATGCAGGATTATCCCTTGTTGTTATCCATATCGAAACCAGAGATTCTGTTTTAATGATGCTCCAAAAACTTGGTGTAATTCTTGTTGAGCAACAAACCATGGGAATGGGAAATATTCGCAGAGAAGCGTTATCGGGATCTCGAATGCATTTTCCAAATGCTCAATATTTTTGCTGGCTCGAACCGGAAAAACCAGATTTGGTGCGGTTCATTGTTCCGATGGCCAATCAGATGAAGAAAACGCAGTCTGATTTTGGCATCTTCAACAGGATTGATATGGCAAGTTATCCGACTGAGCAAGCGCATTATTATCTTTTTTGTCGTGCGGTAGCAACACAACTTGTCGGTTTTGATATTGATTATGCTTTCGGTCCGATGATGATGACGCCTGCAACAATTTCATTTTTTTTGGAATATTCGGGCGGTAGGTACGGCGACAAATGGGATTCAATTTTAGTTCCGCGCTTACGCATAATAAAAGGCGGGATAAAATTTTCGGTACTGCCGGTGAACTTTCAAAATGATGAAAGAATGACACGCGTAGAATCTGGTAATGTCGCCATAACTCTTAAGAGGTTGGAACAATTTAACAATGTCATTCCTTCTCTTATCGCTGAGTGGCAATTTCTAAATGAATAATATTCATAGCATATCTTGGCCATCATCTCAAAATTTGGGATGATAGCTTTTTTGTGCCTCTGTGTTATAATTATAAAAACTTTCCAAAGACTATCTGGGAAAGCAATGAATTAATTACCTAAATTTTAATATTAGCTTTTATGCAAATACCAACTAATGTTTCATTAAAACAGGAAGGGCAATACTGCACACACTGTTTTTCACAAAAAGTTGAAAGAACTTATCAAAACGGCTTAACATATTATTATTGTCAATCGTGTGGCAAGACCGCAGAAAGAAGTTTGGTTATTGACAATAATATTGTTTGGTGGATAGACAAAAAAACCAATGAGTATTGGCACGAAAGTGTGGGCATTTTTGTTTTTAATTTTAAAAATAAAGCCCTTTTTTTTGAAAGAACTATATATCCTTTTGCCTTTGCTATTCCAGCAGGACATCTTGACGCAGGAGAAAATGCGGAAATGGCTATAAAACGAGAATTAAAAGAAGAAACAGGAATCGAATCTGATAATGTTAAACTTTTTTCAGAGGAAGATGTCATTGGAGATAAATGTCGTCGTGGAGCCGACAATCACAGATGGCATCTTTATGTTACTAAAACTGAAAGTACTGATGATAGTGTTAAAATAAATGACGAAGGAGTAAGACCTGTTTGGCTCACTCTTAATGAAGCATTAGAAAAAGAACTTGTGTTTCCTGTCCGGTATTTTATTGAAAAATATGGCGAAAAACTTTTAAAATAAGCAAGGATAATAAAAAAGGAGTTTTGGATTTTGATCATTCACCCCTACCCCTCTGCCCAAAATCCAAAACGGAAAAAGAAATTTTAAAATTTTTTAAAACAATCCCGACTGCTGTCGGGAAAAAGAAAAGGAATACATCAGCTAACACGGCATATCTGGTTACGGCTTTTTACAAAAGCCTCCACCCAAATTGCTATGCAACTTCAGATATGCCGATACAGTGTGAAATAAAATTTTCAACCTAAAAATTTATGGAAATTGAAGTCGACTACAACCCAACGCCGAGCACGTCATTTTTTATATCAGTTTCAGTAAATGACACGGAAGCCATTTCTTTTGATTATACGACTAAAGCCCACCGCATAATTAGACAAGTTTTAGTTGATAAAAAATCTTTTCCCATAAACCAAATGATAACTTCTGAATGGGATACGCTCGTTCTGAAAGACGGAAAATTTGTACAAAAATATCACGTTAAATGGATAGACATGGACAAACGAGATTGGTGTAATGATGAAATTTGGGAGACTGTAAAAGAACAACCTATTTCTAAGGAATTAACTGAAAATCTTTTAAGATATTCCCGTATAGTCTCAGATAACTATAAATTTTTGCACAAATTTTCTGACGAGGTAAAAAGTTTTGAGCAACTATTATCAAAAGAAATGGCTAAATTTTTAGGTTGAAAATTTTACATCACACAACACCGCGATAAGCGGTTCCAGAAATTTACATAAATTAAATTTTTTCCGCTCCGCTACAAAATAATAATAAGGAGTATAAATTTCTTTCACCCAAATTGCGCTGACGATTATTAAAGTTTAGTGATATAATAAAGATAAGAGGATAGCCAGTATTTAAACTAAATAAAACGGCGCAACTTCGCTTCATCGGGAAACGTAATGTGTAATATTACTCGAAGCCCTCGCCTTTAGCAAAGTTTATATAATATCTTAACTTAAATAAAATCATGAAGATGAATATAAAAAACTTTTTTAGATTTAATAAAATCAAAATAATCTTTACGCTATTGTTTCTATTAGTATTTTTACTCTTTAAAACCGAAATTCCTGTCTTTGATGCTACATACATTAAACATGGTTTCCCACTTCCCTTATTAGAAAGACGGATAGATACTGGTTGGGACATAGGACATACAAGCTATAGAGTATTGCCGCTTGGGATGGTTGTCGATGTACTTTCTTGGTATTTAATTTCCTGTTTAATAATGTCCGTTTATAGTAAATATAAGAAACCAGTTTAGGCTCGGGCTCCTGCGTCATACTATCGGTCGTTTTGCTCCCTCGTTCGCCTTGCAGGTTCACCACATAACAGCGATTAAGAGGAAAATTCTTGCAGAATTTTCCCAAATTTTGACTTCGTCAAAACTTCTCATAATCGCATACGTTATATGAAATAAAATTCTTTCTTTTTTCTTTTTTATAGAGGGGAAATAAAGTATTATAAATTCATAATCGTAAAACTGGAATCAATTTATAAACAAAAAATAACGGATCTGGAGGAGCTTAAAAAATCGGTTTTAAAAATGGCTTTTAGCGGGGAACTGTAATATGCGCAAAAAAATAGATAAAATTGCGCAAAAGTACGATTATTTGGAAAAATTCAAACAAGAAATTGTCATAAAATATGTCTATTTTAAGCCATAAAATTGATGATTGACATTACTTGAATAGTATAATATACTACAAACATATAATTGTTGAATAGTTAAATATATATGAAACAAGAATTGATCCAATATCTGCAAAAGCAAATTTTAACCACCGATGATCGGTTAAAGCACTTTACTCACAGCCCGGCAGGAGAAAAATATCCTCAGCGTTTTTTGTATGTAAAATTGCAAAAATATATCAATGATTTTTTGGATAAAAAATCTAGCAATAGAATGGTGATAATTCCCGGCTTCAGAGGCGTGGGAAAAACAACATTAATGGCTCAGATTTGTTCGGAATTTAAAAAGAAAGACGTTCGGGTTTTTTTCTTGTCCGTAGAAGATTTGAGAAATTATTTTGATGCAGGCATTAATGAAATAATTTCCGCTTATGAAAAGATTATCGGTGAATATTTGGAAAGCCTAAAAAAACCGATAATAATATTTTTTGACGAAGCGCAGACTGATCCAAAATGGGCAATCACCCTGAAATCATTATTTGAGAGAACGAATAATGTTTTTTTATGCGTCACGGGATCTTCAGCGATTGTCCTGCAATCAACGCCGAATATTGCCAGAAGAGCTATTTTTGAGCCAATGACGCCAATGTGCTTTGGGGAATATCAGATGATAAAAAGTAAAATCTATCCGACTCCGGGGTTGAAAAATAAAATAAGGCAAGCGATTTATTTTTCGCCGACAGCCCGGGAAATTTATAAAAATCTTTCTGATTTGGAAGGAATAGTTAATAGTTATTGGTCAAATATAGATAGAAATGACATTAAAAAATATTTGTCATACGGAACATTTCCTTTCGCGCAGATAATGCCGGATGAAATTTCAATTTATAATAATATATCACTGCTGCTTGAAAAAATTATCAAACAAGATATGCCTACTCTTGGAAGTTTTAATCAAGAAACACTCGGCGCAGTAAAGAGAATTTTGTTCGCAATTGCAGAAAATGATGTTACGAGTTTGACTACTCTGGCAGATAAATTTGGCATTAGCCGTTTAACTTTGGCTAATATTTTCGATGTCTTGGAAAAAGCGGAACTCTTGGTGAAAATTCCTCCGCATGGATCAAATATGACTATCGCCAATAAGCCAAATAAATATTTATTTATGAGTCCGGCAATAAGAATGTCATTCTTTTACTTTTCCGGGAATGAAGGAACCTATTTAACGAGGCAAGGAAAATTATTGGAAGATTCTATAGGAGCGCATTTATATAGAGAGTTCATCTTGAGAGGTGATGGAATTATTCGTTATGACAGCGCTCAAGGGGGAGCAGATTTTATTTTACAAATAGGAAATACTAAAAAGATTATTATAGAGGTTGGGCTTGGGAATAAAGACAAAAAACAAGTAATGGGAACTATGCGTAAAATTAAATCAGATTATGGAATTGTTTTTTCAAGTAGTCCTTTGATGATTGATAAAGAAGAGAAAATTGTTAATGTGCCGCTTGACTATTATTTTCTAATGTAAAAATATGAACGAAGCAGAAACAAGAGAAAAGGAATACATCAGCTAACACGGCAGGCTGTCTAAAATGTATACAAAACGATAAATTTATTGTGTAATATGGGGATAACTAAAAATTTTATTGCTAAAATTAGCACACCAAATTTTCTGAAATCAAAAAATTTTTAGTTATTAGACAGCCTGACGGCATATCTGGTTACGGTTCGCCTCTGGCGAGCCTCCACCCATATTTTACTTCGCTTCGCTCCGTAAAACATCAGATATGCCGAAACGTTAGGCGAAATTCTAACCCCCACCTAAAAATCATTAAATTTATATAAATTAGAAGAACCTTTATTGATATGGAATTTAAAATAAAGCAAATTGGAATAATTCATAGCCCATATAAAACCAACGAGGGGTGTCCTATTCAAGGTAATATAAACCCTAAAAGTAAAGGACAAATTGAATTATTTCCAGAATATGAATATGGATTAGAAACAATTGAAACATTTTCACATATTATCTTGTTTTACATTTTTGATAAGGCTGGAGATATTAAATTATCTCGCCCAACATTTTTAGATGATTCTTCACATGGTGTTTTTGCATCTAGACATCCTTGCAGACCAAACAGCATAGGTATTTCAATTGTAAAACTAGAAAAGAGAAATAAGAATATTCTGGAGGTATCTGGGATAGATATATTTAATAATTCTCCTCTAATTGATATTAAACCATATATTCCGAGATTTGATTATTTTAAGAATGCAAATAATGGATGGACAGAAACGAAAAAGATTCGTCCAAAACCTAAAGGGAGAGAATAGAATGGTGAGGGTCAGAACTCAAAGGGGCGCTGCGCTTTCGGACTTCGTCCCCACCCTTGTATAACAGCGATTAAGAGGAAAAATCCTCGGCTCGGATTTTTCCCAAATTTCTTCCGCTTCGCTCCAGAAACTTCTCTATCGCGATGTTATACGCAATTCAAAAAATATTTTTCTTTTATAAGGAGTTTTGAAAAATGAAATTCAACCCAGACGCCTAATATGGTAAAATAAATATATGCCAAAAAATAAAACTATAAACGTAAAAGGAACCAAAATCACGATTATAAAACAGGGCGATTCCGACTATGACTATATTTCCCTGACTGACATGATTAAGGCGAAGGATGGTGATTTTTTTATTTCCGACTGGCTGAGAAATAGAAATACGGTTGAATTTTTGGGTATTTGGGAAAGAATTTATAATCCTAATTTTAATTATGGCGAATTTGCCATAATTAAAAGCAAGGCGGGGTTGAACAATTACAAAATAAGCGCAAAAGAATGGGTGGAAAAAACTAACGCCATAGGATTGAAAGCTACAACAGGAAGATATGGAGGAACTTACGCGCATAAAGATATTGCCTTTGAATTCGGAATGTGGATCAGCGCGGAATTTAAAATTTATCTCATCAAAGAATTTCAGCGCCTTAAAGAAAACGAAGCGGAAAATCTGAAACTCGGGTGGAATATCCAAAGAACGCTGACAAAAATTAATTACAAAATTCACACTGACGCAATAAAAGAAAACCTAATCCCGCATGAACTGACAAAAGATCAGGTTAGTATGAAATATGCTAACGAAGCGGATTTGCTCAATGTGGCCTTATTCGGAATAACCGCAAAAATATGGCGAGACCAAAATCCGAAGTTAAAAGGAAACATTCGAGATTATTCCACGATTGAACAATTGGTAGTTTTATCTAATCTTGAGAGTATAAACGCATTGTTAATTCGCGAAGGACTTACTCAGCAAGATCGAATTTTAAAATTAAATAATACTGCAATAATTCAGATGAAATCGCTTTTAACAAGTAACGGAGCAAAAAAACTGGGATCGCCAAAATAAATCATAATAAGGAGTTTTTTATTTTTGGCATTCACCCCTAACCCCTCTGTCAAAAATAAAAAACAAAAAAACAAATTTTCTTTTAAAATAGATAGAGTTATTGCAATAAACACAGAGATAAAAAATTTACATCGCACAACACCGAATATGAGGTTCCGGAAATTTGCATTAATATAATTCATAAGGAGCGCAAATTTCTTCCACCCAAATTTTTATTTCTCTTTTCTCTAAAATAAAATTGAGGAAAAGAAATAAAAACTTCTCATATCCCGAAATGTTATACGCAATAATAAAAAGCATCTAATACGAATTACCGCGTACGCCTCTTCATGTTTACGAAAAAATTCATGACAATAAAAAAATCCCCGTGTTAAATGCGATTGAACTGCATCCAACGCGGGGAAAATTTGCTGCAAACATTAAATTAATTAAAGAACGCATACCCCTTTTTCCTGTCTCCGTTTTTATATTCCAAATACCAATATTTTCCACCGTAAGGCGGAATCAGGTTTCCAATATCTGTTTCAATAACAGAAAAACAAGGTTGCTCTAAACCATCCCTAAGCACGAATTTAACATTGATTACACGGCCAAGCAATGTTTCTTCTGCCGTATGATCTTTATTTTTAGAAAGATCACTCTCTATCTGCTCATCGCTCATACAGAAATAAAAAGTTTTATTTTTTAGCTGTATAAAACCGGCCGCTCCAAACGTTTTATTACTTGCTTCCCTAGTGCCGTCAATGCATTTTACAAATTCATCATCAATTCTTATTAAACGTTTTTGACGCACTTTTTGCTCTTGACTCATCATTGTACTCGGGTACATAAGTATTCCTCCTTTTTTTATTATGTTTTTTGTACATTATGAAAGGTGCTGAATATCTAATTTATACATACTTTAATTGAACAAGTCAAGCTGTATAAACATAAAAAGGTAAAAAAACGCTAATATAAAATAAAGGAGCAGTTAATTAACTGCTCCTCAAATTACTAAACTCATTTAATTACTTTTTATTGCTTTCAATGCTTTTTGGTATCTTTCTTCTTTTCCTCCTGTAATTCTTGTGTATTTAATATTGAAATCATGGAGTATTTCAACTATTAATTCATCGATTTTGGCCTGAAATTTTGGATCCGTGCTCCGCACGCCATCATCTTCAATCGGAAATTCACCTGATGGCAAATAGATAACAACATCGTATTTTCTTACTGCTCTTTCGGTTATTTCGCGCAGAACTTTAATAAACTCAAGATTATTCCCAAAAATACAAATCGCATACGCCAATAAATCAATAAAACACTTATCGGCAATATAGTTGTCTCCGGCAATCATTTCCATTTCTAATTGCTTGCCGAAAATCCAAAATTCAGTCTCAATGGGAGTGTTTTCATTAATAGGGAAACCTAACTGCAAGGCTTGCCTGGGTGATTCGGGCAATAATTTGTAATTATTTCTTCCCGCGATATGCTTTGATAATGTCGTCTTTCCTGTGCCATGAGATCCGGTAATTCCCGCTTTCATAGTCTCCTCCTTTTTATTTAAAAATTTCAAAAGATCGTTTATCAGTGTTGTTTTTCCAACACCATGAGATCCTGTAATTGCTATTCTCATATTTTATTTTACAAATAAAAATAAGTTTATTTGTAATTTTAATTATATATTAATAGTATTTTTTTTATTTGTCAACTTTTTCAATTCAAATTTGTTTGGTTATTGTATCTTGTGCTTTTATTTCTTTTTAATAATATTATTAATAATTTCAACAATCCTATCGTTCGCCCCTTTCTTGATAACCGTTTTAATATTACTGCTCAACTTATTTTGCAGTTCTCTGTTGTTTAATAATTTTTTAATATTTTCAACTAGTTTTTCAGCCGTCAATTCTTTTTGATTTAATACAATAGCCGCTTGTTTTTCTTTAAAAATTTCCGCGTTATCTTCTTGATGGGAATCAGGCATGGGAATCAAGATAGCCGGCTTGCCAAGATATGACAATTCAGTCAAAACTCCCATGCCGGCTCGAGAAACCGCGATGTCGGCGGCGGCATACGCCTGGCTCATTTGTTCCGCGTTGAGAAACTCGCGTAACGCGTAACGCGTAACGCGTAACGATTTAGAATATTGTATTTTTTTGTTTTTTCCGGTTACATGAATAATATTGCAAAATTTTGTTAACTCGCCTATGCTTTGCTCAATTAAACTATTAATCGCCACCGCGCCTGTCCCTCCGCCAACCGCCAACACAACTGGCAAATCATTTTTAAAATTAAAAATTTCTTGTGTTTTCGTGTTTTCGTGTTTTCGTGTTTTCGTGTTTTCGTGTTTTCGTGTTTTCGTGTTTTGCGCCGGGTTTCCCGTCCAAACCGCCTTCTTGCCGTAATCGGCCAGAGATTTTTCAAAAGTAACTGTAATAACGTTCGCGAACGGCGCCATTAGTTTATTAGCCAGACCATGGCGAACATCCTGCTGGTGGATTAAAACAGGTACGCGCAACAGCCATGCCGCCCAGACAACAGGCACGCTTACAAAACTGCCGGCGCTCATTACCAAAGCGGGTTTTTCTTTTATTAATATGGCTAAAGATTGAAAAAAAGCAAAAATAATTTTAAATAAATCTATAAAATTTTTAATGGAAAAATATCTTCTGAATTTTCCGCTCGCAATTGAAATAAATTTAATATTTTCTTTTTGAACCATCTGCTTTTCAACTCCATTTCTTGTGCCAATCCATGTAAATTTAAACTTTCCGACATCCGACATCCGACATCCGACATCCGAAATAGCCAAAAGCGGCGCCACGGATCCGCCTGTGCCTCCGCCGGTTAATAATATTTTTTTAATGTTTTTTTGCATAATTACTTTTAATATAAAAATTTTCTGATATTTTTTTGCTTTAAGACTAAATAATCGCCAGCTGCTTTTGACAATAAAAAAGAACGGCGATTAACCGCGCAAACATATTTAACCTTTTTATTAAAAGAAAAAACCTCTTCCACCGCTGGTATCAAATCATTATCAGAGCTAACTAAAACAGCTGTATCATATTTATTTTGTCTGGCAAATCTAATCATTTCTACCGCTATTCTAACGTCAACGCCTTTCTCATGATAAATTTTATCCGGATGCTGAATTAATTGCCCTTCAATTATATTTACTTTATTTTTTCGCAATCTTCTAAACAATTTCTGCTGATTATTGTACATTTCTTCGCTTTTAAAGTTATTCTTTTTTCTCCTTACCGCTCCGACATAATACCTAACATTAATCAATTCAAAATCCCTGCAAAGCCATTCAGAAAATTTACGATAATTAAAATTCAAAAGTGAAATATGTTTTAAATCTTCAGTTAATTCTTTCAAACGAAAATAAAAATTGCTGCCATCAATAAAGACAATAGCTTTTTTTCTTTTAACACTTCGCATATTAAACAAATTAAAAGATCCCGACAAAATCGGGACCTTCATTAACCATGGTCGTTCCCGGTAAAAAACTGGGGCAGGAACATGGTGGGATTAATTAATTTTAGTATAGCAAAAAACTTATCCACAGTCAAGGGGTTTGCGCGAAACACATTATCAATAACTAAAAGCGGCGCCACGGATCCGCCCGTGCCTCCGCCGGTTAATAAAATTTTATATTTCTGCTTTGTATAACCCATAACATATAACTAATAACTTTGAGTTAAAATAAATAAAACAAATTATAAGTTATAAGTTATAAATTATATAATCATCTGCTATTTATTGCCGCGTCTGCTTGCTGATATTAACCAAAATCCCCAAAGCCGCCAAGCATGCCATTATGGCTGATCCGCCATAACTGACTAACGGCAGCGGCACTCCGGTCATGGGCAAAACATTCAGCATGCCGCCGATATTGATCATGGCCTGCAGCACTATCCAGCTTACTATGCCGATTGCCAAAATCCTGCCAAAGCCGTCTGGAGCGTATTTGGACGCTAAATACCCGCGGTAAAACAAATATATATACAGCATAATCAGCGCTCCGCTGAATATTAACCCTGTTTCTTCGCCGATTATGGCAAAAATTGAATCGCCGCTTACTTCCGGCAGATACATGTATTTTTGCCTGGACGCTCCCAGTCCCCTGCCCCAAATTCCGCCGGATCCGATCGCTATTAATGACTGGTTGATTTGATAGCACGCATCCTGGCTGCTGAATTGCGGATCCATCATGCATCTGAAGCGATCCATCTGGTACGGCTTAGCTTGTGCCAGGGCGGCAAAAGCCAAAACTCCCAATAATATTATAGTTAAAATATGCCTTATTTTTCCGCCAGCGGCAAAATAAACTATCAATGATGTGGCGGCAACAATAGACAATGTGCCTATGTCCGGCTGCAGCAGCATCAGCCCGGCGATTACTCCCAAGACAATAATAAAAGGCCCTATGCCTTGATGGAAATCAGCCAGATTTTTGCCCCGGCTTTCCAGCCAAGCCGCCAAATACAACAGAAAGGAAAGCTTGACAAATTCCGACGGCTGGAGCGACTGGCCGAATATTTCTATCCAGCTGCGCGAACCGTTGACTATCTTGCCCAATCCTGGAACAAAAACAAGCGACAGCAAGAACACTGAAAAAATCAGCAAGCCGAAAGCGTATTTCCGCCAGCGATGGTAATCCACGCGGGAAAAAAAGAAAAAAGCCATAACACCCAAAGCAAGCCCGACCAACTGATGCTTAAGGTAATGATAACTGTCGCCAAATTCAGCGTAAGCCACCACGGAAGAGGCGCTGGAAAGCATTACGAGTCCGAATACTACGATAATTCCTATGGTTATAATCAAATTGCGGTCGGGCTCATGTTCATTTCTTTCCGCGGAAAAGATATTTTGAATTAACTGTTTAAGCGATTTTCGCATAACTCATAACGCGTAACGCGTAACAAAAATTATTTAATTCTTTAAGTTAACGAATTAAAGAGTTATCCCCGTTAGATAAATTATCTATACGGGGTGAACGAGTTGATTAAATTTTAAACAATAACCCGTTAACTCGCTAACTCGCTAACTAAATAATATTTTAATTATCTATAAATTATGCGTTACGGGGTGAACGAGTTGATTAAATTTTAAACAATAACCCGTTAACTCGCTAACTCGCTAACTAAATAATATTTTAATTATCTATAAATTATGCGTTATGTGTTACGCGAAATCACATTGTCTTATCAAGCAAAAAAATCACTAACCCAATAACCGCGCTTACTCCGGCGATTACCCAAAAGCGCATCACGATCTTTGGTTCCGGCCAGCCCTTGGCTTCAAAATGATGGTGTATGGGCGCTGACAAAAAAACTTTTTTGCCATGGCGCAATTTTTTTGACAATATTTGGATAACCGTGGATATTGCTTCAATAACAAAAATAAAGCCCAGAAAAGGCAAAATAAAAACAGTATTGGTGTAAAAAGCGATTAGGGCCAAAGTAACGCCCAATGATATGGATCCGGTGTCTCCCATTATAAATCTTGCCGGATTAATATTAAACCACAAAAAAGCAAGCAAAGCGCCCGCTACCACTCCGCAAAATGTAGCTAAATCATATCTTCCGATAGCAAAAGAAATTACTCCGTATGCGGCAAAAGCCATTATTAATGTTCCGCCCGCCAAGCCGTCCAAGCCGTCTGTTTGGTTTACGGCAAAAGCGGTTCCCACCACCACCGCGACAAAAAATACGATGTACATCCAGCCAAAATGAAAATTTCCTAAAAATGGCAGATGCACAATATCCCAGTCCAGCTTAAAATAAAACCACCACGCGCCGACCATGGCAATAATTGTATAAATAATTAATTTATGGCTGAATTTTATGCCTCTTTTTTTGTATCCCAAACGGCGGACATCCATAAAGTCATCGGCTAATCCGACCAAAGCTGAAGCTACCAAGCATCCTAGCGGCAATAGAGTTTGGTTGCGGGACAAAAAATTCAAATTCTTAAATATTTCCCAAGGCAAAAATTTAGACGCGTAAAAAAACAGCAAGCTGAAAATTAAAACAGTAAGCCAAACAAGCAATCCTCCCATTGTCGGCGTTCCTGACTTATGGGCGTGCATTTTTGAATATAACGGCGTCGAACTGTCATCTCTAATCTGCTTGCCTAACTTGTATTTATATAAAAAATAAGTAAGCAAAGGCGTCCAGCTGATCGTAAAAACAAAAGCTAAGGTTGTTAAAAGTAAAATTTTGATAATGTAAAAATCAGTCATAGATTAAAAATAATTAAATAATAAAGAATTTATATTTTATTAATTTATTATTTTATTACTTTTTTATTTTTGTTATTTTATTATTTCAACGAAAGTTAATCAAATAAACCGAGGCAATGGCAGCCAGCAAAAACAGATTGGCCATTAAGGCCGCGCCGAACAGCAAATGAACGATAAATTTGCCGTGCTTGTGTATAAAAGTTAATAAAATAAAATTGGTTAAAATAAAAATGAAGCCAAGCAGCGGAATAATATAAACCCTTGAAACATCGCCTATTAAATCAACTCCGAAATTAACATTATAATGCAAAAAAACCAATTCTTGGCTCACATTCTTATTGATAAAAAACGCAACCGCCCAATTTAATGAATTTAAGCTTATTAACGCGATTAAATATATTCTAACATAAATAAAGCCCAGCAAGTCAAAGGCGCTATTCAATGAAATCTTATTGCTTAAATTAAAATAATTTAAAAATTTTAACCAAAGAATTCTCATAATTTCTGCGCGCAACGCATAACGCGTAACTCGTAACGCGAAATATATAATAATAAATTTAATATTACCCTAAATACAACTTACCATATTTCGCAAAAAATGAAAACTTTCCTATATTTATAATTTTATGGTATAATAAAATAAAATTATTCATCACTGCGTTACGCGTTATGCGTTACGCGTTATGCGAACTATGTTTACCGATCAACAAATCAAAAAAATATTTGAAAAATCCAAAATGCTTCCGGCTGATGAATTTAATAAAATCATTAAAGACGCGAAAACCGCTGAAAAAAAAATTGAGGGATATTTATATGAAAAAAAAATCATATCTCCGGCAACGTTATATGAAAATGCCGCCAGTTATTTTAACACGCCTTTTATTAATCTGAAAGGCCAAATAATAAGGAAAGATATTTTAACCGCGATACCTGAGCCGATTGCTTCCACCCACAAATTAATCGCCTTTGAAAGCAGCGGCAAGGAAATTAAAATAGCTACCACAGACCCTGAAAATCTGGAAATTTTTGAATTTATCAAGAAAAAAACCAAATTGAAGCCGATAATATACTTAACCAGCCCTGAAAGCATTTCAGACATCTTGAAGCAATACCACAAAAGCTTAAAAGCCGAGTTTAAGGATTTAACGGATAAGGAAACGGAAATTTCAGGAGATGAAAATTTGGAAAAATTAGCCAAAGACCTGCCCATAGTCAGAATAGTGGACACTTTGCTGGAATACGCTATATTTGAAAATGCCAGCGACATACACATAGAGCCGGAGGAAAAAGAAATTACTGTCCGCTACCGCATTGACGGCATTCTGATTAACGTGATGACTCTGCCGAAAAATGTGCAGTCTGGAATTATAGCGCGCATAAAAATATTGGCGAATCTTAAAGTTGACGAGCATCGCCTGCCTCAAGACGGGCGGTTTAAAATAGCAAGCAAAGACTATAAAGTTTCATTCAGGGTTTCTATTATTCCGACTTACGGCGGAGAAAAAATAGTTATGCGCCTGCTTTCTGAAAAAGCGCAGATTTTAAATTTGGAACAATTGGGATTTCAGCCAAAAAGCTTGGATATTATCAAGCGCAACATCAGCAAGCCGCATGGCATGATATTAGTTACCGGGCCGACCGGATCGGGAAAAACCACTACATTATATACCATACTTAATATTTTAAACACCCCGAAGGTTAATATTATTACGATTGAAGACCCGATTGAATACAGGATGGCGCATGTAAACCAATCGCAGGTCAACCCTAAAATCGGCTATACTTTTTCCGCCGGATTGCGCGCTTTTTTGCGCCAAGATCCGGACATTATAATGGTCGGCGAAATACGAGATCAAGAAACAGCGGAAATCGCCATTCATGCCGCCATGACCGGCCATTTAGTGCTGTCCACTCTGCATACAAACGACGCTCCCACTACTCTGCCCCGGCTGGTTGAAATGGGGGTTCCTTCATTTCTTGTCGCGTCAACAACCAATGTTATCGTCGCGCAAAGATTAGTCAGAAAAATCTGCTCTAACTGCATTCAAAGCTACATGCTTGGCAAGCAAGCCATTGAAGAAATAAAAAAACAATTGAATATTGAAAACATTATGCAGGCAATGGAAAAAACAAAAGCCATCGCGGACGCGGGGAAAGGCATAGAATCGCTTCTTTTTTACAAAGGCAAGGGATGCAAGCAATGCGGAAACAGCGGCTATAAAGGGAGGATAGGCATATACGAAACATTGGAAATTACCGAGGAAATTTCAGAATTAATATTAAAAAATGCCAGCCGCGCGGAATTAATAAAGCAAGCGAAAAGGCAGGGCATGCTGTCTATTGTTGAAGACGGCTTTATAAAAGCGAAAAACGGCATCACTACGATTGAGGAAATTATGAGAGTTACGAAAGAATAGCTTCTCGTAACGCGTAACGACGAAAATTATTTAGTTCTTTAGTTAACGAGTTAATCAAATTTTAAAAAATAACTCGTTAACCCGTGAACTCGCTAACTAAAGAATATTTTAATTATTTATTAATATATGTCTATAAATTTATCTTCCGCCAATCAAGAAGAAGAGCAAACAAAATCAAGCGATAAAAAAACAGCTGAAACGTCTCCGGCATCCGAAGAAAAAACATTTATTGATAAAATGAATAATTTTTTGCTGCGCCTCAGCCGCGTTCCGCTTACTGAAAAATTATTTTTTGTGCGGCATCTCGGCGTTATGATGAAGGCGGGCATCTCTCTGTCAGCCGCTCTTTCAACTTTGGCAAAACAGACAAAAAATAAATATTTCGCCAAAATTCTTAATGATGTCTCAAGCCAAGTGGAAAAAGGCACAACATTGTCTGAAAGCTTAAAAAAACATGAAAAAGTTTTTGGCGAACTTTTCATAAATATGATTGAAGCCGGGGAAATGTCCGGCAAACTGGAAGATGTTTTTGATCGGCTTTATATACAGATGAAAAAACAGCACGAATTAATTTCCAAAGTAAGGGGGGCGCTCACATACCCGGCGGTAGTTATTACCGCCATGATAGGCATTGGATCATTTATGATGGTATTTGTGGTGCCGAAAATTTCCGACATGTTCAAGGATTTCAGCGCGGAGCTTCCTTTGCCGACCAAAATATTAATCGGCGCCAGCGACGCGATAGTAAATAACGGAGTGCTCACCGCTGTTTCTTTAATACTGTTCATTTTCGCTTTTATTAAAATACTGCGTACCTACAAAGGAAAATATTATTTTCAGCTGTTGTTGTTAAAACTGCCTATTTTATCGCCTATTATTAAAAAAATAAATTTAGCCAGATTCGCCAGAACCATCAGCTCTTTGTTGAAAACTGACATTATGATTGTTAAAACTTTCCAAATAACCGGCAGCATACTCGGCAACTTGCATTACAGGGCGGCATTACTGGAAATGAGCGGCAAGATCAAAAAAGGCAGCACTATTTATGAAATTATTTCCAATTATCCGCATTTATTCCCGCCAGTGGTAACCCAGATGATATCAGTCGGGGAAGAAACCGGAGAACTGGACAATATACTGGAAGAGCTGGCGGAATTCTACGAAAACGAAGTTGATGAAATCATGAACAACCTTCCCTCAATAATTGAGCCGGTGCTAATCTTGATTTTAGGCGCCGGCGTCGGGGCAATGGCCGTTGCCATAGTTATGCCGATGTATTCCATCACGCAGTCAATGTAGACGCGCTCAAATCTGCAAATAATATTCAAATCTACAAGTTTAAGATTTTTAATTTCGTACTTCGTTATGCGTTATGCGTTACGAGTTATGCGTTACGAGTTATGCGTTACGAGTTATGCGTTATGCGAAAAAACAACCTCGGATTCTCATTGATTGAAGTTTTGGTTTCTTCTGTAATTATAGCTATTTTAACCTTGTCTATTTTTAATTTAATAATTTATTCCTTAAAAGTTACCGGCGATAATAAATTACGCATGGCCGCGGCGACTATCGCTAACCAAAAGATGGAATATGTCCGCAGTTTGCCATACAACAACGTCGGCACAACAAGCGGAATCCCGTTTGGAATAATTCCCGTAAATGAAACCGTTAACGTAAATAATGGGGTATTTTTTGTTAATACGCTTGTTGAATACGAAGACGATCCTTTTGACGGAATAGAAGACGGGATGCCGGACGATCTTCTGCCGACTGACTACAAAGAAGTGAGAATAAGAGTTAGTTGGAACGGCCCTTTCGGCTTTAAAAACGTTTCTGTATTTACGAAAATAGCGCCCAGAGGCATGGAAACCAACGCGGGCGGCGGCACGCTTTCAATCTTGGTGTTTGATGCTAGCGGCATGCCGGTAGCCACTTCTTCGGCGCATATTGAAAATAATCTGCTTAACCCGGCAATAAATTTTGATATAGAAACAAACAGCGACGGCAAAATAAGCTTGCCGGGCGCGCCGGAATCAATAGAAGGATATGAGATAACTGTAACCAAGGCCGGATACAGCACCAGCTCAACAACAGCCAGAACCGTTGATAACCCCAATCCCACCAAGCCGCATGCCACCGTGCTGGAGGGTGAAAAAACAGAAATAAGCTTTGCCATTGATTTGTTAAGCGATCTGAATATATACGCGGTAGCAGCCAATTTGCCTCAAAACTGGCAGGTCAACACAGATGAAACAGGGGAAAACCAGATTAATTCGCGCCTAGTTATTGACAGTTCCGGATATATTTATATTGTCTGGCAAGACTATCGCGACAGCTCGTCCAGCCGCATTTACGCGCAAAAATACGATTCCGGCGGCAATGCCCAATGGCTGCCTGATGATATAAAAATAAGCGACGCCAATAAGCAAGTTCTGCCTGACATTATGGTTGACAGCGCTGGTGATTTGTATATTTGCTGGAATGACGACTCTCCCGGAAATGAAGAAGTTTATTTGGACAAAAGAAACTCTGCCGACGGGAGCGATGCCTGGATTGGCGCGGAAAGAGTGGATACTTTAGCTGACGCAAAAGACCAGACCAACGGCAGAATGTCTTTGTCTGAAATTCTGAGCGTCCCTGAAATTACTGTTGTTTGGCAAGACAACCGCAATACGGATCTTGACATATTCATGCAGCGCTATGACGCGGCGCGCAATGAACTTTGGATTCCTGAAATTAGCGTAAACGCGAATCCGGCGGACGGAACCAATCAATACGAGCCGGAAATAACCGCTGACTCTGCCGATAATCTATATGTTGCATGGACTGACTCAAGAAACGGCGATTTGAATATTTATGGGGCAAAACACGATACAATAGGGAGCGCTCTCTGGGCTGCTGATTTATTGATTAATACTGACGGCGGCGCAACTGACCAATACTCGCCTGACATAGCAATTGATTCCGCAGACAATGCCTATATTGTCTGGACTGACGAACGCAACGGCAATCCTGATATTTACGCGCAAAAATACGATGCGGACGGAAATGTTCTTTGGGCTTCTGATCTGCTTATCAACACTAATGCTGATTTAACCAGCCAATACTCCCCTGCCATAGCCATAGATTCGCTGGATAATATTTATATTGTCTGGACTGACGAGCGCAACGGCAATCCTGATATTTACGCGCAAAAATACGACGCGGACGGAAATAATTTATGGAGTGAAGATGTTAGACTTAACATAGATCTTGGAACATCGGCCCAATACAATCCGGATGTAACAATAAATCCTGTCAATAATGTGCCTTACGCTTCATGGGAAGACGACAGAGAAGATGACTTTGACATTTACGCCACGCCATTTGACAATTACGGGACTGAAACGCCAATCGCCAATGCCCCGATAAATATTCAAGGCGCTAAAAAAATAGGAGAAGACCCTGTTATTTATAAATACAGCCAAAATTTTTCTACGAACGGTTCAGGGATAATATCCATATCTAATATTGAATGGGATTCATATACTTTGACTTTGCCGGATGGATATTCCGCTTACGCTATCATTATGTCTGAACCGCTCCAGCCAACCGATCTTCCTCCCGACAGTGTCGTGGAAGTAAAACTTTATTTAAAGTAAAATCAATATAACGCGAATCTATCTCGCCAAAGCGGGGCGGATTAGCGCTATGCAACATGATTAAACAAAAAAAACAAAACGGCTTTTCGCTTTTGGAAATAACGGTTGTTATGTCTATTTTTATTATCTTGTTTTTTGTTTCCTCCGACTTTATTATCAGAGGATTTAAATCCATTCTATTCGGCTACGAGCAAGATTCAGCGGTGCAAAACGCAAAAAGAATAACCAATGAAATAATTGGAGAAGTTAGGGAGTCCGCGCAAAGCGACCGCGGAGACTATTTGCTTGATACTGTGGAAGAGCAAAATTTCAGTTTTTTCAGCGATATTGACAGCGACGAATATATTGAAAAAATAAGGTATTTTTTGGATAGCGACATATTAAAAAAGGGGGTTATAGAGCCGATTGGAGATCCGTTGGAATATTTGGACGAGAATGAAATGATTTCCGAAATAGCTGAATATATCAATAATCAAGCCGAGCCTATTTTTACGTATTATGACACTAATAATAATTTAATCGCCAACCCCTTGGCGAATAAAAACAGCATACGGCTAATCCGCGTTTTTATAAAAATAAACGCTACGCCGGAGATAGCTCCAAGAGATTATGTTGTTGAAACAGACATACATTTAAGGAATTTGAAAGACAACTTATAAATTTAAACTATGCTTAAAGATTTATGATTAAGAATAAAACAAGCCAATCCGGAGCCGCTCTTATTCTTGTTTTGTCAATCACGGCGATTTTTTTAGCGTCTTCCATGGGATTAATATCATTGGGAATATACAGAAACCGGCTTTATCTCCAGCAGTCTGCCAAACAGCAGGCCCTGCATATAGCTGAAGCCGGCGCGAATTATTACCGCTGGCATCTCGCGCATGAACTGGATGATTATTACGACGGCACAGGCGCGGATCCGGGAGAGCCGGGCGAGCCATACGGGCCTTACGAGCATACTTTTTACGAGCCGTCTGGAAGCGCGGCAGGAACCTACGTCCTGGAAATCACTCCTCCCCCCATCGGCTCCACTATCGTAAAGGTAAAATCAACCGGGTGGGTTAACAGCTATCCCAACATAAAAAGGACAGTGGAAATAAGATACGGGGATCCGTCTCTCGCGCATTATTCTTTTCTGACAAATTCCGATATCTGGTTCGGCGACAGTGAAAATGTAAGGGGAGAAATGCATTCCAACGGCGGCGTGCGGATGGACGGCACAAACGATTCCATAGTGGCTTCTGCCAGAAATACTTATATCTGCACCTTCAGCCACGGCTGCAATTCTTCAAACTGCGGCAGCCCCTGCGCTTGGATCAGCGGCACCGGCTGCGAGTGCCCCGCTGTTTGGGGAGCCGGGCCAAACTATGATTTATGGGATTACCCGGTGCCAATCGTTGATTTCAACAGTATTACCGCGGATATAGCGGAAATAAAGGACAACGCGCTCTACTTTGGTTCATCAGGAGGAAATAATGACGGGTATCATGTTATTTTTCAAAATGACGGCACTTTTGATGTTTATATTGTTAATAGTTTGGAAGCGGCAATTTATCAATACAAAGAATCTTTTACCGGCTGCGGCCAAAATATCGCGGAAAAAATTAACAGCGAAACCTATGATAATAATTATGCGATACCGGCTAACGGCCTTATTTACATTGAAGATGATGTCTGGGTTGAGGGAACTGTTAACGGACGCGCTACATTAGTCGCCGCCAGACTGCCTGATAATATTAATAAAAGAAAAACTATTTATATAAACAACAATATTAATTATTTGGCTCGCGACGGCAATCATATTTTAGGGCTTATCGCGCAAAAACATATTAAAATACCGCAGCACGCCCCGACTGATTTGGTTATTGACGCCATACTTTTAGCGCAAAATGGCCGCTGTTTTAGAAATTATTATTGCTGCGAACCAAGCTGTGATGTAAAAAACAGCATAGAAGTATACGGCGGAATAATCACTAATCAAATTTGGACATGGTCTTGGGCGGACGGCACGGGCGCTACTATAGACGGCTACAACACTACAACTTCAATTTACGATTCTAACGCCACCTACGCGCCGCCGCCTTCCTTCCCGACAACAGGAGAGTATGTGTTCATATCATGGGAAGAAAAATAATAACTGTAATTTGAAATTGGAAATTGGAAATTTGGGTAATTCTTTTGAAATATTTTTATTTATTTCCAAATTACTAATTTCTAATTTCTAATTTCAAAAACGTTATTTTTATGATATAATATTAATACCCCTTAAACTATTTTATAAACAATATATGTTTTTCAATAATAACTCAACTTACCCCATAGGCCTGGACATATCTGATTTATCGTTGAAATTCGTCCAGCTTAATAAAATCAGGAATAAAATAACAATCCAAGCTATGGGCAAAACCAGCCTGCCGGCGGGATTGATTGAAGGAGGAGAAATAAAGAATAAAGAAGGAGTCGCTAAAAAAATAAAAAAACTTATCGCGAATCCGCAATTCGGCAAAATTAGCTCCGGGGAAATAATATCATGCTTGCCTGAAACCAAAACCTTCATCAAGCTTATTGAAGTTGAAAGAACTCCTAATCCAATGCGGGAAATTATCAGCAATGAAATTGAAAAACACATACCAATGCCAATTAACGAAATGTACTACGATTGGCAAATCATAAAAACACCGGATAGCAAGCAATCGGTTTTAATAGGGGCCGCGCCGCAGAATATAGTGAGCCAATACGCTAATTTGCTCAAAGAAGCCAAGTATTCTATTGTGGCTCTGGAAATAGAGCCGATTTCCATCTGCCGCAGCCTGCTTGCCGAAGAAGCATTAAAATTTGAGGGGGCATTTGAAAAAAATTATGGCATTATTGATATAGGCGCGAAAAGGACAAGCATGATTATCTATTCAAAAAATACGATTCTTTTTACCGTAAGCATGCCGATATCCGGAGAGGAGGCGACTAACCGCATTGCCAGAACATTAAAGATTGAAGCAAGCCAAGCTGAAAAGGCAAAAATTGTCTGCGGTTTTGATGAAAGAAAAGCTGATGGAATTATCAAAAACATCCTGTCCGATATGGCCCATGAGCTGATAAAAAAAATGCGGGAAACTATTGAATTTTATAACGCTCATTTCTCCGGCAGGGGCCCGATCAATGAAATTCTGCTTTGCGGCGGCGGCGCTAACATAAAAAAGTTGGATGAAATTATCAGCAAAGAGCTTTCAATTCCAGCTAAGCCGGGCAATGCTTTGATTAATTTATCGGAAATTAACGGAAAATTCTCCGATATTTTAAAAGAAAAGCATATTCTGGAAATTGATTTGAATAAAGAAAGCAAAAATAAAAAAAACAAGCTATTATCAATAACTCAGGACGCGAGCCTGACTTTTTCCACGGCAATAGGCCTTGCTTTAAGGGGAATATTTATAGAAGAGATATAAATTTTCATATAAACGCACTAACATTAAAACATATTAAAAAATAATATTGTTCAAATGTTAAAATGCTTAAATGTTAAAATTAAATTTAATACCGCAACAATTAAAAAAAGAGCTTAAGCTAAAACGGATTTACAAAATACTGAAAAAGATGAGTAGCTTTATTATTATAGCCATGGTGATAATCGCCATAACTCTTTTGATCGCCAAGCTGATCATGCAAAATCATTTTAATAAAATAATAGAGCAGGGCGCTTTGATAACTAAAAGCAGCCAAAGCTACAATGCTGAAGCAAGGGATATTAATTTCCAGATAAGCCAAATTTCGCAAATTCAAAACGAATTTACCGAATGGTCTTTGCTTCTGGAAAACTTAGCCGCCAAAACCCCTGAAGATATTTCATTGTCAAATGTTAAAATCAGCGGCGATCCAAGCTTAATCAGCATCAAAGGGCTGGCCGGCTCGCGCGATAATCTGCTGCTTTTTAAAAAAAGCTTGGAAGATTCTCCCGTATATTCCGACATTAAATTCCCTTTGCAAAACATAATGCAGAAAGAAAATATAAATTTTGAAATAAGCGCAAGCTTAAACTTGCCCGTGTTGAAAGATGTCAAGTAAGACTTATCTTCTTGAACACTAAATTACTGAATATTATTATTTTTGTTTATTAAAATACTCCTGCAAGCATTGTTAAATTGTTTTAATGATAGCAATTTAGCAATGTAACAATTTAACGGTTATATGCAAATAGATAATTTTACAAAATACAGCTTAAAGAAAAAAATAATAGCCGGACCTGTAATTTTTCTTGCTATTATGGGAATTATTGTTTTTTTTATCGTAATGCCGGCCATTAATGACATTAAAAAGATAAAAAACGAAGTTGAGGCGGAAAGAATTGATTTAGAAAAAAAATACATTAAGGGGCAAAGCTTAAAGCAGTTAAAAGAAAACTTGCAAGAAATAAAGCCGGATTTGGAAAAGCTGAACAATGTTTTTGTTATTAACGAGCAAGAGCTTGATTTTATTACAACTTTAGAAAATTTCGCGCATGAAAACAATGTTGAGCAAAAAATAAACATGGACGCGTTTAAAAATCTTGACAAAAGCAAAGCGCTGCAAGAAATACGGTTAAATCTTTCTTTGGCCGGCGGCTTTACGGAATTGCTGAATTACTTGGCGGACTTGGAGTCTTCGCATTATTATATAACTGTAAATTCCTTGGAAGTCTCTTCGGCATCGGCCAAATCGCCTATCGCCGGCAAGGATTTGGGCCTTAGCAGCGGCATAAGCATGGCGATTTCAGCGAATATTTACTGGGTTAACAAATAAAAAATCTATGGATAAAATAAAATTCACATCAAAAAAAACATTTTTTTGGCTTTATATTATTATAATAATTTTAAGCATTTCCGCGTTGTCTTATAATACTTTCTTTTTGTACAAAAATTTTTATCAAGTGATTACCTATTTTGAAGAAATAATAGTGCTGAAAGAAAAAGTCGCGGTTGAAACAGTGGATATTGAAAAATTTAACGTTATTACGGAAAAAATAAACAAAAAAACAAACAGGCGGGAATTGGATAAAATTTCCAATCCTTTTGATTAGCCGCGCGTAACGCGTAACGCGTAACGCGCGAGTAGTAATGCGCGGATAAATTAATTTCCGCCGCGTCGCAGTCTCCTGCCTGCCCCTGCTTCTTGCGGGGAAAGGGACTGCGGCGGACAAGCAGGCGAAACCGCCGCAGTCCTCTGCTGAGAAACTGCGGCGAGGCAGCATGAAATTCTAACTATTTTAAAAAACCATTCACTTTGGTGCAAAGTGAATGGTTTTTTAAATACGCTTATAGATTTGAGTGTTAATGCTCCGGCGACATTTTGCGGAGGCGCTTGATGATAGGCGGCAATATTTTTATAACTTGTTTAATTTCAGCTTCCGTTGTGAGCTTACCCAAAGTAAACCTGATAGAATTATGCGCTACTTCCGGCTTGATCCCCATGGCCAGAAGCACATGCGAAGCTTTCAAGCTGGATGAAGCGCAGGCAGAGCCGGTGGAAACCGCTATTCCTTTCAGGTCCAATGAAATCAAAATTGACTCCCCTTCAACTCCCAAAAAAGAAAAATGGGCGTGCGACGGAGTGGAAATTTCCCGGTCAGTATTTAGTATGGCATTTGGAATATTTTTCATTATTCCGTTAACCAGCATATCGCGCAATTTAACTATTTTTTTATTTTCAACTTCCCGGCTTTTTTTATCCAATAATCTTATTGCTTCCCCCAGCCCGACAATCCCCGGAACATTTAAAGTTCCGCTGCGCAAATTTCTTTCATGATGCCCTCCCAGCTGAACCGGCTTAAGCGGCGTTTCTGATTTGACGAATAAAGCGCCGACCCCTTTCGGACCGTAGATTTTATGCCCCGACAAGCTTAACAAATCGCAGTGCAGGCGCTTGACATCGCAATCAAGAAAATTAACCGCCTGTGTCGCGTCAGTATGGAAATAAATCGGGCGCGGCTTCTCTCCCCTGTTTTTAGTTCTGCATTTATGCCACTCTTTTAATCTTTTCTCATTAATATTTTTAATAATCTTGCCGATCTCGCGGATCGGCTGAATGCTCCCCACTTCGCTGTTAACATACATAATTGAAACCAAAACCGTATCATCTCTAATCGCTTTTTTAAACTTTTCAATATCAACAACGCCGTTCGCCTTAACAGGCAAACGCGTAATTTTCATGCCTTTTGCTTCCTGATCCGTCAACGGCTCCAAAACAGCGTCATGCTCAATAAGCGATGTAATAATATGCATTTCTTCTCTCTTTATCCCCTGTTTTTTTAATGCTTTTACCACGCCTTTTATGGCTAAATTATCAGATTCCGTGGCTCCTGATGTAAAAATAATTTCATCCGGCGCGCAGTTTAAAAATCTTGACAATTCTTCTCTTGCCGCGTCAACTCCCGCCAACGCAGCTTGACCAAAACCATGGATTGAAGAAGGGTTGCCGAACTTATCGCTGAAATAAGGCAGCATGACCTTAAGGACTTGCTTGTCCATGGGCGTTGTCGCGCTATGGTCTAAATATATTTTCATAATTTTTAACCTCCCCTAACCCCTCCTTAGTAAGGAGGGGAATATAATTAGCTTATTATAATTAATATACAATTAACCTCGCAAAATTTCTCCCCTTGCCAAGGGGAGATGCCCGAAGGGCAGAGGGGTATTTAGACAGCTACAACCTCTTTAACTTCCGGAACTTCTTTTTTAATTTCCGCCTCAATCCCCTGCTTCAAGGTAATTTGCGACATGGGGCAATGAGCGCACATGCCCATTAATTCAACCTTTAAAACGCCGCTATTTTCATCAAAATTTACAAAATGAACATCTCCGCCATCTGCCTGCAGAGAAGGCCTGATTTTTTCTAAAACTTTTTTAATTTTTTCTTCCATATAGTTTTTATTAATTATAAATCCCCGCGAAAAACAAAGATTAATAAAATTATTATTTTATTATTTTATTATTTTATTTTTATAATTTTCAATCGCCTTATGCAAGGCCTCAATTCCAAGCATGGAACAGTGGACTTTCGGCGCAGGCAAGCCGCCTAAATCTTTTACGATTTTATCCTTGGTGATTTTCAACGCCTCGTCCAAAGTTTTGCCTTTTACAATATCGGTTAGCGCGGATGACACGGCAATGGCCGCGGCGCAGCCCAAGGTTTCAAATTTAATATCTTTTATAAAATCCTTGCCTTCTTGCGCTTTTCCGCCCTTGTCAACCTTTTTCCGCCCTATTTTAATATAAATTTTCATGACATCGCCGCAAACAGGATTGCCAACTTTGCCGACAGCGTCAGCGTTTTTAATAACACCCTGATTATGGGGATTTTTAAAATGCTGTATAACTTTTTTTGAATATGGCATACTTCGCATAACTCATAACGCGCAACGCGCAACGAGCATTATTTACATTAAATCCGATAATTTAATATTTCTTAAAGTATTGTTGACTGCCTGCTGGACTTTTAGCAAAACTTTCGTGGCGCCGCATTCGCATTTATTGCCGCAATACACTTTACCGTCTTCGCTTAAGCAATAAAACAATGTCATCTTGCCTTCTAACGCCTTGATTATATCATGAACATTTATTCTCGCGGGACTAATTAATAATTTATAGCCGCCCCTTGCTCCTTTGGCTGATTTGATTAAGCCCGCTTTTTTTAATTTTGCGAATATGCGCTCCAAATATTTATGGGAAATTTTTTCCTCCAAGGCAATACTGGACAGGGAAACGTTTCCTGAATTATAGTTTTGCGCCAAATTAATCATGGCGCGCAAGCCATAAGTTGTACAGGTGGAAAATTTCATAACTCCTACTGATTTAGTATGTATTTATATATTATCATATTATAAATTTTTGTCAAACATGTCTATCCTTGACATCTAATATTGATTTTGTTATATTAAATTAAGATGAAAACTAATTAACTGGCTAACTTAATCAACTAAAACTATATGGCGCATAAAAAAGCAGGCGGTTCCACAACCCTGGGCCGCGATTCAATCAGCAAAAGATTGGGAGTAAAATTAAACGACGGGCAATTCGCCAAAGCCGGAGCTATTATAATCCGCCAAAGAGGCGCTAAATACCATCCGGGCAAGAATGTTAAAAAAGGCAAAGATGACACTCTTTTCGCCATTGCCGCGGGCTTTGTTAAATTTACCGCCAAAAAATTAAGAAAATTCAACAATCAATTAAAAACAGTAAAAACAGTAAATGTAATGCCGCAAAAATAAAAACAATAATATTGCAATCAAAATAAAGGCGTCCCGATGTCTATCGGGGCGCCTTTATTTTAATTTTTATTTTCCTCAGCTTCTCTTCTTATACTTAGTATGTAAAACCTGGCATTCCAGTTTTCCCTGCTTTTTCAGCCAGCCAAGGGCTTCCGCGGCGCATTTGTTTTCATGCGCTTTTCTTATTTTTTTATTTTTATCTATTCTGTATAATGCTTCTATTCTCTTTTTTCTGGTTTCCGGCGTGGTTGGAATCGGCTGTCCGCCTCCGCCAATGCACCCGCCCGGGCAAGCCATAACTTCTATGTAATCATATTTATCCAAATGTCTTAAAATCGGATCAATGTTGCCGATCCCGTTCACTACGGCCACTCTAACATTTTTACCGGCAACATTCACAATGGTTTCTTTAATGCCGGCCATGCCGCGCACATCTTTGAAATCTAAACGGACTTCGCATAATTTGCTTTTACTCTTGCCGCAAGCCAAAAATTGCGCCGTGCGCAACGCTGACTCCATAACGCCTCCGCTTCCGCCGTAAATTGCCGCGGCGCCGCTGTATTCTCCAAGCGGATTATCCGGCTTGCCTGATTTTAATTTGGCAAAATCAATATTATTCTTCTTCAGCATCCAGGCAAACTCCCGCGTGGTTATCACATAATCAACCGGCCAAACGCCTTTTATTTTCATCTCCTTTCTTGAAGATTCAAACTTCTTGGCAGTACAAGGCATTACTGATACTACCACAATATTCTTCGGGTTTATATTCATTTTTTCCGCCCAAAAAGTCTTTATAATCCCGCCAAGGTGAATCTGCGGGGATCTGGAAGTGGTCAAATTCGGAATAAGCTCCGGATGATAAAATTCAACATATTTAACCCATGCCGGACAGCAGGAAGTGAACATAGGCATTTCGGATTTCGGATTTCGGATTTCGGATTTCGGATTTTTTTCAGACAATAATCTTTCTAATAATTCTTGCGCTTCAACCATAGTTGTTATATCAGCGGCAAAATTTACGTCAAAGACATGTTTAAAACCAAGCTTGCGCAAGCCGGATATTACTTGGCCTGTTACTGTTTTACCGTATGGAATGTTAAATTCTTCGCCTATGCTAACCCTGATGGACGGAGCGAATTGGGCAACTACAATCTTATTTTTATTATTTAGCGCGTTCTCCACCATCTCCCAATGCGTCTGCTCTTGAGCCGAACCAACAGGGCAATGCACTGCGCACTGGCCGCAGTAAATACAATCAATTTTTTTGCCTGCCCCGCCGAGGCGGTGGCTTTTTACCGGAACCACTTCTTGGTCATGACCCTTGCCTTTTAGTTCAAGATAATTAATTTTTTGCAACAACGAACAAGCGTCAATACAGTTGCGGCAGTCAATGCACTGAGTGCCGTCAATTTCCACTGAATTGCCGAATTTATAAATTTTTCTTGATCCTTTTCTGTCCGGGAATCTGGTAATTTCAATTTTATATCTGTCGGCAAAATTCAATAAAGCGCAATTAACGCGCCAAACGCAGGTTGGGCATTTTTCTATATGCTCGGCAAAAATTAATTCAATATTCAAATTGCGCGCTTTCTTGACTCTTTCGCTGTCCGTAATTATTTCCATGCCGTCTTCAGCCTTTGTTGAACAGGAGGTGGTTAAATCTTTGCGGCCTTTTATTTCCACCACGCAAATTCTGCAGTTGGCTTTGGCTGGAAAATCAGGATGGCCGCAAAGACCCGGGATAAAAATCCCGTTTTCTTTGGCAACCTTGTAAATATTCTTATCTGCAGAGCATTCTATTTCTTGATTGTTGATTTTAATTTTAATCTTTTTCATAATTATAGCGCCGTTATGCGTTATGCGTTACGTGTTATGCGCTTTTAAAACATTCGCAAATAATTTTCTTGCTTCCGTTCGGCAAATTAATGCTGTTTTCAGGCATTTTTGCCAAAACATTTTTAATGTATGATTTTAGCGGCACCGGCACTGCGCAGCCCAACCCGCAAAAAGCAGTCTCGCTTAAATTATCAAGAAGATCTCCGAATAATTGCCAATCAGGATCCGCTGATCTGGTAATCTCAACCAAGCGGTAGACTCCTTCCCTGCATGGAACGCATTGGCCGCATGATTCATTAATAAAAAAGTCAAGCCATTTTTTAATCAAATCCGTTGGCTTATGCTTGATTATGCTGTAAACCGCGATTGATCCGGCGCCGCTAACTTGGCTTTTCAGCTGGCTGACTGCCAAAACTTCTCCGCTGGCATCGCCGCCTATTTGAACAAAAAAAGGAAAATTCGGATAATTTCTTGTTTCTTTCAATATCTTTTGGATTGTCCAGCTGTCAGGAAAAGAATAAACGCCGTCATGCAGGCAGTCTCCGCTTATGGTATAAAATCTCCTATTCTCATATTCATCAGAAGCAACCAAGCTTACATTGTGAAAAGTCTCAACATTATTAACCAAAGTCGGGCATCCAAATAGTCCATTAGTTGTGGGGAAAGGCGGGCGTAATCGCGGTTCAACTTTTTTACCCTCTATTGCGTTTAAAATTGAGCTTTCCTCGCCTCCGATATAGCCGGAATCAATCGGCTTAACAAAAAGCTCAATGGGCGCGCCGCCTATCAAGCTAATTAATTTTTTGCCGTATTTTTTATAATAATCTTTATTGATATAAATATAAGCTTTTTCCGCGCCTAAAAAATCAATGGCTATTTTCATGCCGTCCACGACTCTTTCCGGAAAATGCTCCAAAATATATCCGTCCTTTTTCACGCCCGGCTCGCCTTCCGCGGAATTACAGACAACATATTTCTTGTCCACTGCCGCTTTCTTCACCATTTCCCACTTCACGGCCACAGAAAAACAAGCGCCGCCGCGCCCAACCAATTTTGCTTTTTTGATTTTATTAAATATATTCATAATTCAAAAAAGGCTAAAACACCCCCTTGCTATACATTAAATCAAAAATATTCACTTGCGCATTAAAGGATATAGCTTCTCTTTTTTTATTTTGCATTTTTGATAATTTTAATTTTGGCATACTATTAAGCCTTTTTAACGCAATATCAACATACTCAGGATTTATATCAACTCCAATATAATGTAATCCTAATTTTTTTGCCGCCAGGGCTGTAGTTCCGCTGCCGACAAATGGATCTAAAACAACGGCGTCTTTATAAAAAGCCGTTAGCTTAATTAAATGCTCGCATAATTCCAATGGTTTTACTGTTTTATGGCTATTAAAATCGCTTTTCTCTTCCTTGCTCGGCTTTTTTATTAAAAACGCTTTATCAATAATTTCATTAATATTCTCAACTGTTAAAATATTAGCGGGAAACATATTATCTCCTACTTTTACTTCTGTGTTTAAAAGTCCTATGCTGTTTTTAATCATATTATTTAAAAAGGTTCCATCAGTTGGCTTTTGCGCCATTACTATCGGCTCAAAGCAAGATTTTAATTGCGGGGTTTTCCATCCCTGAAATTTGCTTTTTAATTTTTCTTTCTTTTCGTTGTTAATATTTAATTTATCAATAAAATGATTCAAACTCATTGCTTTTGCTTGATTTTGAGTATAAAGCCACAAAAAACAATCCCTAATTTCCATTCCCGCATCATCAACCGCGCTTGCCATTCTATGATATAGCCTTGGGCTGGAAAATGAAAAGAAAAATCCGCCAGGCTTTAAAACCCTTAATATTTCTTTTGATATTTTAAAATACCAATTATAAAATTTTTTTCCCTGTTCTCTGTCAAATTTCATCCCTGACGGCAAGGATTTTATGACTTGCTGATTTTTTTTATTATTAACATTGTCATATTGCCAATTATTATCTAATTTATCTAAAAAATACGGCGGATCAGTCAAAACAACGTCTATTGAACTATTTTCAATATTTTTCAAAATTTCCAGGGAATCGCCTAAAATAATTTTATTTATTTTTTGTTTATTTTTCATACGGCTTTCTGCCTTTAAATTCTTTATAAAGTATTTTATAAATTTTCCATCTCACTTCTTTATCAAAATTCTTGACAAAAGATGGATTCGCTAATTTAACAACTCTGCCTTTGTCGTCATAAACCCATCTATTCCTATCAGCTCTATTGCATTTTTGGCATTGCGGAATAATATTCCCCTCAATTAATGGCTTGTTTGGATCTTTGTGGGATTTTTGCAATTTTGTTTTAGCCCCTGACCAATGAAAATGAGGATCTCCTTCTCGTGAACCGCAAGTAGCGCATCTATAGCCATATTGCTCTTTTAATTCTTTCCAATTGCAAATATCATTTACTCTATGGCCCTTTTTAAAATCCGGATAAGGCCGTTCTAATGTATATAATTGATAAAAGCCTTTTTTTATATCAAGTACTATATTATCCCTGCCGCCGGCAACAATCCACCATCCGCTTTGAGCGCCTAAATGCCTTGCTTACTGAACATCATTTACTTTTTTGTCAAAAAATCTGATAAACTCTGTTAATTCTGTTTTTGAAATTATTTTAGTGTCCGGATATCCGATAGATAAATAAACTAATGTTAGGGCATTCTTAGTAAATTTTTTATTTGCATCATATAATTTAGGTAAAACAACTCCAAATTTTTTTAAATGCTTCTTGTAATAGCTCTTTATTAAGCTGTATTGTTTTCTAATGTCTTTTTTAGTTAATCTTGTATAATTTTTCATAAACATAAATCGCGCTTAAATTAGCTTTTTCCTTTCAATATACCCGCACAAATCAACTAATCTATTGGAATACCCCCATTCATTATCATACCATGCGACTATTTTTAACAAATTACCCTCAATCACTTTAGTTAAAGGCAAATCAACAATGGCGCTGGCCGGATTGCCGATAATGTCGGAAGAAACTATGGGCTCGTCCGTCGCCTCAACAATACCGCGGTATCTGGCGCTATTGGCCATCTTCTTAAAAATCTTATTAACTTCTTTTTCATCAACTTTCTTGTTTGTTTCAAAAACTATATCGCACAGCGAGCCGACAAGCGTTGGCACGCGGATTGCCATGCCGTCAATTTTGCCCTTGAGCTGGGGGATCGCTTGGCAGACTGCGATAGCGGCTCCTGTTGTTGTGGGCACGATATTAATTCCTGCCGCGCGCGCTCTGCGCAGATCCTTGTGGGGTCCGTCAACGATATTCTGGTCAGCGGTATATGAATGAACCGTTGTCATAATCGCTTTTTTAATGCCGAAATTCTGCCGCACAATATCAACAACAGGGGCTAAGCAGTTTGTCGTGCAGGAAGCGTTTGATATTATTTTGTCATTCTTGCTGATTTTATTTTCATTTACGCCCAGAACAATGGTTTTAACGCTATCGGATTTCGCCGGCGCGGAAATTATCACTTTTTTTGCTCCTGCTTTAATATGAGCCATGGCTTCTTCTTTTGTCCTGAATCTGCCTGTGCACTCTAAAACAATATCAACTTCCATTTCTTTCCAAGGCAAATTAGCAGGATCTTTTTCAGCGAATACTTTATACCTCTTGCCGGCGACGATTAAGCTATCTGCGGCATATTCCACTTTGTTTCCGTATCTGCCGTAAGCAGTGTCATACTTTAATAAATGCGCCAATGTTTTGGTGTCTGTTAAGTCGTTAATTGCGACAATATTAATTTTTGATTTTTTTTCTAAAAAAGCTTTAAAAGCGGCTCGGCCGATCCGGCCAAAGCCGTTGATCGCGATGTTCATAAAATAAAAAACTTCTACCGAACTTCAGTTCGGGTTCTGGATGCTTTAGCATCCCGCTAAAAAACGGCAGAAATTATTAACAATTCATTATACATAAATTATAGCACAAATTTCAAAAACAAAAAAACAACCCATTAAGGACTGTTCTTCTTTATTCTTACTTCTTTATTCTTACTTCTTTATTCTTACTTCTTTATTCTTACTTCTTGCTTTTTTTCTTCAGCCCTTCTTTTATCTAAAAACTTTAAAATATGCTTGCAGTAATCGCTGTATTGCTTAATCGCCTCGCCAACAGTTTTATAAACTATTCTTTCATCCAAATCATCATAATCATGCACAATCGCATTGCGAAAACAGGCGCTTGCGGCTATTTTTTTGGCAAAACTTTCCGGCAAAGCGCTTAGCTTTGCCATATGCAAGAAAGTTTCCTTATAATCTCTTGGTGATAAATTTTGATATGACCCTAACCTGGCAATAATGTGCTCATTAATATCAATGCCGCGCCCGATAATCTCCATAAAAATATTTTTTAAGGCGGCGTATTTTATATAATCCTTAGCCATTTCATCAAAAGTAAAATCCTTGAAATCTATTAATCTTTCCAGATCCCTTTGGATTAAATCAATTTTCTTTTTTATTAATCTTGCGTTAAGCATATTGCGCTAAAACTTTATTTAAATGTTTTTGCCTTTTATTGATTAAAATATCCTGCAGTTTAAATAAGCTCTTGCTGTCGTTATAATCTTTGCAAGCATACAGGTAATACTCGTCAAAATCATTTTGATTGCCATAAATTAATTGCCCATTGCGTACAACTTCATAACGAAATAATGGATTAGTATTATGCAAAATTTTTAAATCAAGCTCCCTGCCTTTATTGTCGCCGAAAACATTAGCAAAATCACCATACATTTTGATATGCCGTTTAAAATCAATCTTCTCCTTGCCGTAAACAGCCACATCCAAATCACTGCCTTTCCTTTCTTCCCCGACAGCATAAGAGCCATGGATAATGATAAAACGCAGATTATATTTTTCACCGATTTTTTTTATTTCTATTTTTTGCTTAACAGTTAATTTCATATAACAATATTATATTACAAAACCAACAAAAAAACAACCGTACTGATTGCTGTTTATTAACTGCGCGAATTATTTTCATAAAAGAATAAACGGCTCTGCCGCCGGACATTCTCTTTGCAAAATTAAAACCCGCTGCTTAATAGGCGGCGGGTTTTAATTATTTTTGCTTTTTATTAAATTTTTACGCTAAACACATTATACGGATGCAAATATTTTCTTCTTAGTATTTGCGCGGCAACAAGTAATTTTATGGAAAGAATAACCAATAAAATATATTCCGCGGCATCAATGCCGCTAGCCGCTAAAACTTTTACAAGCCGCACTTCTACATCAATTGAAGCGCTAACGGAATTATGATTATCAGCGCTCGCGCTCGCTATATTGGCAAAAATTCCCGCGGCTGAAGAACTGCTGATATTAACCGAGTATTCAATTTCTTGAATTTGCCCCGGCTCAATATCGCCAATCTGCCAAGTTTTGGCTGATCCTCCTGCTTCGCTGAAAGTAAAGCCGTCCGGCAAAGTATCGGTTAAAACCGCGTTATAAGCCGCTATATTGCCGATATTGGCTATATTTACTTTATAAACCACAGTATCGCCCGGATTGGCAAAATCAACGTTAACTGTTTTGCTGATCGTTAACTCAGGAGCGCCTTCTTCGCCTAAAACAACAACTTCGCAGCCGTCCGCCATGCAGTCCGCGAGGTTGAATGTTAATTCTTTGCCAAACACATCCGGAGAAGCGCTGGAAATCGGCTTGAAATAATAAACAGCGCTGGCGGCTAAATTGTTAATAACCACTGAATGCTCCAAAACTTTATTGGCATCTTCTTCGGTTGAAAAATCATAGCCATAGTTAGGCGCCGGACCGATAGAAATTTGCGGTTCTTCGCCATAAACCACTCTGCCGGTTGAATACTTATTGGTAAGCCAGGTAATAACCACGGAAGTTTCCGATAAGCATTTTATCTGCTCGCCGCGGACTGCCAAAGGCGTTGAACCGCCGCCGCCTCCTCCGCCGCCGCCGCAAGATCCGCAATCTGTTGAACAAGTTGAACAAGTTTCACCCCCGCCGCAGGTTCCGTCGCCGCAATAAGGGCCTGTTAATTCAATTATCGTGCAGGCGTTTGAACAATACGCGCAAGTTCCGCCATAGCCGGCTTGGCAAATTTGGCCATTGGCTTGGCCATCATCGCATTCTTCATATTCCTGATTAATAATGCTGTCTCCGCAAACCGGCTCAATCGGCTCATTATAATAATTAACAAAATTAATAGTTATGTCTTGCCCGTTTTCAAGAATTGCTTCCGCCTGGCCGCTCGCCGGATCAAGAACTGCCCAGTTTTCAGCCAACTCTTCCGCAACAGCATACTCGCCTGAATCCAAATCATTAAAAACAGCGCAGCCGCCGGATGTTGCTTGGGAAGTAGTAGCTATATCATTTTCTAAAATAAATGTCCAAACTGTCGTAGACGCTAAATATTGGTCATCGGTTGTTGAAGCCAACCCGTCTATATCTATGTATTTGCATACTGTTATTGAACTAAGTTCCGGTTCAATAATAGTACACTCTATTGAGCAAGAATCAGAACCTTCCGGCCCGTCATCGCATTCTTCATCGCCTTCAACAACTTCATTGCCGCAAACACTTGGCGTATCTCCGGTGCAGTCCTGATTGCAAGAGTCGTAAATTCCATTATTCGCGCCGTCATCGCAAATTTCCAGGCCATTAATGATTTCATCGCCGCAATATTCACTAGTGCCGCATCCGCTCCAAAGGCAGGTATCACTACCGCATGTTTGCAAACCGGCATAGCCATTATCCGTGGTACATATCTCGGATTCGGCTTGATCGCATTCTTCTGATGTTTGGTTAATTAGAAGATCGCCGCAATAAGGAATATATTCTATCGTACAATTATTAGTGCAAATATAATGCGCCGGATCATATCCTCCTATGCTGCCGCCGTCGCATTCCTCGCCATCATTAATTACGCCGTCGCCGCACCATTCTTCCGAAACGCATTCTCCCCAGCCGGAACAATCTTGATTGCACCCTTGGCTGCCGGCATAGCCAGTAACATCGCTGCATTCTTGGATATCGCCAATCTCGCAAATTTCATCAGTATAGCCGGAATAGCCCGCGTCTAAAATGCTATTGCCGCAATATGGAATATAATTGCCAAAATCTTTTTCAATAACATCCGCGCCTTCAGCTAAATCTATGGCGTAAGAACCTTGCAAAGGGTAAGTTTGCGCAAAAATCACTCCTGTTTTTCCTCCTTCGCTTACAGTATAATTTCCAGGCAACAAGCCGGTAAAAGAATAGCATCCGTCTTGGTCAGTTAATTGGGTGTCGCTTGAATCGCCGCTTAAAACAATTTCCCAGCCGTCTATAATATCCTCGCCGCTGATATCGCTGTCATTATCAGAGTCGCCGTATTTGCATCCTGAGATTGAGCCGTATTCGCAGACTCTGATAGAAATATCATTATAAATGCCTGCTAAGGCGGCGCCGTCAGGAGCAAAGTAATATTGCGCGCCCGTGGTAGAGGCGATGTTTTGCAGCATTGTCTCATTTACGCCGCTGCCCAGTCCGATAGTAAAAATCTTATAGCCCAAGCTGGCTGCTTCCGCCGCCTTTGCCTCGGCGTATATTTCCGGATCTCCTTTGTCTAACGGCCTGTTAGCAGCGCCGTCTGTGAGCAATATCGCAACTTTAACGGCTTGGGGGTTAGCCCTAGCAGAGCTTAATTCCTGATTAGCCAGCTTTATGGCATCGCCGATATTAGTCCAGCCGGACGCGATTAACCCATTAACCGCTGATTGAGTTGCGGAATGGTTATCGGAAAGAGCCTTATCTATTGGAGAAACCACAGAAGTTGAAAAAGAAACTAAAGCTGATTGATCGTTCGCGCCTAAATTGCTTAAAAACGAGTTGGCCGCGTCTTTGGCCTGCGATAATCTGGTCGGGCTGTCCCATGCCATACTGCCTGATCTGTCAATAATCATTACCGCGTCAACATCCGCTTCGCACATATTGCCGTTATTATCCGCCTGCATATCAGGCGGGCTGATAAAAAACAAGCCGCCAAAGCTTAATTGCGAAACAAGCAAAATAGCTAACGCGGCTGATAATTTTCTATTGCTCCCTCCTTGTAAAAAATTTGGCGAATAATTCATATTTTTTGCTTAATATAAATTAAATTTATAAGTTTTCAATAGTTATTTTATCTTGAATGAAAAAATAGAATTAGTCAAGTATTTCTTAACTTTCAATCAACTCGCTGATTACAGCCAGCCGATTCTTCTGCGAGTAAATCGGCGCGCAGGTGAACATTGTCAATACCTGCTCTTTGGTTTGTTTTAAAATTGACAGATCATGCGCCGCGATTGTTTTTATTTCTTTTACTTTATAATAATATTTTTTTTCATGCCAAATTATCAAGACAGTATCACCTGCTTCCAATTCATGAAACAAATAAAATGTTAAATTGCTGGGAGGCAAATATTTAAAACGATGCCCTGTAATTACAGTGTTGCCTCCTGTATCCGGAGTAGAACTTTCAGGTATTCGCCAAGCTCCTTTAGACAAGGCGTAATCTCCGTTTGCTGAATCAATAATTGGCGCGTTTACGCCGATTTTAGCGATAATTACGCGGTTAGGCGATGTTTCATATTCTGCTTGCCCCGTTAGATAGTGAACATCTAACGGGGCCTCCGGCAAATTAGCGCTTTGGCCTGCCTGCTCTTCTTGATTATTTTGCTTGCTATCAGCGATGGGCAGAGAATTTCTTATTATTTTTTCTGTTTCTTGCTTAACAGCTTCAAAATCCTGCCAGTCAACGCGCGAAGTTTTATTTTGAAAATCTAATTTATATTTTACAGCCGGATAAAAAGGCAGAGAGATTAAATAGATTACAATGCCAATAGCCAAAAACTCTAGCGCGAAAACTAGAGTTTTTATAATTTTATTTTTATATAGTCTGTTCATTTTTCTAAATTAAATAAATATCTTTTTCTTAACATTATGGCAGATCCAGCCAACATAATAAACGTTAAAATTAAAATAATAAATTCTTTGATATTGAACCCGGTTGGAGCCAATTCTATGCCCAGCACTCCGGGCTTCCTTACTTCCAAATCAGCTGAAGCGCTAATAGGATCAATGCCGTCAGCGCTTACTTGGGCTAAATTAGTATAAATTCCTTCTCCGGTATCACTGCTTATGTCAACTGAATATTCCGCTGTTTTTGCCTGGCCCGGCTCAATATCGCCTAACTCCCATGTTTGGAACGCTGTTCCGTATTCGGAAAATGTAAAGCCGGCCGGCAGAATATCTGTTAAAATCGCGTTATAAGCAATTATATTTCCAATGTTAGTTATATCCGTTTTATAAATTACAGTATCGCCGGGATTGGCAAAGCCGACGTTAACAGTTTTGCTGATTGTTAAATTCGGCGCGCCTGCTTCGCCTAAAACTTTAATGCCCTCGTCTTCTGCCGGCGTGGTAAAGCTATACTGAAAACCAATTGTCGCGGGCGAAGCGCGCGAGACACAGCGAAAATAATAAGTTGTCGCTGGCAAAAGGCCGCTAATATAAACAGAATGGCCGGTAACTCTTGGCGCTAAATCTTTCTCAACGGTTGAAAGAACATAACCGTAATTCGGCGGATTATTTGAATTAAAAAGATGAGGAAATCCGCCAGGCGAATAAATTACTCTGCTGGTGCTGTCTAAATTAGTAAGCCAAGTGATTGTTACGTTGTTAGCTTCAATATTTGAAGCTTGTTCATTATAAATCATAAGCCCTGATATAATCACTCCGCCTCCGCCGCCTCCGCCTCCGCCGGGCTGTATTTCTTCGCCTATTGACTCTTGGCCGAAAAATCCTATTTCAATATCAAAATTAGCGGTTAAGCCCTGATAATTGTCTCCGGAATTAGGAAAAAAGGTTATTGAAAAATTATATGTGGTGTCTGCCCCGTTTTCCAAATCAGAGGCGTGTATCTCGCCCATTTCGTAAAAAGTAGTTAAGGAGCCGCTATACAAAAGATTTCCGTTTTCGCTAATATCCAAATTTAATTTATCGGACAAGCAATAATCCGCGGAACACTGGTATTTATCTATTATTTTTACTCCAATTTTTTGCTTTTGTCCGCTGTTGTTGGTGATTTTCGCCCAGCGAGTTTCCGCGTCTCCTGGCAAAAAATTAGTTACGCTGTTAAATAGCGGCATTTCTTGAAAATCAACAACTAATTCATTTGGCTCCTGCGCGCAAGCTGAATTTGCCGCCAGCAAACTAACAGCGGAAATAATCGCTATGCTAAAAATAAATTTTACCCCGTTAGAAAAAATTCTTTGAGAAAGCCGTAATAAATTCAGATGATTAATCATGGTAAAAAATCCACTAATAAGTGATGTATTTCTAATGGGGTTTGATATTTTTATAATCATAAATTTAAATCTTGGTTAGTTTCTGGTTCCGGTTCCGGAGCTGGTTCAGGAGCTGGTTCCGGTTCTTGAACTTCCGGTTCATCAACCTCGGGCTGAGGTTCGTCAGTTGGCTCATCAACGGGCTCGTCTGCTGGCTCATCAGCTGGTTCTAGAACTGGTTCCGGTTCTTGAACTTCCGATTCATCAACCTCTGGCTGAGGTTCGTCCGCAGGTTTATCAACAGATTCGTCTGCTGACTCATCAATGGGCTCGTCTGCTGGCTCATCAGCTGGTTTTAGAACTGGTTCTTGTTCTTGAACTTCCGATTCATCGGCCTCTGGCTGGGGTTCGTCAGTTGGCTCGTCCGCAGGTTCGTCAGTTGGCTCATCGGCAGATTCATCGGCAGATTCATCGGCTGGCTCGTTCGCAGGTTCATCAGCTATTTCATCTTCAACAGATGCCGGCTGTTCAATAATTTCAATATCCGGCTCTTGCTCAACAACTTCAACGGCTTCAACCGCAAAAATTTCTTGCGCCTGTTGGCTGTCATCCTGATCCAGCTTATTTACGGTCCCGGGCGTTGGAATAGGGTCAACCCAATCGCCGATGCCGTCAGGAATGCGCGCATATGACTTGTTCGGCGGCACTCCGGCGCAGCTGCCAAAAGTATCTTCCGCATTCTCGTCACCCGGCGTCGGCTCAATATCGCAATAATCACTGACAGTTGTATAGGCGTAAGAATCAATTAAAGTGTCGGCATTGTCAAATAATTTTACAGTGTCGCCATCGTTATTAAGTGAAAAATTAGAATTGTCATAAACTACCAAGTAGCCCTTTGCAGGAACAATTGTCTCGCCTGCGTCTCCCGTGTTGCCATTATTGTCGCTGTTTGCCGCCTTAATTTCTAAAATATTGCTGTCCGCATCTTTGATATACCAGCCGAGAACATCAAACGCCGCATCGCTGTTGTTGTAAATCTCAACCCACTCCCCTCGCGGCATGCTGCTACTATCGCTTCCGAAGTCAAAACCGTATGCCCAGCCATCCGGATTGGGCAAAAATTCGTTGAGAACTATCATTTTGCTTACAAGGCGGACATTGATGCGCTCTTCATCGGAAAACCCGCTATCTTCGTAGTTTGCCGCTTCAGCCTGCCAGCCCTTGAAGACAAAATCAATTTCGCATACAGCGCCGTGGGGAATATTATCCGCTGAAACCGGCATCTCAATATTAAATTTCCATGTTCCAGGCGCGGCGCTGGAGGCGCTGAATGGAATTAAATTTTCATCATGCTCTTTAACGCCATTCAGCTTTGCTTCCAGCAGTAAAGCATTGCAAAAATCTTCGCTGCCGGAAATTTTTTCCGCTTCAACAGTATATTGAAAATCAAGACTGCCGCTGTTTGTAAGGACAGAACTTAATAAAATAGTTTCGTCAAGACCGATGTATTTATTGAAATCCGTATTATTTAGAGAAAAATCCAAAGTTCCGGCCTGATAAACATTGCCCTCTGAAATTTCCGTGTCATTAAAATAAGCAACGGTGCCGCCAACAGCTGAAAGCCCTGCCCAATTAAGGGCGGCAATCAACAGCAAAACAACGGCTTTTAACGCAAGCTGTTTGAATAATTCGTAAACTGCTCCTTTTTTCAAAGCAAATTTTTTAATTGTCTCCATTTTCTTCTTCATTTTTTTCTAATTTTGATATTTTTTTATTTCTAATCCTCTGCGCCTCTTTCCAAATCTTCCTGAACTCATCCCCGACAAGCACCGCGGCCGGAATTATAATAATCAAGGCAAAACCCCATGGCTTGCGGGCTGTGTCTATGGCATAGCCGGCATAAGGAACAGAGAACAAAACTTTGCCGATTATGTCTTTATTTGTTATTTCTTTGGAATCAGGAGCGTTGTTGGCGTCGCCTTTCGTCATGTAGATGGGGTTGCCTTCCTGCACTTTCATGTCATGGATGCGGTGCGTGGTCGGGGTTTTGGTTTTTGTTGATTCGCCGAATGTTATAACATCCCCGATTTTATAATCATCAGCCGGCTTGACTGCCACCACGCTTCCTGTATGGATCGCCGGCTCCATTGATCCGGAAAGAACCGTCAATATCTGATAATTTCCCGGAATCGGGAGCAATGGCGCTATCACGCCCAGCGCGATTATGACAATAGCGGCGAAAAATATATAATATAATATTTTAAATAATTTTTTCATTTTGCGTTAGAATTATTGTTGTTTTTTTGTTTTAATATTAATTTAATGATATAATAAAAATAGATATAAATCAAAATTATGTTTAAGCCAAAATACGCAATAACCAATAAAATTCTTAATGATTTAAACAGAAGTTCTGAAATTAAATCTTTAGTCGCGCATACTCCTATTATGCCAAGGCAGGAATTAAAGCTAAGGCGCGAGGCAATGATCCGGATGATCCATTCTTCCACAAGCATTGAAGGCAATATTTTAAACCGCTATGAAGTGGAAAAGGTTTTGGCTGGCGAAAAAGTTGACGCTCCCAAGCGGGATATTGCCGAGGTTAAAAATTACCGCGACGCTTTGTATTATATTTCAAAGTTCCTGGAAAAAAAGCAGAAAATTACAGTCAAAACAATTCTGGAAATCCATCGGCTTGCTGTTAAAAATGTCCTTGAAAAAGACAAGTGCGGAAAATTCAGAAAAAATAATGTTTATGTGGTTTCAAGAAAAGCCGGCAAAATTGTTAAAGTGTCTTACACGGGTCCAAAGCCGGATCAAGTCCCGAAGTTAGTTAAAGATTTAATCAGCTGGCTTGATAAAACCAACAAGGAAAAAATCTGCCCTGTTCTCGTGTCCGCGCTCGCCCATTCGGAAATAGCGGCGATTCATCCTTTTGCCGACGGAAACGGCAGGACAGCTCGGCTGTTAGCGACTTTAATTCTTTATCAAAGGGGCTATGATTTCCGCAAGCTGTTTGCGCTGGAAGATTATTATAATCAGGATCGTCCGTCTTACTACAAAGCGATTCATCTGGGTAAAAATTATAAAGAGCGCTTGCAAAATGATTTAACCAACTGGATAACATATTTCAGCCATGGCTTTGCTTATGAAATGGAAAAAATTTATAATGTTATGATACCGTTAAGCTTGGACGCTAAGATGCTGAAAAAGCTCGGCGGGCCTGTTTATCTTGATAAAAAACAGATTCACCCCGCACCTTTTAAGCATTAATTATACTTTTCCTAATCTTTCTTTTTAATTGACTATAAGCTTTTCCAAAATATTTAAGCTGTCTTTCTCTTTCTATAGCATCCTCTTTTGTTTTATAAGCCTCATAATACACTAAAACTAACGGTCTTCTATTTTTTGTTGATTCAACTTTACCTTCTATATGTTCTTTAAATCTTTTATTCAGATCGCTTGTAAATCCAATATATAATTTTTTATCTTTTAAACTTTTTAAAATATATACATAATACATATTGATTAGTCCTGGATATACTGAACCAGTAAGCTAAGGAAACCTAACAGGACAGGTTTTTACAATCTCGCGTGTATTTGTTAAAATGAAATTGTAAAAATCTAACCTCAAAAAATCTATGACAAATCTAATCAAAAAAAATCGTAAAAAGTATTCTCCTCAATTTAAATTTGACAGGGCCATTGATTCCATTAAGAAAGA
>Ga0180732_1000308_pt1 | contig 44844 bp, 84 predicted proteins | sample KR11_01MetaG_FD_148674 | JGI IMG/M metagenome (GOLD analysis project Ga0180732, IMG submission 148674) | Groundwater microbial communities from the Olkiluoto Island deep subsurface site, Finland - KR11_0.1 MetaG | ecosystem: Environmental > Aquatic > Deep subsurface > Groundwater | place...
TGCAAGGATCTGGAATGCATATATGTTACCTACCCTGAAATGGAAAAAGAAACAGAAAATGAAATGGGTGTTGAAACGTTCTCATCGAACCTAGACAGATAAAACCTTTATACTTTAAGCACCACAGATATAGTCATGAGCCTAATACTTGACAAAGACGAAGCATTTTCAATGAGTGCCTATGTAGAATCTCCTGGGTATCAGCGAGTATTAGTTTCAGGCTACTTGCTTGAGAGAAGGGCTGATGGCAATTATCTTGCACCCTTACTTCCACAACTATTCTATGGGGCAGATGGAAATGTTTTAAGTTCATGGCGGCAGTATTTACCTACCACTGGAAACCAAGTTATACTCACAAGGAGCGGAGGGCAGCCATCTGTTCCCCGAGAAGATTTATACTGGCGAAAGGTCGAATCGAAGACTGAGAGCAAAGCCCAAACTCAGACCCAACCTGTCACTGTGAATTTAAGCGTACCTAACTATACAATACCAGCTCTCTTGATCGGCGGCACCCTTATCGCGGTTGTGGCTTACTATTTGTTGAAGAAAAAGTAGAAAAAGAAGGAAATTTACGTTTAAACGGGCATTTAGGGCAGCTAAAGTATCCGCTGTGTCCATGAGGTGTATCTTCATAAACTCCATGAATTTTGCATCTGACAGCATACCAAGGAACGTAATCGCTGTATCCCTGTGGTTTTCCCCATTTTAGAAAAGCTGAACCTGCAAGTTTCAGTTGGATATGTTGCCACAAACTCAGTTTCATTTTGGCACCCTTACAGATAATCTTCATTAAAAGAAAAAAAGATTGTGGGGGAAATTGCTGAATTAATCCTACTTTCGACCATTCAGGACACAAATTGTTCTTCATAAAAACAGGAATGTTATGTCGCTCAGTTTCGCCAAGTATTCTAGAAACCCAGTAGGAGTCAAGCTTCACCTTTTTACTCCCCGTTAGCTTTCCAATAATTACCCATTGCAGTCCTTTTAGGTCTACGTTGTCGGGAAGAAGACCAAGTAAGGGTTCGAAGCTTACAAATTTTACTTTAGCATTGATTGTCTTGATTTCTTCAATGTTTTTCCAGTCGCCATTTTCCATCGTGACCGTTGTGCCGACCCAAACGTTATCAGGGAAAACGTAGCCTTTCGGAACATTCTCAGGATTCTTTGTTAAGAGTATGAATGTGTGTTTGATGGGGCAATTGTAGATTGCATCTAAAACAGCGTTTCTCCACGCCAAAGGAGTCCAAGGAGCAAAGAGATCAGCTATGCTACAGACGAATATTCTGCTGGGCTTCTTGAGGGCATATGGTTCCTTTAGACGCTCAGGATGAAATGTAGGTTTAAAACCATTAGGAAAGATTTTCTTGAATCGTTTAGCCATTTTAGCAGCGTAACAATACCAGCAACCATGATTACACCCCGACACAGGATTTCAGGATTTATCGCACCATGAAATGGTATTTTTTGTGTTGTTCATATTATCACCCTTAGAAAAGAATGTATTATCAGATTAATCTATTTTATTTTTGTTCCTTCACATACATGCTACATGTGTTGTGCCCGCATTTGTATCTTTTTGGGCGGCATTTTTTATCAGGTGTTGTTATGAGTTCTCCGCATCCACAGGCACAAGGAACCTGTAGTCGAGGTCTCTTTATAGAGGCAGCATATTTCAGTAATGCTTTTACGCCTTCGCCATGATTGAAGCTCCCCCTTTTCTCGAATTTTGCATGTTCGGAGTCGTTGTTAAATAGTTTTAAGTTCTCTAGTCTGTTATCGCTTCGATTGCCATTTAGGTGGTGTACTTCCTCTTCTGATTGCAAATACCTTCCTAAAAATTGTTCCATGACAAGTCTATGCTCATGAACATAGTTACCAGTTTTATGGTGAGGATGGTTTGGGCAAAGTATGAGAACATAGCCACTTGTTTTATCAAAACATCGACCTGTCTTATACTGTGGATTATTTTTCCCGCTACTGCGTTCAGACAAATTTTTCAGTTCCTCTTTTGTATGTTTTCTGCCGAGCGCATAGTGGTTTCCCCAAGAGTTGTGCCCACTTATGTACCTATGTGGGCGACCATATTTGTCAACTGGTAAAATTTTCGCGCCACACCCACAAGCACATTCTATCATGTTTATCCTATCTATTCTTTCACCCTTATATTGGTGTCGGATTCAGGAATGAAAAATCCGCCCAACCTATGGTATTCTTTATTCTATTCATATTTTTACCCTTGTGGATGCACTAAGAGAACCAGGAGAAAGGAGAAGGCTTTTTACTAATTCTCTTAATGCACCCTTGCTGTTAATGCTCTATAACAGAAAAAATTAGGGTTTTGGATTTTGTTTTTCTATGTAGGCTAACAGAAATGGACATAATTCGCAGAAGGATGATAATGTATTATTTACGTCAACCATCTTATCAAGTAGCTTCTCAGCTTCATCGAAGATTGTGGCGGTTTTAGGTTTTACCCATTTGCTGATGTCGGGAAGACTACTTTTAGATAGCTCCATTCGAACTGTACATTTTTTGCGTATTTCTTCTCCGTACATGCATGATGGTTCTTTTGGCTCAGTTATTTGTGTGGCCAATTTATTCACCTGTAGTTATGTCCTTTCCATGTTTTATGTTGGAGATAGCTTTGTTAGATAGGCAATGTTTCAAACCACAAGAACAGATGAAAGATTGCATATGTTCCATGTTTTCTACTTTGATTTTGGCTCCGCATTGAGGACAAATTTTAGCAAGAAGCAACGCATAAGTTAAACCGTCTATTCGCTTTGACAAGTTCTGAATTAATTCAGGTATTTCTTCTATGTTCACAAGGTTCACCCTTCCATGCGGTTAAGTTTGCTTAACAGTAAAAAAGATATTGGGTTGTCTGAATTTTATCTTTTACACCACTCATCTTCACAACGTCGAATTGTTACGAGAAGCCCACCAGTTTCATTCTCTTCAACTTTGACAGATAGGCAATAACCACTTTCATTTTTGACAAGAGCCGCTTTCTTTTTCATTTGGTTTTTTCACTTCTTTATCTGTATATTCCTCTAAGAAACCGAGGACTTTTCTTCTAAAAGATGGACTCAAGTAGCAGCCTACAGCGAATAACCCACCAACGACAGCGTTTAATAAGACTTCATCAACATCAATTTTCTTTCGTCTCTTCATAGGATTTACCCTTCGTTTAATTCGTGTTAACTGCAAAAAAGAAAAGAGAATATTATTCTTCGTTGTCTTCCTCATCATCGTCTACCCATTCTTCGTCTTCTTCTTCTAACATAAAACTCACCCTTAGCATAAAAGAAAAAAGAGAAGTTACTTATCGTTTGCTCCCAAAAACTTTTGGATCGCAGCTAACATCTCTGCCTTACGGTCTTTCGTTAGAGGCGGCGTATATGGCAACCGTAGAACATCGTAACCTTGTATCTCAAGCAAATTGTTAATTTCTTCATCACGTTGCAACGCCTTATCTTTAGAATGCACTTGGAAGCCGTCCACATACACAACTTTCTTTTTTAATGGCCAATAAAAGTCGGGAACGGTAGATTTAAGAATAATCCGATCCTGCGTCACCATACCAGTTGTTAACCCCGCCACGCTTAACGCTTTAAACAATTCAATCTCCGCAGCCGATACAAGTGGATGAAGTCGGCTTTTATAGATCATGTTCTTTCCTTCCTGTTGGCATTTCCTATTTTAAGGCGTGTTTCTTGACTAAAAATTCTGCCATTATTATGGTCAAGTAAATTTCTTTGAATCCGCCCGTCAATAATCATGTGTTCTTCATGTGTAACTATTTTAACGTTTTCAGGTGAATTGTTTAGGGGGTTTCCGTCAATATGATGTCGCTCCATTCCCTCTGGGCATAGGAAAAGCTTATTTGCACGTTGATAACCAGCGCTCTTTGTGAGGTCTTTCTCTTCTTTCCAATTTGGATTTTTTGAACCTATCCAACGTTCACGCCGCTTTTGCCTTTCTTCTTCGCTTAATCGTGAAGCTATTAGCCTATTTGCAATAGTTATTCTTTGTATAGATTCTTCTGAAACATGCCTCCCTTTCTTTTGACCGCCAACACGTTTGTGAATCTTGCCGCATTTTTTGCATGGAACATTACCAAAGTTATGCCCTTTCAATCAGACAGCCTCCAAAGCTAACAATCGGATGCAATATCTATAGGTATGCGAGGTTAAAATAGTTTACTTACTTGAGGATGCATATCGTTTTTGTAACTCATCGTTTTCCCTCCTTAATCATTTGGCGATTTCAGCTAATTCAGCTTTGTGTATCTTCCTTTTCTTTTTAGCCTTTCTCTTGTCGCGGTTCTTCATACAGTCATTACCCTTTTCAGTTAACACATGTTAACTGCAAAAGTTAATTAAAGCCTTTAATATGTATCTTTCCTTGGAGATTCTTATGGCTGAAACGGTATTTGACTGCGATCCATCCCTCGATGTTTTGCCCAAGGACGATTTTGAAAAATGTGGTTTTTGTCGATGTTATTTCTTCACAAAAATCGACATAAAAAAACACCTTGACAAGTTCGGCAGAGAAGATCATGAAGAGGATTTCACAAAGCTTCACCGCAAAATTGATGGGGGAAACGAAGAAGAAGAATCGAGCCAGATAATGTGGCATAAAGCAAAGTTTGGAACTGGAGAAATAGCCTTAGCTTCAAATGATCAATCTCTTGCGCGGTCAATAGGGCAGCAAGGCGAAGTCAGAACGGGAATGTATCTTTACACCCTTAGCAAAGACAAAAAATGGATAATAAGAAAAGTGTCAATGGAGTAACCGCTTGTTACCATTTTCCATTATTGTCTACATGTTCAGCTTCGCATTCACCGCAGGTTTGAACAAACACTAATCTTTCACAAGATTTTATGTCATGTCCTTCACGCATAGGGCAGAACGATGGTAACGTCATTATTGATACGCCTCTATTGTTTTATATTTTGGAGTAAACTTATCAAAACCGTAACAGTTACGACAGTTAGCAGAATGATTCAGTTGACAAAAAGAACAGTCTTTCGCAGTTAAAAACTTTTTCATTAACTTTTACCCTTATTGCTTATTTACACAAAGAAAGAGAGATGTCGGACTTAACTTCATTACCCCAAGAATCCCAACCTTGTCGTTTGCTGCGTGCAAATAGTTCAATTCTAGGTGGATCAGCAATTTTTTCAACTTGTTCATAAAAGATCAGCGGTTTTTCGCTGTGTTCACCTCGTTTTGCAGTAAAATATGAAGGCAAGTTGTGCACATTGACTGTTGGATGACCGATTGTTCCGACCAATATGTGTTCTGTAGCCATTCTAAAATAATACCCCATACCGAAGTGCGGCTTTACCCATGTGAGAATCTGACGATACTTGAAACCCCAAGATTCCAAAATCTCAATACCTTCTTTCAAAAATGAAGAAGTAACCCATAGGAAAAGAAAGCACCGTCGCAATCAACCAAGTCATGAACCGCAAGTCTCTTAATCTGTTCGATTGTTAATGTTGGGTAATGTTTTTGAGCTGAATTGCGACTTTTCGGACCAAGATCTTTGTTTTTATACTGCCATGGTGGGTCAGCTATAATAGTTTTATACTTCAAAGAGATACCCTTCGGTTATACCAAGTTAACTGCAAAAAAGGGAAGATAAGTGTTTTCCAATGAACTCAATTACAGTGGTAGTTACGGCATTTCCAACAAGCTTGTATCGTTGCGTGTCTGATACGCCTTCTGTAAATCCATCAGGAAAACCTTGCAATCTTTCACATTCGCGTGGAGTTAAACGCCTGATTTTGGAGTTGTCAAAAACGCCAATAGAAGAGGAATTATCCAACGTTGGAACATCTTTACGCCACGCGCTACCAGCAGCCGTTCTATTTGCAAGCATTAAAATCTGTTCATTATGCTTCGGCAAATCCAATTTTTCAAGTTTACCTTTTATCCATGGTTTGTTTCTATGCTTCAAATAACGGTTGATGATAGCATTTAGAGTTGGATTATTGCAAGTACAAGATTCACAATGGTTATCTGTTTCTTCAGGATTAGGGTTAAAAACACGATCTGTTAAGTCACAAATACAAGTTTCGCAATGTTTATCTGACTCCTCTGGATTTTGTTGAGTGTTTGAGTAACCATAGGAACATTATTTCCTCCTGTTCCCATCTGCTGCGTCAGGGTTGGAACAATACCTTCGAATTCTCTTAATCCTCTACCTTTGCCATCTTTTCCGCTAAAGGAATGTTCTTGGATAACGAAGGTTCTTTGTCTTCTGGCTCCTTTGTGGTAGTTTGCATCGAGGCAAGATGCGATTCTTTGCCCATTTGACGCATTTTTAACAGAAATTGAGTTGGGTTCTCCGATAGGAAATATTTGTCTGGTGGGTTCGGCTCTAGAATGTCCGATAATGAACACTCTTTCCCGATTCTGGGGAACCCCGAAATATTTGCTGTTAAGCACCTGCCATTCGACATCATACCCCAATTCATCCAGCGTTTGAATGATTTTGGCAAAGGTTCTTCCTCTGTCGTTGCTGAGGAGTCCTTTGACGTTTTCAAGAAGTAGTAAGCGAGGTCTTTTAGCTTCTGCAATTCTGGCAACTTCGTAGAATAGCGTTCCGCGAGTGTCTTCAAATCCGCGTCTTTTGCCTGCAAGCGAGAAACTTTGGCAAGGAAATCCAGCAGTGAGAAGATCGAAGGCGGGGATTGTGCTAGGGTTGACTGTTCTGATGTTGCCTTCAACGAGTTCTTTATCTCCGAAGTTTTTTCTGTAGATTTGACAGGCATATTTATCCCATTCGTTAGCCCAGATGCATTTAAAATGACTTTGACTTTGTGTCTTGTCAATGCATCTGTCTGATCCGTTATCTTGTGGATTATCGTTTCTTGTGCTGTTGATCGCTTCTTGTCGCCTTGGCAACAGAATATTCGCTTGTTGGTTTCTATCATTCCAGCTATTCGCTTTTTCGAGTCCGTATCTGAAGCCTCCTATTCCTGTGAACAGCTCTGCATATGTAATTTCCACATTAAAACACCCTTAGAAAAATGGAGTTGGTTGCTTATTTCCTTCTCGGTTCATTGTAAATCTCGATATATACTTTGTTCCCTACGTGGAACTCTCCAGTCATATCGCTCGAAGAGAGTATTTCTTTTAATTTGTTGGAAGCTTTTTCAATTTCTTTTTCTGTTAATTTCGGCATTTTTACACCCTTTTTCTTATCCAAAAATAACAACGTTATAACCAAAATATCGCAATTTAAGCCCTAAATCAAAAAACAAACCCAATTTAGTCATGTAAATCCAACTCCAATATAAGCCCCATTGGGCTAAACAAGCTCTAAAACACCCTCAGTTGGCACTTTTGCTGTTAATATACCATAACTGCAAAAATAAAAAGGTTAGGGGGTGGTAGTTTCTACCGTTGGAGTCTCACATTTTGGAGCATTGGGTACTTGCTGATTGCATGTGCTGCCAAAAGAGCAGTGAATATGAAAAGAGTCACGGCTCCCTTCTCCGTTTCTTTGGCTCTTCCGTAAAGTTTTGAAACTGCATGATCCATCAAATTTGCAACCCGTATAATGCGTAAACATATTTCCCATTTGTTGGTACACCCTTGCAGTTAAGCTACATTAACAGAAAAAAGATTAGGGTAATTCATCCTCAATAGTTTTTCGATTACCGCAGACTTCACATTCTTGAATCGTGACTTGAACATTATTATAGCTGTTGCTTTCAACTGTTCTCCATTTATGGTCTCCAAGTATTCGATGAAGCAGAAACACCATATGTTTTTTCACTCTTACGTTTAATCTGTTATAAACGAAAAAAAGGATTGTTAAGTTTTTGCTTTGCTTCCGATAAGATAAAGAGACGATCCGTTTAGTTCAATTCCGAGATCTCCAGCAAGGTCATGAACTACCCAATCGTTCCGATGTCTTTCTATCGCCAATTTATCAATATCCCTGAATTCAATCAAATCATGGTCGCCTAAGTCATCAGCAAGTCTTTCGGTACCTCTAAATCTGACTCCTGTTGCATGTACTCCTGGATAACCTTCAACTTTCTTTATCGATTTATTCAGCACAATTATAGAATAATGCTCCACATGTTTCACCCTTTTTGCGCTTATGCTAACATAACAGAAAAAGGAGGGATTAAGTTTTTGGTTTGTACCACCAGTGAGAGCATATACCGCAGACATAGGTTGTTTGGCCTTCAGGTGCCCATACTTGCGGTTTGGCAACAACGAATTTGGAGCCACATTTCGGGCAGCTATTTTCTGCCTTTTTAACATCTGATTTAAATGCCTCTGAATGGTGTGCGCCACGGCACCTGCATTTACAACGTTTCTTGTCACTTTTTGCGATCCAGCAACGAGAGCAACAGATTTCGTGATACGGCTTTGTGTCTTTCTCGAATTTAACCATAATTTTACCCTTTAGAAAAAAAGAGTTTCACGGTTGCTTTTTCGTTAATGGGCAAACGAGACTCTGCTTATTCGGGCAAGAACTCAAACCTAAGATAGAACCTATTTGAAGTTTACATATGCCGTTCTCAAGTAACACTTCGCACTCCATCAAACTACAATACATCAAAACACCCTTGACAGTTAATTTGCGTTAACAGCAAAAAAAAAGATAGGTTAGAGGAGGAGTTTTTTAACTTCCTCAAGATTCGCAATCAGAGAGGCACGCCGATCTACTTCAGTTTGAATCAGATTATTTGTCTTAGCAGGACCATTTATCCAAAAAGAGGTATTCGACGGATGGATTTCAAGACTATAACCACTTTCGAAAACTACAAGATAGTTTTCAAGACACAATACCCCTTTGACTGTTTCTCCACGAATTGCTTGCAGATTCGCAAATTTATTGGCGCATAAATTTTCTTCAGATAACATAATTTTACCCTTTTTGCGTTTATAGACTATTAACTGCGAAGTGGGAGGTTCAGAGTTTATGAGAGTATGCCTCCCGTTCCCGACAGCCGTTTCGCACTTCCTTGTACATAGGAAGTGGTTGTCCGTATATACTCGCGTATATACCTAAAGTGTCGCTTCGGGTGCTCTCCCGCCATGGATTACCTCTTGCTACATAGCGGTTTCCCGTCAGGTCGCTCTCCAAGGTGCACATTTGGAGTAAGAGGAGTTACGCCACCATCCGTGAATGTGAATAAGGGTGGAACTCTGCTATCTGAACCGCCATGGCAATTCAGGAGCTTCATAGTTCCTAAAGGGGGTAATGCAAGTCCCAGATCATCCTCATTTCTACAGTATTGCTCTTCGTCACTGGGGTCGAGCGGGTGCAATTAGGATATATAGTCGGATTGGCTGGCGGCTATTTCAAGCCTTACCTTACGCTTCTCAAGACTTTAGCTTTACTCGACTTTTGCGAGCAGCTTCAGGCTTTAACCCCCACTTTCGCGCAATCGCATCAGTTTAACGGAACCGAAACCGCTCCCAGACATTCCATAGGAAGCTGAGTTTATGCCTTAGATCGTGCGCCCATGTGTTAGCGTGTTTTGGATTCACATGTGAATGCTGCTTGACCGCAACGCTTAGGCTCCAACCAACCCTAGTGTGCAAGCGTGAACTAAGCATTTTTCCTGTCGCTTAGAGACGCGACCACATGCCCATCATCTTGGGCTATCAATTGAGTTTTAGTACACCCTTTCAAGAATAAATGTTTTGCGGTTAATAGAAAAATGGGTTAAGCGAATGTAATAACATCGTATTCTTCATCGCCGCAAACAACAGGATCCCCAAACCATTCACGCAATTCTTGGCTATCATGGAAACCATCTCTCGACGCAAATTTATCATTGAAAGCAAAATCCTTGTATTTTCTCCGTTCAACCTTTACACATTTAGCCGTACCGATAAAATGAATTTCTTTCTTAGCCTTTGGCATTCTAACTTTCCAATAAAGAGAAAGGGAATCGCCAGATTTTATGGGGTATTTTCTAGGTCTGCGGCATGTTTGGGTTTTCTTCCCGTTCAATATCTGTTTCCAAAATGGTCCTTCAGAAGTTATTCCGCTAAAGCTTAAAAGAGGCATTATATTCACCCTTCGCAGTTAATTGTGTATAACAGCAAAACTATGGACTTGCACCTATTCCAATTTGATATGTTGTAGAAGGCATAGTTCCAGTCCACTCGATGCCGATGCTGCCACCGATAGGAGTGTTAACGGTTTTTATTGCTAATCGGACGTGGTTTTCGTCATTCATCACTAAAGTTACGTCGCCAGCCGCAGTTCCTTTATTTTGGGCATATACCGCTATGTACAGGTTGTTGTTTCCTGGAGTGATAACTGGGGGTCCGTTCGCATCCCATGATCCGTTGTCCCAATTATACCATTTTTGCCTAGCTATATCCTGCACTCGGATAGCAGTGATTTTCGCATTAACTATTCCCCCAGCACTGTTAAAGGGCAGAATTACTGTTGTTGATCCACTGTGGGGATAAAAGTCGCTGTGCCATTGCCCATTATATTGTGCTAACGCAACAAACTGGGTTTGAGTTGGTTCAGCACTCTGGAAAGTTATTGTTACGACACCAGAAGCATTTGTTACACCATAAGCATCTGTAGTTTTATATGGTACGTCATAAACCCAGACAGGTATGCTTGCTGCTGGAACACCATCTAGAAACAGAACAGTAACCGTTGCTTGTATCATATTTATTTTCCTTTTCTACCCTTGGACTTGACATAGATGATTCCTACTCCAACAGCAGCGCCAATCAGCAAAACAACCAACAGAGGATTAATCTGTGGTGAAGGAGGGGTAGTGGTGTATGGTTTAACCGTGAACTCTACATTTTCACTAAGCGATTTACCATTAGCGACTGCGCTGTTGCCACCAATCATAATACAGTCTGCTAAAAGACATCGCTCCTATGGAGTAACTGATAACACAAGCTGAACTATAGCGTTAGGCATGTTGCCTGTGTACTCTAATCCTACGCTTGTACCTCCTGGTACAACAGAAACAATTTTTGTGGCTAAAACTACACCTGACGCATCCTTCAAAGTCATCGTTAAGGATCCAGCACTGCCTGCACCTGTGTTTGTAACGTAGAAAGCAACATATAAGTTATTTACGCCTGGCACAACTGAAGGAGTCGTATTCCAAGTGCGTCCTGGATCATCCCAATTATACCAGATGTTTCTAGAAATATCCTGAACTCTTATAGCGGTTATTTTTCCTGAAGTTACTGTGGCAGGGCTAATTGAGAAGCTTACGCTGTCACTAAGGCTTTGAATCCCGCCGAAATTAACTTCGTATGCTTCCTGTGCTTGTGAGTATGTCGTTGTTTACACCTTCTACTTATACATTCCTTTCTGGGCGGGAGCTATAGAGTAGCGAGTGGGTGTTGATAGCTGTGATGTAGGAATAGAATAAGACCTTGGTGAATAAGACATTGGTGTGAGAGTGTGGCCTACCCTGTTTAGTAAGTCATGCATGAAAGTAGCTATCCCAGTTAAGCCTGCTCCAATAGCCATTTCCTTAAGTTTCACTGCGGTTTTAGGATTGCGCCTAGCCATAAGTTTGCCTCCGAGAAACAAACCTGCTGGAAGCCCTAAATCGAGAACCCAATCATCTATGGATGGGGCTATTGCGCCAACGCCAGGAACAGAATCGTACCAGCCTGGAACAGTTTTACTTCCATTCAAATAGAAACCAAGCGCACTTGCAGATTTGGCTCCAAGCTGAACTGCCGCACCTGTTAGAATATTCTTTAAAGTTGGATCCATGACATACCACTATACGTATATTCTATTGTGGAATGCTTTTAAAAGTTTCCTTTTCAATGTTTAACTATTCACCCTTTTGCGCTTATGTCTCATTAACAGAAAAAGAAGGGAGTTCATTCTGATCGCTTAGGCGTAAACTCAGGGCAACGAAGTGTGTTTCTGAAGGTTGTTCCATCATCGTAAAAAGCCGTTAATTCAGAATCAAAGGGACAGGGTTTACCTGTATCCATATTCATTTCTTCGGGAAGTTTACGATAGATTTCCATACTGCAACATTTCCCGTCTTTGCTAAGATAGAAACATTCCTTATTTTTCGGTCTCATTATTACACCCTTCAGTTAATATATCTTAAACAAAAAAAAGGAAGAGTTATTTCTCGCTCCATTTATCGCACCAACAGTTCTCAGCAGTTTTAACAAGATAATTAAAAGAGCCAGAACGTTTGCATTTTCCAAAAGACCAGGAGCGACATGCACCACAATTTTCAAGATCCGCCTTAGACATGAAAATACCCTTTGCGGTTATATCTTGTTAACTGCACAAAAAAAGGGAAATTATAGGTTGTCTTTCCATAGAGCAACAAAACCACAATCGCTACAAACAAAAACGTTGAATGTAGCATGTTCTTCTATTCCGCTAAGAAATTCAGATGATGGCAGTACCTTGATTGTTTTGACTTTTGTTGGCAAGCGTACACCATCATATATGTTAGCGTCTCTCTTCATCTCAGCGTTGCAAAATGGACAGATAGGAATTTTTTTTATAACCATATTTTCACCCTTTATGTAGTTAACTTACTATAACAGAAAAAAAGGTTGTTATCGGCTTCTAAGCCAATCTTCCAATTGCTGTTTTTCAGTTCCTTCACCTGCTTCCGTAAAGTAATCACAGTCCACTGCATCCTCGTAGCCTTGAGCTGTAGTGAAGATCATTGCCAAAGCCTTGCCGTTCTTGAAACCTATAAATAACTTAGTTTTTGCCATATGGTTCACCCCTGCGGTTAACGTAATATAACAGAAAAAAAGAAGATGTTTTAACGGAGTAGGGTTGGGGGAATGAACGCTATTCCATATTTTGCTTCTTCGCCACAATATTTACAGCGATATTTTTCGTTATTAGTTACGAAATAATCTTCTTGCAAATCGTATATAGATAGTGTAACATAATTGTTTTTTAATTCCAACAGAGCTAAGTCTAAATGTTTTGTGTTTCTGCATACAGGAATACCTACATCTCTCATTTCAATTTTCACCCCTTCCATTCACTTATTAACCATTAACTGAAAAAAATAGAGAGGGAAAATTAAGTTTTTCCAACAACAACTGCGTTAGTTTCGCCTGCTATTTCTATTAGAAGGTCGTTGTACTCCCGATCAATCATCTCTTTAACGACAGGGGAGACTTTGCATTGCCTATTTTCTTCCCGCTTCAGCGATAGCCATTTACCTGTTAATTTCTTGATTTTTTCGCGCATCAAGGATTCTGGCGCGTTGCAATAATAGGGTAGAGTAAAGAAAAACTCTTTTTCAAGCAGTTGATCGAATGTTGGAGCCTTAAATGAGGGCTTTCGTTTTCCCATAGTTTAAACACCCTTCACAGTTATCCTAAATTAACCGCATTAACAACAAAGAAAAAAGAAGAGGTTAAGGTTTTGTCGGGGCGCAACTAATGGTTTCAAGTTCCTTTTCCATTGAGTAGTTGAGAAGATTCTGCAAATAGTTTTTCAGTTGAGGCACATCAAATTCCGCGTGGTGCTTCTTTGCCATTTGAACTAAAGTCCTCATTTCTGCTTTAGCAACAATTTCAAACAGATATGATTCTTTAGCACTCATATTTTTACCCTTGAGAAAAAGGATTTAGGGATTTGGTTTCTTCACTATAATAAACGATCCTCTCCGAGGAGTCTCCAGCCAACCTTCCGCAACCATTTCACGCACGCGCCGACTAATAGTTTCAGCTTTAGCAACTCCAGGATGCTTTGTTTGAAAAGCCTTAATGATTTCGTCGTACAAAGCAGGTCTACCCCAAATTCTGTTGATGTCACCAATAATAGGCCATATTTGGATAAAGAGAGCATCAAATTTTTTGATGTTATCACGGTAGGAACGTTCCGCCTCAATCGTTTGACCTGTCAGAGCTGCCTTCAAAGTGTCGTTTTCTTCCTGTAATTTCTGATTAGCGGTCTCAAGAAATGTTATTCTGCGCCCCTGAGCTTCTATTCGAAGATCACGAGAATCCTGTTCCAACATTACTACGAGTACACCCTAAGAGAAAAAAGTTAGGAAGTAAGTTCGACCATGTGACCACAGTTGAGTTTTAGATAGAATCGTAAACCATGTCTAGTATAAGGGTTTGTTTCTATCAACATTTCTGTGACTTCTTGCTCTGATAGGCAATTAATGCAGATAGCTTTGGTTTTCATACTACGAGTACACCCTACAGGTGGGGGCGGTTGTTCTCTGCCTTAGCCACCTATCTCAGAGCCGCCTTCTGTGGCTGTTTCCACCCTTAGAAAAAATTAGGAGGTAATATCGAATTTTAGATGGATTTCATGTTTCCAGTCATAGGGCGAAAAGGATGGTTGTTTAGCTTTAGTGATTGTTCTCTCATTCATCCATTCGACCATGCAAGAAGTACCGCAGAATTCAAAATCCCATATATCTTCGCCTTCAGGGTTATCCATTCGACCATGCAAGAAGTACCGCAGAATTCAAAATCCCATATATCTTCGCCTTCAGGGTTAGTACGCCGTACAGTAATGTAATCGAAAAAGATTTTGGAGTTATGATCTATCTCTTCACCACAATTGTCGCAAATTGTCATGTCTTTCGTTGGTTGGTGGCATCTGTCACATTTTTCAATTATTTTCTTCATTAAAAATCACCCTTACGGTTATATTCCATTAACAGAAAAAAGGGGATTTGTTAAGCCAAATATTTCTTGTTTCGGATTGCTTCGTTGATTTCGTCTTGTTGACTGCTTTTTTTAGAAATGGTTTCATGTACTTGTTCAGAAACTTCTTTTTTCGCTGCTGGTTCTTCAGCTTTGCGGTCACTGAACAATTTATCCATGTCTTCAATGTCTTTACCCCAGATAGCGTGAACAGTCACATAATCATAGTTGTTCTTATGATAGCCAACAAGTAGTGGATCAAGCCTAAATTCCTGCACATGCCCCTGCACTTGAGAAGCAGCATCTTTCTGCGTTGTTACAGCCCAAACTTTAGGAGTTATATCCTGCTTTTTCATATCAATTGTCGTTTGCACAGCACTATCAGGTATAGAACCCAAATATTCTTTTGGCTCACATTCAATCAGCAGTTTATCAGATTTCGGCAACTTAACATAGGTATATGCCATTTGCCCCATACGAACACGTTCGCTAAGCGGGTCGCCATAGACACAAAGAGCAATACAAGCAGGAATCCCTACAAATGCAGGAATCCCACCTACAATACCGAACATGCCAAAGCCAATAATTAGCTCCGTAAAAAAGAACAGCAAGCCGATAAAGCCAAGACCAAATGCAATTTGAGGCGCGATTATTTTGCTACCTATTACACCGTATCGGAAATCAGGTCGCTTCAGCACCAGCACATTAGGAAGCTTTTTAACGTCAATTTCAGTATTCATTTCGTTAGTCACTTTTTCAGCAATTCTAGTATAGCCAGCATCAACAAGTTTTTGGTGACGTTCTTGTAAAGCAACTAAATCACAGTCAGATTCCAAAGAAGATTTCTTTATTAAATGGCTCTTAACAAATTCTTGCAAATCAGCATCCATTCACAGACACCCTTGAATAAAAAAATAGGATTAAAATTACTCATTTCTATGTTGGCATAACCAACTAAGGTAGTATGCCATTGCAACGTTTGCCACAAACCATATAACATATTTTATGTCTGATTTAGGTAGAGCGAAACAAGTCAAGTTAAATGCAACAAGAACAGCTATACCTAAAACGAACAAATGTTTATTTTTCATCGATTTTACCCTTCCGCAAAAAGGGGACTAGGATATTGTTAATGAATCCTTGCGGATCAGAGTAACAATATCAGGGGCAGGAGTTTGCATATGTTCTTTTTTATAGGCATTTACTTTCTTAAGAGCATCATCAACGTCTTGTGCAAGAACAGTACCCACCTCAAGATGTTCAGCATCAGATCCACTTCCTTTCAACACAAATCGCCAAATATACGTTTTTTATCACCCTTAGCAGTAAAAAAAAGAAGTTGATTTTCCTTATGCTCCAAGATGTCACTGAGCCGATGAGTTGTATATGTTCATTTTTGTCGTTCCAATGATCTATGACTACTCTTAGCGCAGTAATAGGTACATCAAGTAATGCGGCAGGACCCAGCATTATTATAGGAAGAGCTTCTTCAGCAATATCACAAGCTTTTCTTGCTGCTTTTCCCTCTGTAAAAACTCTAATTTCGTTGTTGCCATTAAATGAAGGATACCCTGCTTTTTGATATTCAGCACACGAAACACATATTGTTATCACGCCAATTTCTTTATATTCAGAAATAAAAGTAAGCAGAACAGTTTTAGAGTTTTGCTTTATTTTCTGAATTGACACTCCAGAGCGAGGAGTTTTGTAACTATCTTTCCAAATCTTCAATATTTCACCCTAAAAAATGGGGATAGAGATTAAGTCTTTTTGGTTACATCTGATTGGGCACGCTTGAGTAAGTAAGAAACTGGATCGCCATCTATCTTCTCAACGGTAACACTAACTTTGAAAACCTCATCAATAGCAGCTAGAGCATCGCTTTCTTTAAGCAATTGGCATTCTCCGTCTTGATCGCAGTTGGGACCATCGTTTTCTATCCAACCATCAAATGAAGCAGTCCTAATCAGGGACTTTAGTTTTTCCAATCTATCAACTAATTCAGTAGCATTCATATGTTTACCCTTTGTTGCAGTTATGCTTCCTTAACTGCATGAATATGAATGGGTGGTCTCGTGGGCATCTGGGCAATAGCCGATACCTGTACTCTGCCGCTTTATCCGCCCAACCGAGGTCGAAGCGGAGCAAACAAAGCCTCTGCCTCTGACTGCCTACCCTCTGTTGACGAGATTTCATAACGCCGAGGGCAAAAGGTCTTCTGTCAGGTTCTTCCAGCGTAAAGTTCTGTCCCATCAAGCTTTCACGCCACCCTTATTGCATAAATGTATCTTTCGCTTAATTAATCTTAACTGCAAAAAAATCACGGAGTTGTGTTTTCTTTCTGATTAAATGATTTGCCATATAGTCTCTTCAATCTCTTGTTTTCTTTTTCCACATATTTTTTGCCTTTTTCTGTTTCTTCCATCGGAATAATTTGACCTGTTTTTGGGTCGATCTCGTCAATAATCATGTAGTGGTCATCGCCTTTAACAGCGTAGATTTCGTTGCACTGCATACAGTGATAAATCCTATGCCGCGTAACCGTATCAGAAAACCACAATGGCTCACCGCATTTACATCTAAAGTTTGATTCACTCATTCTTTTTTGTCACCCTTTTGATTTTTGCAGTTATACCTGCTTGCAGTTATACCTGCTTAAGCGCATAAAAAAGGATTATGGGAGAGAACCAGCGTAAGCATCTGGTTTCGGATAGTCTTTTAGATCTTCATCAGAGAACCATTGCCTGAGTTCCTTGCCACTCATGGCAATATGCATCTTAACATGATTCCTATACGCTGGATAGTCAACGCCACGTCTATAGTTTTTTTCATTTTCAATTTTCAATGTCACACCCTTTTGGGGTTTTGGGGGAAACGTCTAAAGCATATTGCAACCCGCGCCTGCTGGCTGACCATTCCCGCAAAAGCACCCTTAAAAGAAAAAGAGATAATTAGATTTCAATGCGTTTCTTTACCGCTTGTATATCCTCGTCAGCATAATCAGACTTCACTTTTTCCACAAATGCATCGGCCTCTGGTTCTAAGGGAAAAGGTTGAACATCATCGAATACGCCTTGAAAAACTGTGACTACTACCCAAATTATCATTTTCGACACCCTTTAGGTGTTGCCAGACCGCGCTCCTTGAGATTCGTCTGAATGGTTGCAACTTCGTGGGAGTCTTAGGGACGCAAACCCAGTAATGCTCCATACGGATCCGTCCTGCCTCAAGGCTACGCTTTGGTCCAACACCCTTAGAAAAAAATGGAAATGACAGTTTATTTAAAGCCTTGTCTTTGCCAAGCAGGAACTCTCAGGTTCTGTTGTTTTTCCAGTTCATCTAAGAGTTTTAATGCTAAAGTCGCGCCTGTACCGAGTGCTAGACATGTTAGAGTTGTTTTCAAGCTCATTTCAATACACCCTTACCATTATACTATATTAAACGCAAAAGTATGGAAAAAGTGGGCGATTACTAAAGATCATTTTTTATTTCATATTCAAGTATCTCAATATCTGAGTTGCTAAAGAATTGGTATAATCCCTTATCTTTTGCTAACTCAAATATTCTCAACAGCATTTCTTTTTCCTTTTTCGTATGACCTTTCTTTCGTTTCTGAAACAAGGCATTGAATGCGCTCTGAATATTGAGTGAATTACAACTATGATTAGCAGCAAATCCAGCAGCAACTATCAACATTGTTTTTTCCACATCGTCCATTAATTTCACCCTTGAAAAAAGGGCAGGGTTATGGCGCATCTAAAGTTTCGTATGTGAAGACAAGCCATTTTTGCGCATCATCCCAATAAGCAGGATAAACGCCAGATTTTATTTTCAAACTATCTGCCAGACGCTTCACACCAAACCTCAGCTTGTTTTTTCTCACCTTATCTCTTTCAGCTAGAAATGAGTTGGCAGTACAATCAGCAACAGGTTTTACAGCGATTGTTTTACTAGAAGCATCAACGTAAAATTCAGCGTAAGCACAAAAAAAGGCAATGAATATAGGAGAAATTTGAACCCGAAACTTTTGCACCGCAACAACTGCACCATTTAATTTAGGACGGCCTCTACTATAAGTAGACATAGACCATACAACAAATTCAGACATCAAAATACCCTTAAAAAAAGAGAGATTATTGTTTAACTTTTTGCCAGTTTTGGTATTCATCTTCCACGATTTTTAACGAATCCTCAATGGTGCCATTTGTGCACTGTGTTCCACCATCGCGCCAACCTCTTTTAAGAAGAAGGGAAAAGAGGTTATCACGCAATTCTTGGGAAGAATGCAGTTTCATGCGAAACAAAAAGATTTCCCATTTAATCTCAAATTTTAACCTGAGATCAGTCAGATTCATTCAATTACACCCTTATAAAAAATTAGGGTTGTTGCATTGGTGGATATTTAGTTAGATGTGTGGATTCGCGGTAGAAAAGAAACCCACAGTTTTTATTTGGACCCTTACTTACCCATGCCAACGCAGGCTCTCCAATCAAATCGTCACGCCAAAGACCAGTGCCCTTTCGAATTTCCGAAGGGTATAGTGGTGGCAAATCATTGCCACAACGAGGACATTTCACAATCATTTTTATTACCCTTTTAAAAAAAGTTTAAAAAAAGTTAGTTCAACTTGCGTTAGCGATAACGACATCATTTATAAAATCGGAGAAACTACCTGAGTAGCCTTTTTGAAGAGCTCTAGCAAAAAGCCCAAGAACAGCAGGAGAAACTACTACACTACCCAACATTACCACCCTTGATGTTACTTATTACGCGTGTGAGGGCGATCTTTTATACTGCAACTTCGATATACACAGCGTTTTGCAGCCTCCGTAAAAGCTCTACGCCAAGCGGCCTTTGTTTTTAACTTTCTGCCCTTTAACTGCGCGTTAACGCACTTGATAAATTGCCGTTCGGAAACTCTGTCTGAAACCAGATTAAACCCTCATATAATAATAACGAGGCATAGGCTTTTTAAAAGTATCGAAAGCACTTTTAAAAAAGAGTTCTGGGCAGACAAGATTCGCCATTTCCCACCATCACCCATGTTTTTAGCTCTAACCGTAGAAAAAAGTTAATATGTTTTTAGCATCTAATACTTTGATTATGAGCAATAATGTAGTTCAGAAGCAACTTGAAAGAACCCCTGCTAACTTTCTGACGGATTTAGCCATTAGGTGTGAAAAAGATAATGTTGATAGAACTCGTGAACTTACACATTTGAAGGATTTCTTGGCTAAAAAGGGATTAATTAATGCAACAAAAACAAGGCTTGATATAAATAAATGCCAATTACAGCCAGTATGGACTGGAACTTTCGATGTAGTTGACGACAAGGATTTTAGTACGCCCTCCATTGGCTGGGATTGCCACCCTTTGGAGTGTCATTTAGAGGCAGATTTGGTCGTGCAAAATATAAAAAACAGACTTTTATAGACAAAATAAAGTTTGAAAGATGCGCCGTAGATGATGTGCACCTACATAAAAAGGAAGCGCACGTTCACGTTATTTGTAAGGGCATATTGCGTTCAGAATTGGCGGAGTATGTCAGCAACTTAGCCACCCTAACTTTAGAGCGCAGAAAAGAAAAACTTTAATGCATACTACTTCAATTATAGGGCTTTAGCTGTTATCTATAATTAACAGAAAAAAACCAAGTTATATTCTTGACCAAAACTTTAAAGCCTGATTATCACAAATATAAGATGTTGATTAAAATGGGACACCGAAAAGGTCAAGCTCTCGGAGCCTACATGCCTGAACTAAAGATTGAGTATTTTATTAAATGTAAGAGTAGTGGTGCCTTAGTAGGTCCATATGGAGAGAAATGTTACGCTGAAGAGGTAGTTCACGCTGGCGATACGATCATTTGGAAAAAGAAGAAAAAAGTTGTAATGACTAAGAATAACATAAAAATTATTCTCTAAAAATACCCTTTATGCTGTTATTTCAAAATTAAGAGAAAAAGGGTTAGGTGGGATCGATGTTATGTCCTACTACGATACATAATGCTCCTTGAAGCAATAAAATTAAAGCGATGACATTAAATATTTTTGCGCGCTCTAGAAGTTCGCTAGGCTGTAAGAAACTCATTTCTGGATTTATAAATACAATGCTTTGAATAAGGTATATTAGACAAGCAATGAAAAGCGAAAAAGCCCCGATATATGTTAGTGTTTTATTCACTATTTTCACCCTTACAGTTAAGGTTCTTAACAGCAAATTAGGTGGAACTACCAAAGAGGGATTTGAACCCCCGCAGAGAGCGACTCCTAAACCAAGCTTTAGGTAGCTCCACCCTTTTGTTGTTATACCCTACATAAAAAGAAGAAATGGATCATAAGAAAAGCCCTAGAAGAATTAATGATAATGTCAGTGTTAATTGTGTAAGCGTCCACTCTAAGTCATCAATATCGCGCTCTCTTTTACCGACTCTGGCATAGTTTAACTTATGTCCAATTTGAGCAAATAGTGCCACCATCCCCGCAATAATTAACAATTCTATCGTTTATTTCACCCTTACAGTTAATGCTATAATTAACAGAAAAAAAGGAATTTATTGACTTGTAACTGAGACAGGCTCTTCTATTAAAACGTCGCATTCTTCACAGAAAAGTTTATTGCCATAACATACATCTCCAGTATAATCACAAGTTTCTTCATCTTCTTCAGCATCCATTGAAAAATCGTCGGGGTCATAAAGATCTAGCTTTTTCTGGTTCTCTGCTTCTTCCTCAGGTGAAAGATAGCAAGTTCTTTTATCTTCTGGCAATGGTTGCCCTTTAAAGCAAGTCTTGTTTTTTACACAATCAGTAGGACAAAAGCGATAGTAATGTTCTGGGTCTTTGGTTTTTTGTTTCCATTGTGATTCAATCATTTCTTTTACCCTTTATCTTTCAGTTATGCTACATAATTACAAAAAAATAAGTGGGTTATTTACTATGAAAACTCTAGACCAAAGACAAGCCGTTGACAATCACCATCTGCTGTAATATACAATATGTTTCTGTCAGGCTCTTTGTCAAAGCGATCTGAGTCAATCACTACCTCGCAATAGATTTCAGGGTTCTTTCTTTTCCCGTTGTATCTAAAGTTTCTCAATTCACTCACCTAGATTCATCATTACCCGATTGATTTACCCTTTTTGCGCTTAAACCTACATAACGCAAAAGCATAGAAAAAAGAGAGTTTGTTAGTTAATTACTTCTTGTATACGTTTGTAACCTGAGCTTGGGCAATGGGTTAAAAGATCATCTTCGACTGCGCGCAAATCAGATAGCGGCAAATCAAGGACTTGTGTGTTACCGATGCAACCATCACTTAAAATTGCTACGTCGATCTGATTCAGTTTTTTGTATGCTGTGACATGGTGAGTTTCATAACAGAAAGGGCAAATAATAACTAATTTTCCACAATTCTTGCAAATTGACATACCAGCTATTGTTTTCATTATTTAATACCCTTTTAGCAGTTAATGCTACATAAGCGCAAAACAATGGGAAAAAGAAGAAGTTAGGCGCGTTTTGGTTTTGGAGACTTAAATTTGGAAATCTTCGCAAAGCTGCATGGAACTTTATACGGTGGCGTTCCAGCCATCTTCTCGATGGCAACAAGATAGTTCAATTGAGGCAATGTTATGTTATATTGCGCTAATACCGTTGCGTCATGAACCAGAACTTCCTTTACGCTTTCATTTCGTTTGATACTGTATAGCTTCACGCCAAACGCCTGCTCTTTATCACATTTCAACTCGATTTCATAACGCGCACTTTTAGAAGCCATTTTCCTTGCCATTTCCAAGATTCTCCGTAATCCTATAACATATATTGCGATTGGAAGTATAAAAAATGAAGGGTTGTTAACTATCTCCGTTTGTGTCGTTAGGACAAATAAGCGATCCAGTGCAAGTTATCCCGTATTCACTGCAAGTATGGCAAGCTTTAAGGACGTTTTTTGCTTTCTCAACTTTAGCTTTCATTTTGAATTACCCTTTTAGCGGTTAATTTCTATTAAACGAAAAAGTATGGAAAAAAGAGGGTTAATATTCTACTTGCTGTGGAAATTGCCACCATGCGCCACGTACTTTTACCCATAATTGCCCAGAATCGTCTTTGTATTCGCGTCTTACCCCAGCTCCAACAATGTTAGCGGTTCTATCTGTAGGCTCAAGCTTTCCTTTTACCGTAGGTCTAGAGCCTTTATAACCAGCTCTTTCACATTCTTGCCAACCATAAGCTATTTTTTCAGTCTTCAATCTTAAGCACCCTTAATTATTTAACATTTTGGAAGTATAAAAAATGAAGGGTTATTAGGAGTATGGAAAGATCACAGATTACAGGTATGCAGTTTGTGGCTGCCTGTGCAATCCATACTAGACGATGCCATCTTAGGCAAGGCTCTGTAACTATAAAATGCACACGTTTTGCAGTTAAGGGTTCTTAACCGCATACTACGAGTAATAGGGTGTAGTTCTAGGATGAGCGAATCTGACCCCAACACACTGTTCTTCTCTCTTAGACTCCTAGTTTTACGCTTCGATTTTAATTGCCCCACGTAAAACAGTGTGTAAGTTTTCGGAGTGTTCGAGGCGCTGCTTCCCCTCGCGCAGGAGATAGCCCGCTTTTTGTAGGTTGGCGTGTGCCATTCCCAGCATGGAATACCGTTTCCAATATCTAAAGGGTCTTGCTGATTCGATTACTTTCCCACCACACCCTTTAAAAAAGAAAAGAGAGTGTTAGTCGCATGAGATTCTAGGAGCAACGTAATACTTCAATTCACCGAACTTTGTTAGCAACGTCACTTTCAAAGGCATATCTGTAGAAAACTCTAGTATGGCCATTTCGCTTAGTGCTGGTTGAATGAAGTCTTTCAAGTAGCTAAAACTGAAAGTTGCTTTGCTTTCTTCGTTAACTTGTATGTCAAGCAGGTTTTCGTCTCCGCGTGTGTATGTGGTTTCGCCTTTGCCACAGTCGCCTTCAGCTTTCAACTGAAGAGATTCAGATGTACCAATTATGATCATGTGGTCGCTTAATCCGTTAAGTTCCTTGATGTCTTCAGCGATTTGCTTCGCAATAATTTTGTATTTGGCGTGGAACGCGATTTTTGGTGTTGGAACGTCTTCCTCTGAAGCTTCAAGCGTTGAGAAACTACGCTCTCGGATTCTGTTATCCTTGATAACGAAGGATATTTTGTTTGTTTCTCCGTCAATTTTTATGGCTATGCTTGTGCCTTTCTGGAAGGGTTTCGCAAACACTGTTTTCTTGATGTATCCAGCGTCGAATGCGACGAGTCCAGGAGTTGTGATATTCCATTCTTCGAAGTCTTCTTTTTTGATGGTTAAGTCAATCATGGCCACTCTAGACGGATCCATCTGTCGCATTGCTATGCCGTCTTTGCTGATTTTCCAAGTGATTTCAGAGACTAAGATGCACATGGCTTCATAGAGCTTCTTGAAAAGGTTAGCATCGGGAAAAGTAAAGTATGCTGTGGCATTTGGATTCGCAGTATTGGTTTTTGCTGTTTCTGCTTGAGGCGTTTTTGGGGTTTCAGATATTTTTTCTGGCTCTAAAAATTGAGGTGTTTGGGGACTGGTTTCGGGAACTTCTTCTTTTTGCGTTTCTACTTGAGCTGCAACTTCAGCAACAACCATTTCAGGCGTTGTTTCAGGCTTATTTTCGGGTTTCACTGTTATTTTAGGCGTTATTTCTGGTTTTGGCTTAGTTTTCGGCTTTGGTTTTACGCAAATTGAACATTCCTCTTCAGGAACAGTTTTTCCTATGCTACGAGCATCCAGTTTGAAACCGCAACCGCGCATGTATGTGATGTACTGGCCTAAAATCTTCTTTTTCAGCTTTGGCTTTTGGTGATCCGCGAACATTTTAAGTTCAGATTCGAACTTCACTACATCGTAGTCCATGTTTTCTAGGGCCTTCTCTACGTTCAATTGCCCCTTTTTGATTTGAATTGTATAAGTCAATTTTTTGCACCCTTATAAAAAAAGATTAGGAGCGGATTCTTACACATAAGTCTTCGTTGATTGTATCTGTTTCTTCTAACCATACCTTGAGGTCATGGTTCAAAAGCAAAAACAGTTTTTCTTCAAACTTCATTTTCAAAACCCTTAGAAAAAAATATGTTTTTACCCATGTTTATTTTTTTTTAACCGTTGGATCGCCAAATTCTTCCAAGTAAGAAGCGATGCTCAAAGGATTATCGTCTAAGATTATCACTTTAGGCTTTTTATTCTTCATATTTACACCCTTAAGGGGATTAGATCCCCTTAGCGTGGTCACGGTATCAACCGAAATTGATATGGCGTGAACCCTTAAAAATAAAAAGAGAGTTAAGAATTAAGTCTTTTCCTAACTTGATGCGTTACACAATCCTCAGTGCAAAACAACCGAGAACACTCAATTTTTTCATTAACATAACAGTCATGCAATGGTTTAACCCTTAAAAAAAAGTTGAATATGTTACTCCTATAGGTTAGCGTTTTCCCAAAGCCATTTCATAGCAGGGGTAAAGTCTTCTTTGTTGACTTTACTCATTATTTCTTTTAGTTCTTCTTGTGCTTTTTCTGAGTAGTCTAAAGAGGTAGCCATGAAATTGCCGTAAACGTTGACTTGCTCTTCTGTGTCGTTTAATATGTCTTTTTCTGTTGCGGTTTCGATGTCAGCTCTAGCTTCTTGGAGTAAGGATTCATAAACAACTGCCACACAGTCAATATCTTTTAGTGGTGTCTTAGTGTCCTCTTGATACTGCTCAATTTGTTCAGCGGCCCAGTCTCCATCATGTTCAGCTTCTAAAGCTGTTTCTACTGCTGCTTGGATGTCTGCTGATCCGAAAGGAATTAATTGAGCTGTAAAATCGCCTATTTCTTTATCCAATCTTTCTTTATTTTCAGTCATAATTTGCACCCTTTTAGCTGTTAATTCTATATAAACGCAAAACAATGAAAAAAAGAGGCGTGGTTAAGACTGGTTATCCCATATTAAACCAATTAAGACACCGCAACCGAAGAAGCAAGTAATGACAGCTAATTTTACTGGCACAAGAACTATAGCATCAGGCGAAAAAAGAAAATACCCGCCAAGTAACGATGTCAAGGGGATACCAATAAGTAATGCACACCACTCCGCAAAAGATAATTTCCTTATCCTTTTTACACAATATTTAGCCAAGCTATTACCCTTAAAAAAAGAAAGGAGTTATTATTTAGCTATTTGTTTTTGGTATTGCTCACATAACTGCTTGTTTGAAAGAGGTGCGGCACTGAAAGCCCAAGCACCAAAGTCAGCCATAGTGTTAATTTCAGCCACCGTGAGACCAAAATATTCAACAGCTTTTTTCACTCGCAACATAAATGCTTCGATTGACTCATGGTCGTCCGAGAAGACAATTTTACAAATTGATTTTTTATTATTCATAACTTTTACCCTTGCGTTTAAGACACAATAAGCGAAAAAGAAAGGAGAAAGAGCTGTTTATGTTGACCGCTCTTTAATCATGTACGTGTATTCGTCTTGCCCAAAGCCTGCTTTAGTTTGTTGATCGACATCAACGTAGTATGTGCAGGCATAATCCCAACCAGTGGAGTAACGCCTAAATTCCTTTATCGTTGTGTCGCTGATTTTTACTATTTTTGTGTTTTGATTTTGGGTCAAGATTTCGGCTAACTTGCCGAGTTCGATTTTCGCTTCATTTAGGTTCATTTCAATTCACACCCTTAGGGCTAATTGCCCTTTGTGGCACATGGAACCAGCTCAGCTAGTTGAGCCATGCGTACCCTTCAAAAAAAGATTAGAAAGAGAGATTGTTAAGCGCGTAGAGGTCTTTTATGCGTGCTTCAAATTCCGCTATTGTGTAGCTTTTGCTAAAAGGTCCTGGACTTTCAAAACCGCAACCTTGAACGTATTCGATAAAGCTTATGTATTTAGTGCCGAAATGTGGATTTCTGCCATCAAAAACTCCGCTTGGCAGTTGCTTTGCTTTTTGCCAAATTTCTTTTACGTTCATAATTTTTACCCTTGCTGTTAAAGACGCTTAAGCGAAAAAAGGAAGAAGGAAAACTAACAGCCATCCAACAGCACAAAACTAGCAGCTTCTAAATGCTTTTTAGCAAGAAGCAACACAGCAACGGCGAACAGCATAAAAATCGGCGCGATCAGGCACCTATAAAATTTCACATTAGCACCCTTAAAAAAGCAATCGGTGTTTTTATCGACTTCATTAATATACCCTTAAGTTATTTTTGGTTGTTGGTTAGCCGTTGCATCATTAGCCACGCTTTTAAGGGCATGGGACAATTTCCTTTTGGCTATCTCTTCTTACTCTGCTCGCAAGGTCGGCGTAGCGTAGAAACAATAATCTTTTACGCTCTGGGTTCCGATATGGTTATCAAACCATTCTTGCCGCCTACTAAGTATCAAGCAGAGCAGTTTTAATTGTCGTATTGTGTAGAGTCTCCTTCTCCCACGCTGGAGAGTTCGAGAGGCAGATTAGCAGTACCAGGGTGAAGTACCACCTTAAACCGTTCAGCAGTTTAAGGCCCGCCTTCTTCCGCACGTACACCCAACAACCTGCCATCAGCCCTCTCTCACTGGAAAGAGATAAACCCCGACTGGACCGCTTTTGCCAGCTCTTGCGCGATCCTGCGCCAGTCACACACCCGAAGGCGTTGTTTTGTGGGTTGACTTTATCCTATTACCAGTTTTTAATACCTGATTTGCCGTTTTGCTTGCACTTACCATCCTCAGCACGTAAGAGCTTTTTAGACGCGCCTAAGTTATCCCGTCATGGGGAGCTAGCGGTTGTTGCGTTGGTTGCCCTCGTGTGTTTCTGGATGGTATGTCTTTTTGGTTGGCTGTCTGAGCGCCCATGGGTTTCTTGTCTTCCCCTTGAGCTGCCCGACTTCAAACCAACATAGGCGCCTAGAACACTTAACCCCATCTAGCAGTCCCACACATATGCCCCAAACATGAGGGCATGGTAAAACCCTTATATATCCATGGAACCCGCCGAAAACCCTGCAAAATAGACACCTTCATGTTAAAACCCATCCCCCACCATCACCAGCCCCCCACCAGCCCTCACCAAACCCTGTGGCTCACCAACCTCACCACCCCCAAACCGACCACAACTCCACCCAAACCTCACCAACCAATCACTTACTATGAGCATCACCACCACCACCAGAACCTCAAACCTGAATGGGCAGCCCTCAGAAATCTAAGACAAATACCCTACCCAAATCACCTCAAAAAGCCCATAACCCAAAAAACAGGCCTTCCCCATGCCCATGAAAAACCATCATTGCGGTTATATGTAATTAACCGCACGTATCAACATGCTAAAACTGTTATAACAGTTTAATCATATTTCTATTTCTTAGGCTACTTGGAAAATCTCAGTTTCCAATGAAGACCTAACAAACCTTTCCTTCCACCAACAAATTTAATAGTATCCACTAAAACTGTTATTAGTATAAGGGATTGATAATGAGTGAATGCAAAGTTCAGCAAAGGTTGATCTCATATCTATCGAATAAGGGATACGACATCATAAGCGAAAACAACACAGAAATTCCAGATGTAGTGGTAAAGAAAAAGGGAAAAGCATTCTTCTTCGAAGTAAAAAGCAAAATGTTTGCAGTTGACAATACCATCGGTCAATGTCTAAGGCAAGTAGCAAATACAAGAGTATCTGGATACACCATCAAATGTACAAAATATTTCAATGTAGGAAGCAAAAGAGTATTAGAGACAATAGAAGTACCGCCCATACATGAAGTTGGTCTTGTAGTTCCTGTTGAATCAGGTTCATGGTATCTAAAGAAACTACAAATCACAGAGAAAACAATAACTGCCCTAAATTTACCCATAAAATTAATCATAGGAACAGGAGAAGGTCTCGAAAACGCAATGCGAATTCTAAGACCAACTGATATAATGATAAAAAGAATAGAGGGTGACGAGCAACTCCTGAATTATCAGGCCACAAAATGGATACTCTCATAGAAAGACGGTTCAGATTGCCACCTAACATATATCGGCAAGAGTTACAAAAAAAGTTGCCTTATCTACCACTGCGCCCCGAAATCGTGTTAAATGATGAATTAAAGCCATTTACGGAAGTTTTTAACAGCTCCAAATTCAAGTAGGTGATAAAATGCCCGAGTATTTGTCATGTATCTATTGCGGCAGAACTAAACCAGTTAGTACGTTAAGAAGTGACCTAAGCAGATTCGACAATTTTGATATAGTATGGAAAATTCTGCAAATACGAACCCAAGCTGCTGGTCCAGGCAGAGGCCATACCAAAGCCAAATTAAATGAAACAGGACAAGAACATGGAGGCTTCAAACTGGTTCAAGGTCAAGGATTATCCATAGAAGAAATGGCGGAAGATCCAGCATATGCTGATTTGGTGGATGGAATAAGAAGAAGAGTCATCAAGATAACGAAAGCGTACATCGAAGCTGGAATCATCAAGAAAGAAGAGCTAGAATAATTTTAAATGCTTCTGAGATCAATTATCTGTGTGGTTTAAAGTGACAAAGGAATGCCTAAACCATCTGGAAGAACTCGCAGCAATCGAACACGACCAATGGATAGTATGGACGAAAGGCTTGGCTAAACATGAAAAAATCTCACCTGAACGACTGAAGCGATGGAAAAAGCTGTGGGTTCCGTACTCCAAGCTTCCCGAAGCTCAGAAGCAAGTAGATAGAAAACTAGCCCGAAAGGTCTGCAAAATCCTATGATTGAGCAAAAAGTAGTTGTTCCCAAAAATCGTTCTCGAAGGGAACGCAAGTCGGGGAAACAGGGGAAAACGTCAATAGGATTAAAGAAGCTGTACGATATGGAGGCTTAGCCATCAATGAGTACCCGAAAAGACATAGGACGCACCAAGAAATTCTGTCAATCCATCTCAGCGCAAAGTTTTTATTCATAAGAGTGTGTTAAGTGTTTTAGGTGAGTGAAAGTATGGAACTACGTGTAACAATATCCGACGATCTACACTATACTCTGAAGAAAAGAGCCTTAGAAGAACACAAAACCCTGAAAAAACTTGTCATAGAAATACTCGAAGACAAGAAATAACTACTAATCAAACCCAATCTGCCCCAGCCTAACCACTCCAAACCACACCACCCCAGCACAGCCCAGACCAGACAAATCCAGCCCAAACAGTTTAGGTGACTAAAAATTGAATCATAATGAGAAAAAAATAGTTGATAAATACGAACAGTTAGGCTTCGATGTAATAAAAGACGGCTTACCCGACCTCATAATTCTAAAGGAAGGGAAACTGGAGTTTGTCGAAGTTAAATTCAAATTCGATGTGTTGAACCCAATGCAAAAACGTGCTTTCTCTCTGTTGAAGAAACATAAGATTCCTGTTCATTTGGAGCGCGTAGCTCAAATCAATCATTCACTGCTCCTAGAAAAATGGAAACAGGGGGTGAATAAATGAAGTGTGAATTAACCATTGAAATCCGAGACCTACACGCTTGCCCAGGAGATGAACAAATCAAGAAGTATGAAGTACCTACAAACGTTTTCAATACTGTAGATGTAACAACTACGGAACATGAAATTGATAATGAACAGGCATTAACTACTGAAAAAGCTAAAACTGAGAAGAAGGAACGCATAAAAATTGAGCCTCTAATTAGTTTCCGCAAAGACCTAACCTACAGATTAGGCGGATCATACGGCAAATTGATGGGGTTATTCGGGGAAGCAGCATCAAATCTTTACAGCCAAAAACTTGACGGCTGGAAAATCAGCTATAAACCATTTCTCAAGTCAATCCAGCTTAAGCCTCAATGGGTCAAACTCGACATTGGTAGCAACCAAATATTCGTCAGCAAAATCCCTCAGATAACAGCAGGCAGAAGCCAAAGCCTAATCATTCAATACTACGAAAAAATTGATAAATGTATCACTACAATTACTGCTGAAGTACCGACTAATGAAAAAGAGAGATTCATCCAACTACTAACACAAGCTGAAGGTATGCCTTTTGGACCAAAACGACGAGGCGAACTAAAAATTACTCAACAGAAGTGGATGTAGCAACAAAAAATCTAAATCCCTCTTTTATTTATCATCTTATGTGTGGAGCATAATCTAAGATGAGTTCACGAGAAGATCTAAAAAGAAATAAGAAGTTCTGTCTATCTATTCCAGAACAACTTCGAGATGAGGATGAAGCTGTTGGTATTTATAATTCTAAAGCGACTGAAGCACGTAAACTGAACTATCCTAGAAGCGAATTAATCGCCATTATTTACGAGAAACTCGCAATGGATGAAGCAAGCCACGCACACGCTCTAAGACAATTAGCCAAAGAAATCTGCCCGATATGATATTTTAATGCTTTAGTTCTGTAATAGGATCTATTTTGTGTCCTCGGTTCTTTAGAACTGCCTTAACAAGCTGATTCACAGTAAACCCAAGATCAGTTGGGTGTACTCCTTTGCAAACTACATGAAAATGCTTCTCAGCTTCAAACGCAAGTTTGTAACCCTCTGGGGTTTTCTCTCGTGTATGAATCTCTTCATGCTCATGTATCTCTGTGACACAGCATCGCGTGAGTTTCTTTAAATCCTTCACTATAGCTTTTTGCTTAGCTGCTGGAACAGGAAGATCAGATTCAATGTGGCATTCATTCGGTTGGCAGGTCCAGCCGATAGATGGTTTTGTCATAGTTTTTTCTTCAAACCGCTTGTCTCGAAAATCGTATGTGCCATTCCATTCGGGTTCAAGAACGCATTTATTTGTGTATAGATAAGAGGGTTCGTCAGCAATAATTTTTTCTGCTACCAATGCCTTTCTGAATTTATCTATAACCTGGGTTTGTTCTGAGCTGTTCATGTGGCAGTATAGCAACTTATCATCCAGAATTATGTCACTGGGCAAATATTGACTTAGTATCCTATATTTTTCAGCGTCAGTAGGCATCAGGCATCATAGTAATATCCGTTCATGGAAAATATAAGATTAGCCCTTCGATTTAGCTTTAGCGGTTATAAATAGATAACTGCAAGATTGAATTGCTTACTCGCGTCTTGTGATGATTCTGTAATTGCCGCCTTCGTTCTCGCGGTATTCCTTTAATCTTTGCCGAATTTCAGCTCTTGTTTCTTCAGCGGTTAAATCTTCCCAGCCATGGCCATAGGTTCCTTGGAGAACAAAAATAGTTTTCTTTTTGATTTTACAAACGCGGTTCGGAGCCAAATATTTCTTTTTAGCTGCTGTTTTGCCTACGCGCTGCATTTCAGTCTTTGTAATTCCACATTTGAAATCTCGATCTTCACTGCCCACAAGATGCCATTTCTTAGACTTTGTTCCGTAAACGTAGCGTTTTTCCATCTTTGACAACTCTAATTAATAGATACTATTCAATCGAAGTCTCTATAAAACTTGTGCTTTTTATCCATACTCTACGCTTATTCATCAATAACTGCACAAAATATTTATATGTAACTTTGTTACACTATTATGATGGTGGACTATATGGGTGTTGTCGAAGAAGCAATGGAACACGCAGAACACGAAGTCAAATCATCTATACCTATGGTAAAGCGAGAAGCGTGTGATAAAGCATTTTTGGCTGTAATCAAGGCGGTGGATGAATACTTGGTTGAGCGAGGCTACCCTTTACCTGAGAGACATGGTGAGCGGTTCAGCTATATTCGTGATCTTGAGAGCAAGAGTCCTAAACTTAAAAAAATAAGCCTAAGCGACCAAGTAGGTGCACGTTTTGGTCTTTCTCATGAAGCTTGCTTCTATGAAGGAAGAATAGAGTTTGCACAAGACGAAATCGTAAAATCAAGAAAATTAATTGAGTTAATAAGGAGCCTTCCTAAATGACTCAAACAGTCGTTGTTAGACTTGAAAAAGATGTAGTTGCTAATTTATGGGAATTAGCTGCTGACAAGATTCAGGAAAAAAAGGCAAAGGTTTCTCTTTCTGACGTTGTACGCGGGTTACTTCCTCCAAAGAAAAATCAACCATGCAGTTAACATCATATAAGCGAAAGATTTACGCTTAACAGGCTATAACCGCAAAAATATTTAGCTTAACCTATAGCTGAAAAGTCAAATCGCCTAGAAATCGCAGATGTGCCTGTCGCGTCTATAGCTGTCACAGAGAAGTAGTATTGTATAGCATTCCACAACGGCAGAGTAAACGTGAAAACCCCGTTTTCAGTTGACACACCATCTACGCTCAGCCAGCCATTAAGCAGAAGCGTCGCAGAGTAAGGAACAGCACCGTTGGTCACTCGAGCAGTCACTAAGGGGGGATTTTGCCAACTAGATATTGTAGTTGGGTAGGAGTCAACGGTAACTGAAAAAACACTTAAAGCCTTACTACGTAAGATAGCGATAATAGTCCCTAAACTTACAAGGGCACCAATGACCAATAATATCTTGCCTTTTCTTCCAACCATGAGTACGCCCATATAGATTGGTTCTTGAAAACTTTTAATTCTTTCGGTTTAACCCCTCACCAAACAGATTGTAATTAAGCGAAAAAGAGTTTTATCGGTAGCTTGCGCCGTCACCCTTCAAAGAAGCAACCTGGTACTTCAAAGAAGCAACTTCAGCCTGCAACTTAGCAGTAGCAGTGCGTTCAATAGCCAACACAATAAGCGAAGAAATAACACTGCTGAACGTGATTATCACCATGAATTTTAAAGCGTCTTTATGCCAAGGTATAGATGCCATAACAAGATATATGACAACTACAAGTTAAAACCTTTTCCCCATAGCAAAAAATATTTATTGCAAAACAAGCATTAATGCCAAAAAGGATTGAACTGAATGTTTAGGCCACAACCATTTAAACCGCAACAGAATCTAACCAGAAAACAGATTTGCCCCCAATGTAAAGGGTCAGGGCAAGAACTACATAACACCATATGGAATTTCGGATGGAAACCATGCGTAGCCTGCAAAGGAACAGGACAAATAGAAGTGCCCATCATACCTAAAATATCACGTATGAGAAACAGTCTTGGCACATAGGTTTCTTTAGCAGTTAAGGTAGGCTATTTGGTATAAAGTAATGTACTTCTAACACTTTAAATAGTCTCATACATATACCGTACCATTTATATATCACTCAATAGTGTATAGACACCATTAAAAAGGTGCGCTATGTATGGATAGTGAGCCAGTAGGCGTGGTGGGTTGGGCTGAAGTTAAACGTCATGGCAGAACACTTTATGTGCGATTAAGCGAGTTGGACATTCAAATACATGACATCAGACCAGGCGACAAACTAAAAGTTGAAGTGCACTCAATAATCAAAGGTGTAAGAGAACAAGCAAGGAGGAAAACACATGAAGAAAAAACCGACTAAATGCACAGAATGCCATAGCTATAAAGAACAGAATAATATGGGCTTCTGTTCAAAACTTCAGTGGGAGATTATCCCTAGTCTTGCGAAACGGCAAGCTGTATGTAGCGAAGATGATGAATTGGTAGAGGAAATCGGATTAGTTACAGTTCTCAGCCCTTGCGGTCATAAGGTTCTAATTTCGAAAGAAGCTTGTGAGAAAGAGAAGCTTAGAGAAAACTTCTGGAGACCGTTAAAATGATTGAAGTTCAAGTAGATTGCCCGCAATGCGGTGCTCATGATGCATACTTGCAACCTGAAAAAGGCGATTACACATCTTCCGCAAGCACATTTTTTTACAGTAAGAACTGGGTTTGCAGCCATTGTGGTTATCCCGACACAATCTGGACAAAAGGGGGAAGCTACACCATCAATGCAAAACCACAATACACAGTCAATGTGACAATCACTGATGGAAACGGAAAAGAAATCAAACTGCCAACCTTATCAAACTATGCGCTTAAATGAAATTAACAGCATGGAGAAAAAGAAATTATGGGAGGAAAGCAGTCTATTCCGCAAGCAGTACCAGAGTATAAACCTCAGGATACACAAGAGTATATACCGCAAGAGGTACAACGGCATAAACGGATTTGCCCAGTCTGCGGCAGAATAACTTTAGATTGGGTATGCTGTGCAAAGAGAACCAAACGACTGAATATTGATAGGCATCTTACGCAGAAGATAGGCGATAAAATCTTAACTAATTAACAGCATGGAGAAATAAAAAATGGAATTAAGACCAATCCAAAAACTCGTATTTGACGAATGTAATAAGAACGGCTACACCAAAATGTGGAATGAGGCTGGTAAAATTGGTGATATAGCCGAGATGGGTTTAGTGGTAACTGAAGTTTCTGAGGCACTCGAAGAACTGAGGAATAAAGAAATAAATGATACACATCTAGCGGAGGAATGCGCTGACATCGTAATACGAGTTATGAACCACATGAGCCGAAAAGGACTAGACTTAGAACAAGCCATCCTTGCTAAACATGAAAAGAATCTCAAAAGGGGAAAGCTACATGGTAGAGGCGTTTAGGTGCAAAATGTGTGGTTCTCATGACAAAGATCCAAAAATTGTTGATGTCTGCAAGAAGTGTGCTAAAGACGAAAAAGAGCTTTGGAAATTCTACAATCGTAAAATTCTGTACAACGGGCGATTGGTTGTTTCTGGCTAACAGTTAATATGAAAATAACTGAAAATCATGGAGAAAAAGAAATAAATGACTTCACCCGAAATAGTTAGATTTGAAGAAACAGGGTCATTCTATAAAAAGAACAAACTTGTTCAACAATATTTGCTTCTTAAAAAGAAGTTATTAGCGATAAATCTGTTTGTTCGGTGTATAATTCATTATGAGGAATCAATCAAAGGTAATGAACTGAATATTATTGGTTGTTGGGAACTTTGTAACTCCTTGAGTGATGCTCAAGTTGGTAGAACATTGAGGATGGTTTGGCTATGAGTTTACGGTTAATACACTATAACAGAAAAGGCGACAAAAATGATTGAAAAAGTAACCTTAAGGTGAAAACATGAGTTCTATCCGATTGAGTTCTAACTGTGTTTGTTCCATGCTTAGTTTTCGTCATAAACGGTGCCGTCAATGTGGCTGTAAACTAGGCGCGAACTACACATCAAAGACACACTACTGCCGAAAATGCAACGCGGGACACCATGCGGAAACATTACATTACCGATTGTACGCTATTACATCAACTCTGGAAATATTAGGTTTACCCAGTAAGTTACCTGAGAAAATTCGTTTGGGAGTAACAAATTGGTGATGGAAAATAATGGTTAAAACTCTGCTTGACTTCATCCAAAAAGAACCCGAGCCGATAGTGTATTGCCATCAACGAAAAAAAGAAGTTCCTCTAAAGACATGCCTAGAAAAATGCATCACCAACCAATGTATGGACAGCGACCAAATAGTTGAATTACAAAAAGCAAAGAAATACAGTTAATCGGCAATAAGCGCAAAACACATGGATGTTGAAACAGGATGAAGAAAACAAGAAAAAAGAGATACAGCGCAGTTGTACAGACCCACCACATTAGATATGGATCGCTTGATGGAACTATCCCAGAAATCACTGTCAATGTGTGGAAAGGAGAACATTTCATTTTAACATTGATGGGCAGGCGAAAGCGCATCAGTAAGGGATTCATTGAGGCTTTGAAGGATTATATTCTCAGAAATGAGCAAACAGCCGAAGCACTCACAAAAATGGTTGGTGAAAAATAAGTAATGTATGAACCTTCACTCAAGCTTTTCTACAATTACGGAAGATTACCGTGGATTTACACTTACGGAACAGGTGGCGATGAAAGAGGTCGTGTTGTTGATCGCCAACTTAATTATGACCACGATTGGGTGGTAACTGAACAAGGTTACCACTGTAAGTTATGTGGAAGATTGCTTAGAGAAATTAATCCGAGACTGCGTAAATTTTGCCCTGAACATGAAATTCCCTTCTGGAGGACTTACGTTCAGTACAGCTCTTGGCATCGTTTTAGAGAACATGTCTTTGAGCGAGACAAAGGGCACTGCGTTAAGTGTGACAAAGACATAGGCAATATTTGGAATTGGTGGATTTGCGACCATATAATCCCTCTTTTCAAGGGTGGAGTAGACTGGTTGGACGATCCAGAAATGACTAACTTTCAAACGCTTTGCCCTCAATGCAACAAGATTAAAACTGCTAATGATTGCGCCAAACCAAAAATAATCAAAGAAAAGCACGGCATTCAAAAAATTCAATATCTCGGATGGGTATTCGAAAAGAACGTTACTGCCGATCACCAATTAGAAAAGTTCTTTTCGCTTAATTTGGCTTAAGCGCAAGTAGCAATTTATTTTAAGTCAATGCAGCATAATGTATTCAGTATGCCAATCTCCGAAGAAGAACTCAAGAAACTCAATCCAAAAGACAAACTTGTAAAAGCAATTATAAAAGATTTGGGAGAGACCTTTGACTGCCGAGAAGCAGGCTACATCTTAGAAGATGGCGCAATGCTGGATTTCAGCGGAAAGAAAGAAGGTGGAACACCACACACCCGCAGTTACGATCACAGAGACGTAGCGAGAGTTCTTGAAACAGGAGAAAAAGGAGTCAGCGGAACACAAGCCATGATATTCATGGAGAAAAACATCAACGCGCTCCGCTTCGGATGCTACGGAACATGGGAAAGAGGGCACGATGCAATAGTGTCGCTTAACACCTACCAGAACCCAACAGAGAAACAATTTAAAAGAGTAGAACGATGCTGCAAACTCTTCAAACTTGACGCATTACACTTAGACATCTACGACAAAAACGATGACAGACTCCTATCAAAAACCATCGAGAAACCAAATTGCATCAAAGCAGTTCAAGAAGTAAAAGCAGATTTTGAGAAGGCAAAGAAGAAAGAGAAAAAGTAGTTTGCGCTTAAACCTCAATAAGCGAAGGGATTTCTTTGCGGTTAAGTTGAGTTAACAGCATCAATATTCATGTAGAAAATCGTTTTCTTCAGTTTCTGAAAAAGAAGCATCCCCAATAGGTTGGTATGGAAAGTTTTTCTTTTCTATGTTTTGAGGCTCTATAATACGAGCACCACGGCTTTCCTTAGCCTCTTCCTGCCACATCGTAATCAATTTCAAGTGCTCCTGAATCTCAACCCCTAATTGCTGAACAACATCGCCTAACTCAGCAGTAGCTTGACGCTGCTCACCAATCCAAAAAGGTGTAGCTTCCCCAACATGCAAACTGGTTCTATGAGAAAGATCCGTGAAAATATGCAGCCCATGACTACGCTCAAAAACCCTAATATCCATTTTAGGCATAGGAGAACCAATTTCGAAGACCCATTTTCTAAACGTTTCTTTTAAGGGAACATCAAGATACTTTGATAATTCCTTCGGTTCAAACCATCGGAACGCATGGCAAAACAACTCCTTAGCCTTAGAAAGCTGCAACTCACCCCGCAAATATAATCTGACAAGACCCTCTGGATACCAATGAACACTACCCCGAGCATCACCCTTGAAAGACCACATACCATTACGATTATCAACAGGCTTCCACCCCCAAAACTTCAACCGCCTATTAACATCATCATCCTTTCCAGGAAGCAAATCCCTCGAAATACACTCCCACTCAAAAATACGCCGCTCCAGCCTTTGGGCTTTTTGGGGTAGCCCTAAACTATAGTAACCCCTAAATTCTGACAACAGCTTTTTAATGTATTTTCGTTTCTCATCCCATGGCAACTTCAGTTGTTCACATGCTTTCTTTGGGGTTAAGTATGGATTACTGACCCATAAATCATATAATTGTTTTCGAATTGAAGTAGGGGTTACCATGGTAACAGTTACCCTCCGAAGAAGGGAGTTTTCTTAATGTCGGATGTTATATTTGACTGTTCATATACAAAAAAACATTGCTAAATGGTAAAGTTCTACAAACACGCCTTATTACGGCTTATTTAGCTTGTGCAACCAGTTTTTATTGTATTCTATGCGGTGCGGGCGTTCCAAACACACGCTCCCACTCATACCTATTCAAAATTGCAATATCTGCATCATCAAGAACCTTCTTCATCTTGATTCGCGTGATTACTTCTGGCTCTTTCATAGAACATTTTATAGGTGAGAACTGGATAATAAGGATGTAGGTTAAAGACAATGGTCGAAATTTTAGATACTCTCGTAAACAACCCGCAGATTATCGCAGCTGTCCTCGCAGTCATATGGAACCTTGGAGGCTACGTTGCTCAACTATTGAAGATAAAGAAGCTGGAACCCTATGAAATCACGAAGCTCGCTGAAACACTGGTTCTGTTCGAAGCCGTCTTCCTCATCATGTCAACAGTAGCAGGCATATCCACGACATATGCAGCAGTCGCAGCTATAGCTGTGGTACTAATCCGTAGCCTCAAAAGCGCAATAGATAAAAACACTGTAGCTAAATAAAAAGACACCCATCTTTTTTCTTTTTTTCGCTTAATGTGATATAAGCGAAAAAACATCTTTAAATATCTGTTTTGTTCATTGTGATTTGTGCAAGTCGTAAAAGTCGCGTTACAAAAGTATAATCCGTCACCTGAAGTTCTTGTTCTCTTAAATGATTTCAGAAAAATGATGAATGATTGCGTAAGAATTGGTTTGGCTGAAAATATTACTTCAATGACAGCTCTGTCAAAGAAAGTTTATCACCAGTTTGAAAGATATAAAGTGCCTACATATTACCGTTTGACTGCAATCAGTAGGGCTACTGGATTTCTCAAAAACTATCGAGAAGCACAGCGGAAAAATCCAAACGTGAAGAACCCCTTTGTTTCTAAGTTGATGTTAACTGACTGTTATGGCTTCAAAATCGCGGATGGAAGGCTTAGATTATCTATGGGAAACAAACAATATGAGTATATACCATTGAATAATTATGTTTTGCGGTCTATTGCAGGCTATACCGTAAGGTCAGTTACATTGACGACTTGCACAATCGCCATTGCTTTTTCGAAAGAAACGGTAGTGATTGACCCCAAGGGGCTAATTGGAATAGACCGCAACCTAGACAATGTATCCATCGCTGACTCAAATGGCATAATTCAAGTTTTTGATTTAAGCAAAGCCACTATAGCTAAGGAGAATTGCAGGCAAGCAAAACGTGGTTTCCACAGAAATGACCACCGAATAACAAAGCAAATCTACAGCAAATATGGGAATATACAGAAAAATAAAGTTGGATGGGTTCTTAACAATGCATCGGCAAAAATAATTCAGCAAGCAAAAGAGAAGCAGTTCGGAATAGTCATGGAAGATTTGAAGGGCATAAGAAAACTCTACAGGAAAGGTAATGGGCAAGGAAAAGATTATAGGGCGAAATTGAACAATTGGAGCTTCTATGAGCTTCAAAGACAAATAGAGTACAAAGCCAAATGGCTTGGTATCCCAGTAATTTATGTTCCAGCCGCTAAGACTAGCTCTACCTGCGCGATATGTGGGTCAGATATATCCGAATGCACAGAGAGAAAAGTATGGTGTGGCAAATGCCAACGGTTAAGTGACCGCGATGAAAATGCGGCTTTGAACATTGTTAAGGCAGGCGTGAGGTTCGCGCCAAAGGGAAAGGTAAGTGAAGTAATGAAGGGGAACGATGAACGCTTCAAACGAAGCACTCTAATCCTCAAAGCAGATACCTCTCAGTTAACTACATCATAATAAGTTAACAGAACTTGATATAACCGCAAGGATTATTATTTTAGACGTTTTCATGTCAACTTTTACGGGGTTTTGGATGCCGTATGGGTTTATAAGGGTTTTACCATGGAGTCGTGTTTGGAGCATCTAGTAGCCCATGTTGCAAATGGTTAAATCCTTTGAAACACTATTGTTGTTTGAGATGTTAAAGTTGGCGTTTGAATACCTAATTAGTTTGTTGATTGTGACCGTACCCGTCATAATCTATGGTTTAAGTAAAAAAAGATATAGAAAGATCCTCACCATAGTTGGCTTGTTAGGGATTCCAATTGGCGGTGTTTGGGATTACATCTCCGTGAACGTGTTGTGTTTATGGTCTTTTAACCCAAACAGAATAACGGGAATGTGGATTTTGGGTTTGCCATTGGAAGAATGGTTGTTTTTTGTGTTAACCAGCATGATGAGTGCAACAGTAACTCTCTTAATTTCCGAGAGGATACAAAAACATTTAAAGAATTGACAACACTATTCTTTAATAGTGAATTGCTTTGGCAGAAAAAGTGGCAATTGATGAAGGCTTCAGTAGGCTTCCGTTAGAAGGTAATTGGCGCTATAGACCTTATAACATTGCAACGTTTACACTTGCTCCTGGAGAAAGCAGAATAATAATGGATCTGCGCAGACATGGTTGGGTACTATCGGCTGCCGTTGCCCATAATAATCCAGATATGAGTTGCACTATTGAGTTAGAAACTGGAACAGAAAATTACATTGAATCATTCACAACAAATGATCTGTTTAACTTAGGTTTTGTTCAACCAGCACCAACATCATGGTGGGTCAGCATCTACAACACCATTTTAAATGCGTATGTGGTAGCCTTTACGCCTGCTACATGGTGGCCATTCTATCGAAGAATAAAAGTGACTTTAGAAAACAAAACTAGTACCCCAGTAACTATTTCAAGAGTAGCCGTTCTATGTATTGAGTTTGTGGAGGGGGCACAATAATGGTAGAGTTATTCGGCGGAATCGATTATGCAGCTTTAAAAAGACACTACGAAAACTATGACCATGTACAGTTAAGCTTCGCTTTTCCATTTGCCAATATTCAGCAATCATATGTTGTCGGAACATCAGCTTACTTAGCAGACACAACTTTACCAACCACTAAACTGGGCTGGACAACTTGCACTCCAACTGCACCTCGTCCGTTAGTTTACCAAGTTCTCGGATTAACTACAGGACCAACATTTGAAGCAAAAGACATATTATTTTATGCCACCGTTGCGTGCACCATAAGCTTTGACTCTCCAACAAGAGTAACCGTGGCTATTCCAGCAAATACCTTCATGCGTTTCCACATACGGCATTTCGTGTTTTACGCGACACAAAACGGCGGAACATTAGACGCATGGATAGAAGGCTAAAAGTCCATTCGCTTAATACTGTATAAGTGCAAAAACCATTTTTTCTCTTTTAATGAAAAAACTTTAAGGCTTCAATTATGATTACGCCCATTATGCCACTAACAGAGGTAATTATCGCTGTGTACACTATTGCTTTTTCTTTTCTGCCTAACCCGCCGTTATGACCATTATTGTTTGAAATATCCCTGTCGTTTCTAATAGCTGTTTTAATTTCGGAGATGTCTTTTTTTGTGTCAGCGACATCTTTAACTATGCCACCGCGCAAGTCTTCACCTACAATAGCATTTTTGATTTGTGAAATATCGCTTGTTATTTGAATGTGTGTTTTGTAACATTCCGCCTTAGTGACAAATTTTTCATCAGACATGTTATCACAACAATAATATTATATGGCGAATGTGATTTAAGCCTTATCATGGCTACCATTGAAAACCGCAGAAACAAAGCTAAACTACTGTGTAAAGACTGCGGTGAATCAAGCTACGATAAATGCAGATTATGCTGGGTTCACTGGTTTATCAACGGGCTTTTCGACATCACATAGAACCTCTTCATATAGTTTTTTATGAAGTTGCGCGATTTTTGGCCATGTAACGGAATCGCAGTAAGTTCTGGCTCCCTGCTCCAGTTTCAAGCGTTGCTCATTATCAGATAGCAATAGCTTAATTTTGCACGCTAAATCTTCAACGTCATTAGTTTTAAAAGTCATTAACGCGCCTAACTTCTCTTTCTCTTTGGCAGACGGAACATCAGATGAAATCACTGCTTTACCATGCGACAGAGCCAGCAACAAACCACCCGATTCTGTACTGTATATTGATGGGTACACCAAGATGTCTTGTGCTCCATAGGCTACGGGTAACTGTTCATCTGGAATAAAATCTGTCCAGTGACATCTGCCCTGCAACAAAGCATTAGTTCTATCCTTTAAACCCCACATATAAGCAGTACCCTCGCCAAGATGCCACCCACCACACAGGAGCAACGCAGCATTAGGCACTTTTACCATAGCGGTAATAAGAGCTTCCAACCCCTTCGTTTCACCAATGAACCCTAAATAGCCCACAACAGGCACTCTCGGATCAATTCCATACGCTTTCTTGCAAGCATCCTTCTCAAGACACTTAACAACAGAAGCGCCATGTGGAATAATCACAGATGGATAAGCAAACCGCTTTTGGCAAAACTCATTATGCACAATTACAGCATCGGAATTGGCGCTTATTATGCCGTCATTCTTGAATCCTGGAGCATGAATCGTCGTTACTATGGGTTTTCCAAGTTGTTTCAGCATAGCATAGAAGGGCTTTTCTAGCAACTGGTAAAGGCCGTATTCATGTTGAACTTCGATGACATCAATGTCTTTAGGAATTTTATCCACTACGTTCTGAAGAATTTCGACAGTTTTTTCCCCAAATCTGGGTAAGCGTATAATGTAAATGTCAACGCCTTCCTGAGCCAAAGCCAAAGATAAATCTCGGCTATACGTGAAAATACCGCACTTGCAGTTCCACGGAGTAATTTGCGCAACCTTTAATCGTTTATTTTCTAAGCCCAATTTTTCGTTCCCTCTTTTGTAATCAAAGGAAAAAGTTCTTCTTGACAAGAATCCAGAAACGGCTGCCAATGCAGCTCTATTGTGCGGTCCCAATCATAGCGTAACGCGAATGTTCTTGCGCGTTCAGCCAGTTTCTCGCGGTTTCCATTATACACTTTAGTTAAAGCTTCAGCAATGCCATCTAGGGATGCGAGTGCATAGCGTGTTCCTGGTGTATTCATAATCACGTAGTCATGCCAAGGCACAGTGTAACCAGAACCAACATGCTCAGCCGCGCCAGCATAATTAGTAGCAATTACAGGTACGCCGCAACTTTGTGATTCCAAAAGGGGCAAGCACACGCCTTCTCCGCCTGTCGCGGCTAAAAGCACATCAAAACTATTATATAATTTTGTCATGTCCCAACCACTTTCGTAGTCTTCTCCTGCCCAATCAGGAATACCTTTATCATATGTTTTAGTATCAACCCACCTGACAGCTTCCCCTAAACCGAGGCGCATTATTTCAGGAAGCAACGACACGCCGACATCGGCGACGCCTAAACTGTCGGATTCAGGATAAGTATTAGGAAACACGTTGGACCATAACATTAAATGGCTTTTTATACCTGGGTTTCTGTCAAGAAAAATGCGATATCCCTGTAGTTGCCTGTTTATGAGTTTCCTCGCTCTGTTCATTGCGACGATACCCACGGTGAAGTCATCTGGGTCAAGATGCCAGAGTTTCTTGCATTTTGCTCTGTCTAATGGCTTGAAGATTTGGGTCGAAACCCCATGTGGAATGTAACTTGATTCAATCTTTTTCTGCATCAACTCATACTGCGCGTGACGGGAAGGCGCAATAACTTTGAACGCAGTCTCCAATTTACTTGTAATACTGTCGCTTACAGGAGAATGGTCAATTATAGCATACGGAACCCAAGTCACAGCCATTTTTGGGATATATGAGAACGTCCATGGCTCCTTCAAAGTGATAAGCAAATCCGCGTTAAAATCTGCGTAGTCTGATACAACTACGTCTTCTCCGAAGGCGTTTAACCCACTATTGTAAACTACTACATCCTCATAAATGGTTTTGCCCATTTTGTTTGCGAATCCCATCGGGATATGAGCTATTTTGTGTCCAGCCTTAGCAAGCCGCGTACAAGTTTCATAAGTAACTTTGGAGTAAGCCGAGGAACTTCCTTTAATTCGATCAGAAAGCCAAAGGAGCCTGATTTTACTGCACCACCATGAATAGTTTTTTTCTGTGGTTTTCGCCTTTCAATGCTTTCACTAAATCTTGATCTACCAGTTGAAGTAGACGCATATTCACGTATGCTCTTGATTCTCCTACAAGTTCCGCTATGTCGGCTGATGATTTTGGTTCTTTGCAGTTGCATAGGGCCACGAAAATTTTCCGTGAACTGTTCCTCAAGTTTGCTGCTTTCAGCAGTAGTTCAGGTGACAGTTGATTGGGACTAATCAATTTCATGTTGTTGCACGTTTCCACAAAACATTTAAATGTTCATTGTACTAATAAAACTTGCGGAAAAGTGAACAAAAATGGAAAGCCACTACAACGAAAACTACTTCTTCGCTGAAAAACATGGAGGTGTACGCTACACTGATTCAGGC
>Ga0180732_1000309_pt1 | contig 44782 bp, 41 predicted proteins | sample KR11_01MetaG_FD_148674 | JGI IMG/M metagenome (GOLD analysis project Ga0180732, IMG submission 148674) | Groundwater microbial communities from the Olkiluoto Island deep subsurface site, Finland - KR11_0.1 MetaG | ecosystem: Environmental > Aquatic > Deep subsurface > Groundwater | place...
TCTTGCTTGGGAAGCAAGCGCATTACCATTGTGCTACCCTCGCATAATGGGCGGGGTTATATATTACCTTTATACTAATCCCGCGAGGATAATTGTCTGAAAAAATCCAATACTTTATCCCATAAAGAAGCACTCTGTTTCAGTATAATCTGCGCTTCCTCTTTTTCTCCTTCTCTTTTAATCACTACTACTTCTTCTCCTGGTTTTTTATAAAGTCCTTTTTCCCTTAAAAATTTTTCTATCTCTGCTTCATCATTTGTAATGGCCAGAAGTTCTTCCAGTTCGCTGTTCTTTCTTTCAAGCTCTCTTATCTCTTGATTCAAATTTAGATATTTATCTCCTGCTTCACTGGTCTGAGAAAATAATTTTACATTAGCAATTAATAAAAATCCTAAAATTGTAAAATTAAAAATTAGCAAAAGCACAATTAAAAAATTATCTGACATAGACCGTTTGGCTTTAGAGATTTTTTTTGTTATCATAGATTTAATATGAAATTAAATGCTAAAAAAATTGCAAGAATTATTTGGATAATGATGATAAGCTTGGTAGCCCTAAGTATGGTGAGCTGGGCTATTGCCCCTTTATTCAAATGATACCCCCAAAAGAGGAAACTTTCAACTCTATTTATAGAGCTTCCAGAATACCTCTTGAGGTATTTTAATTTTCGCCCTTTGTTTTAATTTTTCCTTGCCTTTTTTTTGCTGTTCTAAAAGCTTTCTCTTCCTTGTATAATCGCCTCCATACAACGCTCCTGTAACATCCTTTCTTCTAGCCCTAACTGTCTTTCTGGAAATAATAGTTCCCCCTATTCTTGCCTGTAACGGCACATCAAAAAGCTGGGGCGGAAAAATTGATAAAAGTTTCTCAAGAATTGCTTTAGCTTTTTCATAAGCAGAGTCCTTGGGCACAATTGAAGAAAACGCCTCTCTTAGCTCACCTAAAACCAAAATTTCAAGCTTTGCTAAGTGAGAATCTTCCCATCTCACAATTTTGTATTCCATTGAGCCAAAACCCTTAGTCGCACTTTTTAGTTTATCATAAAAATTATCCATTATTTCCCTAAAAGGGATTTCGCAGACCAAAAGTTTTTTATCTCTACTCAAATGCCTTATTTCTGGGCTCTTATTGACTAACAGCTCAAGAGCTTGGCCAAGATAATTTTGAGGCACAATAATTTTAAATTCGCATATTTGCTCTTGGGTTTTTTTGATCCTGGAACCATCGGGCCAATCAGCTGCAGAACAAATAATATTTACTTTGTCTTTTTGGTCAATTATTCTATAACCAACAGAAGGTGCGGAAGTTATGAGCTCAAGATTAAATTCTCTTTTCAGCCGTTCTATTACAATTTCTGCGTGCAAAAGCCCTAAAAAACCGCACTGAAATCCCTGGCCTAAGCTCATTTTTGATTCTTGCCTAAAAGTTAAAGAAGGGTCATTCAACTTAAATCTTGAAAGTGCTTCTTTTAGCAAACCCCAATTATTAGGGTTTTCTGGAAATAAACCCATAAATACTACTGGCCTTGGTTCTTTATAGCCGGGTAGTGGTTCTACTTTTTCTTCTATATTTACAATTGTGTCTCCAATTTTAACTTTTTCTGGTTCTTTAATTCCTAAAACAACATACCCAATTTCTCCTCTCTCCAAAATGCTCTTGCTCTGCCTTTGTGGCTTAAAATAGCCAACTTCTTTTGCCTGTGCCTTGGTTTTGGAATTTAATAAATAAAGCTTATCGTCTTTTTTAAGTTCTCCGTCAATTACTCTTATAAAAGCTATTACTCCGAGATAAGAGTCATATTGAAAATCAAAAATTAAAGCTCTTAAAGGTTCGTCTTTTTTTTCTTTTGGCGCTGGGACATTTGAAATTATTTGCTCAAGCACTTTATCAACATTAAGACCGGTCTTAGCAGAAATTCTTAAAATTTCTTCTGGATTAATATTTAAAAGACCCGATACTTCCTGTGCTACCTCGCTTGCCCTGTCTTGGTCAATAGATAAACTCCCCTGCTCGCTATCCATTAAATCAACTTTATTTATAATCGGAATAATTTTAAGCCCTTGCTCTTTTGCCATCTCTAAATTAGCCAAGGTCTGCGCCTGAATTCCCTTGGACACATCTACTAAAAGCAAAGCGCCTTCAATTGCTGCTAAGCTTCTGGAGACCTCATAAGAAAAATCAACATGCCCCGGGGTATCAATCATGTTTAAAATATATCCTTTGTATTCCATTCTTACTGGTTGGAGTTTTATAGTAATTCCCCTTTCTCTTTCCAAGTCCATCATATCTAAAAATTGAGGCCTCATTTTTTTTGCCTCAATAGTTGAGGTAAATTCTAAAAACCTATCAGCTAAAGTTGATTTTCCATGGTCTATGTGCGAGATAATGGCAAAATTTCTTATCTTCTGTTCCATAATAAATTCATTCTAACAGAAAAACTAAGTTTTTGCGACAAGAAAGCGGGCACAAAATGTGTCCGCACTCAAAAAAAGATTTGAATCAAAAGTGTGCTGTGAGCTGTGTGCTATGTGCTATACCCAGATTATCCTGGATCGGCGGGGAAGAAGGTCACCCCGCCGAAGTAGATCCAGGAAAAAACAACTAGGTATTATTATAATACCCGGTTAAAATATCTTTGTCAAGCAAAAAATCCACAATTTCTTATAAATTTTCAAAACTATGTTAATTCACTTCTTCGTTTATTGCATCAGCGCTTGGGATAGAAAGCTCTTTCTTTTTTAGAATTGAACACATTTTTATATGAAAATATTTAAGTTCTTCTATCTTAAGCAAAAAACCAAAAAACCAATAAGATAAAATACCTGCTAAGGCAGCGACTATGGTCTGAATCAAAACACCTTGTACTGTTAGAACATTAAAACCTATAGAGATTAAAAACAAAGATAAATAAACAACTCCGCACATTAAGGCGCCGGCTAAAAGAATCTTTTTAAAAGATAAAGATATTTCTTTTAATGGAAAATCAGTTATCCTTCTCTTTAAAAAGAGCAAAAGCAATATTGCCTGAAAAATAGCTGCTAAAGACACGGCCAATGGCAAACCAATTACAGCAATATTTTCAATATCTTTTAAGTTTAAAATATTTGCAAAAAATCTATAAAAAACATTATCAAATTTAAAAAGCCATACAAAAGAAAACGAGAATAACACAGAAATAGGCAGAGTAATTAAGCTTATCAAAAGAGGGGTCTTTGTATTATGCAAAGAATAAAAAATTCTTGCTAAAAATGGAATCAGACAAAAAGCAAGAATTCCTATAACAAACAAACCCAAAGAAGCGGCTGTCAGGCGGGTTTCAATCCAGCCAAACTTGCCTGTGCCTAAAAATATTCTTACAATCTGCCCTCTCAAAAAAAATAAAAGAAAACTTATTGGAATTGCCAAAAACATTGTTTGTCTGAAAGTAATGGAAATGCTTGATAAAAACTTTTCTTTTTCTCTGTTTGCCCAAGCCCTTGCCAAAAAAGGATAAGAAGCCACAGCAAAAGAAGCCCCAACAACATGGATAGGTATTGCTCTTAAGTGTTCTGAAAAATTGAAGATAGTAATGTTGCCCACTCCAAGAGTGGAGGCAATAGCTGTTACCACAATTAAGTTGAAATGAGTGGCAATTGAGTTTAAAGTTCTAGGAATCATAAGCCGGACTATCTCTTTCAATCCCTTAGATTTTAAATTAAAAATTGGTTTATATCTAAATCCGTGCATCACAGCGCTTGGTATCTGAATTAACCAATGGAAAAGTGCGCCTACAACAACACCCATTGCCAAACCAATTACTCCAAACCTTGGAGCTAAAAAGAGAATGCCGAATATAATGCCTAAATTATAGAAAATCGGAGACAACGCAAAAACAATAAAATGATTATAATATTGCAAAATACTAGCGAAAATATTTGAAACCCCAAAAAATATAGGGCTTAAAAACATTATTCTTGTTAAAAGCACTGTTAGTTCTCTATTCTCTGGACTAAATCCGGGCACTATAAATCTTATTAAATATGGAGCAAAAAGAAATAAAAGCCCGCATATTATAATTGAAAACAATAAAAAAACATTTAAACTATTGCTTGTAAGTTCCCATGCTTTTTTTCTATCTTTTTCAATATATTGAGAAAAAACAGGCAAAAAAGCAGCGATTATCCCACCAGAAACCAAAAGTCCATAAACTAAATTCGGAATTCTGAAAGCAGCATAATAAATATCTAATTCCTGACCTGCCCCAAATCTGCCAGCCAACATTCTATCGCGCAAAAGACCGAGTAGAGTGCTCACAATACTAGAAACAGCTAACACATAAGCAGCTGCAGTAATAGTATTGGTTGTTTTGCTGAAAACCTTTCTAATCATTTGACTATTATATCATAAATATCTTTATCGCAAAAAGACGAGACCCGTTCTCGGCCAGAGAACGGGTCTCGGACTGGGTTGATCTTTATCGCAAAAAAAAAGAGCGGGACGAGCGTGATTGTGCTCGTCCCAAGATTAGCGCCATTATGACTCGCCTCCGAGATCTTTGTATAACTGATCTCGTCTAGCAGAGGAACTGTGCCTATCAAGAATAAGATAAGCTGTACCGGAAAACATATCAAACCGAATTTGAGTTCTGCTTCGCGTGATCTTTCTTGTCTTATCACAGCCAATAATGGCTCCTTTGCCATCTCGAATTATCGTTACTGTGACTTCTATCGGTTCTCCAACATGAGGTCGGCACTCTGCTACTGTTTCAAATCGGATATCTTGCATATTCTCACTCCTTAAGCGGATAAAGTTCTATAATAAAAATAACACCTCATTATAAGAATGTCAATTTTAATTATCTATCAGCCGTTGGAAACCTGGTTTCCAAAACACGAGACCCGTTCTCGGCCCGAGAACGGGTCTCGGACTGGATATTGTGTAGATGTTAAACATCTATAGTTGCGTTTAAAGTTATGGCTAACTTGACTATTTGAGATGAAAGAAATAGGATAACTTAAACTGACACACAGGTTTAATCTGCACACTACCCAACCTAAGGAGGTTCCCGAATGAAGGGAGATAGAACCATGATATTACTCGAAGGCATCATCGCCGCAGGCAAGAGCACAATTGGTCGTAGATTGGCAAAATCCGAACTATTCGACTTCATCGAAGAGCCAGTCACTCTCTGGAGAAACTTCCCTCTTCCAGGAGGAGAAACAGTTAATCTTCTAGATTGGTTTTATGAAGATATGGAGAGGGCGGCTTACACTTTCCAAACAGCTGCTTTCATAACCAGAGCCAAGAACTGGGCTGAGGTTTTAGCTAAAACCGATCACAGCCAGGTCATTCTTGAACGCTCTGTGTTCTGCGACTACAATGTCTTTGCATTCAACTGTTACCGATCCGGGGATATGAGCCCAAAGGAACATATGCTCTATCGTCAACTCTGGGCTCTGGCTATTATGCAGGGGAAAATCGACACCCCTGACCTCTTCGTTTTTTACGACACAGCATCCGAAGAGTGCATGGAAAGAATGCCTGAGAGAGAACGCGACGAAGAGATCAAAAAAATCCAGCTACAGTATCTGAAGAGGTTAGAGGTGCTCCATAAACAATGGCTCATCAACGACGATGGCTGTGCTCCTTTGCTCGTTCTAAGCGACGGATTCTTGAGGCAAGGCGATCCTCTTTCCGAAGAATTGGATGCCAGTAAAATCAGGGTTCCAGTTCTACGCCTGGATGGAAATCGGGAATGGCAAACCGATGAACTAATTGAAGCAATCCAGTCCAAGCTTCCGGTAACCAGCCGACTCCTCCTTTAATCCCTATTGCAGGCGCCGCTTCGGCCGCGCCTGCTTCTTATTGACAAAACCCATATTTTTGATATAATAAAAATGCCTAAGTAGCCGAGGCGATCGCTCTTTGTCAACGCTTTGCGTTGATAATGAGAGGAAGGTCCGAACACCCTGTCTTTTTTGACACAGGCAGCGGGTAACTCCCGTCGTCGGTGACGATAGAGGTGCGAACAGTGACGCCTTGAAGCGAAAGCTAAAAGGCACCCAGCACATAATTTATGTGCGGGGTGAATCTTTGGGGAAACCCAAGGAGTGAAACGGCTAAATCCTTGCCCGGGTGCAAGAGCAAATATAGTAGCTCGCACGAGCCAAGGGGTAACTCTTGGCCTAGATAGATGATCACCTAAAACAGAATTCGGCCTATAGGCCACTTAGGCATCTAAAAAGCCCTCTAAAAGAGGGCTTTTTAGATGATATACTATAAATTTAAAGTAACCCTCCTCCGAACGCCTGATTTGCCAAGCTATCTGCTAATTGATTTTTTTCTCTTGGAATTTGTTTAAATAAAACTTGTTTAAAATCCATTTTTTCATTCCATATCTCAATAAAAAGTTTTTGTATTTTCTCATCTTTTAACCTAAACTCTCCGTTCAACTGCTTTACTAAAAGCTTTGAGTCCGAATTAATTAATATAATACTTTCTTTGGCATTCTTTTTTCCATACAAGGCCTTGAGCTTTTTTAAAGCAAAAATAACTGCTTGATATTCAGCAACATTATTAGTTGTCTCTCCAATTAATTCAGAATACTCTTTCAGAAGAACGCCTGCACTATTATATATAGCAACTCCAATTGAAGCAGGTCCTGGATTTCCTTTTGACGCTCCATCTGTATAGATTATATAATCCGAAGAATTACTCATTTTTAGTTTCAATTTTTAATTTTTTAAAATATTTTTCTAAGCATTTACCGAATTTATTAAGGTCTTTCTCTTTTAGCCGACAACCGCAAGCAGGCGCATGCCCTCCGTAGGTTATTAAATAATCTTTACAGGTCTCCATTGCCTTAACTCCATCCATTAGCTTTGGCAGACGAACAGAACAAATACAATCACCTGTCTCGGTTTGCTTACAGACAAAAATCGGTTTTTTAAATAGCTTTAAAAGTTTGGAAGCAATTGTGCCCAAGTAAGCTGTATTCCATGCTTTACTATATTTAAAAATTACAGCTTTTTTACTATCTTTTTTTTCTATTTCTTCTTCTAATTCTCTAACAAACATATTAATCGCCTGTTTTTTTTCTTTGGTCTGGCGAATTAATTTTTGAGCCAGTTTCTTGGCTTTTTGAAAAGACGGTTCAGTAAGAAGGATATAACTTTCAGCAATATGATTATTTATTTTAAAAGTATTTAACGGAGCAATAATCTTTTGAGTAATATCTTGTTCGGAATTAATATCAATATCATTCAATTGCATTAAAGCCAAAATTCCTGGTCGTTGAGTGGTAGCAAGCGCCTCTATGCCACGGTCAACAATCTCTCCATTCTCCCCTTCTAATGGCATCATATCAGCTATTGTAGCCAAGGCAGCCAATTCTAAAAGCCGATCTTCTAAAAAATCAGGATGCTCTTTTTCTTGTAAAACTTTTTCTGCAAGCTTATAAACAAGACCTGCAGCAGCAAAGTCCTGAAACGGATAATTGTCTTGCTTTTGTTTCGGGTTAACAATAAGGTCTGCTTTAGGCAATTTTTTCAAAACTTGATGATGGTCAATCACAATCACTTCAAACCCCATCTTTTTTGCTTTTTTTATTTCCTCAAAATTGCTTATCCCTGCGTCTAAGACAAATAACAAGGCAGGCGCCCTGTCTTCCAAATGCTCAAGCACTGAAAAACTCAAGCCGTATCCCTCTATCTCTCTGTTTGGAAAATAAACTGATATATTTTCTTTTCCATATAAAGGATTTAAAAACTCTAAAAGTTCTTTTAAAATAACAACAGAAGCGATGCCGTCTAAATCGGAATCGCCAAAAATTATAACTTGTTCAGAATTCTTCGCCGCCTTTATTGTTCTTTCAGCGACCTCAATTATTCCTTTTAAATATTGTTTTTTATTCATTTTCTGAATCCAATGCCTTTATGCCGGGAAGTTCCTTTCCACTTAGAAACTCAAGCATTGCTCCACCGCCAGTGGATACATAACCAAATTTATCTCTTAAATTATTTTTAGCCAAAAAAGCATTAGTATCGCTTCCGCCGACAACTGAAAAAGCAGGAGTCCTTAAAATAGCGCTAGCAATAGCTAAAGTTCCATTAGCAAACCTCTCGTCTTCTATAAGACCAAGTGGGCCGTTCCAAATTATTGTGCTTGCCTCCTGAATTATATTAGAAAATATTCTTATGCTCTCTGGCCCAATATCAAACATCTGCTCTTCATTTCTAATCTTTCCAACTCCAGCTTGTCTTAAATAATCTAATTTATGATCCCTTAGCCCTACTAAAGCGTCAATAGGCATATGCAGTTTAGGATCAGTAAGTTTAATCTTTTTTGCCTCTTCTTCTAAGTCCTGTTCAAAATGATGTCCGCTTATGGATATTTTATGAATAGCCAAAATTACCGGAGCAAGCATACCACCGATAATTAAATGATCGGCCTTGTTCAAAAAATTCATTAAACAAGGTAATTTTGTTTCTAATTTTGCGCCACCAAGAATTGTTATCAACGGCCGTTTCGGATTTTTAATAATTGAAGATAAAGTGGTAATTTCCTCTTTTAACAAAAGCCCAGCTCCACTTGGTAAAAACTCTGGAATCCCTATGATAGAAGCATGTGCCCTGTGGCTAGTAGCAAAAGCATCGTTAATATAAATTTCAGCTAACCCAGCTAATTGCTTAGCAAATGTCTCATCATTCTGCTCTTCTCCAGAAAAAAATCTCAAATTTTCCAACAAAATGATATCACCGGAAGAGAGTTTCTCTATCGCCTTTTGTGCGCCTCTCCCGATACAATCGTTTATAAAATCCACTTTTTGCCCAAGCAATTCTTCTAATTTCTTCGCCACTGGCCTTAAACTAATTTTCTCACTCTCTTGAGGTCTGCCTAAATGGCTTATTAAAATAATTTTAGCGCCTTGCTCTTTCAAATATTTGATTGTAGCAAGGGACTTTACAATCTTAAAATCATCTAAAATCTCGTGCTTATCATTAATCGGAACATTAAAATCAGTCCTTACCAGGACTTTCTTATTATGTAATTGAAAATCTTTAATATCTTTCATTGTTGTTATTATACCTTGTAAAATATATTAATCAAAATTCACTTTTTCGCCAGCATTTAAATAGCCCTTTTTCTCGCTATCTTGCAATATTTTTTTATTCTCATACTCTTCTATTTTAGAATTCTGATTCTCTCTACTATCTATTGCGCTTTCAATGGCTCCCCTTAAGCCAGATACATCAATCTTTTTTTTGGGATGATTGTAATAATTTTTTTTATTTTTATGATGAGCACTAAAAAATACTGGCTCTTGTGCTGTAGCATCTTTCAGAGAAATGGTTTGAATAAATTTTTCTTGCGAAGAAATTATTTCTGGCTTGTTATTATTCCTATTCAAATTATCTATCTTATTATTGCTATTTGAATTGTCTCCACTATTACTCTTGTTTCGATAATCTCCGCCACTATTCTTATTTCGATAGTCTCCGCCACTATTCTTATTCTGTTGCTTGTTTTTGTTTTTATTTTTATCTACTGTCCCAATCCCAATCGCCGACCATTCTGCAATTTCCTGCTCTATAATTTCTCTTTTTACTGCATATTTGTTCCTAGTATTTTGAATAATTTCATCTCTAAAAGAATGCTCTTGTTTTGGTATCGGAGGCAAGGTTTCCGCAGAAAACGGTCTGCCCGCCACACCATCAATCATAAGTTTTGTATATATATTAAACTTTGGAAGATTTACGAAATCCCCTACTGCAAAAACAGGAAAAAACTCTTTCTCTAAATACTCACCGTCTTCAGCCCCAATTCTAAAACTAATAATAGTTCCAGCATTGCCGAAAACAGCATCACTAACCATTTCTTCCATTTGGGTGATATATTGATGAGCCATTATCAAGCAAAGCCGATATTTTCTAGCTTCAGATAATATGCTGGCAAAGGATTCAGTGGCAAAATTCTGAAACTCGTCAACATAAAGGAAAAAATCTTTTCTTTCTTTTTCCTTAATCTCAACTCTGGACATAGCGGCTAAATAAAGTTTGGTAATAACTAGGGCGCCTAAAAGCATTGAGTTTGCTTCACCCATCCTGCCCTTGGACAAATTGACTATCAATATCTTCCCCCCATCCATTATATCCCTCATATCAATTGTTGACTTTGTTTGGCCAAGAATATTTCTAATTAAGGGATTGGAGATAAACTGACCTACTTTATTCTGGATAGCTGCTGTTGCCTCAACTTCATATCTTTGTGTATAGCGAGCAAATTCTTGGGTCCAGAATGCCTTAATAACTGGGTCAGTTACCTTATCAATAACTTTTTGCCTATAATCCACATCAGCCATCATCCTATTTATGCCCAATAAGCTAGAGCCCGGATATTCCAATAAAGCTAAAATAGAATTATTCAAAATATATTCCATTCTAGCAGACCAAACATCAGGCCAAATCTTCTTGAATACACCCATCAAGCCCGAAGCAATAAGATGCCTAACATCTGGATCCTTTACCTCCATAATATTAAAACCAATCGGATAACCAATATCTGAAGGATTAAGATAAACAACATCTTTTACTCTCTCTTTGGGCACATAATCTAAAAGTTCTTCTGCTTGTTCGCCATGAGGGTCAATAAAAGCCATTCCAAATCCATCTTGAATATCTTGTGCTGCCATATTCGCCAAAAGAGTTGTTTTGCCCATTCCTGTCTTGCCGATAATATAAACATGTTTTCTTCTATCATCTAATTTAATACCAAACTTCTTTTGGGTATTTCTAAAATTAGTTCTGCCTAAAAATGTTATATTATCCTCCAACATAAATTTTATTATTCTCCGGGCAAATCAACAGGTGGCTCACTCTTCTTTGCCTCAACTCTTTTAATGCTTGGTGCTGGCACAGCGCTTCTGCCAACAAAATGAAACATGGTGGCTAATTCTTCAATGTTTAAGATAAACTCCTCGCCTTTTTTAGGATAATTGAAGCGAAGGCGTTGTATATATCTTTTCAAAAGTTTTCGCTTTTTATAAAACACTAAGGTCTTATGAAAAAACATATTTAAAAATAGTTTTTCGTGTCTGTGAACCTTTGTCAAGCTCTTAGGCCAAGGTTTTAGAGCGTTAAGATCTTGGGTATTAAAATTAGCAAAATAACCCAATGTGTTCCTTAAATTACCTTTATTCCACTTATCTCTTTCTCCTAAAATAATAAATCTTATATAACTCTTAAACATGACTTTTGACACTTTGTGCTCAATAGCAGAGACCACATCTCTTTCTCCAGGAGTCAATTTCATCTCTGGAGGCAAAAAGCTCTTTTCCTTTTCCCCATCTTGGCCTACACCTGGTAATTGACCCAATAATACAACATCTGTTGCTTCTTTTATTAAGAACGGTCTTTTCTCTTTTCCTGGCCGATTAGCCAATTTACCAATCTCTGCCTCTGCCCGCTTATCGTAATCATCTTCTCCAACAGTAATTGGTTTGATTTTAATCTGCACCCAAACCTGTTCCCCTGGCCCTGTCTTATTCATGCCTTCAAGCAAGGCAGCTAACGGATCTATTCTTTCTGTTTCTTCTTGAACAGCCCGTTCTTCAAAAAACTTTGGGTAGGTCTTAATAGGATAAACATCTTTTTTAATAAATTCATAATCCGTTCCCCATAAATCCCATTTTTTATTTGGGATATTTGCAGGAACATTTTTCGTATAATCCTCTGCTTCCATGATTTCTACTTCTGGATATTGAGAATAAATACTTGATTCAATTAAATTTCTTGATTTTTCAGGAAATCTTAGATAGAAATGGATATCTCCTCCTATGCTTGTAATTTCTATTGACATAGAGGCATCATATTTGCCTTCAATCCATTTTTCATAAAAATCAGGCGGATCATAAAGCATCCAAAGCCCAGCATAAACTTGTTCCATTGCCTTAAATGGCCTGATAACCTCTGCGGGCATTTTAAGTTCCACAAGCATACTCTTACCTTCTCCTTTTGAAAATCTATCATTGCCCCAAAAATACCAAAGAAACCAAAGCGGCTTCCATAATAAAATTGGGAGCAAGACCCACCACCAGGCCCTTATAATTTCCCATATAGGGATAAGGATTGAGTTCAAAAAAGGCATCTATGTTAATTTTAATTTTTCTTATGAGGCCCGTCCTCATTAACGAGGACGGGCCTCGTTGAAAAATTAGAAATTAGAATAATTAGACTTGGGGATTAACCCTTAGCTATCGTATATCTCCCCTGCTTATCTTTGTCAAAATACTTTTTATTCTGCAAATTTAAAAGCACTGTGCTTTCTTTAACATCTCTTTGTTTAAGCACTTTCTTAAAAATCTCGTCTTTTTTAAGTGGCTTTTTGGCTGATTTCAAAACTTCAGATATCACTTCTCTAACAGTTCCGGGCTCATAGCCCCATTCTTTTAGGGCGTAAATGCCTCTGCCAATTAAAACAAAATTCTCGTTTCTTATAAGCTCATTATGCACACTCTCTGATAAAACTCCTCCTGAACTGGCAGGAAGCTTCCCAATCAATTCAGTAATATCTCTAAAATGTAATGGTTTTTCTTCTTTCTTAAGAACTAAATAGGCGTTATCTCTCAAACCCTTTGGCCTCACTTCAGGCCAACTGGCTAAACCATAATAACCGAAAGGTGATTGAAAAATATTTTTAGAAATATCAATATAAGAAATAAGAACTGACTGTTCAACTTTAATAGGAGCTTTCTTGCCCAGCTCTTGCGATTCCATCAAGTCATTGCGTTTTTCCAACTCTTTAATTAGTGTTTCTATTACTTTCTTAGCTTGATTTAATTTTTCTTCTTTAGTTGCCCAAAGAGTAAAGAAATCATCTGTTTCTTTAAATTTTGTGAAATCATTGCCTAAATTCAAAAAAAGCAAAATATGATTTTGAAATTTATCTTCGCCTAATTCTTGAAGAAGCATAGTTTCCTCTCTTAATCCACCATAACTCTCTAAATAATCAAAAAGACCTTGTATGGGCTTATTCAATGTCTGACTTTTTTGGCCCCTTAACCACAGAAGGGCATCATTTTCTATTTGGCGAACTCTTTCTCTAGTAATCCTTAATTCATCGCCAATTGCCTGTAGAGTCAAAGGATCTTCGCCTCTTAAACCAAACCTTTTTTCTAAAACCTCTCGCTTTCTTGGTTCAAGGTCTTGTAAAATTTCCTGACAAATTACTTGGTAATCCAACATTTTTTTATAACTTAATAATTTTTTAAAGTTTATCTATTAAAGCACCTAACTATTTTTCTGTCAAGACGAAGAATAAAATCATTGGTAACTTAACTAATCCATCCGAATTTAGAGTCTTTTGAATAAATGCTTAGGATAAATTCCTTTAAGAAAATCTGTAAAATCTTTCATCTCTTTCCTATAAGCTAATAATTTTTCTTGTGCCTCTCCCACATCAAGCCCTTTAAAAACCTCTGCCCCATTGCTTTGAAGCTTGAAGCCATAAGCAACTTCGCTAAATCCGAGCATATCACTAAAATCAGTTTTTCTTTCTCTGTAAAATAGATTTAATAAATCTGTTAATTGCTTTCTCATAGTTCTGCTTTGAGCTATAACTTTCTCCCTGGTATCCTTATCCTCGTACCATTCTTCATTCTCTGGAATTCTCGGCTGGACCATAATCCAGGGAGCACTTTTTTGATCCTCTTCTGCATGACCCTCGCATGATTGGCTAGTTCTTATATTAAAAGCATTAAACATAACTACTGTTTCTTTAATGCTGTCCTCAATAGGCATCCCCAATTTATCTGTAATTTTATCAACTTTTTCTCTTATTCCTACTAATTTCTTTTGAGCTTCTTTCTGCTCATCTTTTGTTAATACCTCATCTTGACTCTCCTTGCATAGGACAGGATCGGCCTTATTTTCATTAGAACTAAATTGTTCTCTGTTTTTCATAATACATCAGCAATATAATCAAAAAATATTGAAAAGTTTGCCTATAAAGAAAACATATACAAGGACATACATTGCTCCTTCCCAAACATGAATCCTGCGGGAGATTCCCGATATGATGAAAAGGAAAGTTGCGACCAATAAAACAGGCAGACCAAAAGCAAAGGTTGTTTCATCTATTTGCAAGTTTCTTATCAGCCCAGGAATGCCTATCACAACTAAAAGATTAAAAACATTAGAGCCAAAGATGTTCCCAAGGGCAACCTCAGATTTTCCTTGAAGCGCCGCCTTAGCTGAAACTAAAAGTTCTGGCAAAGAAGTTCCAAGGGCAACAGCTGCCAAAGAAATAACGCCAGCTCCGATATTTAAAATTTCCGACAATTTTATAACAGAATCAATAAGATACTTAGCGCCCACAAATAAAGTAATAATTCCTATTATCAACATTATAATATCTTTTGCTATAATCTTTGGTCTTTTAATTGCTTTTTCATTCTTTATATTCACAGTCCTAAGTTTTCTTCTGCCAGGCCTTCCAGGCAAAACCTCATAGATTTCATCTGTTTCTTCTTCCCTATGCAAAAATGTATATAAAAGATAAATAACATAAGCGATTAATAAAATAATGGCCTCAGTAAAGGTAATTTGTTTGTCCCAAGCTGTTCCTAAAAACAAAACAGTTGATATTGCCAAAAGAGGCAGGTCTAGGTCAATTAAACTTTTTGAGATAATAAGTCGCCTGCCTATTATAGCGGCTATTCCAACAATTAAAAGAATATTAGCTATATTAGAGCCAATGGCTCCGGCAGTAACGATCTCGGTAACCCCCCTCATCGCTGCCATAATACTTGATATTAACTCTGGACATGAAGTACCAAGTCCAACTATGGTAACGCCAACAATAAAAGGAGAAATACCAAGTGCTAACCCGATCTTTTCTGCGCTTTGTAAAAGCCAATCAGCACCTTTAACTAAAATCGCAAGAGAAGCTATAAAAATAATTATCCAAAGGAATAACATATAAGATTATAATTAATAATCAAGGCCTTGTGTCTATATTTTAACACCTCCGGCTTTTTGCTACCATTCCTTTATTTTTAGAATAATCAGGGCCTTTTTGACTAAGAATTCCTGTGGGAAAAGGCCAGCCATTTCGCGAGCAAGGTACTTGCTAAAAAGATTGAAGAATAAGTACCAACAATGGTCCCAATAATCAGGGCAAAAGAAAACCAAGTTAAGCTCTCTCCGCCAAAGAAAAATAGAGCTAAAAGCACGAAAAGAGTGGTGAGCGAAGTATTAATAGAACGGACAAGAGTTTGGTTTAAACTCTCATCAACTATTTGATCAAATGTCTCCCCTTTGCCTATTATCAAGTTCTCTCTAATCCTGTCAAAAACAACAACTGTATCATTTACTGAATATCCAAAAATAGTTAATAAAGCGGTTAAAATAGGAATAGAAAACTCTACGCCCCAAAAATGACCAAGAACAGAAAGCACTCCAACTGGAATCAAAACATCGTGGATAAGAGCAATTACAGTGGCAATGCCGTATTGCCACGACTTTATTGGCTTTGATACTTTTCTAAAAACAACAGCAACATAAATAACAATGGCAATTACAGCATAAAATATAGCGTTTATAGCTTTGTTTTTTGTTTCCCCGCCGATAACAGGGCTAACTGATTCAAGCCCAATTTTTTCTATTTCTACTCCCTCAGCATTATAAAAATAATCTAATAACTTATCTTTTGTTGCTTGAGACACTTCTGGTATTCTTATCACAATTCCCATTTCTCCTTGTGAACGAACTGAAAAATTATCTAAACCAATTTCTTTAAGTTTAGAGCTTATATCTTGTTGGCTTGGCCGAAGTTCTGTCTCGCCATAGGAAATATCTAAGATACTTCCACCAACAAAATCAATTCCCCAATTCAAGCCAAAAATCAAAACCGCGACAATGCTTAAGATTGCCAAAGACAGGGAAACAGAGAAATAAATTTTACTATATTTTAAAAATGGAAATTTCATGCTGATTTTAATGCTTGAACTAATTTTTCTGTTTTATCTCTCTTCTCCCATTTAAAATCTTGGTCTTCCCTTCCAAAATGCCCAAAGCAAGTAGTTTTTGAATAAATCGGTTCTAAAAGATTTAATTCTTTGATAATACCCGCTGGAGTCAAATCAAACACTTGCGGCACTATTTTCGCAAGTTTCTCGTCTAATTCTGGCTTATCTGTTTGAATATTAATTGATACTGGAAAAGAACTGCCAATTGCATAAGATAATTCCACTTTGCAATGTTCAGCTAAATCAGAAGCAACAATATTTTTAGCAATATATCTTGCCATATAAGCAGCAGACCTATCTACTTTAGTCGGATCTTTTCCGGAAAAAGCACCTCCGCCAATTGGTATTTGTGGGCCATAAGCATCAACAACATTTTTCCTTCCAGTCATACCGCAATCAGAAGCAGGACCACCTATCACAAAACGGCCAGTATTATTAATATAATATTTTGTATCACCATCTATGAAAGCAGAACAAATTGGTTTAATGACTTCAGTAATAATATCTTGCTGAATTTTTTCTATCTCTATATCTGGGTCGTGCTGTGCTGCAATAATCACAGAATCCAATCTTTTCGCCTTATTATCCTGATACTCAATAATGACTTGGGATTTCCCATCAGGTCTTAAATATGGAAGAATTTTTTCTTCTCGCACTTTAACAAGTTGCCTTACCAACTTATGAGCCAAACTAATAGAAAGAGGCATTAATTCTTTTGTTTCTTTGCTCGCATATCCTATCATAGCGCCCTGGTCACCTGCTCCTTGTTCTTCAGCTCCTGTTTCTTTAACTCCTTGGGCAATATCTGGTGACTGCTCGTTAACTGTATTAAAAATAGCAACAGTTCTAAAATCAAAACCATATTCTGGATTTGTGTATCCGATTTTCTTAATCGCTTCTCTTGATATATTTTGAATATCAACATATCCAGTTGTAGTAATTTCTCCGCCAACCACTGCGTACCCTTTTCCAACTAAAACCTCGCAAGCAACTCTGCCGTGTTTATCTTGTTTCAAGACATCATCTAAAATAGCGTCTGATATCGCATCTGCTACTTTATCAGGATGACCTGGGGTTACCGATTCAGCTGTAAGATAATAATTCTCCATGATTAGAGCCAAAGTTTTTTAATTTTACTCAATCTTGTTTGCGCGACAACTGTAAGAAAACTTTTACTTACAAAAACCGCAGAAAACATACTTATCAAAATACCTAAGCATAGGGTAGTAGCAAATCCCTGAACAAAACTTGTGCCTACGCCAAATAAAATCAAGCCAACAATAAGAGTGGTTAAATTACCATCTCTTATAGATGTCCATGCTCTTTTAAATCCTTCATCAACTGATATAGCAAGCTCTTTTCCGCTCCTAATTTCTTCTCTCATTCTAGAAAATATTAAAATATTAGCATCCACAGCCATACCTAAAGACAATATAAAACCACCAATGCCTGATAAAGTAAGAGTAAAAGAGCCGAGTTTAAATATTGCTAAGAGCAAAACTCCATAAATCAAAAGAGCAATTGAAGCCAGTAATCCTGGAAGACGATAAACAATAATCAAAAAAGCAATAATCGCTAAAATACCGAAAAACCCGGCATTTAAACTCTTTTGCAGAGAAATCATTCCAAGAGTCGGACCTACTGTAATCATAGATATTGGCTCGCCAATAGGCACTGGTAGAGCACCAGCATTAAGGTTGCGAGCTAAAAACTTTGCCTCTTCAGTAGTAAAGTCCCCTGTAATTTGAGCAGTCCCGCCTTTTATTTGTTCGCTCACATTAGGCGCAGATAAAATCTCTCCATCTATAGACATAGCTAATGGCTTATCTATATTTCTACCTGTTATTTCTTCAAAAAGCTTTGCTCCTTGCTCGTCAAACTCAAGAGTAATATATGGCTGATTAGTAGTTGGGTCAAAAGCAATTCCTGCTGCTTTTAAATACCGCCCAGTAAGTTCTGTTGATTGAAAAAAATTTTCCATTTCTCCTTCTCCTGTTTCTTGAACGAGCTGATTTCTCTCTTCAATTTCTTTGTAATTATCTTTTAATTCTTGAAATTCTAAATAAGGAGTTCTGCCGATTTCTTTAATCGCTTCCTGCGGGTCAGTAATACCAGGAATTCTCACTTTTAAGCGGTAGCTATCACCAGATATAACTGCTTCTACTTCTGGCTCACGCACGCCCAAAGTATTGATTCTCCTTTCAATGACATCCCTTAATCCATCCATAGCTTCGCTATAGGCATCTGGGTCTAATCCTGATAAATCCGCTGCATATAGGAGCTCCACTCCTCCCTGCAAATCCAGGCCAAGCATAAATTCCTTTTCCGCAATATGGGGTAGGTCCCAGCCAAGTTTCTCATTAGTAAAATCAATTCCTTTATTAAAAAAACTCGGCTGAACGAAAACAGTCGCTATTATGGCTAAAATTATTACTCCAATGCTTATTAATTTATAATAATGTTTCTGCATTTCTGATTTGAATTAAAAAAATAGGTTTTATTATCATATTCATAAAGACATAAAAAGTCAAATAAAAAAATCGCTCAAAAAACGACTTCTCTTTAATTTTTAATTGCTTGAATAAAATAAATCTTTGAGTATAAATCTGTAATCTTCAACAAATTGCATATGCATAACTTCTTCAAACGAAAGAAAGGCCATTCCTCTTCCTTCTCTAAGTTTCAATTTCATATCTGGAACAATGCCTTTAATATGGATAATAAAAACATAATGCTCTTCATAATTACCTTTATCATCTTTAAGTTTATAAATTTTGAACAACTTATAATTTTTCAAATTTTCTATCCCTAATTCTTCAGCTATTTCTCTATGTAGCGTTTCCTCTGGAGTTTCTCCATCATCAACGCCACCACCAAAAAAAGCCCAAAAGTTCGGATATCTCTTCGGCCGTTCATCTCTAAGCTGAAAAAGAATTCTTCCTTGATCATCTTTTAAAATTATTTCAACATATTTATTTACCATAGCTTTATCCCTTAGCGCCGCAGCACTTTTTGTATTTCATTGATTTGCCAGTTTGGGGGTCGGTTTTACCACACGGGCAGGGATCATTTCTGCCCGGCTTTTTCTTGCTTTGCGCAGGTCGCACCTGAACAGAATTCCTATTTTCAACCTGTTCCAATGTTTTTGAATCTTGAAAATGTTTAGGGGCTAAACCTCCGGACATCTGTTCTTGTGGCTTTAATGCTACGCTAGTTACTGCTTCTATGATATTAGCTTCTAAGGCAACCATCAAATCCTTAAACATTTTATACCCATCGCCCTTGTATTCTACTAATGGATCCATTTGTCCATAAGCGCGCAAGCTCACCCTGTCCCGCAGATAATCCATTTCTGCTAAATGATTAAGCCACAGTGAATCATAAACTTTAAGACAAATATATCGCAATATATTTTTAAATTCATTGCCAAATTCTTTTTCTTTTTTAATAAAATTCTCTTTATCTGCTTCTTGATTATCAAAATATTTTAAAACCAATTCTTTTAATTTATCATCGTCTGCATCTACGAGCATATTCCTTTTCTTATAAAAAGAAGTTCTATGAACATTCATCACATCATCATATTCTAAAAGATGCTTTCGCGCATCAAAGTTCATTCCTTCAATTTTTGCTTGGGCTGATTCTACAGTATTAGATATTATTTTTGACTGAATTGGCTGGTCATCTGGTAATTTTAACCGATCCATTATATTTTTCATTCTTTCCCCGCCAAAAATTCTCATTAAATCATCTTCCATAGATAAGAAAAATTGAGTTTCGCCAGGGTCACCCTGTCTGCCAGACCGTCCTCTTAACTGATTATCAATTCTTCTTGCTTCATGCCTTTCCGTGCATAAAACCAAAAGCCCGCCAAGTTCTTTTACTTTTTTAGCTTCTTCAGGATTTGGCGGATTTCCGCCAAACACAATATCTACTCCCCTGCCTGCCATATTTGTAGCAACTGTAACTGCTTTAAACCGACCTGCTTGGGCAATAATTTCACCTTCCCTCTGATGATGTTTGGCATTTAAAATTTCATGAGTAACGCCCTCTATCTTAAGCATTTGTCCTAGAATCTCATTCTTTTCAATAGACCGAGTGCCAATCAATACTGGCTGGCCCTCTTTATTTGCTCTTTTTGTTCTTTCAACCAATGCTTTTAATTTTTCTTTATTCGTTTTATAAACAACATCTGATAAGTCATTTCTTGCTATGGGTTTATTTGTTGGCATTACAATTACTCTAAGCTTATAAACTTTTTCAAATTCTTCCGCAGAAGTAACAGCAGTGCCAGTCATTCCTGCCAACTTATCATACATTCTAAAATAATTCTGAATTGAAATAGATGCCAATGTTAATGACTCTGGCTTAACGCTAAGCCCTTCTTTTGCCTCTACTGCCTGATGCAAACCACCTGACCATCTTCTGCCTGGCATTAAACGGCCAGTAAATTCATCTACAATAATAATCTCGCCATTTCTGGAAACATAATCTCTATCTTTTTGAAATAAAACATTTGCCCGCAATGCCTGTTCTAAATAATGAAGATATTTAATACCTTTTTCCTGATAAATATTTTCAATACCAAGTATTTTTTCAATTTTTTCAATGCCTATTTCTGTTAATGTTACGGCTTTCTCTTTCTCGTGAATTTCATAATCAGTATCTTTGCTTAATCTGGGTATTAAAGTAGAAAATTCGCTATAAAGTTTTGAACTTTCCATATCAGGAGCAGAGATAATAAGAGGAGTTCTTGCCTCATCTATTAAAACAGAGTCAACTTCGTCAATAATCGCAAAATTAAGCCCTCTTTGAACTCTTTGCTCCGGCTTATGAACCATATTATCTCGCAAATAATCAAATCCAAACTCGTGATTAGTGCCATAAGTAATATCTGCTGAATATGCTTCTTTTCTTGAAGCAGGCCTTAAATAGCTTTCTATTACTTTAAATCCGCCAAGCTCATCCCTTTCTTTGTCTTGCTCTTCTGGCTCTTCGCTTGGCTGATAATTAGGGTCATATATTAAAGCCCCATCATGAATTAAACAACCAACCGTTAATCCCAATGCATAATATATTTGCCCCATCCAAATAGTATCTCTTTTTGCCAAATATTCGTTTACTGTAACAATATGAACACCTTTTTCCTCTAAAGCATTTAAATAAGTTGGCAGGGTTGAGGCAAGGGTTTTGCCTTCTCCTGTTTTCATTTCTGTAATCTTGGATTGATGCAAAGCAATACCACCAAGCAACTGAACATCAAAATGCCTTTGATTTAATGTTTTTTTAGCTGCCTCCCGCACCAAAGCATATGCTTGAGGTAAAAGAGTATCTATTTTTTCGCCTTTTTTAATCTGCTCTTTAAATTCTTTTGTTTTATTTTTCAGCTCCTCATCTGAAAACTGCTCAAATTGTTTTTCAAGTTTATTTATCTCATCTGCCAAGGGCTGAATCTTTTTTAAATATTTTTCATTCTCGTCCCCAAAGATTTTTTTGAGTATAGACATACTATAAATCTAACATACTAAAAATAAAAAAAGAAGCGCCCCGCTGTTCTAAAAACGAACAGGGGGCGTGGGTCTCAACCGAGAGGGCTAACGAGACCATAGCGCATGCTATTTCCCAGTCCCTCGTTGTCTATCACGGTGAGCTCAATAGTGTACATACTTCCATCTGCCGGTATGGCGATGTAAAAAACTTGTCCGCTTCCGATATGATTACCTGCCCAGTTCAAGTGCTGCGAGATAATCCATCCATCACGGTCAGACGAGGACGAAGAATCAATTTTCCAATATGTGTAGGACATCACTGGAATGATTCCTTGTGGCTCAATCCTTGAACGAGGATAGACCACTTGCCCGTCTGGGATGCGATAGAATGCTTGCCCTATCGGCCAACTAGTGAGCTTTTGGGGATATGCGACAGGCACAGGATGATGGTTCACAGTAACTAGAATAGTATCTGGATTGCTGTATCTGCCCCAATCGTCCTTTACTACCAATGTGATGGTATAGTTGCCACCATAAGGATAGGAATAACGCGGAGCATGAGGATGAGAAAGAACCACATCACTACTCCCATCGCCGAAGTTCCAGATAAACTCTGTCAATGCATTCCCGCTTGGACTGGTGGACCCCCTTGCCGACACTGGAACGGATTCGTTCGGCTGCAGTCGCGTCTTCTCAATACTTATCACCGCTTCTGGAGGAAGGGTGGGTATAAGGTTTTGAAGTAATTCGCAACCGCAAACGACAATCGTAAGCACCAAAATTGCTACTACTACCGCAATTCTCCTTGTCATTCTGAAAACCTCCTTGGTATAATAACCTTATTCTGCTAAAACTATTATATCATTAAAATAATAATCCGTCAAGCTTAGTATAAAAAACAAATAGGAGCCAGTTGTACTGTCCCCTATTTCTTTTTAGTTATAAAATTTATTTCTTTTTTAAAAAACTCATACTCCTTCTCGCAAGCTTGGCCCTTCTTGCCCATGTTCTTGCCCGAACCAATCTTTTGCCTTTATATTTTATAATTTCCCTGTCTAACTCGTCTCTTGCCTCAATGATCGCACTTCTCAAATCAATTCCCTTAACTACTGCTCTTAAAAGTTTCTTAGGTAAATAAACCTGAATTTCTGCCCTGAAAATATCTCCCTTTCTGTGATGCTTTGTGGTCTTGCCTATCTCTATATGAACATTTACTTTTTCTCTTCCTTTTTCGTGGAGCTCATCAAACTTAACTAAATTCTTTTTAAGTTCCCCTACCTTGTCTTCAACAAAAATCCGGAGCGATTCATTTAATTCAATATTTGTGGCTTTAATTTGTATAATCATTATAAAAAATTATTATTAAATTAACTTTTGATTTTGGAAACCAGGTTTCCAAAAGAATTTCCAAGGAATATCCTTAGCTTAAAATGATTATTTGATGATCACTATTTTACGATTATAATTTCCTGCTCAAGCTCAATTCCAAAAAGCGCTCTTATTGTTTCTTTTGCTAAATCTATTAAGCCGAGCACATCTTCTGCTGTCGCCTTGCCAAGATTTACAATAAAATTGCAGTGTTTCTCAGAAATTTTGGCATTACCTATTCTTTTTCCTCTAAGTCCGGCTGTATCAATTAGGAAACCAGCTGGCACTGTCCCGCTTGAAGAAAACTTTTTTAAATCAGGATAATCTTTAAAAAGCCCTTTATCTATCATTTTAAATTCAGGATTTTTAAAAATAGAACCAGCTGATGGCTTATCAAGAGGATGATTGTCTTTGCGATAAGCAATATTATTTTCAATCTCTTCCTTGATTTTTTTCTTATTGCCTTTTTTAAGTTCCAATATGGCTGAAAGAATAATTAAATTATTATTTTTTTTAAAAATGCTTTCCCTGTATCCAAATTTACACTCATCTCTTGAAAAATTTTTAATTTTCAAATCGGGCAAAACAAGCACTTTTACTTGCTTTAAAACATTTGTTATAGAACTATTAAAGGCGCCTGCATTTCCCCTTACTGCTCCGCCTATTGTGCCGTAAATGCCTGCAGCCCACTCAAGTCCAGTGAGTTCTTTTTCTACAGATAAATTTACTATATCTAATAATTTAGCGCCTGCGTCGGCATAAATATCTAAATCTTGACATTCAAAATCTGAAAACTGAATTTTAATGACTAGTCCATCAAAACCATTATCAGAAAATAAGACATTGCTTCCTCCGGCTAAAATAAAAAAAGACAGGTTTGTCTGCTCTATTGCCTTTAGCGCTTTGATTAATTCGTTCTTTGTATTTGCCTCAAAAAAATATTTTGTCCATCCACCTATTTTGAAGCTTGTGTAATCAGCCAAAGACACATTTTCTCTTATAGCTGGTAGTAATTCTTTAATATCTGCCATTAAAATCCATTCCGCCCCCGTCCTCCCTGCTGGAGAGGGCGGGGGCGGGGCAGGGACGGAATAATTAATAATTTTTCCTCTTCCTTTCCCTAATGATCAATTATCAATGATCAATGATTTCTTTTCTTTACGGGCCTCCGCCGTAAAACTCCGATAAATCTAATTAGCGAGTGCAGCACGGAGACCCACTTATATGATAGCAAATGTCAAGGATAGTGCAAGGAGTATATTACACGCGACCCGACCTCATAAAGAGGTCGGGTCGCTTTGTCTTTCGTTCGGGTCGCGTCAGGGTGGTATGTCAAGGATAATACAAGAAAATAAAAAGCAAAAACCCCGGAAGGGGCTTTTGCTGATTTATGGAGTTCCAAACAAAAAGTTTAGAACACTCACTAATTATTTATATCTTATCAAAAACCCTATCATTTGTCAACCCCCAAATCCTCAATCCCTAAAATCTCTTCCAAGCGAGGCCTTAAATCAGGAAGAATTTCTACGGCCTCCTTCGCTTTCTCAATAGCCAAGTCTATATCGTCAATAATTTTAGCGATGTTAACTAGATATATATGAGAATAATCAAGCATGGGTTCTAATTCTACTGACTTTTCTACTAAAGCAATGCATTCATCATATTTGCCCAATAAAACCTTGCTTCTGGCCAGCTCCCAGTAGCCAGCTTGTTTGAATGGAGACAACTCCAATGCTCTTTCCAAAACCTTTTCTGCTTTAACAATGCTATCTCCTCCGGTAATTGTTCCGTAGGAATTATAAACCTTACCCAGAGCCAAATGGCTGAAATAGTCCAAGGGTGAGGATTCAATGCTTTTTTCTAATTCTCTAATAATAATATCAAATTCTCCGAGGAAATAGCGACTTCCTTGTTCTGCGTTCTTAGTCAATTCCCCGGCTAAATGAGTCCTCGCCTGATACTTTCCAATTGGAGAAGAATTGAAGACCTGCTCATAAGCAACTTCCTTTTTAGCTTGAGTGTCAGCCATCATTACATTAATCAAGCCAAAACTAACTTTTGACGGCTTATACACAAAAGAGGAAAAAGTAAATAGAAAAATTATTATTGCAACTACCAAGAAAACTCCTGATCCCCTTTTCCTCTGATCGTCTTTGGATAGCAAGGGTTGAGCAACAGCTCCAGAAAACCCAAGAACTAAGAATAACATAAGGAAGCTGGCTGGCATATCAAAGACCGTAAGGTTCTGGACAAAATGAGCTACAAGTAAAGAAGTAAAGACAGCCGGAGCCCAAAACCCTAATCGTTTTTGGATATAATCTTTCCACAGGATATAGCAAGCGAAAAATAGAAAAGAAAAATAAGACAAAAGGCCTAAAATCCCGGCATCAACTAAATTATCAACAATGATATTATGTGCCTGATCAAAACGAACCTCTGTTCCGCATTCTGGAAGATAGAAACAAGGATCAAACCTTTGATCAAAGACAAATGAAAAATTCTGTGGACCCCAACCAAGAATCGGTCTTTCCAGAAAAGCATTAAATCCTATTTGCCAAAGCAGGGGTCGCGCATTACTCCTCGTTTCAACAAGTTTCTGCTGGACAATACTATTCGGCATAAATAGGAGAATAATAGATATTAAAAACACTATTATTGAAACAACCAAAACTGCTTTGCCAATAATTCTAAAAGATTTCTTCTTAACCTCAAGGGCAAGCCAAAAGATCGCCATCAATCCCATAGCACCAAAAAAAGCAAGCGTGGCTGCTGATCCCCCGCTCATTATTAATGCTGCGCCCATTGCTGAAGTCGCTATTGCCAATACAATCAAGCAGGGATATTTGGCTCTGGCAAAAGACCAAATTTTCAATTCTTTTTTTCTGTTTATTGTCAAAAAAATGTAAATTGCAAAGCACAGGTTAAATAATAAATAAGTCGCTAAAAAAGAACTATTGCCCAGGGTGGCTCCATTTTTCGCTACTGGCAATTTTCCCAGACCCGCCTTATCCATAAAAAACATAAGGCAAATAAAAACAGCCACACCAACAGAAAGAGCAAAAGCCCTTAGCCAAGCCCTCTGGTTTTTAAATGTTGTGCTTAAAACTAAAAACAATCCAAAAAGGTGAAACCACATTAAAAGACCAGACATCCTTTCAAACTTGGACCAAAAACTGCGAGAAGGATCAGCTCCAAAAATACTAGCAAGGGTTAAGATTATTACAAAAGCAGAGAGAGATAATAAAAGAACATTGATTTTTGGCCTATATTTTGGAGAATGAAAGATGAGTACAATCCAAAAGAAAAAAGCGATTTCTATTAACCCCATCAAGTAAAGCCCTTTGGGCCCGACATAAGGGAAAAAAGAGTGTCCATCTACTAAAAGTGGAATAAAAAGCATTAAGTACACTGACCAGCGAATAATAAACAGACAAATGGACTCCAGCACTGTTCTGTTTGTTGCTATGGCTTCGCTGTCAAAGTATTCCTGGCTTGATTCCATGCTCTGGTCCTCTATTTTCCCACGCCTTTCTCTTTTTTCTCTTGATTTTTTACCCATAAATGAATTAGAATAGGTTAATGTTTAATAAACTAATTTTTAGAAAGATAATTCTTTTCTGCGGAGATCTTATCATCCTCTATCTTTGTTTGATTATAACCTTAATTTTGCGTTATGGTCAAAGCTTTTCTGAAACAAATCTCGCGAACCATCTGCTTCCATTCTCTGTTTTATACCTAATGTGGCTATTTATTTTCTTTGTGTTTGACCTTTATGAACTTGATTTATTAAAAAAAGGTATATCTTTCACAGTAAGGATGATCCTGGCAATGTTTACCTGTCTTATCGCTGGAATCATCTTCTTTTACACTATTTCTAACATAACTCCAAAAACAAATCTTCTTATCTTGATTTCAATATTAGGAATATTTCTATTTCTTTGGCGTAAGATATTTCTACAACTATTTAGTTCATTTTTCAAGAACCGAGTGGTAATTATAGAGCTTACTAAAGAATCAGAAAATCTCGCCTTAGCCATCAAAGATAATCCTCATCTTGGATATGAGTTAATAGAAGTAATCCCGGTTAATACTATTTCTAATTTATCTGAAAAGATAAAAAACTCTAACATAAATACTATCATTGTTGCTGTCAAAGAGCTGTCTTCCAATAAAGAACTTAAAGAGCAATTATATAATTGTTTAGTGCATAATGTTAATATCCTTGATATTACAAGAGCGTATGAAATAATCTTTCAAAAAATACCTGTTGACCATCTGGATTATCTCTGGTTTTTAGAAAATCTAAAGGAAGGAAAAAGAGGAATAGAAGACAAGATGAAAAGGACTGCTGATATAGTGCTGGCCTGCTTAATTCTGATTTTAACATCTCCTTTCTGGCTGTTGATTGCCTTAATGATTAAAATAAACACTAGGGGCCCAACTTTTTGTCAACAAAAAAGAATAGGCAAAGATGGAATAGGGTTCTGGTTGGTAAAGTTTCGCTCTATGAAAAGCTGTGAAGAAAAAAATGGAGCGGTCTGGGCTGAAAAGAATGACCCGCGCATAACAAGAATAGGAAAATTTTTAAGAACCGCTCACTTAGATGAACTGCCCCAAATGCTTAATATAATCAAAGGCGACATTTCACTGGTTGGCCCAAGACCCGAGCGCCCGGAGTTTATGCAGGAATTAAAAAAACAAATCCCTCATTATCATCTTAGGCATTTAATAAAGCCCGGTTTTACCGGCTGGGCACAAATTAAATTTAGATACGGAAGAACAATAAGTGATAGTTTTGAAAAATTTCAATATGATTTGTATTATATAAAAAATAGGTCTTTGTTCTTAGACCTGTCAATACTTTTAAAAACCTTTCAACTATTTTTCAAAAAATAATAAATAACTAGTTCAAAGATAAATTCTTACCTAAGCTTTTCCCATGTTGTTTTTTGTTGTCTTAATAGGCCTTTAATTATTCCCACTAAGGCAGCTAAATTAACTACACAAAAATAATGGATAAGATTCATTAGCTTATTGAGCTTTCTCCCTTTTCTTTCTTGACAACAGCTCAAAATCGCCAAGCTATAAAAAACAATTTGTCCAATGAACAAAATCAGGTAAAAAACATTGGTTAACAAAAAAGTATTGGTTAAAAATATTAGAATTAGAAAAAACGGTATCATCCATCTTAGAATTTTGTGAGAAATCAATTGAAAAATTAAAAGTGGCTGAAACTTCTTAACGCTATCTTTGAGCAAAAGAAAAGCTCCCCTAAAATGCCAACCCACAATAATTATTTTCTTTTTAAATGCTTTCTTTGCTTCAGAATAAACCTTTTCTTCAGAAATAGCTTCTGGTTCCCACACTACTCCATATCCTTGTTGGGCTACCCGAATTGGCAAATCAAAATCATCTCCTCGATATTCTGATAAAGGGCTATAAAGCTCTTTTCTCATAGCATAAATAGAACCGTTTGCTCCTAAAACTGAATAGATTTTGCTTTCTAATCTTTTTAGTAAAATTTCGTATTTCCAGTAAATTCCTTCGCTTTCTCCAATAGAGACATTCCCGGGATTAATATATTTTAATTCTCCAGAGACACAGCCAATGCGTGGATCGTTAAAATTTCTGACTAACTTTCTAACGGCATCTTTTCTAAACATTGCGTTGGCATCAGTAAAAATAATAATTTTTCCCTTACACTTAGGCAAAGTCCGATAAATAGTATATGGTTTTCCCTTTTTCTTAGGATAAGCAAAAAGTTTCACTCCTTCTCCTTTGTATTTCTCAACTATCTCATCTGTTTTATCATTTGATTCGGAAGCAACTATGACTTCTAATTTATCTTTTGGATAATCTAGGGCTAAACTATTTTTAATCTTATTTTCTATTACCTTTTCCTCGTTATGCGCACAGATTAATAAAGAAATTGATGGGGTAATCTTTCCTTTTTTTATTTCTTTTCCAAAAAACAACCCTAAAACCATTAATATTAAGGGATAGCCAAGATAGCAATATAAAATCAAGGATGCTGAAAGCCAAAGAATTAGTTGCATAAATTTTTCTTTTATTTTAAACTAATAATAATATGGATTTGAACAAAAAGAAAATCTTAATAACTGGGGGGGCTGGTTTTATTGGCTCAAATTTAGTAATGACAATTCAGGAAAAATACCCTGAAGCGGAAATTTTCGTGATTGATAACTTCTCGTCAGGCCATTTCCAGAATCTATCAGGATTCAAGGGAGATATTGTTGCCGCTAACATCCTGGATATTGATTTAGAAAAAGATTTTCTTGATTTAGATATTATTTTCCATCAAGCCGCGATTACCGACACTATTATTTCCAGAGATGAAGAGCGAAAAGTTATTTATGAAAATATTGAAAGTTTCAGGAGAATCTTAGATTACGCCCTATCCCATAATACTCACCTTGTTTATGCCTCCTCCAGCGGTGTTTATGGCAATTCTCCTGCCCCAATGAAAGTAGGCGAAGGAGAACTTCCGCTCAATGCTTATAGCTTCTCAAAGTTAATTATTGATAATATTGCTAGAAAATACTTTAACTTGTTTGGAGAAAAAAAATTAGTTGGCTTAAGATATTTCATTGTCTATGGGCCAAATGAAAAATACAAAGTAACAGAAACTAAAGGAAGCTTAATCTGGAAATTCTACTCTGAAATGAAAAAGGGCAAAAGGCCTATGCTTTTTGATGGCGGCAAACAAAAAAGAGATTTTGTCTATGTAAAAGATGTGGTAAATTCTAATCTACTTGCTCTTGATGCAAAAAGAAATGGTATTTTCAATATTGGAACAGGAAAAGCCATAATCTTTAATGAGGTCATAAATATATTAAATAAATTTATAGGAACTAACTTAGAACCAGAATATCAAATAAATTCATTCAAGGACTCTTATCAATACTATACTGAAGCTGATATTGTCTCGACAAAAAAATATTTAAATTGGGAACCAGAATATACTCTTGAACAAGGAATAAGAGATTATCTTAAATCTTGATTTAATTTTACCATTTTCTTTGTCTTGGCTGATTTATAAAGAGCTTCAGCCAGCTTGAGCGCCATAAAGCCGTCATAACCAGAACCCATTGGTTGCTGGTCTTTTTTTATCGCTGATGTAAATTCCTTCCATTCTTCAAGCCAAGAGAAATCTTTATCCTTAAATTTAATTATTTTCTGGGTAAAAGGTTTTTTAAAATCCCTCTTTCCAAAAACCAGGTTCTCTAATCCATAACTTCCGCCCAATCCTTCAGATGTAAGATAACCATCTTCTCCATAAATCTCAAAGGAAAATAAATTTTTCCATTGTGTCCAACTGATATGGCAAAAAGCTGTCTGGTCTTCTTTAGTTTTAAGAATGGCAAAAACATTATCCTCTAAAGGAGCAATTTTCCAAAAATTAGTTGAGATGCTTCCAATAACCTCTTTAAATTCACCTAAAAACCAACGAGATAAATCCAAGGCATGCATTCCCTGGTCCATTAATTGCCCCCCTCCACTGATTTCTTTTTTAACTCGCCAATCTTTCTCATATCCTTCTCTCCCGACAATTCCATAACGACAGCGAATAAAAATTAATTTTCCAATTAATCCTTTATCTACCCATTTCTTTGCTAAAGATATTGACGGATGATGACGAATATTAAAACCGCATTTTAATTTATGCCCACTTTTTTTTACTTCTTTTAATATTGTTTTCGCTTCTTCAACATTCAAAGCTAAGGGCTTTTCACATAAAACATGTTTTTTAGCTCTAAGAGCGCTAATTACCATATCTTTATGCAGATTTGGCGGAGTACAAACTACCACAATATCAATATCTTTTCTTTTAACTAAATCTTTCCAATTATTAGTAACTTCACATTCAAAACTTTTAGAGAATAGGTTTGAATTCTCGTTTATTTTTTCAGTAGCTCCTATAATTATTTTATCGCTTGTTTGTTTTATTGCTTCAGCTCGGCGCCAACCCTGACGACCAAGCCCGATTATTCCTACTCTCATATTATTCTTCTTAAAGTATAAAGATCAGATAACATAATTTTTGAAATATCTTCCTTATTCCAGTCCCTCCAACTATCCCATTTAGCGCTTATTGTCTTACCACTCAAGTTATAAGATTTTTCTGAAGATAAAAATAATGCCAGATCAGCTGCTAATTGAGGCGGGTCTCCGCCATCTTGTTTTTGCTTTATTGATTTTTTGTAGAATTCGGTTCCAGCGGCCTCTGCCCCTGACTCAAGCACTTGCTCTAACATTTTGGTGTTCACCGCGCCCGGAGAAATTGCATTAACTTGAATATTATATTTTTTTACTTCTTCAGCTAAAGTTTCTGTAAGACGAACAACCCCTGCTTTTGAGGTGGCATAAGCTGAAAAATTTGGTCGCGAGTTAAAAGCTCCACCACCTGAAAAATTTATAATTTTTCCTGAACCTTGTTTCATCATAATCGGCAAAAGCGTCTTTATAAACAACATAGTGGCATTAAGGTTTACATTTATTGTCTCAATCCATTTATCAACATCATTATTTAGAAGTGGCCCTATGGGTCCCTGAATGCCTGCGGCATTAATCAGAATATCTATCTTAGCAAATCTCTTTAAAACGGAGTCAACTGCACTGTCTACTTCTTTTTTATCACAAGCGTCAGTTGTTATAGACAAAAATTCAGAATTGTATTTTTTTAATTCTTCAGAAATTCTCTCTAAATTTGATTTTGCGCGGTCAACTAAAATAACACTACATCCTTGCTGAACAAACGTATGAGCAATGGTGCTGCCTATGCCACCGCCTGCCCCAGTAATTATTGCTATTTTATTTTTTAGTAACATATTTTCGTATTTTAATTTTTAACACCAATGCCATAATAATCAAAACCTATATCTTTAAGAATTTTTGGGTCTAAAAAATTTTTAGAATCTATTATTATTGGTTTTCTCATTAATTTTTTAATTTTAGAAAAATTTAAATTTTTGAATTCTGGCCACTCGGTAATTAAAAGAACAATGTCAGCATTTCTCACGGCATCATATGGATTCTTAAAAATTTTCAATCCTGTCACTATTTTTTGAGTATCAACCATAGGATCAAATGCTTTAACATTAGCCTTATAAAAAATTAATTTTTGGGCTATTTTTAAAGCTGCTGAACGCCGCAAAGTACTAGTTCCTGGCTTATAGGTAAGGCCTAATATTGTGATATTCAATTTAGAAATTGAACCAAATATACTTTTTATTTTTTTTATAAGTTTTTTATCCTGTTCCTGATTTACTTCCAAAATAGAATTTATTATTTGTGTTTTCACTCCCTTAGATTCCCCAATTTTTCTTAAAGCTTGAAGGTCTCTAGCGAGTGTGCCACCAGAAAATCCTAAACCAGGATTTAAAAAAGCATATTCTCCAATTCGCTTATCGCTTTTCATGCCTTGGGCAACTTTCATAGCATCAGCATCTGTTACTTCACATAAGCCAGCTATCTCATTTATAAAACTAATAGATCCTGCTAAATAAGAATTGATTGCATGCTTTACCATTTCAGCGCTATTCAGATTCATATATATTTTAGGGGATTTAATGAAAAAATATAATCTTTCTATTTCTTTCTTCAATGTTTCATTCTCTAATCCAAGAATTAATCTGTCGGGTTTTCTAAACCCTTTTAACGCTTGCCCAAGCCTCAAATTTTCCGGACTATAAATTACATCAAAAGAAATCCTCTTATTCATTTTTAAAATAAATTCTTTGAGAATTTTAGATGTCCCGACAGGTATCTGGCTCATAATAACCAATGTGAATTTTTCTGGCGCAAATTTAGCTATTTTTTCACAAGCGCTATAGATAATTGATAAATCTAATCTATCTTTTTCGTCAACAGGCGTATCAAAAGTTAGAAAAATAAACTTTGCTTTATCAAGCGCATCTTTAAAAGAATTAGTAAAGCTAACTCTTTTGCTTTTTAAATTTTTAACTAATAATTCTTCTAAGCCCGGTTCATATAATGGTGGCTTCCCCTTTGTTAGATTATTGATAACTTCGGTGGCAAAATCTACACCGCAAACATCGTATCCCGCATCAGCAAGACAAGATGAAGTAACGCATCCAAGATGCCACAAACCAATTACGCATATCTTATCTTTTGGCTTCATAAATTTGATTAAAAACTTTTATAGTTTCTTCTGTGGTTTTTAGCCAATTAAATTTTTTGGCTCTTTCAATTCCATGTTTTCTTACCTTATCATAAAAATCTGCATTCTCTAATAGTTTCATTATATTTTGCGCAAAACCTTCGTAATCTTTCGGATTACGCATTATCCCTCCTTCCCCTATCACTTCCGACAAAGAAGATGTATTAGAAGCAATAACCGGCGTACCCGACTGCATGGCTTCTAATGGAGGCAAACCAAATCCTTCATAAAAAGATGGAAAGAAAAATACATCTGCAAGATTATAGATAAAAGGAATGTCTTTGCTTTCTGTGTCCAAAAAGATAATATGCCCTGGTTTAATTTTTTGGCTTTTTTTAACTATGTTTTTATAATCCAGGGCCGGTCTACCGATTAATACAAAATAAATATCCTTTTTCCTCTTGTTTACTAAAATATCCGCTGTTTCTATGATGGCATTGATATTTTTTCTGAAATCTATAATCCCAATATATAGGATAAAATGAGGAGGAAGATTGTATTTTCCAATTAAATATTCTTTTTGCTGTGCTGTGAGTGAACGAGCATTAAATCTATCGTCTGCGCCCAAAGAAATTACCTTTATTTTTTCTTCAGAAACATTATAAAAATTTATAATATCTTTTTTTGAGTTCTGGGAGATAGTCAAAATTGAATTACTTTTTTTAATGGATGAACTCAAAAATAAATCTAAATATTTTCTGTATAAAAAAGGGTGATATTTTTTGTTTATCTTATGGAAAACATCACAAAGAAGAATTACTTTTTTGCATCTAATGTTAACAACTGGAATCAAGGAGCTAGGGAAAAGGAACAAATCTATATTATTTTCTCTAATATAACCTGGCAAGATAAAATTCAGCCAAATTGCAGAATAAATTTTACAAGGGATTAATTTATTTTCCCCTGTTGCTACAATCTTAAACCCTTTGTTCTTATACTCATCTAGTGCTCCATAAGAAAATAAAAAATATTCGTTAGTTTTGTCTAGCGAAAGGATACAATTTAAAAAACCGTTTAAAATCCTTCCGATACCGGTCGTCTTGCGCTCCAATAATCTAGCATCAATGCCTATTCTCCTTTTCATTTTTTCATAAGAGCTAAAAACTCTTCTTCTATTTTAGTTATTGTTGTCTCCCAACAAAAATTAGATTTTACCCAGCTAACTCCATTTTCAGAAAATTTTTCGCGTATTTCTTTATTTTCTAAAAGATATAAAATAGCATCTGCGAGCTTTTTCGGATCTCTTTCTACTAATAAGCCAGTTTCTTTATGTTTGACTGTTTCCCGAAAACCCCCTTCTTTTACTGCGACAACAGGAGTGCCACAAGCCATAGATTCAATAGGAGTAAAGCCGAAGGGCTCCAAAAAATGAGCTGCTATTGTTAAATAGGACTTTTGATAATAATCAATTATGCTATCACCTAAAAAACTTTTTTCAAATTTTACTTTTTCTTGTAAGCCCAAATCATCTCTAAGTTTTGTAAGATGCTGAAATTCTTTTTCAGATACAGCAGAATTGCCAAAACCAAGAATTGTAAGAAATGGTCTCTTATCTTCTGGAAGAAGGCTAATGGCCTTAATGACTAAATCATGGGCTTTAACTATATGATAAATGCCAATGCTTAAAATATGGCTCTCTGTTTTATTTTCAAAAGATGGTTTAAAAATTTTTGTATCTACTCCTAAATAAATCACTTTCCCAAGAATTCCATAGGCAGACAAGAATCTTTCTTTGCTGAAATAAGAATTTACAATTAGCTTATCTGCGCTTGCTAAGTTTCTTTCATCAGGTTTTTTTCTTACAAGATTATCAAAAAAAGAATATAGAAAAATAAACTTTCTAATTATCCCCTTATAATATTTTTTATAAACATAATTCTTTTGAAAATTCCTTTCGTAAACACTCCTAAGTGGCTCTTGAGATATTAAAAGCTTGGGAAATTTTATGTATCTCAATATATAAGGATGTTGGAGTATTCTTGAGTTTGTAATGAGCCCGACATCATAATCTTTTTTATTAATTTCAGAAGCTAATCGCTGGGAAAATCTTTTATAGCGCCAAAGATTAATGGGCAGTAAAATTTTATCAATGCTGTGATTTTTGCCCAACCCTAATGGATTAAATTTCTCTCCAGTATATATGTCTATAATATGCCCACGATCTTCCAAACCAGATATAATATTTTCAATTGCTTTTCTCGCTCCCCCGTCTGGAAGATTGTGGTAAACAGCTATCTTAAATGTTCTCATAAATTATCTTTCCAAAATTCAATGCTTTTCTGCAGACCTTGTTCTAAGGAAATCTCTGGTTTCCAGTTAAGTATCTGACTCGCATAGCTTGCGTCTAAACTAAGATAATCGGCAGTTGAAGGACGCCAAGGATAGCTCTTTGGAAATCCTGTTTTAATTTCTCCTTTAAATCCAATTATATCTCCTATTTTTTCAGCAAGCTGTTTCATTGTAAGCTGATAACCATTTCCGATGTTAAAAGTAAAAGCTATCTGATTTTCTTCTAATTTTTCTTTAATTTCTTCTGTCCCTGGCATCTCAAATTCAATTGCCTTTACATAACCATTAACATGATCGCTTACATACATTAAATCTCTGATTGCTTGCGGAGTTCCAAGCTGTGGGCTTCTTCCTGCGAGCATCTCTGTGATGATATGTTCTACAATATAATCTTTTTCATTCTTCCGACCAAAAGTATTGCATGCCTTCAAAATGACTGCAGGGAAACCAAATGCTCTGGCAAGCATTTGAATATATTTTTCAGCAGCCACCTTAGAAACAGCATAAGGGCTATCTGGATTAAGAAACAAATTCTCTTTAAACGGTTTTTTGACCGATTGCCAGCCGTAGGTCTCCATAGTTGAGGCAAAGACAAATTTTTCAAAATCCTTGATTTTGGCGGCTGACTCTACAAGATTAATCGTAGCCAAATAATTAATCTTTTGGTAAACTCCTGGATTTTCAAAAGAATAACGAACAGGTGTGATTGCTCCCAAATGAACAATTACTTTTGGTTGATGTTTAGATATAATCTCTTTTACCAAATCAAAGTCCTCAATTCCTGCATATTCAATACAAGCATCTTTCGGAAGAGGTCTCATTCCTATATCGCTTGAAGGAACAAGCGCTACTATATGATATTTATCAACTAATTTTTCCACCAAATGCGAGCCGATAAATCCTGTTGAGCCAGTAATAAGAAGCGTTTTTTTATTGTTTGTCATATGTTTTAATTTAATTATTTATACGCTGCCAATCTTTTATTGTATTAATAGTGTCCCAAGACCCTTTATAAAGACATCCTTTGATTCTATCTTCTTTAACTAAAATTGGGAAGGTGTATTTTTCTAAATCTCCTTTAAGATAACTTTGGATTTCTCTTGAAAAAAGATAAAGTCCTCCGCTTGTTGGTATTTTCACAACAGGTTTTTCTTGAAAACTAATTATTCTATGAGTATCAGCATTCCATTCTACTTTTCCGAAAGGAAAAGTAGGATAAACAAGCCCGATAACAGCAATCGGCAAAATTTTATCTGCAAAACAAACTTCAATTAATTTCTTTAAAGGGAAAGAGGTGAGCTGGTCTGAATTTACTACGAAAAAATAATCATCATTTATGCCCGAATCTTTAATATCTTCTTTTACAGCATCAGCTGTGCCTCCTTCCGGATTATGCTCCGCATATATAATCTCAACATCCCATTTTTCTCCATCTTCAAAATAATTGATAATACTTTCTTTTTGATATCCTACTCCAATAACTATCTTTTTTACTCCACAATTTTTAAGCCACAAAATATTGTGTTCTAAAACGGGCTTTCCTCTGACTGGAATCATTGATTTATGCATTTTCCCGGGATCAAATCCCTGTTCTTTTAAACCGGTCGGCAATACTGAAAAATTAACCATTCTCTGTCCTCTGCCACCGGCAAGGATAATTGCTGTTTTAACTTCTGGATATTTTTTTGTATTTTCCATATTTTTCTAAAAATTTTATATCTTTAAAAATGGGCAAAATAAGATTGTGCATCTTCAATGTCTTCTTTTAGATTCAGGTTGAAATATTTATCGCAAATAATAAATGATTTTACTATTTTCCCGCCATCAATAACACATTGAATAAGATCTGGAAGTTCTTTCTCTCCTCGCTTTTGATTAATTGGGGTTTGGGAGATATAGGAAAATATTTCATTTTTAAATATACAATTCCCAGTGCCCATCATATTATTCATCGGATTATCTGGTTTTTCTATTAACCTCAAAATTCTATTATTTTCTCCCTGAATAACTGAGTAAGTTTTTTTAATTAAATTCTTATCTTTTACACTTATCATCCCACAAATAACAAACAAATTTTTGTTGCGATACTCTTTTATCATCTCGCTATGTTTAGGATTTATCATAAGCTCATCTCCCAACATCAACATAAAATCTTCGCCTCCTATTGCATCTTCTGCACACTCAATGGCGTGGACTAATCCTTTCTGCTCTTCCTGCATTACATATTTTATTGGCTTTCCATTATACTCATCTCCATAAACATCTATTATCTCCTTGGCTTTATGCCCTACTACAATCACTATCTCGGAGATATCGCTTTTGCTTGCCCAATCCAAGCTATATTGAATTAAGGGTTTTTCCTTGATTTCAAACATACATTTATTTTTGTCATCAGAAATCTCGCCCAATCTCTTTCCTCTTCCTCCTGCTAAAATTAATACTTTCATATACTTAATCTTTTTTAAATAAATTAATGTTTTCTTTAACCCAATCTATTAAATTGTTTATTCCCTCCTTAGGTAAAACTGTGGGCTCCCAATTAAGCTTTTCCTTTGCTTTAGAGATATCACATACGAAATAACGCAAATCTCCAAATCTATCAGGGCAAAAATTTACCTGCACATCCTTGCCAATAATTTCTTTTATAATCTCAACGCATTCAATTAATGATATTGATGTTTTAGACGCTCCTCCGATATTGTAAATTCCGGATTTCCTGTTTTTATAAAAAGCATCAAAAGCACGGACAGCGTCTTTAGCGTATAAAATATCTCTAACCTGCTTTCCGGCTCCATAGATATTGATTGGCTCGCCTAAAATTGCTCTAATGGCAAAATTAGCGACCCAACCATGGTCTTCTCCGCCAAATTGATTGGGTCCATACAACCCGGTTAAACGAAAACTAGCAGCTTCTAAATTATAAGTATCTATAAATGTCTGGACATAGAGCTCTGCTGCTCTCTTGGAAACATGAAGCGGGGTTAAAATCCCTTCCATCACTGGATATTTTTCATCTATCTCTATTGGTTCGCGAAGATAACGAGTTTCTCCTTCCTCTAACTCCTTATTTATCTCATTTCCGTAAATGTGAATGGTGGCACAAGAAACTACTGGAATTTTGTAATCACGCGCCACTTTTAAAACATTAAATGTTCCCAAAACATTAGTTGAAAAATCTAGGTCTGGATCTTCTTCGCTTATAGTCATCGCTGGCTGGGCCGCAGTATGAATAATAAAATCACATCCTTTTGCTGCCTCCTTTAACTTGTCATAATCCCGGATATCTTCCTTTAACAAATTGACTCCTAATTTTTTAAGAAAATTCCAGTTATAATCTCTGGCAGAATCAGCGGCGTAGCCAGTCCTGGTTAATTCATATTTGGTCATATTATCAAAAGAGATGACCTGATCACCCTTTTTGATATAATATTCGCAGGTATGAGAGCCAATAAATCCACATCCGCCTGTTATTAATACTTTCATAAGCTTTTTTTAGATTTTAATGCCTTTTGAAATATATCTAAATTTTTTTGACAAAAAATGTCCCAACTTAAATTATCTTTTACCCAACTACCCCCTTTCTCCCCCATACTATCATATTTGCTTAAATTCTCGTATATTGCAATGATTGCCTTTGCATAATCATCTGTTACGATACCTATTCCCTCTTTTTTTATTATATTAGAAGCACTCATTTCAGGAGAGACAACAACTGGTTTCCCTGCACAAAGTTTCAGGAGAGACAACAACTGGTTTCCCTGCACAAAGTGCTTCAAAAGGTGCTAGCCAACCCCCTTGTGGCTTTATCGGATGTAGCAAAACATCGCAAGCATTATATAAATCTCTTATACGATTTCTATCTGATGAACCAAAGAAAATCACATATTTATCTAACTTTTTTTCTTTAATATATTCTTTTACTTTTAACTCATACTCCTTTTCCGGCCATCCTGCAAATATTAATTTCAAATTGGGAATTTTATCTTTCAATTTCTCAATTGTTTTCACACTTTCTATCTGGTTCTTGAGAGATGTTAGCATTCCAACTTGAAGAATGACAAAACTATTATCTAAATTATATTCCTGTCTAATCTTTTTTGAATCACCTTGAGAGAAAAAATCATAATCAATCCCATAATTTATTATCTCCGGCTTCAACCCATATAATTTTATAAACCTTTCAGCGTTAAATTCGTCAGCCACAATGACATTTTTTATATAATGTTTAACCACGAATTTATCAAATTTCAAAATTGTCTTTTTTATCAATTTTGAAAACAGAGATTGTTTTAAATCAAGACGAAATACAACTTCTGGAGGTTCATTGCACATCCAAACAGCTGGCTTCTTAAAAGGAAAAAATGAAATCTCTGCTGGATAATTATGTATATTTATTACATCAAAATCATCTAAATTATCGCGCATTCCCTTATGCAGGGCTAAGGTCTCTTTAATTCCTAAAAAATTAAAAGGAATTTTAGATTCTTTTTGAATAATTACCTCTGTTTCATTTAATTCCTTTTCTACTTCTGGTAGCATAGCGGTTGTCAGAATAGCATTTTGAATGCCTTTTTTTGTTAAATAATTGGCTAATCTTACGATTACTAATTCTGCCCCACCGTATATATAAAATTTAGGATAAACAATTAAAACTCTCATAATTTGTTTTGTTCTATTTTGATTGAATTTGCCTTAATCTTTATAATACTCACACCAACTTTTTTTGTGACTTCAAAATTATTGGCATTATAATACACAATTTTATCAGCAAATCGAGTAACATAGACTCGGTCATGTTCATTATCAATATCGTTGGCGATTATCTTATAATTAGAACTAAGAATACCACCTTTTTTGATCCAATTTTTAATTTTTTCTGAAACCTCACCTCCTAGTATTTCTCCTTTTAAAACTAAAAGATATTCATATTTCTCCAAAACGCCATCTCTTATCATATTTTCATCTAATAAATCAAAATCTAATACATCGCGAAGTTTCGCGCACTGTTTATATAAGGAATCTAAAACTAATGGCTTAAAAGCTATAGAAGTGTTTGGAAAAAAAACACCAACTTTAACAATTGGTTTAGATAACTGAAAATAATTAAGATTTTTAGATAAAATCTCTGCTCCCTTGGTTGGCTCTCCTGCAGGAAAATCTTTTTTAGTGCAATAATCTTTACCCGTACCAATAATATTCTTACAATAAAATCCTTTGGCTCCTGAAGTTATAACGTCAAATATCCGCATCGTTACACTTTCCGGCTTATTAATCCAAACTTCCTCTGTGGTAAAATAAGAGCCATAAAATTTGCTGGCTGAAGAAATCAATCGGGCAAAAGCAAAGCTGTAAGAATAATCATCTATTTGATTAGTTATCCTAATCCCTGCATTGTATTTTGCCGCTATTTTAGTTTGAGCGGAAAAATCAGCGCCGAGCATAGGATTGCCGTCTCCACCCGTTACTAAATATATTTCATTGTCTGGAAAATATTTTCGCGCCGTCTTAAGCCAAAATTCTGCCCAATTAGTCATAGAAGCCATATACCAGTCAACAAAATCCAACCATTTCTGCTCTACTGCGATATCTTTAATTTCTTTTTTTGAATTACTTTTTAAAAGATTATAAATAAATTTTGCACTAGGCCTTAAAAAAAACGGTATAAATTTATAAATCTCTCGGCTAAAGGAAAGAGAATATCTTAAATTTGGAAAATTTATTAATTCAAAACTTGAAATATCCGTTTTCCAAGCAGCATTAAGTTCATTAAGAGAATTATATTTTTTAGTAATATATTTTCTAAAATTTTCAACCGCATATTTATCTCCGCACCACCAACCTTTATGGCTATGAAAGTTTTTGTAAAAACCGCCCTCAACAGGATAAATAGATTCTCCCCAATTTCCACTAATTCCTAAACAAATGCTTTCTAAAACGCTTTTATCTTGATAGCGTTCAGATAGCATTTTCAAAAACCTATCCACTTGCTTTGGCAAAAACGGATTCCAGATGGACTGAATCTTTGATTCTCTGTTATGTTCAAGACATTTGGCATAGACACATTCATCTGATTCCTGAAACCATTTCGGGGTTGCGTAATTTGGTCCTAAAATAAAAAAAGGAACCCATTTAAGGTTATGTTTTTTTAATTTTTCAACTAATACATCATAAGTAGAAAAATCAAATTTCCCAGGTTCTTTTTCTATCTCTGCCCATGTAACATAGGACTGGACGCTGGTTAAACCAGTTTTCTTGCAATTTTCAAAAGATTTGTCTTCTAATAATTTTGAATCAACCCTACCATTATATTGCCATTGTTGAATGATTTCTTTAGTTTCATCCATTTTTATTTATACGCCTTAAGAATAATTCGGTCAGCATAACGATAAACAACCTTTACTTCCCTAAATCCTGCTGTTCGTAAAATAGCAAAAAGACAAGCTTTATTAAGTCCCCACCAAGTGGTCGGATCTTTATTTATTTGATCCTTCTCATAAAATGTTGCCAATGGAGTATTTTTATTTCCATAATAAGGATCATAATGTGTTTCCATAATTAACATTTCTTTTGTCACTGAAAAAATTTTCTCTAAGGCAAGAAGTGGGTATTTAAGATGATAAAAAACTCCAAAAAACAAAACAACATCAAACATTCCGAATTTTTCAGGCGAGAGATCATAAACACTAGCTTTTTTAAATTGAACATTGGATTTTAAAATTTCTTTGGCTACTTCAAACCCTTGACTTTCGGTATGTTCCAATTTATCTCGATAAAAATTGTCAATGGCCAAGACACTAGAGGCTCCCCTTTTTTCTACTTCAAAACTAAAAAAGCCATCCCAAGCTCCAATGTCTAAAACACTCTTTCCTGATAAATCGTTAGGAAATTTAAGATTGCGTAAAAGATTCTTTGTACCAGTTGGGTGTTTAATCCCTCCTTGATGACCTGGAGCGACTATACCATAGCCAAGGTCTATTGAGTGCCACCAAAATGGAACTTCTGCAACTTTTTTAAAAACTGTTTCTTTGTCTATTCCACTTGGGGGTGGACTAGAAGAAACTATCTCCTTTCGAAAAAACAGAATAAGTTTTATTATTTGTCTCTCAATCTTAATAATTAATTTTTTTAAAAAAACTATCATAATGTTTAAATTTCCTTTAATGCCCCACATTCTCTTTCTCTTTTTTTGGTATCATATGCCCTGCATCCTGCACACAATATTGGAACAGGACTTTTATCCTTTTGGACTAAATGTCTAAACTTTTTATATCTTTCTGAATACCATATTTCCTTAAATGGCTTTTGATAAAGGTTGCCAAAAGCGTGCTTTCTTAAAAAATCCCGCTTGTTAGACATTAATACGGCACAGCATGGCAAAACATAACCACCCATCATTATATAGGGCTCTGTCCAAGCCGTGCATTTGCCAATTGATGGAAGTTCGCTTTTGCCAATATGAGAAAATTGAACATTCACTTTTAAATTTTTCCCTTTTGCAATTGTTTTTTCTAAAATTTCTTTTGGAATTTCCGGTAAATAATACTTTTCTATTTCTTTAAAAGTAAGAAGCCCTACGAATTCCAATTTTGTTCCTTCGCCCAAATCACTCAATGAATGAATAAGCTCTACCATCTTCGGCATTTCTGTATAATTTAATTTATTGACAACAAACCGAAAACAAATCATAGGAAATGGTGAATTCAGCTCTTTCTTTAATTTCAATAACATTCTTACATTGCTTAGTGCCTTTTCAAAATCACAGCCAACTTTTATTCTCTCATATGTTTCTTTTGTTGCTCCATCCATTGAAATCCAAATACAATTCACTCCTAATTCTATTATTTTTCTGGCCTTTGCTTCATCTATAAAATCAAATTCATCAACAAAATTCACAGAAATATCCTTTAATCTTAAATACTCAATTATTTTTAAGAAATCTGGGTTCAGGAAACCTGTGCCTTCGCCCGTAATATTAGTCCATCTCAATTTGGGAAACTGGTCCACTATTTGCTTAAATTGCTCAAATGTTAATCTTTCCTGCCTCTCTTGCCAATAAGTATGTTCACAAATAATGCATTTTTTATTACAAATAGTGGTATGCTCTATCTCTATTTTAAAAGGATAAGGTGCCAAAGAAGAAAGCTTTGTCGCCTTGATAAGATTATTTAAAACTGCCACTTCTCCGCCTTCATCAGTAACAAAATATTTCACAAAAAGAAAATTTTTAACACTCCTTAGGCCCTTTTTCTTTAGTAAATACCAAATGGATTTTTTATACTTCCAAGGAATTTTTAACAAGTGCCAAATAAATCCTATAAATAGCCAAAAAGTTTTAATTATTTTTTTTATCGTTTTTATCATCGTTCTTTAATAGATCATTTACGGAAATTAATAAACAGCTTATTGATTAGAGTGTGTTTTGTCTTTTTCCAGAGTTTTTCTGAAAAAATGACCAACGCTTGAGCGGATAGTTCCTTTGGTAACGATATCAGAATAAACACATTGGTCACAAAAATGATGAGTGCCTGATCTAACTTCTTTCCGCATGGATTCATAATTTTTATAAATATCTTTAAAGCTTTTCCCTTTTGAAAGATTACCAGCTACGACATCAAAATTCCCACACGGATAAACATCGCTATTCGTGAAAATCAGCACACAGGTAGATGGTGTTAAACATTTTTGAGGAAAAGGTCCTTTTTCTAATTTCTTTAAAAATATCTTTAAAAATGCTGGATTATTTTCAATAACTCCTGTTTTTAGGGCTTCGTCAAGCTGTTTTTTCAAAAGAGGAATGTCATATTTGCTTAAATCATTTGAAATCCATGGTTGAGCAGCTAATTTCAAACTAACGGGTATTAAAGAAGCATTCACTTTTAATTTTTTAGCTAAATGACAAAAATCTACTAATTCAAGATAATTATCTGCTTGCAAAACAAAATTTAAACGAACAGGACATTGATGTTTCTTAGCAGTTTCTACTGCTTTTATAGCCCTTTCCCATGCTCCTTTAATCCCACGAATTTTATCATGGGTCTCTGGCTTAGCTCCGTCAATCGAAACATCGCAATAGTCAATAGGGGGAAATGGAATTTCGCTTAGCAACCAACCGTTAGTCGTAAGTCCGCACCTTATACCGTATGACTTAACTTCTTCTATAATCTCTGTTAGGTCATTCCTTAGAAGCGGCTCTCCCCCACCTATATCTATTTCTTTAATTCCAAAATCTGCAAGTTCTTTAATCCAATATTTTATGGTTTCTAAATCTGCATTCTGAAATTTTTCCTTCCAAAAAGTACACATCTGACAACGAAATTGACAGCTAGTGGTAATAATCAAACGAGCAGTTTTGGGACGATAAGATTCTGGATTAGCATACATTGTTATCGCTCTTTTAGCTTTTGAGAAAATATTAGCCATATTTTAAATTAT
>Ga0180732_1000310_pt1 | contig 44710 bp, 58 predicted proteins | sample KR11_01MetaG_FD_148674 | JGI IMG/M metagenome (GOLD analysis project Ga0180732, IMG submission 148674) | Groundwater microbial communities from the Olkiluoto Island deep subsurface site, Finland - KR11_0.1 MetaG | ecosystem: Environmental > Aquatic > Deep subsurface > Groundwater | place...
CCGATCCTGGTAAACACAAGTCTGAAGCCGTGCGCTTACCTGTCCTCTTCCTGGTTGAATGCAGTGCGCATACCCGCAGCCGCCACGGCTGTTGTACCCATTGGCATCTCACAACACAACCTTGCCTCGAAACGCATCACAGCGGATGGACCAGAGTCAGCAGCTAACCGCAACTACCGCGATTGGACTGCATTGCGCTCGGCTGATGCGGCTGGGCTACCGGCTCTCGCGGAGTTCGGCGAACATGCATTCTACGGCGCCTACAGTAGTCCGGGCAGCAACAGCGACCCCTGGCGCGAGCTGTACTGGGCATCGCTGGCTGGCTTTGGAGTGGGCGCTGACTGGATCGCCTACAACAACACGCACAAGCCCTATGAGACCGTGCTCCAGCAGTGGGTGAACGACTGCATGAGCAACCCGGCTTGCGGCGCGCTGTTCATGCATGATGTGGAGGACCCCACCTTTCGCGATGCGCCGGGCACCTTCACAGGCAGCGACATCAAAGGCAACCTCGGGCGAAACCTCGCCATAGCCGCGCCTACTACCTACCCCCAAGCCTGCCGCCAGAACATGGTAACTCAGAGTGTGATTGACGTAGCTGCCTGGTTGGCCTACCCAGCCACAGTGGACTACCCGCGCCCATGCGACACCAACGTGCTGCCCACGCCAAAGGCCACGATCCAGACCACACCGGTGGCGAGCGCGGCTGGCGACATCAACATGCTCCAGCGCCTGGCAAACAGGCAGGCCCGCATCATCCCAGCCGGCGAGACCATGCCGGTCACGATTGACAGCGCTTGGACCGCGGCGGGCAGAGTGTACGACACCACCACATTCCGGTTGATCTATCTGGACAATGGCAGCGATAACATCAGCGTGGTATGGGAGAGCGATGGCCTGGGCTCCTACGGTAGCGAAGTCATCACGCGTGGCGGCACTGGATTGTGGATCGTCTATGAATGGACTGACGCCTTGTTCGCGGGCGGCGACATAGAGCTGGCCGTGAACTCATTAGATGACCCAGCCTACATCCACATGGTGAGCGTGGAGCTGGATGAAGTAAACACACCCACCCCGACCGCGACCAGCACCGTCACGCTGACGCCTACCAACACACCAACACCTACATCTACCATCACCAGGACGCCGACACCCACGCCAACCAACACATCAGTACCAGCCGAACCAACCAACACGCCGGTGCCGACACCGACTGGATCGCACACGCCCACCAACACACCAACCCCCACCGACACACCAACACCAACCAACACGCCGACGCCCACCTACACACCCACCAACACCCCCACCTACACGCCGACGCCCACGGTTACGTTGACACCGACCAGCAGCAGTACACCTACCCGCACGAGCACCAGCACCATCACACCCACCCCGACGCGCACGTCCACGCCCACCATCACGCCTACGGTGACCACAAACCCTACTGTGGGCGTGTTCACAAACAAGAGCTTCGAGCTGCACTCTGGCGTGCCAGACGATGGGACCAGCGATACCTGGATTGGGTGGCTGCGAGGCGACACATCCTCGGCTGTAGTCGAAAGCTCGCGTCATGCACATACTGGCATGTACAGTATCAAGATGAGTAAGAACCCAGATTACTCGCTTGCTCATGGCGTCCTACAGTACGTCACCGTGTTGCCTGGCAGCACCTACAGGCTGTCCTTCTGGAGTCAGTCGCCTTCACCTGCGAGCAGCGGAAGCTACCAAGTTTACGACTACGGGACGCCTCGCACTATAGTGGCGCTCACTCACTTGGCCCCGAGCAGCACGGCCTGGTTCTACACCGGGGTGGACCTCACTGTACCTGCTGGCACCACCCAGGTAGCCGTCATCCTGTTCGGCTACCTGGGCAGCACTCCAAACGTCTCCGTGTACTACGATGACGTGAGTCTGCGCTACGTGACCCAGCCCACCCGTACACCCCTGCCTGCCACCCCAGTCGCCACCCGCACACCCATCGCGTAACGAATTTCTCCGAATTTCACCCCAACATTTGGCTGCCCATTGACACAAGGATCAAGCTGTGCTATGATAGGGGTAGAGGTGAGGCATGGCGCTATACAAAGCAGAACCCATAGAACTGACAGTGCGACTGCGAGAGTGGGTGCAGGAGACGGGGCAATACCAGAAGGACGTTGCCAAGGACCTGGGCATCACTGTCGAGCACATGTCCAGAATCATGAACGGGAGGCTCAATGTAACGACAGACATCATCGGGCGGTTTGCCCTCTGCTATGGATTTGCCACAGCGAGGGACGTGTTTGGAGTAGGCTAGGGAGGGGACCATGCCGGAATGGGTGTCGGTGTTGTTGGTGCTGGACCCCACGTGTAGCAGCGAGCAGGGCAACAGCTTACCATCGCACATCGCAATGGAGTACGTAGCGGCAATCCTGTACCACGATGACGAGACAGAGATCAAGCTGAGCACTGGCTACAACCTGTTCATCCGTGATGCAGCCAGTCGAGAGAAGTTCCGGGGCGTAGCGTCGGCTCATGCAGTATAGGGGGGAATAACATGGAGCAGTCAGAGAGCATTGGAGCATTGGCGAAGGCGTTGTCGCAGGCGCAGGGCGAGATGAAGCCTGCCTTGATGAACGCGAGCAATCCGTTCTTGAAGAATAGGTACGCTGACCTGGGCTCGGTGATCGAGGCAGTGCGACCCATCCTGGCGAAGTACAGCCTTGCTTTCACGCAGCACGCTGAGAGCACGTTGGACCGCTGGGTTTCAGTTACCACACAGATCATGCACGAGTCGGGAGAGTGGCAGCGAAGCAGTCTCGGCATGCTGCTCGTAGATGTGAAGGGCCAAAGCCCGGCGCAAGCTATGGGCAGTCAGGTTACGTACATGAAGCGGTACGGTTTGACCGGGGTGTTCGGCATCTACGCTGACGAGGACACCGACGGCAACGTCGGCACCGCACCAGAGCAGTCAGCCCGGGCGGCGGTGGAGGAGCGCAGAGCAAGGCAGGAGTCAGCGGGTAGGGCCGCCCCTATCACCTATGAGGGCCGGTCAACAGAACCGACACCGAGCGAGCAGGACTTCCAGCAGAACGTTGCCTCGGTAGAGCGCAAGCACTGGATCGAGAACCCCACCATGCGTGCAGCCTTCTGGGCCTGGACCAAGAACCAACTCGGTCTGACCAGCGAGCAGGTGCATGAGGCACTGGGAGTGGAGCGTATCGCCAACTTGACCGGCTCGAAGTCGGAGGCGATGGACCTAATCATCCACTACCGGGACGCGCTGCTGGACGCGAAGCAGACAGCACAGGAGGCAAGTCGTGTCAACGCCAATCAATCATGACGAGAGCTCACCCTGTGATGTATGCGAGGAGGTGTGCTGGCCCAAGTGCCATGTGTACCTGGAGATCAGGCAGCCGGTGGCAGTGCAGCATGTGGACGACGACCCGGAGTGTGAGCATGGTCGGCTCGTGAGTGACGGGTGCAGCGAGTGCGACAAGTGGGCATGGGCTGACATGCAGTACGACGAGGAGCGGATTGCTAGGAGGGCACGATGAACACTACCAGGGTAACACTCAACCGGTACGAGATCACTTGTGTCGAGCATTTCCTGGAGAAGACAGGCAACCAGGTCAGCTTCGCAGAGGCAGCAAGACGGCTGGTGCGGCTGGGCTTTTCTGACTGGGTGACGGAGGTGGGCACCAAGGCGGACCGGTACAACCCGGAGATCATCCCGTTCGTCGATCCACCACTGGAAGAATGACAGTAGGCTGGCCCGCACGCGGCGACGGTGATTCCGTCCTGGCGGCGGCTCGGCTGGCTTTCCTCCTTTGCGGCTGGTTGGTAGGGGCGCAAGTTCCTACCAACCAGTTGGAAGATTAGACATTTGACAGGGGGGCATAACTGATGTACAATAGACCCATGATGAAGAAGATGAAAGTGTACGCACCGGACGAACTGATCGACCACGTGAAGGCGTACGCTGAAGCTGAGTACGAGGGCAACTTCAGCCAGGCAGTAAGACGCCTACTTGTTCAAGCGCTCCGCATGAACTACGGCCCTGACTTCGAAGAGCACCCAGCAGGAGAGTAGCATGGCTGAGTTCAGGACAGTACAGACCAGGATGTGGCGGGAGGATAAGTGGTTTCAGGACTTGCCAGTCGACGCCCGTCTGCTGTGGGTCTACCTGTTCACGAACCCGAGCGCCTCCATCTGTGGCATGTATCGCTTGCCTGTCAAGACGATTGCATTCGAGAGTGGGCTCACATGCAAGCGAGTGGAAGAACTCCTGGAACAATTCGAGCAAGCCGGCAAGATCGTCTATCAAGATTCGATCCTTTGGGTAGTCAAGATGCGTGACAACCAGCTCGGACCAAAGATCAGCGAGAACCAACAGAAGGGTATCGATAAGGATATCAGCAAGGTGCCTGCATCTGAGATCAAGAACAAGTATCTGGAGCGGTATGGATACCCTATCGATACCCTATCGATAGGTCGCGCTACGTTACGTTACGTTACTGTTACAGATACGGTAACAGGTACGGTAACAGGTACGGTACGAGACGATACCGAAACGGATACCCTGCCGGATGCTGACGCATCCGGCAATCCTCCGGAAGATATCCTGCTTAAGAGAGGAGAAGTTAAGAGAAGAGAAGAGAAGGTAGTCGCTCCGCTCCCACCTGCTGCTCAAGTCTATCTCGATTGTGGTGGGACATGGCCGAAGGGAAAGCTCAAGGGAGGAGAGAGTAAGAAGGACAAGGCTGTCCGTGTGATAGCAGAGAAGGTTGGTGATAACCAGCAAGCACTGAAGTTATGGGGAGAGGTAGTTGATGGATGGTGCACTCAGTGGTCGTCGGTAAGCTACGCGAGCATGTTGGAGAGGTTCGAGAAGGGGAGCGTTCCTGGTAAGAGCAGCGGGAATGGCAGACCGGCAGAGATTCCAGCGGGGGTATGGTAATGGACAAGCTCTTGGATCAACGAGTCGAAGCTGAACGGGCACTGATGGGCACGGCCTTCATCGCGCAGGCCGAGACGCGTGAGACGTGCGGCTGGCTCAAGCCGGAGTCGTTCTGGGTTGAAGATGGCGCACACTTCTGGAAGCGATTCATTGCAGGAGAGAACGCCCACGATATCGCGGTAGACATGGGGCTGCTGGTTACGATAGCAGGCTGGGGCAATGACATTCCCAGTTCGATGTTCGGCAATACCTGGGCGCACAGGGTGGCACAAGGCTCATACATGGATGAGATCGAGCGTCTGACTTTGCAAGCCGCACATGCCGCGCACAATGGCAGCTATGATGCCACCAAGGAGCTGATCGACAAGATCACTGCCTTACAGCCTCAAGCGCACAGTGGTGGGAGGAACTGGTTCGACGCAGCTTGCTCATTCACCGAGGCCATTGAGGCTGATGTGCGCTCCATTCCCACTGGTCTGCCGACTCTGGATGGAGCAACCGGAGGACTGGAGCGGCAAGCAGAGAGCGTCATTGCAGCTCGTCCCAGCCAGGGCAAGAGCACGTTGGCTTTGCAGATCGCCATACACGCAGCCAGGAACAATGCACGCGTGCTGTTCGTGTCCTTGGAGATGTCTGAAGTCAACCTGTTTGCACGAGCCGCTTGTCCGCTGGTCGATGTTACGTGGTTGGATGTGCGCAGGGGACTGGTCAAGCGGGCTGACAAGGAGCGTCTCAAGCAAGCCGCGGCCGAGATGGGCAGCGAGTTAGCGTACAACTTGTTTGTCTATGACAAGCGGGCTACGACTGAGACCGTGTGGGAACTGGCGCAGACACATCGTGCTGACCTGGTATTCGTGGATCACTTGCGGAAGTTGGGTGACCGCTACGAACTGAACGAGGTCAAGCGCCTGGGCTGGATCACCAATCGCATGAAAGACATGGCGAAGCAGCTCAACTTGCACGTCTGCCTGTTGGTGCAGCTCAACCGAGGGGCCGATGCTGACGCCAACAGTGCGCCGGAACTGAGACACTTGCGCGACTCGGGCGAGATTGAGGAGGACGCTGACCTCGTGATGATGCTGCATGGGTTGCCGGTCGAGGATAAAGACCGTCACTTGCCTACCCGTGACACTGACCTGTGGATTCGCAAGGCCAGGGACGGCGTGCGTGATGACAAGGTGGAGCTGCGTTACAGTTTGAGACGACAGATGTTTGCTAGCAGGAGGAACAATGACTAACGAGGAGCGATTGCGGGCTGAGCTTGGCAGGATGCGAGAGGCGTACGGCCAGCAATACGAGCGGATACGGGAGTTGGAGCAGGGGGAGTCGATGACTGACTGGGGCAAGGTGATAGTTACGTTGCGCGCGGAGAATGCCAGGTTGCGGGCGGCGCTGTTGATGGTCGAGCACGTCACGGTCAATCTCTACCCCACCAGTAGAAGTGCCGTGTGTCTGTGGTGTGGTCAGAGAGAGGAAGATGGGCATCGCGACGATTGCCTCAGGCAGATTGCTTTGGAGGTGGACAATGCACCCAGCGACCCAACGTGAGGACGTGATCGACGACCAGTACGACGAGCTCGTCGTGGCGCACGGCTGTTGCGCCAGGCGGATGCGGTCCGAGTATGACAGGCTGGTAGAGAAGCTGCTGACTTCGCTCGCCCACCGAAACGTGCCGGCGTGTGGACTGCGCCAGTGGGAGCTTATCAATCGGAAGTTCACACACAACGAGCTCCATATGCTACGCGACGCGTTGGAGTTCCGGGACTGGATCACGGTGGGATGGACTGGGCAGAAACAACAACGGCTCTATAGGATTACGGGCCTGGGCATACAGCAACTGGAGGCGATGACGTGAACGACAACGAGCAGATGTTCCTCACCCTACTGAAGCCAGGTCCAGGAAAGGGGTGGTCTTCTGGAAGGGAGTATGTTCCACGCCAAACTTGCGAGACATGTGGAGTCTTGTTCTACGCGCCACCAGTATTGATGCGCAGAGGTGGCGGCCGCTTCTGCTCATACGCGTGTCGCGGAAAGGCAACGCTTGGCAAGAACAACCCTCAGTACTTGCGTTGGGATGTGGTGTGCGATAAGTGCGCGACAGTATTCGAGATGAGACCAAACATGTGGCGCAAGTTGAAGCACGTTATCTGTCCAGACTGCAAGGAGGCAGCAGCCATTGAACGTGCCAAGCCTAAGCCAGAGCGAAAGAAGAAAGAACCAAAGCCAGTAACTCCAAAACGTGAAAGAGCAAAGGCAATTCCACGAGAGCCAAAGCCCAAGCGAGAACTCAAGCACAGACCACAGAACATCAAGCGTCCCGAGTGTTGGATCAAGCGCGACTGTGAGACGTGCGGGAAAGCGATGGAGGTTCAGACCTGTGTCGCTAATAAGGGGCAGGGCAGGTTCTGTTCGAGGAGATGCTTTGGCATGGCAAAGGCCCGCGACAATACGGAGCACCAGTACAGCAGGACTAAAGGGGGAAAGCGTGACGACCTTGATGGGTTGTATGTGCGCTCTGGCTGGGAAGCGAACTACGCGCGCTATCTCAATTGGCTGTTGTCCATTGGCGAGATCACGGCGTGGGAGTACGAGCCCGATACGTTCGAGTTTGCTGGCATCAAGAAGGGCACGCGATTCTACACGCCCGACTTCAAGATCACGAACAACGATGGGTCAATCGAGTACCACGAGGTCAAGGGATGGATGGACCAGAAGAGCGCAACCAAGCTCAGTCGCATGGCGAAGTACTATCCAGAGATCAAGATCATTCTGATAGACAACGACGTGTACCGTGCCATCTCACGACAGGTTCGAAAGATCATACCAAACTGGGAAACATCTGAGAAGCACGTGTGGTAATTGGAGGGAGACGTGATGAGCATAGGACTGAATCTGTTGCTTGGTGTGTGCGGAATCGTAGTCCTGCTCGTGATCGTGTTGACGTGCGTTGTGTTCTATGTCATTGCGCTACTGATAGCGTCCGTGCGCATGTTGGTGGCGCTGCCGAAATGGGTGATGGGGAGAACATCATGAGCAACTGGGCAATGGCTGGCATTCTGGTTGGTGGCATCGTGTTGACCTCGGTACTGTGGGAGCTGGCGATCCAGTGGCATTATCGGTGGCGGAGAAGGCGGCGAGGACGATGACGAAAACCTGGTTGCCTTATGTTCCGGCGCATGTACCGGTGTGGAGATGGCCAAGGAAAGGGGTCGGAGTCCCGACGCAGTACTCTGCTCCGACCTCGCAGCTTACCGCCGACATCGACGACTACTGGTGGTATGACTGGACAGGGCAGAGCCGCAACTCCAAGCATGTACCTATGGCCTGGGGGCTGGGCAGTCTACCCGCTACGATCCCGGCAAGCAATAACGACGGGCGACCGCTGCTCGTGTTGAACGAGCCGGACGTGGTGGGGCAGGCGAACTGCTCGCCGGATCAGGCGGCTGATTTCTTCCACATTTGGAGCCAAGTGTGGAAGGGTGAACTGTGGCCGCTAGGTACATTGGCGCACAATCTGGACTATGTGATCAGGACAATGAACTCCTATGAGTTTCGCTATGGCTCCTGGCCGGGGACTGGCTGGGCAATCCACGCCTACAGCAACCGGGCGGTGTGGTGCCTGGACTTGTGCCAGGAGTATAAGCTGCGCATCGCAGTCGATGATGTGCGCAACTTTGCAGCGTACATGGAAGGGCGCGGACTGTTGGGTCGTGGCATCGTGATCTCGGAGTGTGGCGTGTTGAGTGCTCAGTATTGGCATACAACCGCGGAGGTAGCGCCGGCGGTGCAGTACCTGTACCGGGAACTGAGCGCGCTGCCCTACGTAAGATCAGTGAATTGGTTCAGCAGCTATTACGCTCCGTGCAGCAGCAGCGACCTAGTACGCCTTGATGGCAGTCTGACCGAGTGTGGGCAGGAGTGGAGAAGGCGATGAGCGTGGGCAGCGAAGCGTTCTGGATGGTGGCGATTCCTATGCTGATTGGCTGGCTCTTGGGTTTTGCTGCAGCATCATCGGGGAGGCGGAGATGAGTGAAAAGAAACCGAATTGTAGAACATGTGTGCATAGACTTAGTGTTCCCGGCAGCGCGCATTCACGTTGCAATGTAGGCCCAACAGCCAAAGTGGTTGGAAACCTGATGGGCGTAAAACGTGGCTGGTTCCGCTGGCCGATGGATTACGATCCTGTTTGGTTGCAGGAATGTGACAGTTGGACGGACGAGGAAAGCGATCGTAAACCTCGTGTCCAGTACGATCCATTGACAGAAATCTTCGGGATGCTGCGGTGAGTGAACACAAGTCATGCCCGGCGGAGAACGGGCACACGGACAGCGAGACGGCCTTCGGGATCTGGCTCACGACGAGTTCGCCATCGCGCCATCATGCTACGTGTCTCTGTGGCGTGTCGGGCCCCTGGCGAAGCACGCCGCATGACGCATGGGACGCATGGGACGGCTTGCCACGGCGGGGTGATGAGAGCGAGCACCAGCGCGCGCTGTTGAAGAAGGTAGCCTGGCTTAAGCGTGAATTCCTCAACGAACGGGAGCTGAGCAGCGCGTGCGACAAAGCGCTGAAAGATGCGCAAGAGGAGCGTGACGTCGCAGACGAGCGCACAGCGCTCTATGTCAGCGAGTGGAATCAGAAGTGCGAACAACTCCGCCGTGCTGAGCAGGCGTTGAAGAAGATCGGTCGGCAAGTCGAGCGCTACCAGGTCGAGGTTTTGGGAAAAGAGGAGGCAGACGATGACTGACTATGCGGAGCGTGAATTCGACAAGGATGTGCTGATGCGAGAGTTGCACGACAAGTGGAACGTGGTCGGCGACTGGCGAAGCGAGGAGAACAACACGCGTAGGCTGCGATGCGTCGCCATCATAGAGCAACTTGAGAAGGATCATGACATGACTGATATGGACGTGATCCTTGATGAGCTGGTGGCGTTTGCTGACAGGAGGGGGTAACAGTGAATGAGGATGAGTTGGTTGACTTGCTGAAGTGGCAGGACCGCGCAAGGGATGAGCCGTATGCTGGAAACAACACGCAGATCATGGTCGAGATCGTACCAGATCTTATCGCCGAGGTGCGGCGGCTGCAAAAGCGCGTCGATGAGCTATGCAAGTACAGTTGTCACGAGGAAGGATGTGAAGCAGCTTACGATCCTGAATACTACAAGTGCAGGTGCGGATACGATGATCTTCTCGCAGACATGCTGATGGAGGAAGAGGAGCAGGAGGTGAGCGAGTGACACTGACCGAACCGGTGGTGAAGTGGGGACGCTGGCAGGCGAATGACGGGGCCGAGATGGAAAGCCGCGAGTGCCCGTACTGCACGGCGCGCATCACCTTCAACCTGGATCATGAGGTGAGTAGGAAGGTTGAGAACTATCGGCAGGCGATGGTCAGCATGATGGCCAACAGGAAGACCATCCTCTTGCGCTGCCTGCCCTACCTGAAGCATACCGACCGCTGCCAAAGCTACGGCACCCAAGGGTGCTCATGCGGGCTGACAAAGCTGATGGACGAGCTACTGGACCACTACGATTTGAGGCGCGACCTCGCGCGAACAGGACAGCCGCTCAGTGACTGGCAAGATGGCAACTAGGATGGGGCTAGAAGGGGGCTAGGATGCACTCTAAGGCCTGTAAGGGTTCAAAGCGGACTTCGGATAGGTGCGGACACAGAACGGGGGTGTGGTGAAAGGATTTGCTGATGTGCGAAAGCAGAGATTGCTACGCCAGTTGCGGGGATTGTTACGACAATCGGCAGTTGGAGCAGGCACTGGAGGACGCGCAGTGCCTGTTGCGCAAGGTGCCTGACCAAGTACGGGACGCGTTCCATGCAGGTGTGAAGTGGCACATGGCGCGCATCGGCAAGGACTCGCAGGATGAGCAGTACTGGGGCTATCACGCGGCGAATCTGTACAAAGACAAGTTCCAGGGGGTGAGTGATGGGTAGCTGGTCGCATGAAGTGTTGGTTGAGACAGTGGATGAGTTGTTGGGTAGGTACCGGAAAGCTGGCAGCTATAGTCGGTTAGCTGCCATGCTGAACATGCCGGGCACGGAGGCCACGTTGTCGAGTGTGTTGCGCGGCGCATCGGGTCAGTGTTCCTTTGACATGGAGCAGCGCATCCGGCATGGGCTGGGCCTCGCGCCGCGCCCGCCATATGCTGTGCCTGTAGGCGGGGAAGCAGCGGAGCCCGCCGCGCAGGTCCGAGGGCCCGCGCAGAGACGCTTCGACCCGGCTCAGCGCAAGCGCACAAAGCGCCGATCAATTCACGTGAGTGACGAGGTGTTCGAGAGTCTGAATGCAACGCGGGGCTCGCGGTCGTGGAATGAATACCTGACTTGGTTGCTGGGTGGTGATCCGGGCGAGTGGATCTCGATCACGCCACGCGTGGCGTGGAGCACAGATGCCCCTTGACCCGGGCGTTGCCTGGTTGTTGCGTCGCGCGCTGCTCGACCTGGATGTGCAGCGCGCGGCGCGGCGGTCGCGCTTGTGCCGGTGTACGATCGTCGCGCTGAAGAACGGCTCGGTGCCTAGCATCACGTGTGAAGTAGACGAGGGACTGGCGCGCTTGGTCGGCACTCCGGTAGGCTGGTGGTTGTGGATCGCGGACGCGACGAGAGCCGGGCGGTAAGGCTCCGGCTCTCGTGGTGGGCTAGAAGTCGCAATGCCAGCGAGTGAATATCACGGTGTGGGCAGCACGGTCAAGGTAGTCTTGGTCTGCCAGCTCGGGATAGTCGGCCCGCAGATTGCCGCCGTACATCTCGGCCATGTTCTCGGTGCTGAAGTACATATGCACCTCATCCTCCGAGTCGAAGCGCAGACCGAAGTCAAACCCCGTTGCTTCTGAGATATCCTGTCGTGTCATCGGGTCAACTCCTCTTCCGTTGTCTCTTCCCAGTTCTTGGATCCGATAAATGCCCATATCATGTCGCCAAAGTCAGGGTCGAATACGCTGATCCAGCCCTGGTTTGCCGGGTCTTCGTGCCCGCCCGAGATCCTGACGCCATACTCTCCCCTCGTCATGACTGGTTTACCGGTGTATTTGAAAGTCCTCACTGTGTCAACTCCTCTCAAACGCGGTGACATACCCGATACTTTCGAACTCGTCGCTTGGCCGCGCGTCGCGGTTAGGTTTCTCGGTGGCGCACAGCTCGCCGACGTCGTCGATGTATAGATAGGTGTCATCAGTCGGGTCGGAAAGTTGGAGGATTTCCAGCATTTGCTCAATGGTTAGCTTGTGGTGGTTCATCGGGTCAACTCCTTTACGGCGCGCGCTAGGCGCAGCTCGTTCGCGTGGACACGGCGCAAGGCCGCGTCGTTCAACCGGTCACTGTATAGCAGCACGAACTCATTGTAGTGCTCCGCTTGCCGTAGTCTGCGCTGCAGGTCGGCCAGCACAGCGGCAGGCGCTGGTCGTGTCTCGGCTTGACACGAGTACCAGTAGGACACCGCCATACCGCGCTCCGGTGCCGCCAGTAGCACGCGGTAGTGGCAAGACGCGACCACCGGCAGCGCGTCCAGCCGGATGGTCGCGCGGTAGGTAGACAGGCGCAAGTCCTGCCCATGCAGGCGGACCATGTGATATGGTCTCGGTCTCATGACGCGTAGTGCCTGACCAGCGTGTGGTAGGTCGGGTCTACCATGGGCAAGTATACGGTGGTGATGCCCGCGATCTGGTACGCGACTCTGCGTGTGACTGCCTCTGCTACCGGGTTGCCGTCGCGGTCAAGTCGGTTGTCGTCAAGCCAGTCGGCGCGCTCCGCGCGTGATACGAACGCGTACGCGACCCATCCATAGTCGTATGTGGCGCCTACGCCATATGGCGACCACGCGGCGTAGCAGTACCGCACGTCGGGGTCAAGGTACTCAAACGGTGCTTGTCCTGTCTGCAATGCGATCTTCCGGCTCATGATGTTCCTCCTATTGAAGGGGGGCAGGTTCTTGGTCTGCCCCCCAGCTAATCATTCCGCGTTGTCGTCCTCGTCCTCATTCCATTCGTGTTCGGAGTCATCCACGAGAGCGACTGCAATCTGGTACCAGTTGATGGCGCTGAGAGCCGCGTTCAGCAGGTCGGCGTATGCTCCGGTGTCAAGCGGCGCGTTCTCGTTGGCCTCACTCTTAAGAGTCTCGGCAAGATGGTAGATGCATGCATTGCGGCTGGCGTGCTGGTCGGTCGCATCCTCGACAAGCTCCTGGTAGGATGACTGCGACCCCTCGTCGTTGTCCATCCATAGCTTCCATGCCCACGTTTCGTAGTTCGCCCATCCGTTATAGGTTGCCATGTTATCCCCCTCTCCCGGCCTACTATGCGGACCGGGGCGCATGGTGGTGAACTAAATCGCTCTGCACGCGTCGCAGAATGACTCCGGGGCTTTCATCGACAGACGTGCTTGTGGTAGATTTGCCGAGCTGCAAATCGTACCATGGGCATCGCATACAACGGCGTACTTGCCGTCCACGTCAATACCTTGTTCGGTCGCGATGTAGATCACGATCTTGGTACCGGGTGCATTTTGATTCATGCGCTCGGCGACGTATCCAGCTTCCAGGTTGTGCACCTTGCGGTTCATTGATTCCGTCTCCTCTTCCGGCCTACCAAGCCGACCGGGGGGCATTAGATTCTACGCTGCTATCAGTTCCTGCCGCTCCTGGATGCTCTCGAGCTTTTGCTCGAGCGTCCAGTAGTCGCTTGCCTTGATCGTCCCCCAGGTTGACACAGACTCGACCGGCTGCCCGTCAAGCACCCATTGAGCAAATTCGTCGCGCCCGTTGTGCGCGCTCAGCGTCCCCGACCATGCACGGAAGAGAACCTCTTGCGCGTGACTGTCGGAATGCGCCAGTTCGATGGCGTGATAGTAGCTGCAGCCCTTGCGCACGTTGCCGTACTTTTCCCAGTCTGCCGGTGCCATGGTGTCAACATGTCGACCAAGGCGCCCGTCGTACATCGTATATACCGCCTTGCTCTTGATCAGCCGCGCCACAAGCTCGCCCGGGGTCGGATCATTCCACGTGTCGAGCCCACGCACCAGCCGCTTGTAATGCGCCATCTGGGGGAGTACATCCCTGCCTTCGATGTGTACAGTGTACGCATACCAAGCTCGATTATCCCCCTCTCTGTTGCATTGCCAACTTAGCCGGTAGCTCTGAGCATACTCACATACCACCTTGATCGAGAGCTTGCCGTATAGGTCGCGCCCGTCGTCGCTCCGCTCCGCCGTGAATAGTGGATACGTTTCCTCTGCCATGACCCTATTCCCCCTTCTCTATCCCCAGTCCCATTGACCAGGATTACCTTCATTATACTCTCGGTTGATCCTTGTGTCAATAAGGAAAACCTTAGACCCACCTAAGGAAAACCTTAGTCCTACTTGACATTCCGTGCTACAATGTATGTGGATAATGACTCTCCGAAAGGATTGACTCTCTATGGATAATGACTCTCCGCTAGCTAATCTCCGCTCTGAAGTGCTTCCAGCTATCCGCGGCGGACTCTCACCCGCCGAGGCGCAGCAGCTGGACGCTATCCTCTGCCACCTTAACTCCCGCCAACTGGCCTATGTCTCCACGCGCATACGATGCGCAACCAACCAGGAAGCAGCCGACCAGTTAGGTATCGCTCTCTACACTGTGAGCCGGTGGGGGGACGGGGTACGTGATGCCGTGCAGCTACTCCGCAAGGCGACTGTCGCGCAGTCACTGGCCCTGCGAAGAGAGCAACTACTCGCACTGGCCGACAAAGCGATTGAGGGGCTCGACGATTCGCTCTCGTCCACGATCCCGTGGTTGCGTTTTCAAGCCAGTACCTCTACGCTGCAGATGCTTGGCGTCAACCAGACCCACCAGGCTGAGGGGGAGCCGGTGGCCATCACCGCGCTCGCGGCCTGGATACGAGCAGCGCGTGTGCCGGTAGCCCTTGCAATGGACGATGCGGATGAGGGGGAGCGTGGGAAAGGTAGAGTGCCGGATGTTGTTGCAGAGAACGATGCTGGAACGGTGAGCGGAGGTGGATGACTGTGTGGGTACCCACAGGCGGAAGTGGGGAGGACCCTGGCATTTTGAAAAGTTATGGGTGGGGGGTGTGGGGGTATGGTGGAGTGGGAGTGCAGAGCCGTAGGGGGTGGTGGGGGGAGGTAGGTGGTGGGATACTGGTGGGACCCTATCCCCCCCTTACCCCCCCTTCCCCGTCGGATAGGGGTGTTGGGGGGGTGTTAGAAGTCCGCTGTCTCACGACATGGGACTATGGGCTGCAAGCTGGTCGTTGGTTAGCAACCGGCAGCCCGGGTGAAGGTCGAGGCTTTCGGCAAAGCCGGCAGGTAAAGCCTTTCCCTGCTACCAAGCTCCGGTAAGGAGCTACTGACTTAAATAGGAAAGCCCAGCTCGGGTTAGGGGCTAGGCTTGGTACTCTGATTGGGACGTGTGCTCCAGGTTCATGCGTTGCACGGCGGGATCATGCAGGCAGGATGGGCAATAGCAGCCCCAGCCGAACGGGCCTTCGACAGGTAATAGTTGGGCCTTGCAGCGATGGCAGAAGGCCTTTGGATAGATAACGATTGGTTCGTACTCGTTCATACTTGTTCTAACCATCGCAGTATCGGTGGATTCCCCACATGTCGCAACTGGGATTTGGGCAGTAAGAGGACCCCCAGTTCGGAAAGTCAAGAGCCTTCTGGAGCGTTTCTTCGCAGCTTTTGCACACGGCTCCGTCTGCCATCATAGCCTTTGGCAGCACCGCTGGTGGGATTGGTTCGACGTTGGATTCCCACTTGTGTGGTCGGCCCATGTAGTGCATGTCGTAGCCCATCTACAGTTCCCCCCCTTGAGAGTAGTGGCGCGGCTGATAGATGCACATCCCATACTCCTGGCAGTCTCTTGTCATGCACATCCAGGCCTCGAAGGTGAGATCACCCCTCACGAGGCTCTCTTGCCTGGGTTTGCCGCAACAGATGCATAGTGGTGTTGGCACCAGTTCCCTCCTTGAGAGTAGCGCTAGCGCAAGGGGCCCTTCGGGCTCGGGCCTTCGGCTCTGGGCGGTCGGGGATTGAATTTTCTCAGACCCAACAGTAAGGATTTCCCCGACCGCGCCATAACTCATTATACCACGACCTGGCAAGGGAAAACATGAGTATTTGATGAGAGAGTATGAGAACGGTATTAACTAGCATTTATGCGGGCATATAGGAATTCCACACAAGAGTAGGGTATAGACAACGGGTGGGTTCCGTGGTAGGATGGGGTGCTTGAAAGGCTGGTGTGATGGCAAAACGAGGGGCGTGGCGCAAGCGGGCTGAATCGGGTGAACGAACGCCTTCACCGATGGACAACCTGCCCAAGCCGCAGCGCTGGCCTTCCTTCGCCGAGAAGATCGGTATGTGGGAGTCGATCAATGTCTCCCTCTTTCCCAGCCAGCTCTCGGCCTCTACCCAGATCACTGGCGACCGCGGTACAGCTCGTGTTGTGCTCACGATGGGCGGCGAGCGAGCCGGTAAGTCCCAGTGGACCGCCTATGAAGTGTTCGCCCTCGCCCCCTGGTGTGACCTCATCTACATTACCGGCGCTCAGTTCGAGAATACCGAGCCGGAGTTCAAGTACCTCGAAGCACTCTTCCGCACGGCTGGCTTACTGTCTTCCGTTAATAAACCTCTCACCGGCGCTTGGAACATGACGACCATGTGGGGCTGCGAGATTCGCACGCTGTCCTACGTAAGGGCGGGCTCCGACGCGCTGGTCACGACGGGCCGGGCTCCTGACGTGGTGGTCATGTGCGAAGCCGGTATGCTCTCTGATGACGTGTTCCTCACAGCCCTGACCCGCGTTGGTGAGCGGCGCGGAGCCGTCATCATGTCCGGTACGCTCAAGCGGTCGCGGCCTTGGTACGTCGGCCTGTATGACCAGATGAAGGGCACCAACATCTTTAATGGAACGAGCTGGTCCTTCCCGAGCTGGGAGAACCTGACTGTTTACCCCGGCGGCAGGAACGACCCACAGATTCTACAACTGGAGGCGGCGCTTGGAGATATTCGATTTCGAGAGCGAATTGCTGGCGAGCCTGTGCCCAGCCCACTGCTTGTCTTTGGACGCGAGTTCGACTATAAGCTGCATGTTGCGGAGGTCGGGTTCGATCCGCTTCTGCCCATCCTGCTGGCCAGCGATCCAGGTTATGCTGGAGCCTACAGCCTACTTGTCGTGCAGGCTGCCTCTGACCAAGATGTACGCGTCATCGACGAGTTCTACCGCCAGTACAGCACCTGGGACGAGGCGGTAACGTGGCTACGCGAGCGACCTTACATAAAGGTTGACAGTCATGGTAAGATTATGAATGTGATCTACGGTAACGCGGTCATGGACGTGGCTGGCTATCAGCACCATGCCGAGAAGTCGCAAATTGACCAGTGGATGACGCATACTGGTGTTCATTTCCTTGGCCGGCGCGTGTCGATTCTTGATGGCATCACCAGGATGCGGGACTTCCTGCGCAGTCCGTTTGGCTGGGAGAAGACCCGCATCAGGATCAACCCGAAGTGCGAAGGGCTGCTATGGGAGTTGGCCCAGGGTGAGCAGTACCCGAAAGACCAGGAAGGCAACCCCATCAAGGAGAATCCGAAGGACGAAAATAACCACTGCGTGATAGGTAGGACGATGATCGACCTACCAGGTGGACGCAGGCGCATCGATGAACTTGTGGGCCAAGAGCCCCATGTCTATTGCTGTATCGATGGCAAGGTGGCAGTCCGCAAAGCGCATCACATTCATCGCACGCGCAAGAATGCTGAGATCGTCTGCATTCGCATGGACAAAGGAGAACTACACCTAACAGCCGATCACTTGGTCATGCTGGCCAATGGCACGTATCAAGAAGCTGGCAAACTCAGACCAGGACAGTCTCTGATGGCGATGAACCGATACGGTGCTACTGCGAGTGGCTATACCAATGTCTGCATGACAGGCGATACTCGTAACAGCGTTGTGGAGCATCGCCTAGTCTACGAGCAGGTACACGGTCCTATCCCGGAGGATTGGCACATAGACCACATTGATGGCAATGCTTGGAATCATCACCCTGACAACCTGCAAGCATTGAGTATCGAGGACCATGCTGCCAAGCATCACTCTGGCAAGATCATCAGTTTCAAGCACAGAGAGGTAATTCGCGAAGCAAGTAAACAGCGTTGGCGCGAGAACTATGAGCAGCTCAAAGAGATGTCTCAGGAGAACGTCAAGCATGCTCATCAGGCGAATGTCGGCAGACCAGTAACCGCGGAAACACGGGCCAAGTTAAGTGCGACAAGCACGGGGCGCAAGTACCCCAATCGCAAAAAGAAACCTCCAGCGACAGATGCAATGCGGGAGAAGTGCAGGCAGGCCAAGTTTAAGTACTGGGAGGATCACCCAGAGGAACGAGCGCGACGGTCGCAACAGCGCAAGGACTATCTTGCCGAACATCCAATGACTGAAGAGACTCGCCGGAAGATCGGTGAAGGGCAAGCAAGTTACCAGGAAAAGAAGCGAGCTGCGAATCATCGAGTGATCGTGGTACTTCCTGCGGGTAGGGCCGACGTGTATGACATGGAAGTCGAGGAAGCACACAATTTCGTGGCCGAAGGAGTGGTCATCCACAATTCGCGCAAGGCTCTAAGCTACCTGCTCGTGCAGAAGTTCGGTAGGTCAGATGGCGAGCGCTTCCTGCCGCCCGAACACGGTCATGACCCATTTGCGGGTAAGGTGGTTGGTGATGTTACAATAGTGAAGACTGCGACTGGCGTGAGGATCAAGCGGGTGCGCACGACGGTTGATTCCATGACCTTCCGTTAAAGAGGGGGGAACACATGAGCATTGGCGACAAGGATGACACGCCAACGTGTCCACGGTGCAACGAACCCATGATCAAGTGCTACATCGAATATCACGACAGTTCTGGTTGGATGCGTGTCTTTTCCTGTCGCTGCTACGACAACGATCCAGTCCCTGTTGAAGAGGAGTGAGTAGTGGCTAAGCGCAAATCCGCACCAAACTTCGAGGACGTGTTGGATATCGCGCACGGCCTGGTTGACGATAACAAGAAGCGCGATACGCTCTACGATGCGATGGACGCGCTCTACGATCAGGCCAAGGCCAAGGAGCAGACCGATGAGGGCGTCAAGCACATGACGATGCCCTACGCCACTAATGCCATCGACCTGGTGGCTGACCTGGCCTCCCAAGCCAAGATGTCCCTCACTGTCCCCGCCGCTAAGGAAACCGTTGAAGCCAAGAAAGAAGCCGATCAGCAGGAGGAGTGGCTACTCGCCTGCCGCAAGGGCAACGAGAAGCGCGGTGATGAGACTCTCAACGCTGACTTGGCCTGGCTTACCGCCCAACGGGGTCTCAACTGCATCCGCACCATCTTCACTGACTCACTCTTAGAGAAGGGCAGCAATGGCTACGACGTAGTGGGCGTGCCCGTGCTGATGCAGGTGCGCGACCCCCGCATCGTCTACCCCCAGTGGAACGCCACCGGCATCGAGTGTGTGGTCGAAGCCAGTCGGCGGCGCGTGTCTGACATTCGCCGCTTTCACCCGAACGCCCTGGAAGACAAAGAGAAGTACCGCCCCGAAATGGAGGTGGAGTGGATTGAATACTGGGATGAGAAGTACCGCATGTACCTCGCCGACGGTGAACCCGTCAGTGTGCGAGGCAAGTCAGCCGTTCCACATGGCTATGGCGTGGTGCCCTACGCTTTCGGACGTGCTCGTGGTACACCACGACAAGCACCAGAGTTTCGCTATCGGCCCCTCCTGCGTGGCGTGGAAAACACCATCAATAACCTGGACACGTGGTTCTCAGTCCTGACCACGGCTGGCTGGTCCGCAGTGACCAACGCCTGGGCGCTCTACTCTGAGGAAAAGAAGGCGCTCGACCTGACATCGGGGGCCAAGAACTACCTGGCTCCTGGAGACAGGATCGAGACCTTGCAACGCGCCACTCTGCCCGAAGACTTCTTCCAGCTCGGTGCCATGCTCATGCAGGCTCTCCAGCAAGGCACGTTCCCCTTCGCCCTGTTCGGAGACAGCCCTGGTGATTTGGCTGGCTACGCTATCAACCTGCTTTCTCAGGCTGGTCGTCGTCCGCTTGCACCCATTTGGGCCGCTATCCAGTCTTGCTACGAACGAGCGTTCTACAACGTTGTGCAGATTGCCAAGAACAAGGTGGCCCCGCTGACTGGTGACAAGGTGCCATTGGTCGTGGTCATGGCATCGGAGAAGGCTGAACTGAGCCAGAAGATGGTGCGTCGTAACTTGGAGCTGAACACAGCCAAGATCGACAAGGGCTTTGAAGTAACCGTGCTGTTATCCGATCCCATGCCCGCTGACAAGGCTGGCAACCTGCGCATGGCCATTGAAGCCTACACTGCCAAGATACTCAGTCTGGAGACTTCCTTGCAGGAGTTTGGCATCGTGACCAATCCGATGGCCGAGATGGATCGCATGACGGCTGAGGACATCTACCGTCGTCTGGCTCCCTACACTGGCCTCAAGTTGGCTATCAATCGCGGCTACATACCTGACAAGTTCGTGCTGCCGGAAGGTTGGATACTAGACAGCGACGGTCAGCTCATGCCGGAAGCTCTCGTGCCACAACCCAGCCCAGCCGCTATGCAGGGGCTGGACGGTCAGCCACAGATGGAAGCGCTGAACGCCCTGGCGGGTGGCATGCCGGTGCAAGAGCAACCACAGCCCATGCCCACTGAACTACCGCCCGTTATGGGTGGGGGAGTGACGCCGATATGAGCAAGGAAACTGTCCTGAGCGAACGGTTGGCAAGAGCCAGTCAGATGGCTGACCACCGGCTCGACCGCATGGAGAATATCGTCACGTCCAAAGGGGATGACGTGCCCATGCACCAGTACCTACCGGCAGCCATTGCCAGAGCCAAGGTGGACCCGGAGTTCGCGGTTCAGTTGAAGGACTCGCTGGACCGCTACGCAGCGCTGCACCGCGCTGTGTGGGGAGGCAAACATGCCCCGTAACGCAGATCGTATCGGCCCAAACGCGCCACCGCAAGGAAATATGCCCCGGATCAGGCGACCCGACGAGAATCCAGTTGGCATTACCTATTACCCGGGGAGAACGCCAATGCATCGGGGGCCGTCATCGGAAGGGAATGGTCTGCCACCCATTCCTGGTTCGCGCTTCCCAAATCCGATGCCATCGCTGCCACCACCTATTCCACTATCGGAAGCGCGGCCCATGCCATCATCGGAAGGCAGTGGCCTGCCGCCCATTCCTGGCCAACGATTCCCCAGCCCAGGCATTGGGCTACCGTTCCCACCACCAATTCCATGGAGGACGCCATCGCCAATGCAACGGTATCCGTTACCACATGAGCCTGCGCCACCGCCACCCAACTGGAATCTGCCTTGGCCGATGTTGTATCAACGTGCGCAGCAGGACCCGCAGTTTGCCAACCAGTTGAGGAACGTGCTACTCAACTACATGAGGATGTTCTACCCCGGGTAGGGAGGTCGAGATGATAATCAAAGATGGTGGGAACAGAACACCAGTGGTGGGGCCGCCGCCGCTGCCCAAAGTGCCAGAACCAGCAACATCATCTTTCCGAGGCTTTCGCAACCTCATGTCTGGACCTGCGACTACGCGACCCGACCCCAACGCCCAGGCCGCGCTGGTTGCTGCCCAGAATCTGGTAACCCAGTCGCGCCCTTCGACCAACGGCGGTGGTGGTGCAGCCGCTGCCAACGCCCAGTTTCTGATGGGATTACCCATACCTGCCCCTCGACAACTACCGGCCAATGCTCTCGAAGCACAGATGGCTGCGGCGCAGAGCCGCGTCAGTAACGACTTCGCTAACCAGCTTCAGGGCATGGGCAGTAACATGAACAGTCCATCGGCTGCGATCGAAGCTGCACGCTGGCAACAGATGATGCCTGCTCCTGCGCAGTACCTGCCGACGGTAACACAACCTGGTCCTGTAGCGGCAACACCAGCCCCAGCCGCTCCATCGTGGGGCCTGCCGCAGGCGACGCCAGCCATCATACCACCTCTCTCGACCACAGCGCGTGGCCTGTGGGACGTGATCCAGAAGGTGGCAGCCGCCTATCCCTATGCAGTTGCCAATAACGGGCAGGGTTTGGAGCAAGTGCCTCTACCAGCCGTGATGGGTGGTGGCATTCCAGTGCCAGCCCCTGCACCTTTCATTTCAAGACCATCTACGTCGGCGTGGGACAACCAGCCTGCTCCTGGAGTGGTTGCACCAACCATACCTGCCGTGCCGCCGAATGTAGCTGCTTGGCTACAGAACGCGTTTAGCAACGCGAGTCAGATGATCGACTCTTACAGTCAACCTGCTTCTCCTATCTCCATGCAGATGGGTCAGCAGCTAGGACAGATGATCCAGAGACCCATGACATCTAGTTGGGACAACCAGCCAGTGCCTGTCCCCGCGCCGTTTGGCTTCCAGGGTGTAGGTGGTGGTCCCAATATTGATCCCACTACTGTACCAGCCGCGTCGGTCGTACCGCAGCAATCTATACAACGGCCGATGACAAGTGCTTGGGACAACCAGCCAGCCCCTGCGGCGACCACGCCATATCTGCCGATGATTACGCAACCGGGGCTGGTGCCTGCCCCGGCACCAGCGGCTCCTGGTCTAGCAGGTATACTCGGCGCTTTGGGTAGCATTCCGCCAGGAATAGCCGCTCAGTTGCCGGCCATGTATCGTCAGATCATCGGCGGGGCCACCACCGCCGCGCCAGCCGCGACAGCCGCGCAATCCGCCGTAGCACCATTCATCGGGCCGCAGCGCACCGACAACTACGGAGTGCCTACCCCTGCCCAGCAAGCTAACTGGCCGGTCGGAGTCGACCCGCAGACAGGGGTCGTAGACGATTGGCGACAACCAGCCGGCCCGCCAGCAGATGCAGCTACTGGACCAACCAGACAGCAACTTCGTCCGCAGGATGACATAGAGACAGATAGCGCCTACTTGACACGTATTCTCAGTGCCTTGAGTGGTGAATTCATTGACCTGAAGACTGTCAACCTGGATGATCTGATGGCTGCATTCAATGCGGAATCAGGCATGCCGTCCTCGTTCACGAACTGGATGCAGAAGAATGCAGCCAAACTGCCAGGGTTGCTCGGTGCGGCTGAAGATGAGCCACTACCAGCTCCTGCCGCTGGCGCGCCCCAAGGTCCTCCGCCCCAAGGTCCTCCGCCCCCGAGTGGCGGTGGCGGTGGTGGTGGGGGCGGTAGTGCTGCACCCGCTGTTGCAGCGACTGACTTCGACCTGATTCCTGAGTATTACCGGCTCGGCTTTGCGGCTGCGTTCGGGGACCTGGCCAACTACTACACCGAGGCACTGGGTGGGTCGAAGCAGGCTGAGTCTGACTACCAAAGCTTCATCGTGCTCTTCTCGCAACTGACGGGTCGCTACCCACAGCCAGACGAGGTTGGCAGGCACTGGGCAGAATTCAAGCTGTACGCTGCCAGGACTGGTAAGCCGGTCAAGTTCTCTGACTTCCTGAACTGGCTGCGACGCCGCTTGAGCAAGGCGGCACCTGCACCTGACGTGAGTTACCTGAATCTGACTGAGGTGTAGTTTCGTGCTTGACATCGGTGGCGTGGGTTTTCCAGATCCTGACGAAAAGAAGAAGAACGCTATGCTGGATGCGAAGGTATTCACAGGACCGCCCACGCCACCAGCACCCATGCAACAACCTCGCCCGCCTGGCGCTATGCTGGATGCCTCATCCTTCACGAGCCAGTCACCCTACATCGTGCCACCCAGACCAGGAATGCTCTGGCAGAACAACCAGTTTGGCTACGGCGGGCAGTGGCAAGCGCAACAGCCGGGACAGCCCAATTTCAATGTGGCTGACGTGCCAGCCAACGTGCCTCTGCTCCAGCAGAACGCACCGGCTGGCTACCTGCCCATGCAGACCAGAAGCGATATCCCGCCCGACAGCAATGTGCTGCGCGCGGCTGATCGGGTAATAACGAAGGCGGGGGACCTGTGGGATAGGTTCAGGAAGGCAGATGTAAGCACATCACTGACCAACCTCTCCTATCCTCCCAAGCCAATACCATCTATGAATCTGGGTGAATACTGGGATGCCCAGCTTCAGGAGTTGAACCGGCCTTACGAGGAAGCAGTCGAACCCATTGTTGCCAAGCCGTACAACTGGTTCTTCCCGATGGATGCGACGCGCAAGGCGAACCTCGAACGCCAGGCAGAAATCAAGCGTAGATTGCAGCAGAGTAGCGTAGAGCAATTGACGCAAGTAAATCCTGCCACAGCCTATCGAGAACCCAGTATTGCTGGCGAACCGTCTGCCCTGTATCCAGAGACAACAGGTATGCTACCGAGCATGCCACTCCAACCCAAGATGCCCGTCGAAAATGTGTTTCGTGACAACATGCAAGCCGAACTCAGCAAACTCCAGGTCGAAGATGCGCGTATAACTGCGCTGAACTTCCTCCAAGGACTGGGCACATACGGACGTGTGGCGACAGCACCTCCGATTGCGCAGAGTTTCTCTGATGTGATACGGCAGTTCAGGGCCGCAGACACCAGCGCAAGCCGAAAAGCAGCCTATGAACAGCAGAATGCTAACCTCATAGCTGCCACGGAAATGGGTGGCAGCGCGCTGGATATCGTCAAGGGTCTAGTTGCCGATGACAGTCTAAAGCTGCGTGCCACACCCGCGGGTGTCGAGACGTATCGGGCTAACGCGCCAGCCTGGGTCCAGCTATTCGCCAACATAGCCCTCGATCCGCTCAACATCGTTGACTTCGGCTTGGACATCATCTCGAAAGAGAAGGCCGTTGCCAGAGCGTGGCGCAAGTACGCGGTAGTAGAAGACACTGCCCAAGACGCGGTTGAAGTGCTGACTGCTATGGGAGACAAGAATCGCAAGTGGTGGGCATGGCTTAATCCCAGGCGGCAATTACCTGAGTCGCAGGCCACGGCCACGATCAAGAATGCCATCGACGTGTTCAGTGGTATGGAGCGTGACATGGGTGAGTCCTTTACCGCCCTGCTGCCTGCGCTGATTCGCAATCCAGACGATCCCTACATACTGGCACGCACATCCAACTACAGCGGTTCCAGACCGGTCAAAGAAGCTGTTGGCATGCTGACACGCGTGATCGGCAGCAACGATGTGGCGGACGTTGCCAAGTATCTGAACAGGCACATGACGGCCGCACAGGGCAACTTCGATGAGGTGCTCGTGCGCATGCTGGGCGATATCGAGAAGGAAGCCTACAAGATTCACCAGGCACCAGTGCGACCAACCAAGAGCATGAGTGTGCAGGACATCCTAGATGCTGGTCTCGTGCCTGACACCAGTCTCTACGGCAAAGCCAAACACATCCGTGACAGCATCAACCATCGCTTATCGCTCATGTACATGGGCTGGACAGTCCCCTTCCCCATTCGTAATGTGGCAAGCAATACCAGTCAGATGATAACTGACTTCGTGTTGCCATCGCTCACGACCAGTGGAACGAGTGACTTTATCAAGGGATGGGGTCGCAAAACTGTTGGAGCAGGTCAGGGCATGGGCTTTGCTTCACAGGTGACAGGGAAAAGCACTCAGGCCATCAGGGAAACGGTCGAGAACCTAGGCAAAGCTACCACGGGCAAGGACGTTATTAGCCAGGCCAAGCGGTGGAAAGAAGGACCGGGACTGCTTACGTCCGCCACACTAGAACAAATAGGCGGCGAACGCATCTACACCGAGACAGTGCGGCGCACGTTCCCGCAGATTTGGAAGCCGGTCGTCAAGGACTTGTCTGGTACGCTACGCAAGGCAGGCTTTCCCGAGGAAACAGTAGTCTACCTGAACAGCCGGCTGCGCAGCGCGGTGTCCCAGCAAGAGATCGACGAGATCATCGAGTTCGCCATCGACCCACACGGTCTGGGACCAGCAGGGACAGCAGCAGGAACGCTACCTACTACCCCACCTGCTGGACCAGGCTCAGTGGGTGGCCCACAAACCACAGGACCAGTCACGGGTAGCCGGCAGACACAGTTGCCAGGTATGCCGCCTGCGGCTTTTGCAGGCGGCAACGTCGCGACGCCACCAAGCAGTCCGTGGCCAAGACAAGCAGCGCCGACAACGCCACTGGAACCACTTATTGGGCCACCCGCGCCACCTATCTTCACGCCTCCTGGCTGGGGACTGCCCACAGTTCAACCACCCACAGCAACTGTGTCCAGGCCACGCCGGCAGATCGCGGTAATCAAGCCAGAACTGATGAGCGCCCTGGAAGGCGAATCGCCGGAGATGGCCGAGTTGTTGCGGAAGGTGACCAAGGACGTTAGCAATCAGGCGCAACTGGATCAGGCGGTAGCTGACTTCACAGCCTTCGTTGAGACGCATAAAGGGTTGCACGAGATGCGTCTGGCGGCTCAGGCACTGGGCACTAGAGCCACGACAGAGAACTTTGGTGATCTGCTCACAGGGGTAATGGGCAAGTATAATGAGCACTGGGCTGCACACCGGATTGTCAGAGAACAGACATTTGCCAGGTCACTGGCAATCTCCGACAAACCAGCGAAACGGGTGTTGTGGAAGAACCACTGGGACTTTGTTCATGCATCGCAAAGTCAAATTTACAAAGAGATTGACGACATCGTCACGGAAGCTGGACGCAACATCGGCATTCTACACGATGACCTGATGCAGTTCAGCAACCATCTCAAGGAAGACATTGCCGGCAAGTTGACCTATATCGATGACCATGATCGGGTGATGGTAAAGCTGGACAGCATACCAGATGGTGCCACGCATGATCGCGTATTTCGTGAGCAGATGAAGCCACTGGAGCAGAAGGAAGCCGAGCGCGCTATATTTGCACAAGCACAGTTCACTGATGACATCAAGAATCTAACAAGCAAGATTCCACCTCGTGGTGGCGCCGGTGGTGGTGCAGCCGCAATTGCAGCCCAACCTAGTCCCGCTTCCGCCGTTGCCGGCCCTCCTCCTCCGGCAACGGCTCCCTCTCTCATCCAGCCTGTGGGACCCGCCCTCCCGCAGGCTGTGGTGGGAACCCAGGTGGCGTCTGGTTTCGACAAGGTATCACAGTTCATGCCTCGCTTGGAAGAGAAGGCTAAGAACGCCATCAACGCACGCAAGTCACCTGAAGCATTTGTTGGCACACTGAACAAGGGTGAGTTTGCTGGCTACCGCACTGCCGCCAAGAGTGTAGGTGTGTCGGTGGACCCAGTGGAGTACTACAAGCACCTCCAGACCAAGGTGGTCGAGGCCTTACCGCCTGCCTCTGCCGTCTCCACTGGCACAGGTTTCTTTGACGACCTAACCTTCGACAAGAAGCCGCCGACTGGCAAGGACACGCTGTTCTTTGCACAGGGCGTCCAAGGTCCTCACAACCCCATCAGTGTTGCCAAAGACGCGATGGACAGTATCCTGGAAAGGATTCGCCAGGTACCTCCACGACTGGCTGAACTGGATAGTCTGACTCCTATCCAGGCTGCAGAACTGCGTCGACTGCGCGAGGAGAAGCTGCTACCTGAACTGCTCAAGCGTAAGGCTGTGGCTGACAACGTGGGTGTGCAGATGCGCAACTTCACGCTACTCGATTACTCCGATCGCCGCATGTTCAACGAGGCGTTGCAATGGGTCTTTCCATATAACAAGTGGTTCGTTGGCACCTACACTAACTGGCTGAAACGCATGGCCCAGAAGCCGGCCTTTCTCAAGCACTATCTGGAGACCCGATCAGTCATCACTGAGGCCAACCGTAAGTGGTACAGGGAATTGATGAACGATCCCGAGGCCGAGATGCCAGAATGGTACGAAGGTCAACTGCGGGTGCCATTCTTCGGTATGCTGGATATCGAGAAGACCATCAATCCAATGTATAACTTGCTCACCACCTTCAATCCCAAGGAGCGTAGCGAGGCTCCAGGTGGTAAGCTATTAGAAGCTATCTCAGGTTGGGGGCCGTCAGTCTGGACGCCATTCGTCGCTGGACTGTCGGGCTATTGGGCTTCCATCGGTGAGAAGGATGCCGCAGCCCAAGCCTTTGGTTACGTAACTCCGCTTTCCAAGCCGTTGAAGTACGCCACGGCCATGTGGAAAGAGTTGAATCTACCGGGTTCTGGCCTCATCCCACCTGGTGGCTTCACCTTCGAGGGTCTGTTCGGTGTACCACACACCATCGTTGGTGGTGATATCTGGGAGCGCAAACAGCAAGGTTACTTCTTGGCGCGGCAGTGGTTGGATGGCGAGATCACAGCTGAGAAGATGGAGGAAGTAGGCAACAGCAAGACTGGCCCTGAGTGGGACAAGGCAGTGCAGATGCAGGCTGTCTACAAGGCTACGCCTGGGCTGCTCAACTTCCTACTCGCGATGTCTTTCAAGCCCACTACTGATCTGGATGTGCTGATCGACAAGATGTGGAATGACTGGGGCAACTTGCTGGACCAGAAGGACACCATGACTCCAGAAGCCTGGCAGCAGGCCCTTATCGACTTCGACGATCAGTACGTGTGGGCCAGGGCCGTGCGCATGTCACGCGAGCTGGACCCCAAGGAGCGACTGAAGGACTACGGCTATCTCGTGCTGCAACGCCTGCCACCCGGCGAAGAACGTAGTGACTTCCTGAAATCACTGGGCGTCTCCGAGTTGGTTGACCGCTTCTATGCAAATAAAGGCGACGTAACGGACTGGTCTGAGCAAGACGTGAAAGCGATCTCGCTCGCGTTCGACAAGATCGGGGGGCGCTATAATATCCCCACGCCACTAGAACGCAAGGAGTTCAACAAGGCCAAGGAGAACCACGCTCGCATCAAGGACGAGGCGGTCGATCAACTACTGAATATGGGCTACGACCAAGCCCCCTGGATCGAGACCATTCAGGAAAACTACTACGCAGAAGGTGTGGACAAGCCCGCCTACCTGGAACAGTGGCCCATTCTGCCCATGTACTGGGACCTGCAACGTGGTGTGACCGACGACAACGTGGACCTGAAGGCTACCGAGGAAGAGTTCTACACCTCAGAGAACGAGCGGCTGAATACTGAGTTCTGGGAGGAACAACTTCCCCCTGGTAGCAACTGGCGCAAGGGACTGGACCTGCCGCCCTTCGTGCAGGCTATGCTAGATGAAGACAGCCGACCGTTGCTGGACGAGAAGGAAAAGCAGGTGGCGGTGGACTGGCTCAAGGCGAATGTGCCGTCGGCTTTCAAGGACCTGGACGAGTGGCCGATGGCGAAGAGGCTGAACGACCAGTTCCGCGAGCAGGTCACGGCTGCCCTGGGCGAGAACGTCTTCGAGCTGTCAGCCCTCTACGGCGAGATGAAGCCCAACGAGAAGGCTGGCTGGAAGAAGGATTACCCCAACCAGTACGCCGAGTTGGAACTGTACTGGGACGCCAAGACTGCCTACGGTCAGAAGTACCCGTTGTGGCGCAAGTACTACGGCTTTGCCGATGAGATACCCAAGTCCTCACCAGCATCGACTAGCGCGAGTGCGGGCAGAGGGAGAGGTGGCGGCGGCGGCAGGGGCATCTCTCAATCCGTTGCGGCTGCTCTACCTGGAACGCCAACTCCGCTAGCCCAGCAGAGTCAAGTGCAACCTGGAACCGACTACGACGCGCTGGCCGCGCAGGTAAGCACGATCATGGACGATCCGGGTTTCATCTCCCTGGTCACAAAGCTGTTCAAGACGTCGTTCATGCTGTTGCTGCGCCGCTGGCTCAAGATGACGCCGGCTGAACGAGCAGCCTGGGCGCTCAAGAACCGGGCTGACTGGCACCGAATCCAAGCGTTCCTGACCTGGTTCATGAAGCAGGCCCAGACAGGTTCGCCGGCTGCTGATGCAGGCCGCATTGTCCAGAGTGTGCCGCGCAATGCACCCGTAGCACCACCACTTGCGGCACCATGATATAATGAAATGGAAGGTAAAGTACCGTGGCGAAGAAAGATGAGCCAGAGGACGAGTTTGTCGAGATCATAGACCAAGGTCTCACGCAGACAGCGCCCCCATCGTCAGTTCTGACCCCAGAGGAACCGATCAGGCGGATCGAACCACCCGCACCCAGGGAGCCTGAGGAGAAAGTTGTACCCGCTGAGTCTAAGCCGACCAGCAAGGCAAGCGCCAAGGTCAATCTCGACGACTTCGAGGAGTTCCGCACTGTCAAGAGCGGCTACGACAAGAAGTTGGCAGAGGCAGCCAAACATACCGCAGCTTTGCAGGCCCAGCTCGCCGCTCAACAAGCGACACAGTACGCGGCTTACGAACAGCAGTTGCAACAGCAGATGCAGTCCTACAATCCCGATCAGCAGGTTGAAGCTGCCAAGCAGATCGGCCAGATCGAAGCAATGCGCTACGCCCAGTCAATCAAAGCCTGGGATGCCCACATGCGCAACCGCATCCTTGAAGAAGGACTCGATCCCGTCGACGAGCGTTTCGTCAAGCAGTACACGCCTGGTGAAGTAGGGGGCTGGGAGTTCGAGGCTGACCTACGGGCCGCTAAAGTCGAACGCCTTCAGGGAGAAAACAAGACGTTGAAAACACAGGTAGAAGGCATCGGACCGACGATAGAGAAGCTACTCGCAGAGAAACTACGCGCCCTGGGCTTTGATGCAACGGATACTGGCGAAGGTACCATGCCATCCGACGCAGAAGGGTCCTTCGAACGCGATACCAGAGCTTTCCAGAATGGTCAGATGTCTCCTGCTGAATACCGCAAGCGCCATGGAGGGCGCTAGGAGAACATCTCATGGCAATGACTAAGACCACGGATATCACCAATAGCATTCACGCTCGCTACGAGAAGCAGTACATGCTCGAAGCAGCCAAACGCCCTGGCCTGTGGGCGCAGTTCATCGACTGGCAGGACCCGATTCCTGAAACTGCCGGCAACGGATCGTCCTTCAACTACACCTTCTACGGTGAGAGCGACTTCACCGACACGGCGCTGACTGAAGACGCCGATGTGACACCCAACGCCATCTCCGATGGCACGATGGCCCTGACTCCTGCCGAGTATGGCTACTCATGGGCGCGCAGCAAGCTGGCTAACTACCAGTCCATGCAACCCATCGAAAAGGTCATGGCCGACATCGCCACCCGGCACCGCGTCGGCAGCATCGACCGCATTCTGCGCAAGGGGGCCTGCGGGTTTGGCGCAACCAAGCCCACCATGACCTACCTCAAGTACAACGCGGCAACGATGGCGACTCTCGACCCTGACTCTGCGAACTACCTCGTGGACTATGCCTACCTGACCGACCTGGCCACTGCCGCGGCCGCCAGTGGCATCGAGGCGTTCGAGGACGTGGGTTTCGTGTCGCTGATCCATCCCATTCTGGCGAATGAGATCAAGGGTCTCACCGAATGGAAGTCGATGGGTTACTACCAGGACAAGGGGATGCTGTTCTCTGGTCCTCAGAAGCCCTTCACCCTGGCTGGCATCACCTTCATCCCGACCCCAGAAGCTCGTCTCCACCTCGGCGCTGGCGCTGCGGCTACGATCTTCAGCAAAAGCACCAACATGACGGCTGACACTCTACAATCTGCGCTTGCCAAGAAGGCCACCCAGATCGTGCTCGCAAATGCCACCAACTGTGCCGTGGGTCAGTACCTCACCATTGGCACTAAGGAGACGGAATCCGTGTCGCCTGGCGCTAACCTGGAGCAGGTACGTGTAACTGGCATCGCCTCCACGCCCACCATCGACATCATGGCGATGGGAGTGGGGCAAGACTTCGGTCTGCGCTTCGACCATGCAAGTGGAGAAGCCGTATCCTGTACCGGTAACGTGGCTTCCATCCCGATCCTGGGCAAGGATAGCATCCTCGGCATCCACGGCGCCGATACTGGTCGCTACGGCAAGCCCATCGTGAAGGAAGGTCTCGACTTGCTGAATCGCTTCAAGTATTTCGGGTGGTACTGGTACGGTGGCGTCGCTACTGTCCAGAAGCGTGTCATCCTGGGGCGTGTGGGTGTGACCGGTGGCCTGATGGGCTACAACTAAGGAGATGTGACATGCCAACTCCCCGAGTAGGATGGGTTCCTGTTCAACTCGACTGCGACCTGGCTACTGACAGTCTCGTCTACGGTTGCCCTGGTGTTGCTGGTACAGTAGTCCAGGTCACCGTGGGCGTGCCTGTCGTGGCTACGACCTATACTGGCTTCAATGTCTACAAGAACGCTGTGACACTCATAGCCCAACAGCTTCTCACTACGGCTGGTGGCTATGTCGGTGGCACGGCGAAGAACGTGACGTTGGTCACTACGCCCACATCACTGCGCGTGGCGGCTACTGACATCCTGTCTGCCAACTGGAATGTGAATAGTGCCGGCAGCTACGTCGGTGGTGGCTGCACGGTGTGGATCGAACCAGACGTCTGGTAAGGAGGGCAACATGGTAAGTCCACGAGCCGCTCTGATTCCGATTCACCTGAATCACGAGCTGGCAACAACGACTACCTGCTATGCCTGTCCGGGCGTAGTGGGTAAGATCAAGTCAATCACGGTCGGCGTACCTGTGCTGCCTACGACAGTGACACTGGCCATCTATCGCAACGCCATCGCGCTGGCTGCTACCATCGCCGTCGAGACCGCTCTGGTAGCTGGGGTGGCTGAGGAAGTAACGATCACCGCCACTGACGTGAACCTGAATACCGCCGTGGCTGACATCTTCAAAGCAGTCTGGACTGTCACTGATGCTGGTGGCGTCTACGTCGGTGGCGCTTGCACCATCTGGATTGAACCGAGTACCTGGTAACACTGGGGGGGGCTACGGCCCCCCTCTGGAGGTCCCATGAGAATACGCAACGACTTCTTGCCCAGCGGCCAACCGGCCTACGATCTCGACCCGACTGGGGCCTCCGCTCCATTCATGTGGTATGGCGGTAAAACGCTGGACGGCACGATCTCCCCTTGGAAAGACATGCCTGTCGGTAGTATCTACATCTACCAGTACCCAGGCATTGGTTCTGTTTGGTACATGCGCCAGGCGGTCGCTGATGCAACAGCCTCCTGGGGCATCGTACTGCACACCAACATCGGTCTGTCACAGTACGGCACCCAAGTAGGTGCGCAGTCCCAAGCGCAAGACTTCGGCGCGACCTACGGCATCAAGACCAATCTCATTGCTGAGTCTGGCGCAGGCGCAGGCGTCACTGCTGATGGGGTCAAAATGAAGGACGGTGGTATCGTTGGCGCTGATGGTGCAGTCCTCGAAATGGACACCATCAATGAAGCTACCACCGATGCTGGTGTCACTGTCGAGGGCGTCAAGATGGAAGATGGTGGTGTCATCCTGGCGGACGCGGCTGTCCTGGAAGCAGACACCATCAATGAGGCTACCGCGGATGCAGGGGTCACCATCGAACTGGTAGCCATTGAGAATGGCAGTATCATCACGCCCGATGGCGCATCTATCGAAGTTGATACCATCAACGAAGCCACCGCTGCCCACGGGGTGATAGTCGAAGGCGTGACTCTGAAAGACGGCGCAGCTACCACAGCCGCATCACTAGCCCTGGTGGCTGGTGCTGCCGAGGGCAACGTGGCGCTCATCAAGGAGACCCCCACCTACGTTGGCGATGGCATCGTTGCGACGATCTCGCTGGCTGTTGGTGGAACTGGGTACGCTACTGCGGATACCCTAGCCATTGTGCAGGCAGGTGGGGCTGGCGCTACAGCAACGATTGATACCGTCGATGCAGAAGTAACCGGTGTCATCACTGGTATCACACTAGGTGTTGGTGGCACGGGTTACGCAGTCGAAGCTGCTCTGGCAACCACTGTCGTATTGGCTGCCACCGGCAAGGTCACAACGATCTCCATAGGTAATGGTGGTACGGGATACTCGGTAAATGACGTACTGACGGTTGTACAGGCTGGTGGTAGTACCTGTACAGTCACCGTGTCATCTGTGGCAGCGGGCGTTGTTGATGGAATCACTCTTACTACTAGAGGTAGCGGCTATGGGGTCGAGAACAACCTGGCAACCACGGTAGCTCCTGATAATGGCACTGGTTGTCTCATCGACATCGACAGCATTGACGCCTCGGGTGCGACCATCGACATCGACACACTGACTGCCCGTACCATTGCTATCCACAACTACATTGCCGCCAACAACCCAACCGTTAGCAATGGAGCTGCCGTCACTGCTGCTGCACTGGTAGACTATGACGCGGCTATTGGTACACACCCTGGCTTGCAGACTGGCTCAACCAAGACAACGCCCACTGGCGTTGACGCCTGGATTCCGATCAATGCCAACGGCACTCTCGTCTATATACCGTGCTACTCGTCCAAGACGGCATAAGGAGACAACATGCCAACACTCACAACTCAACCTGTAGAGATCATGGCCGGCTCGGCGGCTATGGGAACTGTCGTTCTGGCTGCGGGTACGGCACTTGCCGGCAAGATGGGCATCGACCAGACGACTCCGGGCACGACGAATCGTGTTGATGTTGGCACGGTGGGCGCGCTGGAAGCTGCCACTGTAACGGAATACAACGTTACTCTGACTGCTGGAGATACGGAATACTCGCAGGCGCTTCCGGCCAATACGCGGCGCTTGTGCTTCCGTTGTCGGACCGACGTGGCTTGTCGCTATGCTTGGGTTACCGGCAAGGTGGCAACTCCTGTCGCGCCATATCAGACGCTGAAGGCGGGTGCTGAGTATGCCATTGACGGCGTGAAGTTGGCTAGTTCCACACTCTATGTAGCAAGTACGACCGCAGGCAGCATCATCGAACTCGAATGCTGGGTCTAGGAGGCGTATCATGATTGGACAGAAACCTATCTCTGGTATGTTGCTGGCATCCGGTGCGCGGGTCGGCGCAGTCAGTCAAGCGCAGGCGTTTACCAATGGTATCATCGCGCCTACCGTCCTGGGCGGCACCGGCACGACGCAGACGCTCACCTACCAGACCACGAGCGGCATTGGCGAGACCGGCGCAAGGCACATCTTCCTGGTCGGCAATAACGGCGCGACCGAGGCGATGACGATCCTCAACAATAGCAACGTCGGCATCGGCACTACACCGAGTTATAAACTTGACATAGTAGGAAGTATTGCAGGGAGTACTGGTGTTATTTCTGGGATTCAGAATACAAATGCGACTGGAATTTCTGCTTTAAGAATCTTTAACAATAGCAACAACTATATTGCCTTATCAGCCCTTGGTACAAGTTACGCGGTTACGCCAGGACAAACAAGCATAGCTTCATCAGTTAGTCTTATCTTTTTGGCGAATGGTAGTGTATCGAGTGGCGGCACAGAAAAGATAAGTTTTACCACTGGTGGATATAACAATAATCCGACAATGATAATGTCAGCAGGAAATCCAGGCAACGTCGGCATCGGGACTACCGCCCCTTTAAGAATACTTGGAATTGGTGGTTTAGTAGCAAGAAACATAGGAATGGAACGTGGGACAGTTGCGGATACGGCTGGATTTGCTCTCACGATAAATGCAGGTGGAGCCACCGCCGCGGCCACTGACAAAGCGGGCGGAATCCTGGACCTGACACCAGGCATTTCAACTGGCAACGCCGAAAGCGGCGTGCGGCTTTACGGCAACACGCCCGGCGGCAGCGGTACGAGCGACAGCGCCTTGCTGCTGATGATTCAGGCGCTGGCGAACAAGCTCGGCTTCTTTACGGCAACGCCGGTCGTCAAGCAGACCGGCTACGCAGTTCCAACCGACCTCGACACTTGCATTGCGGCTGTTACGGCACTGCGCACGGCGCTGAACAATTACGGACTCACGACAGTCGTGACATAGGAAGGTGAAACATGATCGACATACAGGCGTTCAAGGACAAGCAGGCATCCGGCACTGCTAGCATTGTTAGGTTGCAAGCCAGTTTCCCCGAAGCGGCGGCCTATGCCATCTACACCCAGAATTGGGACAGCAACGGCCAACCAGTGCCAGACGAGGTGACGGCAATCCGCTTGCTGGACGTTGACGAGTTTCGCTCGAAGCTCGCGTTGGAGGCTACCTTTTTGGCTGAACTCGATGCGATGGTGGTGCAAAAATGAAAGATTATAAGGATCTTAAAGCCAAGGGTCTTGTTGCCCTGGTTGTCACCGATTCAGGCGTGATCGTTCAACGCAGCAAATGGAATCCAGATACTGGCGAACCAATCACGCCAGAATTGACAGCGGTGGATGAGAAAGTATTAGCTGCTGAGAAAGTTACGCTCCAGACGGATGTGACTGCACAGGTGGCCGACATCGACGCGTTGCTGGCTGATGCGGACAAGGCCAAGAAAGCTAAAAAAGCTAAATGAGTGAGATAACTGCTGCTGAGGCGCAAAAGGTGTTAGTTGCCGAACGCGAGCAACGGATCGCGGATTGCGCGGCAGCAATCCAGAAGACGCTGGAGCAGTATCACTGTCGGCTAGAGGCTAGCATTACGCTGCGAGCCGGATCGGTAACGCCACAGATTGCGATTGTAGCTAACGAGGTGTAGATATTGATGCTGACACGCAAGGACTTGCGCGAGGAGATCGCCAAGGTCTTCCAGTGGCGCGAGGGTACGGCTACCGGGGGCTCGTCCACCACCGTGGTGGATACGTCCCTGCTACTGTTTGCCAACGACTACTGGAACGGCTCCCACGTGCTGGTCCTCAGTGCCGATGGCGCTGCGCCAGACGGTGAGTCGCGCATGGTTACGGACTACGTGGCCTCAACCTACACGCTGAACGTGTTGCCCAGCTTCTCCTCGAACGTGGAGGCAGGCGACACCTACCAGCTCTACCAGAACGTGACGCCTGATGAGATCAACCTGGCTATCGCCCGCTCCTGTCGGGGCATGGAAGTAGCCACCTCGCTCACGCCATCGACCACCCAGCTTGACTACCAACTCACCAGCGCCTACGGTCTCCAGCGCAAGCAGCAGATGACGGGTGTGTTCGTGCGAGCGCAGAACAACCTGAAGACCATGCCGACGCGCGTGTTCTACTGGGACCTGGAAGACGCCGAGGGCCTGCTGACCCTGCGGATGCCGACCCTGCTTACCGCATCAGACAGTTTCTGGATCACCTACACGCTTGACGAGAACAGCATTCTCAGCGACACTGCGGAAGTGAACCTGCCGGCCTCGCTCATTCGGGCACGGGTAATGGTCTACTGCCTGGAGATGGTGATGGCAAGGCAGGGTGGGCCTGGACTGGAGCGCTGGGGGCAGATCACCAGCTACTGGCGGGACAAGCTCAAGAGCGAGACCAGCATGTTTCAGCCCAGTGCCGACAAAGTCGTGAACTACGACTGGACAGGACGTCCTCGCCGTACAGCAGAAGATGCACTGAACATCAGGTCCATCTACGGATAGGAGAGAACATGAAGCAGATTCCGGGTGTGGCATGGGTAGCGCTCATCACGGCTATCATCGGCTGGCTGCAAGGCGACTGGTTCGCCGGTCAAGTATGGGTTCCCATCGCGGTCATCGCGCTGTCGGCTGTGGCACAGCTCGTCAGCATCTTCGTTGTGGATCGAGGCAGTGATCGGGCCCTGCGTGCTATCAATGGTGAGCCTAGCGATCTCTCCCGCTTCTTCTGGGGTGGGTAGTGCCTGCAATCGAGCGCTCAGACGAGCGCTACGTTCTCATCACCGACGCCGTAGGCGGCAGCACCACCTACGAGTTCATGCTGGCTCCCCAGAACCAGGGCATCAACAGCACCAGTCCGTTCGGCCAGAAGACGGTCACTGGGGAGCGTTCACTCTCGGACTATGACACCGAGAGCATCATCGCGTTCGGAGACCTGAGCGGTGGCATCGGGCAGGAGCGGCTGGTCGATCCAGCCATGTACCAGTCCGGCAGCAACATCGACACGCGTGGCGGCAAGACCCAGCTCGGCCCCCTGATCCACACGTCCAATACCAATGTTCTCAACAGCACGTTCCGCAGCATCTTGAGCGGCGCGACTAACTTTGACGCGGCCTGGTTCTCCGTTGACAGTGACGTGCAGCTTCTGGCTGTACCCATCAGCCCGGGTGGGGAAGGCGTAGTCGGTGGCTACATTGACCGTGTCTGGTTGCCCCTGGCTATCAGTGGTGAAGCTGAGGAAGTGGTCATCACCATCCGCAAGACTGCCTTGAACGGCACCATCCACGGCATCTGCACCTATGACCGCCGCGACGCTCGCCCCTCCGGTAGTTGGCTGGAGTGCAAGGCTGGCGTTGCTATGGTTCTTGACCCTCTCTACCTAGTCGTACAGCATCGTGGTCCGGCTGATGCAGTGCGCTGGTTCGGCGGCAACGTAGTGGGCGCTGCTACCAACGGCATCCGCTCGCGCTCGACTTGGATGGGACAAGGCACAACAGCCTTCAGCAACGCGCCGCCCATCTCGTCTCTCCGCTACCACTTGTTACTGACCAAACTGGCTACGCAGTATGTGGAGGTCGAAGCTAACCTGGATCGCATCCAAGGCGAGATAGGCGTAGCGGCCTGCTTTGACCGATCCCTGACGCCCCGGGACGGCTTAATTGCCTGCCACACTGGTACCCACGTCCGCCTCTACAAGTGGCTGGCAGGTGTGCGCACCACGCTTATTAATGTGGCGACTGCCTACGTAGCCCATGCGCCCATGAAACTGATGACCTACCCCGATGACGAGACAGTTGGCACCGGCTGTACAGTCAACATCAACGCGGTAGACCCTGTGACGGGTGCTGTGACTGGCATCACTCTGGTGGATGGTGGCACAGACTACACCCAAAACGATGAAATGGAAGTCATCGGCGGCGCGAATCCTGGCTACAACTGTACCATCACGGCAAGCACTGTAGTGGCTGGCATAGTAACCGCCATCACCCTAGTAGCTGGTGGTGTAGACTACACGACAACCGTGGGCGCTAGTGACCCAACCTACATCAGCCCGGATACGGTCATGTGGGCCAAGGTCTACTACAACGGCGCGCAGATCAGCACTGCACGCCACATCACCGATGCGTCCATCTACAGCGAAACGCTGCATGGTCTCTACAGCACGTCGATCAACTACATGGAAGACGTGGCTATTGGTACCTGGGTCTCGCCTAGTATCTTCACAGGTATCAGTGTCGAAGATGCGGTATGGCAGCACAACACCTACGAGGAGATGGACGCAGAGGAAATACTGGTCTTTGCAGCCACTACGGTCAGCGAGAACACCACAGCCGCTGGTCCTGACGGCCCGCTCACACTCGTCCCTGGCACTGGCAGCGATGGCATCCCGCGCATCTGGGGCTTCGCAGGACGTTACCTTTACTACTTGGACGCAGATAGTGTCCCTGTTGTGGTGGAGGATGGCTTAGGGGACGCGCTACGGGCCTCTGCTGACATTCTGGACGCTGCCTGGTTCCGGCCAGACGGTGCAACCTATGCTGAACTGTACCTGGCTCTGGGCGATGACTCACCCATCCTATCCTTCAACGGCAACATCGGGGCTGAAGTGTGGGAGAGTCACGCTGGTCTCACGACAGACAATCCACCTGAAGAGTATGATTTGGTGGCCTCGCGACTGGCGGTACATGACCAGTTCCTATGGATCATCAACTCGCGCAACCAGGTCAGCGGCTCGATTGACGGCGTGTCCTTCGGGGATGAGATCGGTGTGGGGGATCGTGTCTTCGAGGTGAGCAAGCTGGTGTCCTGGAACAGTGCGCTGTACGCGGGCAAAGAAGACGGCATCTACAAGATCAGTTATGCCGAGGGTGCGAACTCTGTGGTGCGGGCCGTGGACTTATCATCTCTAACCCACCCCAATAACTGTGCCATGATGACAGTACATCAGGGGGACCTCTACTTCTCGCTCATCACTGGCATGGCGAAGTGGACGGCGAGTGGAGTGCTGGTGCCAGTGGCTCCTGAGATCACACTGGACGCACAGCTTTCCAGCCGGGGCAGGTACGAAGCAGGCGCAACCTCCATGACCGCGCTGTGGGCTGGTAACAGTGGCGACCTGGAGAAACCGTCCGTACTGCTGGCCTACGTGGATGGGGCTTGGACCTCGCTGGCTACCATGACACAACTTGGCGACCGCATCACCTCGATGCTGGTAGACCCAGGCTGGTATGGTGACACCTCGCGCGTCTACTGGAGCACTCCCTTCGGCGTCCACTGGGTGAACATGCCACTGAATACCGTGCGGCGCTGGCTGGGCGAGGACATGGACTACCCTGAGAGCGGCTCGTTCACAACCTCCTGGATGGATGGCAACCTGTCCACCGTGCAGAAGCACTGGTCGAGGCTGGAGACGGTTACTGAGGGCTATGACGCTGATGCTTTCTATCCTGGCGAGATCAGCTTCGAGTACCGTACTGACCCTGACAATGACTGGACCGCGATGGGTAGTGTATCAGGCAACGGCTTCGTGACACTCGACATGCCAAAGATAGCGGGTGGCATTCACAGCGAGCGCCTGCAACTGCGCGTCACGATCACTCGCAACAGCAACCTCGCCGCCATCGTGACCAGCAGTCCCCGCCTACTAACCCTGCTGGTGCGCTACGTGGAGCGGCCCGATGACGCAGCCGGCTTCAGTACCAGCTACTCGTTGTCTGCCAATGAAGCGTGGCGCACTGGCGCGCCCACGGGTAAGAGCCTCGCCCAGTGGTTTGCTGACCTACGCATCCTGCGGCAGGCCCGCATACCGCTACGCTACTACCCAGCCTGGGACCCAAGCAACTACTACGAGGTCCACATGGTGAGTTATGATGGTTCCATTACCGTGATTGATGACACGGCGCAGACCGATCGGTTCAAGGCTATCGTCAACGTAAGGTTGCAGTTGGTAGGCCAGCCTAGCACTGGTCAGATATTCCCGTTGATCTGATGTCACTGCCTAACTGGGAGCGGCCAATTGGCAAGAAGCTCAAGAAGCTCAAGCCGCCCAAGCCGGTCCCGAAGCAGCGAGCGCCTGCCAAGCGCCCCAACTACAAGCGTATCCTGGAGCAGTTCACGGCAGCTCTGGCGAATCTCAAAGCCGCTGATCGGCGGCAGATACCCGAAGGCACGCTTCCGGAGATGATGGTAGCCTGGGCGCTGGTCAAGAACAAGCTGCAGTTTCAGTCGCAGCAGCGTGAAGGAGGTGGACAGCTACGCCTCGGTGGCGGAGTGGTTGACTTCCTGGTACAGATGGGCAGCAGTGTTGTAGTGGTACGCGTAAATGGTGATTATTGGCATAGCCTGCCAGAACGCAAGCGCAAGGACGAGCTGCAAGCGCAACTGCTGAGGCTGCGCAAGTACCGGTTGGTCGACCTCTGGGAGCATGACATCTATGTCACTTGGACAGAAGGTCGCCTGATCCAATGGGTTGCAGATGAGATAAGGAGCGCACAGTGAGCACCCGCAAGTCAATGCACTGGATACCCATCCACACCGACGGGTACGACAAGGAAGTCATCAAGGTCTGGAAGCCGCCCGTCATCAAGATCATCGACCCGAGCTGGCAGCACATTGTCGACGCCAGGGCAGCATCGCCCAACAGTTGGTTCGTGCTACGTGACCACCCACTGTCCGAGCAGCACGAGGATATGTTCCTAGACCCAGTGGGCACGGGCAAGCGGCACGCTGAACGTTGGGATCAGAGGCTCTGGGAGCTGAACGCCGATCCTGAGCGCACCTGGATCAGCGGCATCAACGAGCCCCACGTCTGGGAGAAGGACGGTATCCCCAAGACAGTAGACTACACAGTGTCGCTCATGGAAGAGGCGGACCGACGGGGGTTACAGGTCTCGGCCCTGGAGATTGGGCACGGCTGGCCGGCAAACCTGGGCGAGGACCTGCCGGTCAACTGGGAACCCTATGATGCCATCCGCGAAGTGATGATGCGCACCAGGCGACACGTCCTGGAGATTCACAGCTACTGGGACACGCGTGGCCCACTGTTCAACTGGAAGTGGTGGGCAGGCAGGTTCACCCAGTGTCCGTGGCAGGTGCCCATCTTCATCGGTGAGTGCGGAATTGACCAGTTCGTCAATGGTCCGGGCAATTCTGAAAGTCGCGGCTGGGCTGCGCACATGGACAGCAACGCCTACATGGACCAGTGGCATCACCTCGAGTTAGAGGTGAGCAAGGACCTACGCGTGTGGGCCTGGATGATCTTCTCCTATGACGGTGCCAAACCCTGGGGCACCCTTGACATCAGGCAGTGTAGGGATAAGGTGCTCCAGTACGTGGAGCGGGCCGGCGGCACTCAGATAGTTCACCCGTGGGCCTTTCTCACCACACAGCTCACCTTTGGCCAGGCGCTGAAGGCAGCGGCTGAGGCACATGACGTGATCTCGGTCAACCCTGATGCTGCGCTGATGAAGGAGGGTAGACGCAAGAACTTGCTGTACACGAGCAACGAGTTTCCATTCTCGTTCAACGGCATCAACTACGTGTGCCAGCGATTCATGGAGCCTTTCAGCAACGTAGTGACGATTCTGTTTTGTATCACCGGCCAGTGGGAGAAAGTCATGAGCCATTCATACTGAGCTAGGTGACATGCTTCCATGTCTTGCGAGTACATATCGTCCATACGGTGCATCTATCTATTCCGTAGATGCGAGCGAGGTCAACGGGTCTTGCTCCTGCTGCGCGGCTGATTCGGATCTGTCGCACATCGATGTCGGTCAACTTGCTGAGGCCATTCTGTTCCCCCGCTGAAATATGGGGAAAGGAAGAATTGAATAGTCCTCTACTTTTGACAAACGCGTCACGCATGTTGTCGGCATGGGTGCCAAGAAAGAGATGGTCGGGACGAACACAGGGTGGATTATCGCAATGGTGGCAGACACAGAGCCCATCTGGGATAGGACCATATGCTATCTCCCAGGAGACACGATGTGTGTACGGATAGCTGCGCGTTATTCCGCAATAGATTTGCCCATAACCCCCGCTGACACATCCTGCCGTCCATAACCAGCAGTCGTCGGACTTGTCAACGTGAGACCAGAATCGTTGAAGGAACTTGGGATCGGTGGTATACTGGGGGAGCATCGGAACGTCCTTTCTGATGTCATGCCCCCGGCTGTTTGCAGCAGTGCGGGGGTTACTTGCAGACCTAGTGTATCATAAGAAGAGACAATTGTCTACTACCGAAAGGACACATCATGGCTAACAGAGCCATCAGCAAGACTACAGTACTTTGGATTTGTCCAACACCGCCTGACTTGCCGCCGCTGCAGTGGGCGGCGGAACTGGGTGGCATAGAACAATTGCCGGGTGTCGAGATGCACAGCCTGGTTGGCCCGGCTGCTAACACCATGGCAATTGGGACAGCGCTGGCGCTGGGCGCTGAGGATGTAGTCATCTGGTCCGGGCATGGTCGTGAGAACGGTCTGATGACAACCGAGGGAGTGATCCTGTCAGGGCAGTGGATCGCCATGCAGATCAAGGCCGGCGCGCCGAGGATATTCCTGGTCGGCGCTTGTTTCTCTGGCAGCGTTGACGAGTTTCTCCAATCGATCACCGAGCAAGTATCTGAGGCTGGCGTCAACGCCATCGGCTTCCAAGCCGCCGCGAACGATCGCGCTGCCGCAGTGTATGCCATCGAGTTCGTGCGTGCGTTGACAGCCGATGCTGCCCCCAATGCCGCTCATAGACTGGCTCGCCAAGAATGTTCCAAGATCAACAAGGCAACGGCGGCGAGCGTCATTTTCCAAGCTGGTATTGTGAATGGGTTAAGCACGGTGCTGCAAGCTATCAAGACTCTGGGGATCGAGGTACATCGCAACGGGGATCGCATTGTGGCCTTGGAAGAGCAGCAAGCAGAGATACTTCTTCAGATACGCAACCTGCCCATGGCGATGCGGGGGATGCGATAGAAGCGGAGATACCATGAGACGACGAATCGCGCTAGCCCTGCTGGTGTTCGGCCTGCTGCTCGTAGTGATCGCTGGCTGCACGAAGCGGGCCCTACCCGAGCCACCGCCCATGCCTGCGGGACTGTCGCGCTACGTCTACTCTGCCCCGGCAGAGACCCCGTTCCCAGATATGTTCTACTACAACTACAGCACAGGAGCACAGGCCGAACCTGACCAGCGGCGCAGCTACGACGTCCTGTATCCGGGCAACTATCCGATGGGCCAGATCTGTATGACAGGCAACCTCGATGACGTGTGGCCCATTGCAGGTACAGGCGCTTTTGTCTGGGCATCCTATGATGACTGTTTCTCGGACACTACTGGCTACACGCTGACACTGGGCACTGGTCAGGAAGTCGGGCAACCAATCATCCTGGACATCCCACCCGACTTTCTTGTGCCAGGTGGAACTGGTGACCCAGGCAATCCGTATAACACGATCGAGTTCCCTGTTTGGATGAGCAACACCACCTACGTTGAGAAGTTCGTGGCTCCCGGCTCAGGCAAGACCTACTGGGGTATCAAATACGGTGCCATGACACCGCTGATGGCGACCTTCATCGAGGCGGTCGGTCGTCATTTCACAGACCAGTCACGCATCGCAGCCGTGCGTATCAGGACGGGTTACGGCGGTGAGTCAGCGCCAGTTCAACCTATACATGCTCTCGACATTAATGCTTACGAGAATGCTTTCTTCACGTATTATCAAGACAACGTCTCAAGCTGTAACAACTACCTGAACTTCATCGACACGATGGCGAATACAGCCGCTGTTTGGTTCCCAGACAAACCGATTCTGGTAGCCACAAGCCTGAAGCCGTGCGCTTACCTGTCCTCTTCCTGGTTGAATGCAGTGCGCATACCCGCAGCCGCCACGGCTGTTGTACCCATTGGCATCTCACAACACAACCTTGCCTCGAAACGCATCACAGCGGAT